>Ga0209159_1000014_pt1 | contig 158020 bp, 133 predicted proteins | sample GraSoiAngelo_144_FD_185901 | JGI IMG/M metagenome (GOLD analysis project Ga0209159, IMG submission 185901) | Grasslands soil microbial communities from the Angelo Coastal Reserve, California, USA - 14_1009_02_40cm (SPAdes) (version 2) | ecosystem: Environmental > Terrestrial > Soil >...
GCAGCCACTCAAGGAATTCGTTCAAGATGTGCGTGTAGTTGATTCTCGTGCGGTAGGCTTTGGTACGCTTCTGACCTAAAAATCGGGCGACAGCATCTTTGACCAAAACACGGTTTCCATTGGAGACCTGTTCGGCTTCGGCGACCGTCAAGCCTTGCGCTCGTGCTACGAGGGCGGTCGCTCCAAGATTCGCTTCTTCTTGGGCATCTTCAAAATCCTCAGCACGCAGCTTATTCCATACCTGGGCGCGTTTGCCTTTGCTGTTTATCGTGAATGGGCGGCTGAAGAACGGGCCTGTTAGATGACCGGTCTTTTTACCCTTGCCGGTCTCGATTCGGTCGTAGTGCCAGTCTCCAGCCTCGTCCTTCTTCCGCATGTAGACCGTCGCCTGCTGGGTTATCGAGGTTGCTGTAGCCACTTCGAGCCTCCCGCAAATGCTTCAAAAATAGTCCCATATTAGACCCAAATTGTCAAGGCCCTCAAAAAATGGCGTTTTTATTGGCGTTTTTGTCACTCAGGAAATCTGGCGGAGAGGGTGGGATTCGAACCCACGGTAGGGGTTAACCTACACACGCTTTCCAAGCGTGCGCCTTAAACCGCTCGGCCACCTCTCCGGCGATCCAAACAACCAATCCAATTTAGCAGAAACCTTTGTTTGGCGCACACCGCATCACATCGAACTGCATCGCGCCGCGACGTGCAAGAGACAGCGTGTGCGGGAGTCGCGGGGCGGTGCAGCCCGAGACGTCGACCAGATCCGAACATTGGCTGGCAAAGTAGCGGGCGGCGAGTGACTTGGATATGCTAAGCGCGGCATACGAAGATAAGCCATGGCTGAAATCCCCGAATGTATCGGACCTTACCGAGTTCTCTCCGTGGTTGGCGAAGGCGGAATGGGCGTGGTGTACAAGGCGGAGGACCCGCGGCTAGAGCGCGTCGTGGCGCTCAAGGTGATTCGCGAATTCGATGGAGATGACACGCGCCGCCGCCGCTTTTGGCAAGAAGCGCGGGCGGCCGCCCAGGTAACCCATCCGAATGCTTGCCGAATTTACGATATAACCGAGGAGCGGGGTCGCCTGGTCCTGGTGATGGAGTTCATCGAGGGGGAATCGTTAGCGAAGCGCCTCGAGCGCGGCTTCCTGCCTGCTCAGGAAGCCGGCCAGGTCGCGCTGTCGGTGCTGTCCGCGCTGGAGGCGTTTCATAAGATAGGAATCGTCCACCGAGACCTCAAGCCGAGCAACATCGTACTTGCGAACGGCGGAACAAAGCTGCTGGACTTCGGGATTGCGAAGCACGTGGCGTTGAATGCGAATGAGGAGGCCGCGGCGACTCTGGGCGACGCGACAGCTCCGGGAATCTTTCTTGGGACTCCCAAGTACGCATCACCGGAACAGTTCCTCGACCGGCTGGTTGATGCGCGGTCGGACCTCTTTTCGCTCGGCGTGGTTTTGTTCGAAATGCTGACCGGCCAGCCGCCGTTCTCAGGCGAAACCTTCGGTGAAGTAGCCCATGCCGTTCTCGAGGGTTCACCGCCTGCGCTAAGCGGGTCGCCCGCCATAGCGGCGATGGGCCGGATCGTTCGTCGCGCGCTATCGCGCGGGCCTCAGGACCGATATCCGAGCGCGGAAGCGATGGCCGCGGACTTGCGCGCCACGCTGCAGATGGATGGAATCGAGACGAAGGCGCGAGCACGCCCATTACGACGGATCATCGTGCTGCCGTTCCGGATGTTGCGGCCAAGCGACGACATCCAGTTTCTGGCGTACAGCTTGCCGGAGGCAATAACGGTCTCTCTTGCTGGACTGGAAAACCTGGTGGTGCGCTCGTCGATTGTGGCGGCGCAGTATTCCGGGCATGCGCCTGACCTGCAGAAGATCGCCCGGGAGGCCGAGGTGGACGTAGTACTGACAGGAGCGCTGCTCAATGTCGGCACGCAATTGCGGATTACAACGCAGCTGGCGGAAGCGCCGAGCGGGACACTTCTGTGGTCGCACTCCTCGCAGGCAACCACTCACGAATTGCTGGAACTTCACGATGACCTGGTGCGCCGCGTCGTCGAGTCTATTCTGCCCTCACTGACAGTCCAGGAGCACCAATCGCTGCAAAAAGACCGCCCTGCAAGCCCAACGGTATATCAGATTTACTTGCAGGCGAACGAATTCGGCAGAGAGTGGGAAAATCTTCCTCGCGCCATCGAGATGTATGAGCGCTGCGTCAGCTTGGACCCATCGTACGCGGCGGCTTGGGCGAGGCTTGGCCGGGCCCGCTGGCTCTGGGATAAATACACGGTAGGTTCCCTTGAGGGGTTAGGCGCCGCCGATGAGGCGTTTCAGACGGCGCTGCGACTCAATCCCAATCTAACGCTCACACACAACTTGTATACCCATGTTCAGATAGATCAGGGCCGCTCGCTGGAGGCCATGAAACGGCTCCTTGGGCGAGCTCAACAACGAAGAAGCGATGCGGAGCTCTTTGCCGGACTGGGACACGTGTGCCGCTATTGCGGGCTTTTGCAGCCGGCGCTGATAGCTCATCAGGAAGCCCGGCGCCTGGACCCGTTGATTCCGACGAGCGTGATGCACACGTACTTCATGCTGGGAGGTTATGAGCGCGCGCTCGAAAACTCCGGAGGCGACTACGGGTACGGGGCGGCGCTGGTTCTGGGCATGACTCGACGCGTTGAGGAGGCCGTGACCATGCTGCGGCAACGGGAACTGGACAAGCCTTGGCGCCTGGGAAAACTCTACCTTACTTCCTTGCGGACGCTGTTGGAAGGCAAGGGCGAGGAGAGCCTGGCTGTGAGTGAAGAGCTGATGCAGGCTACATTCCGCGATCCCGAGGGAATGTATTATCTTGGCCGACAACTCGCCTACTTGCGTCACGAAGCTCAAGCACTGGATACGCTCTCGCGGGCCATCGATAACGGTTTCTTTTGCCATCAGGCCATGTTGCGCGACCGGTGGCTGGATTCGCTGCGGGCGCGGACGGAATTCATGGCACTCTTGAACAAAGCACACCAGTTGCATCGAGAAGCCTCGACTGCATTCGTCGTGGGAGGCGGCCCGGCGCTTTTAGGGATTCATTCAGAGGGATATTGAGGCCAGCGGATTACTCGTAACGAAGGGCTTCGACGGGATCGAGGCGGGCGGCCTTGATAGCCGGGTACATGCCGAAGAAGAGGCCGACGCTCATGGAGACACCCACGGCGAGCACGACGGCCCAGAGCGGAATGGAGGACGGCAGAGTGGGGACCGCCAAGTTGATGAGCAGGCTGATGCCGCCACCGAGAAGCACGCCGATAACGCCTCCCGCGCCCGTAAGCACAACGGCTTCGGTGAGAAATTGCCAGATGACGTCGCGGCGGCGCGCGCCGATGGCCTTGCGCACTCCGATTTCGCGGGTGCGCTGCGTGACGGACATCAGCATGATGTTCATTACGCCGACGCCTCCGACCAGGAGTCCGATGGAGCTGATGACGGAAATCAGAAGGGCCACGGACGAGGTAATCTGACGAAACTGATCGGCGATCTCCTGAGCGCTGGAAATCCCAAAGTTATCAGGTTTACTGTAAGGCACATTTCTGCGGCGCCGAAGCACGCCACGGATCTGGTCCTCGGCTTCCGACATGCGGCCCGGATACGCAACAGCGCCAATCATGTTTTCGTCGTCCTGCGGGATGTGCTTGTGGTAAGTGCGATAAGGGACCATCACAGCTTTGTCCGCCGATTGATCCTTAACGAGCTGCCCCTTGCGGGGCTCAAGCACCCCAATGACTTCGTACGACACCCCATTGATTTGGATGGGTTTTCCGAGCGGGTCCATCTCCGGATATAGGGTCTTAGCGATATCGGGGCCGATGACGGCAACGTCGGCGCGATGCATGTTCTCAGCGTCGCTGAAGAACCGCCCGGTTCGTGGCCTGGAATTGAAAACCTCTTCGTTGGAAGGAAGCGTGCCGTTGTAATCAATTCCGGAGACTTCCTTGCTGAGATAACGGGCCGTGACGGGCCCGCTGCCGGGACCTTCATCTGTCCATCGCGGATAGAGACTGGCAGTGACGGCCTTCACTGCGGGGCACAATTGCCCAATGGCCTCGGCATCCTCCAAGGTGAGCGGTTTGCGCGCGCGCTCATCGGGAGTAAGCCTGCCAGCGTGGATGCCGGGATCGAAGCGGAAGATGAATAGAGTGTCCGAGCCGTAGTCAGACAGATAGGCGTTCACGTCACCGTACACGCCGACAAGGATGGACACCACGGAAAGAAGCGCGGTGATACCAATGACCACGCCGAGAACGGTGAGAAACGAGCGCATCTTGTTCTCGCGAAGCGTGGTGAGGGCCATCCGGGCGTTCTCGCCAAGGTTCATGCGCATCGCAATTTTGAGAGGTCTCATAGTTCCTGACGCAACGCTTCGATTGGTTGCAGGCTGGCGGCTCGGCGTGCCGGATAGACGCCAAAGAAAACGCCGACAGCGGCAGAGATCAATTCGGCGAGCAAAACCGCGGGAAGGGGAACGTTCATGGGAACGGACGTCAATGCCTTGGCAAGCCCCGCGATACTATAGGCGACGCCGACGCCAATAGCTCCGCCCACGGCAGCCATCACCGCCGCTTCGACGAGGAATTGCAGGAGAATGTCGTTGTGGCGGGCGCCGAGGGCTTTGCGGATGCCGATTTCGCGCGTCCGCTCGGTGACCGTGGCGAGCATCACGTTCATGATGACCACGCCGCCGATTACCAGGAAGACGGACACGATGCCAACCATGGCGGTAGCGATGACGCCCGTCAAATTTTTCCATAACTCCATCAGCGTGGCCTGGTCGAATATACCGAAATTGTCTTTCTCGTTGGGGGAGAGGTGGCGGCGCGCGCGCATCATGGCTCGCGCTTCGTCTTGCGTCTGTTCCATCCACTCGGGACCGCGCGCCTGGATGTTGAGCCAGATGGTGTCGTTGGTTCCATACATTTTGAAATACGTCTGGATGGGAATATAAGCAAAGTTATCCTGCGATTGGCCAAAGGCCGTGCCAATGGTTTTCGCGATGCCGACAACCTGGAAAGGGCGGCCGTCGATCAAGAGCTCGTGGCCAATGGGATCGACGCCGGGAAAAAGCTGTGTGGCGAGGTCATTGCCGATCATAGTGACTAGCGCTCGGCTCTGATCGTCGCCTTCAGAAATATACCGGCCGTCTCGCGGAACCACAGGGTCGATGTCCGCCATGTTGGCGGTCACGCCTCGGATGTTGGTGTCGTTGAGGCTGTGCGAGCCGGCGCGCACTTTGCCGTCAATGCGCAGCTCCACGCCGACGCGGAGCGGCAGCTTCATATTGTCGCGCAGAGCTTCGAAGTCGTCCCAAGTGACCTTTTTGTTGCGGCGATTAGCCTTCACGTACTCTTCGACGTCGGTGATGATGGGAAAACGCGTGAGCAGAAAGACGTTGGAGCCCAGGTTGGCGACGCGGTCGGCGATGTAACGGTTTACGCCGGAGATCAGGGCAATGACCACGATGAGGGTGGAGACCGAAAGAATGATGCCCAGCAGCATCAGGAAGGAGCGCATTTTGTGGGCGCGCAGAGTCTCCAAGGCCACACCGATCGGTTCTCGGAGCAAAATCCGCCGTTTCATGCGTGCGATTCCCTTGTCCATTCTACGCACAAGTGATTGAAAAGGTTTCCAGATGCGCCGCCGGTTCCCGGCATGCGGCAGCCCTGTTTTATCACCCTCACGGGCTGTTCGGGAATGGCGCGGAAACGCAGCCGGCCGTAAGAGTCGTGGATTGGCCGCGCTTGGGGGCATTTGCGGGCGTCTGCTACACTATTTGGACCGGTTCCGGGATCGTCTAATCGGTAGGACATCAGCCTTTGGAGCTGAGTATCGTGGTTCGAGTCCACGTCCCGGAACCAGATTTCTCCGCACCAATTCCCTACCCTGAGTTGAATCCTCGGGTCACATTTCGCGGTAGTTCAGCAGGACCACGCCGATTAGAGCGATACACAGCGGCCAGAGGCGGGCCATGACGCTGCGCGTTTGATTTTCTGTGGGAAGGCGCAGCTCAAGCCAGCGCGACCATCCTGCGGTTACCGCGAGAATCGCGAGCGGGATGTGGCTTAGCTCGGCCAGGACTTCTTCCTTGAGGTTCCCGAGGCTATGGGAATGGGTGAGAAGCAAAGCGCCGGAGACGGCGATGAGGACGGGAAAAACCAGCCGGCCACGGTCGGAAGCGACACGCCCGGTTTGCACGCGCCATTCAAATACTGCCAGAGCGATGACCAGCACGGCGAAAAAACGATGGAGCAGGACTTCGGGATCGGCAAGAGTCGCCCAGAAGCCAACCGGGCCGAGCGGCCAGGTTTCCGGATCGCTGCGAAGAAAAAGAAATGCCGAGAGCCCGAAGAAAGCCAGCGGCCAATTGCGCGCCCAGGAGACTCGTCCTGCCTGCGCGATCAAGGCCAGGAGCCCCATCGTCAGAACGACGACCCCCGCCCAGTGATGGTTATACTCGGACCAAGCCTTTTCTGCAGGAGTGTTGGGCCGCGTTCCGGTTTGGCCCGGAACATAGGATTCGGTCGAGAGCGAGCCGACTTCGAAAGCCTTTTTCTGCGCGGCGTAAGCATCTTCGGGAAGCTCTTGAACAGACGGGCTGCCGAATCTCGGGGGATGTGGAGACATGCGCGCGATGATTTCTGAACCCGTGACGCGGTCTTGAACGAGATCGGCGGCGGGAGGGAGCGAAGTCAGCGAAGCAGCGGTGAGGATAACCGTGATGCCGATCCCGATTTCGGCTTCGCCAAAGCGCTTGAGGCTGGCGAGAATGGAGCTGGCGGGGCCGCGGTGAACGAGTTGAAAATTGAGCGCGCCGAGAAACAACAGAAGGCCGAAGAGCAGTACTTTGGTGGCGACCATTGCGCCGTAGGAAGTTCCGTAGATGGCCCTGACCGATCCGACGTAAGCTAAACTCAGCAGGAAACCTGCGGAAGCGAGCACGGCGACGCTCACGAGAGCGAGTTGCGAAAATCGGGCGCTGAGCCGGCGCGCAAACTCTGGAGACGGCGCTTGCCGGATGGCTATCAGCAGATACGGCAGGCCACCGAGCCAGGTGGCCGTCGCCGCCTGATGCAGCGCGGTGAACGCCATCAGCGGCGCGCGATATTCCAGGCGCGCCACGGAATGGCTGGTCATGACGGACGAAGCAATGATAGCGACTGCGGGAAGGAGAAGGTCAGCATAGCCAACGGAACGCGTTGAAGAAGAGAGGGCGATAACGGTGAACGCTGAGACGATGCCAATCACACCGGCGAGAACAAAATTCGCGCCGAGGACGTCGCGAAGAGGCATGTCGGCGGATTGTCTAAGGATGATGGAGTTCGCGAGAACGTAAGAGATTTGCATCGCGGCCAGCGCAAGTGCGGAGCGGCGAATCCAGCGCAGACAGGCATGCCGTAGCGCCGCTGAATCTTCTTCCGCGCGGCGGACGACGAACATCAGAAAAACAATGCCGCCAACGGCGAGCGACTGAAAGGTAAGTGTCGCGCCACGGAACAGGACCGAGAGGAAACCAAAGACTTGGAGTAGTCGGGCCATGAATCGCGATCAAGAACTGGTGACAGTAAACGGGATTTCGCCGCGGGTGATGTGGCCGTCGGAGGCTAGCACTTGCCAACGGAGGCGATAGGCGCCAGCAGCCAGGCCCGTGGCCTCGGCTGAGAGCGTGTCCGCGGGAGACCGCTTACTGAGTTCGAGCGCTTGGGCGGACCCGTCTAGACGAATGAGCGTCAGGCGGGAACGGAGCGCGTCGATTCGCACGTTGAAACGGAGCTTGATCGGAACATCCGGCCCGGATACCGCGCTCTTCTGAGCTGGGCTTGATTCCAGCAGAACCGCATGCGCAGCCGCGGGAGGAACGCTCAATAGAGCCGCGGTCGCTGCGAACAAAATGAACGCGCAAAAATTTCGGCGACCTGGCCGCATGACGCTCCTCTTCGCCAATAACCGCGAAGAGCTCCGTGAAAGTTAGGCTGCGACTACTGGAAGAAAATTATACATAAGCCCGCGGGCATTTCTATTTCATTTGAGGATTGGTGCGCAAACAGGGCTGCCTCCGGGCCCGGCAGAGGGGCTGAAGAAATCCGCCAGTGCAGTCGAGAGCGAAATCCAGTCGAGACTACTCTTGCGAGCTGATCTCGTTGCTGTGGTTCCAATCGATGGTCGGATCAGACGCGGGATCATATGCAACTTCCGTATTGGTGGTTTTATCGAGTTTCCGCTGCGCGCGCTTTTCTTCCTTCATTTTGCGCTTCTCGATGCGCTTCATTTCTTTCTGCCGCTTCTGGAATGTTGTAGTCATAAGCCTCTCCTCACAGCAGAGTGCGGCGAGGGCCCTGGCCCCTGCCGTCCAGCCTATTCATAAACGGGAAACTACCAGCGCGGTTCGCGCGGCTGGCGCGCCGACTCGCGGTAATCTTCGTTTGAAAAACGATCGCGACCTCCGCCCTTGCCGCGTCCGCCTCCGCCACCGCCCGGGCCACCAAAATTGCGCGGGCCGCGCGGCGGACCTCCTTCGCCCTTGGGACGCGCTTCATTCACTTTCAAGTTGCGCCCGCCCACTTCTTTTCCGTCCAGAGCAGTCATGGCTGCGGCCGCTTCTGCGTCATTCGGCATTTCCACGAAGGCGAAGCCGCGCGCGCGTCCGGTTTCCCGGTCCATAGCCATGTGAACGCGCGTTACCTGGCCAAACGGGGCGAACAGCTCGCGCAATTCGCTCTCCGAGGTCTGGAAGCTCATGTTGCCCACAAATAAACTCTTCATCTTGAATCTCCCTGTACTCTTCGAAGCACCACGAGCGCAGGATCTTGGTGAAGGGCCGCTTCCCAGACGCTACGAGCCGTTAGCCTGAAATGGCTGAAATCAGGAGAGGGAAAATCGCCAAACGCGCCTCTTCCAGGAATCCAGACAATTCTACTTCGGGAGTCTACTCAACGACAGTAACACACTTCACCACGATTGGCCGCATGCTCATTTCGGACCTGGGACCGCGCGCCTGCGTGTTCGTTCGTCCATCTACAGAAATCCTGGCCCCGTCCGCGCCCGGAACAAGAGAACAGAGCACGGCGGAGCCTATCGGACACCTGCCGGAAACATTCGAACGGCTGCGGCGTCTAGACTCTATGGCGTCTCACGACATATACTTCGGGGCACGAATTTCGCTTCGAAAATCGGGCCGCCGGTGGGGGAGATTCGCCATGAAACCAGTTCTCGCGGTGCTCGCGATTGTTTGTCTTGCAGGAAGCGTGCTGTTGAGTGCGGGCCGCAGTCAGCTGCCGCAGAATGCAAGTCCTGGTCCGCAATACACGCCCGATGGAAAACTGGTGCGTCCGCAGGGCTATCGCCGCTGGGTATACGTCTCTTCCGGATTTGGAATGAGTTACAACCCCGATGTGGGTGGAAACGGGCAGCCGGCGTTTACCAATGTTTTTGTAACACCGTCGTCCTATGATTATTTTCTGGCTAGTGGCAAGTGGCCGGATAAAACCATGTTCGTTCTCGAGGAGTATCGTTCCACTTCACATGGCTCGATCAACCAGCATGGAAGTTATCAGGACGCGTTCCTGGGGCTGGACGTCGAAGTCAAAGACCAATCGCGCTTCCCGGAAAAGTGGGCCTATTTCGCATTCGACACCACACAGCCGTCTTCAGGCGCTCTCAGACCGGCCAAGAACGGATGCTGGACTTGCCACGATCAAAGCGCGGCTGTCGAACACTCATTCGTTCAGTTCTATCCTGAATTGCTAAGAGTGGCTAAAGAAAAAGGAACCATCAAGCCGAGCGTGCATCTGGAAACCAAGTAGCCGGAAGAGCGGCAGGAATCTCCGGCCGATGTATGATGCGGTTGGGGAATCCGGAATGAGCTCCACTCGCGGCGGGCGGTCCACACTCAGCGGACCAACAGCGTTGATCACGGGCGCGGGAAGCGCAGAGGGAATCGGATTCGCGTGTGCGCGAAAGCTGCATGCCGCCGGCGTGCGCGTGGTGATCACTTCGACGACGGATCGAATTCATAGCCGGGCGCGCGAGCTCGACGCCAGTGGCGAAGCAGTTCTTTCCTTCGTCGCCGATCTCACCGTTGAGACCGAAGTCCAGCGGCTGGTGGATTCCGTGCTTTCGCGATTGGGCGGCATCGACATTCTGGTGAACAACGCCGGAATGACGCAAACCGGGCGCCCAACGAAGAGCAAGCCGCTGATCGAAACTTCCTTCGCGGAATGGCAGAACCAGATCGCAATTACCCTGCACACCGCGTTTCGAATGACGCGCGCGGTTCTGCCCGGTATGACCGCGCGAAAGTACGGCCGCATCGTGAATATCACTTCCGTGACCGGGCCGCTGGTGAGCAATCCGGGTTCGGCGGCGTATGGTGCCGCCAAAGCCGCAATGGATGGAATGATGCGGGCCGTGGCAATCGAAACCGGACGCGATGGAATTACCATCAACGGAGTCGCGCCGGGCTGGATTGCGACGGGTTCTTCGACGGAGTCCGAAAAAATCGCCGCTTTGCACACGCCGCTCGGCCGCGCCGGCACTCCTGACGAAGTCGCCGCAGCCGTTTGCTTCCTGGCTTCACCCGAGGCTGCCTACATTACCGGACAAATCTTGGTTATCGATGGCGGCAATATCCTGCAGGAAAAGAAAGTTTCCTGAGCTTCCTTTCGCGCTTGCTGGAATCTCCGCGCTGCGCCAAACTCGTAATTCATTCGCGAATTAAGCAATTTTGACGAATCCCTGAGGAGGCCCGCATGCGCCGAATGGTTTTCATTCTTTTGTTGCTTCTGTTGCCCGGCGCATTGCGGGCGCAGCAGAACGCCGCAGCGCGCCCGCGCCCGAAAATCGGCGTGGCACTGGAAGGCGGCGGCGCCATGGGTCTTGCGCACATTGGCGTGCTGAAGTGGTTCGAGGAACACCACATCCCCGTGGACTACGTTGCCGGAACCAGTATGGGCGGCCTGGTAGGCGGGTTTTATGCCACCGGAATGAGTCCCGACGAATTGAAAACGCTCATCGAGGGCATGGACTGGCGGAAAATTCTGGGCGACCGCACTCCTTATGAAGACCTCTCGTTTCGCAGGAAAGAAGATCAACGCGCGTATCCCAATTCGCTCATTTTTGGTTTGCGCGGTGGCTTGCGCTTGCCCGCGGGACTGAACGCGGGGCATCAGATCGGCTTGATTATCGATCGTATGACGCTGTCCTATGACGAAGTTCCGTCGTTCGACGCGCTTCCCGTCCCTTTCCGCTGCGTCGCGACGGATCTCGTCAGCGGAAAATCATATGTCTTCAAAGATGGCTCGCTGGCGGTGGCGTTGCGCGCGACGATGTCCATTCCGGGAGCCTTTTCTCCAGTTCGCGATGGAAAAGCGGTTTTCGTGGACGGCGGACTGCTGAACAACCTGCCGACGGACGTGGTGCGGCAGATGGGCGCGGAGATCGTCATTGCTGTGCACCTGGAATCCGCGCCCGCCGACGCAAAAGATATCCAGTCAGTGTTCGGCGTGCTGAATCATTCCGTTCGCGTGGTACTCGAAGAAAACGAGCTGCGCAGCCTGGCGCAAGCGGACGCCGTCGTTTCCGTTCCGCTCTCCGAATACAACACCTTGGATTATGCAAAGAGCTCACAGATTATGAAGCGCGGTTACGAAGCCGCGAATGCGCGCGCGCGACTGCTCGAAGCGTTTGCTCTCAGCGATGCAGATTGGCAAGAGCATCAGCAAGCGCGCGAAGCGCGGAAGCGCAGCGATGTTCCTACTCCGCAATTCATCGAAATCGAAGGCACCAACGCGCACGAAGCCGCCGACGTCACTCGCTACGTGAAACGCTTCCAGGACAAGCCGGTCAATCCGGCGAAACTCGACGAAGTGCTGACGCGGCTGACCGGAGTTGGGCGCTACGATTCCGCGGGCTACCGGCTCATCGAGAAAAACGGCCAAACCGGCTTGCTGGTTCAAGTCGTGGAGAAAAATTATGCGCCGCCCATGTTCCAGACGGCGTTTGAAGTCGACGGCTCGCAGAGCGGCAACGTGGATTTCACGGCGGGAACGCGCTTCACGTTCATGGACGTAGCCGGGTTCCGGTCGGAATGGCGGACCGACATTTTGCTCGGCAATACGTATGGCATCCAGACGGAATTGTTCCGACCACTCCGCGCGGAGAGCCGCTGGTTTTTTGCTCCACACGCCGACGCTAGCGACACCACGTTTCAGATTTACGCGAAAAATGATCCGCTGGCGGATTACCGCATCTATCGCATCAACATCGGCGGCGACGTGGGGTACAGTTTCGGGCGCTTCAGTGAATTGCGCGTTGGCTACCAGGTTGGCTCGCTGAATACCAAGCTGCGACTGGGCGCACCGGAAATTCCTTCCGTGGCGGGTCGTGTGGGACAGACCCGGCTGCGCTACTTGCTGGACCACACCGATGATCCCGTGATTCCCCGGCGGGGCTTCAGCGCGGAAACCAATTTCCGCTGGTTCGACCAAAGTCCAGGAGCCAACGGCGCGTTTCCTTCGATGGACCTGAAATTGGGATTTTTTCAGCCCATTGCGCGGTCCGCATCGCTTTTCCTGCAGAGCGAAGGCGGCACCACCTTCGGCACCACGAGCACCGGCGTTCCTCAATTCTTTTTCGGCGGGCCGGTGCGACTGAGCGCCTACGGCCAGAACGAGTTTCAGGGCAATCAGTATTATTTATTTCGCGCCGGATTTTTGCGTGACCTGCTGATCCTCCCCCCCTTTTTGGGCAAGAAGGTCTATGCCGTCGGAGCTTATGAGATCGGAAAGATGTATGGTTTGACCACCGGCAGTGACCTCCCGGACGATGTTGCTGCAGGCTTCCTGGCAGAAACGGCCTTGGGACCCTTCTTTATCGGCGGCAGCGTAGGCGACTCCGGCCACCGCAAATGGTTTTTCCAGCTCGGCCGCGTGTTCTAAACCCCGCAATTCCGGGTGATAGGTCATTCCGATTACGGCTGCCCGTGTTTATCGACTGCCTGATCGCCTTCCGGTTTCCAGGCCGACTTCGCCTTGCTGCTTGGAGCCGACTTTGCCGACCCAGACCACCATGCAGCGCTCTGGGCTGGGCATATCTTCTTCGAGGATAAGTTCGACTACTTGGCCGCGCTTAAGATCGAAACTTCCACGTAGCCGGAAGCCTCCTTTCGAAGAATCGACGACCAGGCAGGGCAGTCTCTTGGGGCTGCGGTCCAGATTGATGATCAGGCTGGCAGGACTCTTCGATATTAGCCGCTTTGAGCTGCGGCCTTGGGGGACACGAAAGCCGGGCACTCTTCACCCCCTGCTCTGATGTATGCTTCGTCAGGATTCCCCGAATGCGAGCGTCTCGGCCCAATTCTCGATCGGCACATCGAGCGAGATGCCCAGGACAAAGTCGTCACTGGGGAGCTTTTTGCAATATACGACCGAGCCCTGGACGCAAAATCCAGGCGGGGATGAAAGCAGTACCATCTCGGCTGGTTCCCAGAATTCCTGTGTGACTATCTTCATGCCGGATCTGCTGACATTCTCCACAGGAACGACTTCAAAGACACCCGGCCTATGAAGGCTGGTTAGCCACAGGGAGGCACTTAGACAGTCGCGAGCCTCCGACCTTGCCATGCTTCGGGATGCGTCCACTAGCAGTCCTGCGATGGACGGTGAAGGTGAGCACGCTCCAAAGGAGCGGTTTTTTGCTAAGACTTGGGGGTACTCAAGTTCGGCCGCTTGCGTCATCTGTTGCCCCCATCCGGGGAATCCGTCGAGCGATGTTTTCAATGCAGATGACCTCACGCCGAGAGCTCAGGGAGAGGAGTGTGCTAGTCATCTCATTGGGAGCCTACGGATGCAGAAACGAAGATTGAATCCAGCGAGTTCCTGAAATCAGGGACAGGTGAATACCTGCAAGGTTTTGACTGGAAGACGAAGTCGGCCGAAAAGCAACTAATCGAGGGCTATGGGTGCTTGTCTCTCTAACCCCTACCAGCCTCTGGATTTGATCCATCACAAGCTCGTTGAGTTCCTGGGATCCTCTCACTTCCACCACGGCGAATACCTCGCGGGAGCCCAGCAGGCATCGGCCATTTTGACTCCTGGCATGCCCGCGATCTGCCGAGCAAAGTCGCGCGACCTGCCAGGTTCCGTTGCCACGACGATATAGGCCCTCATGGCCGTCCATCCCAAGGAGCCCGAATTTGTCAACAATATGCACAGAAGCTCTTTTCGAAATGCTCTTGACTTTCGCTTTTTGTTCGCCTATAGTACGGGCGGTAGAGGAAACGGGAAACGGGTGGCGCGCCGCCTCCATTGCCGATTAGGCTCTCACGAGTCGGCCGCCACCCGTTGAAAGTTCCGAGCCGTAAGCGGGGTGAGGGGTCGACTTGCAAGACGATCCCTCGATCCCGAAGGCCGACCACGTCGGCTCCTTCGCTCGGAGACAGTATAGGCGTCCCGCTTCCCTATCAGGAGCCGCCATGGACGTCTGTGTCGAAAACGTATTATTCATCACCCCCGCCATTGAAGCCGTCAACGTGATTCAAGCAATCGCGGAAGAAAATCATCGCGCGGCATCTTTCGACCCGCATCATGGGCATCAAGAGCCGGACGCGGAACAAGAAACTGTAGCGCTAGGCTTCCGCCCCGCGGATTCACCCGAACCGCCGCGGACGGAACCAGCGGCGGAGAAAAATCCGTGGTCTGCCTGGGCCTGGCTGGGAACGTGCAAAAATTCCAGCCGCAAAATTCCCACCGCGATTCCCAACATTGTTCACGTGGATGTGGACGCGTTTTTCGCGTCCGTCGAGCAAGTATTGAATCCCAAGCTGCGCGGCAAGCCCGTGCTGGTGGGGCGCGGCTGTGTGGCTTCGGCGAGCTACGAAGCGAAGTTCGTGGGCGTGAAAACGGCGATGGGCTTCCGCGAAGCGCTGCGCGTCTGCCCGCAAGCCATCGTCGTGCCTGGGCAATACGAGCACTACGCCGATTTTGCCGAGCGCGTGCGGCGCATCCTCGAAACCTATACGCCCGCGGTGGAAACCGCCGCGCTGGACGATTTCTATCTCGACTTCGCCGGCACCGGGCGCCTTTATCCCGATTATGAAGCCACGCTGCGGCGTTTGCAGGCGGAGATCCGCGCCCGCACTGGCCTGAACGTTTCGATTGGCGCGGCGCGCACCAAAGTGGTCGCCTCCATCGCTTCACGATTGCAACGCCCGCGCGGCTTTCGCATGATCGCGCCCGGCGAAGAAGAAAATTTTCTGACCCCGCTGCCGGTGGAAAAACTCCACGGCATCGGCCACGTCCATGCCGGAGCGCTGGCCGAGCGCGGCATCGCCACCATCGGCCAACTGCGCCAGGTGCCCAAGCCCGCGCTGCAAGCCGCTTTCGGCGAAGCCATCGGCCTGCAAATCTGGGAGCGCGCCCGTGGCCTCGATGGCCGCGAGGTGTCGACCGCTTCGCAGTCGCCCATAACGGGCTTACCTTCCACGCCGAAATCTGTTTCGCGCGAAACGACCATCGAAGGCGGCACCATCGACACGGAATTTCTCGGCGGCTTGATCGAATATCTCAGCGAGCGCATCGGCGCAACCCTGCGCGAATACGGCAAGCAGGCGCGCACCATCGGCCTGCGCATCCGTTATGTCGATCATTTTTCGGCGCACCAGACGGTGCGGTTGACGAAACCAACCAACGACGAACGCGAACTGCTTACCACCGCAAAAGATCTGTTCGCCAAATTGTTCACGCGCCGCGTGGCGGTCCGTCTCGCCGGCGTCAGTGTGCACAACCTTGAAACCGATAAGCGCCAGCACGAACTTTTCGACACCAACGCGAATCGCCGCTGGTACTTGAACCGCGGCCTCGATTCCGTCCGTGGCCGCTACGGTTGGAACGCCGTCTTCTACGGCAAAGGCCTCGAGCTCCGCGAACATTACGCTACTAAGCCCAACGGCCTGGTCCTCTCGACGCCATGCTTATCGCGGTAGGGGCGACCCTTGGGTCGCCCGCTACAAATGGTGCAGGGCTTCGGCGGGCGGGGCGGGGCAAGCCCCGCCCCTTCGGCTAGTTTGCTGAGTTTTCTCTTCCCTTCCCCTACCTGATTTGAATGAACAAGCATGCCTGCCGAAAGACGGGCATGCCTTCTTCCCTTTCCACGCCGGGGCATCCGTGTTCGTACATTTGCATTGTCATAGTCACTACTCGTTTCTGCGCGGCGTGGCGTCGCCGGAAGAAATTATCGCCGCCGCGGTCGAGCAGAACATGCCCGCCGTGGCGCTGACGGATACGAATGGTTTGTATGCAGCGGTACAGTTTTGCAAGTTGGCGCAGGAAGCAAAAATAAAAGCGATTGTCGGCGTAGTGCTGGGTACCGAATTTCTCATGTCGACTGACCCTTCTGCGACTCTCCGGGCAAAGGCGCTCCGAAACTCGAAAAACGAAACGCAAAATTCGGCGAGCGCGTCTCTCACGCTGCTGGCAGCGGACATGGAGGGTTACAGCAACCTTTGCCAGCTCGTCACGCTGCGGCATCTCGGCACAACACAATTGTCACAAAACACGAGTTCGGCTGAAACCAATGGCCGGCCTGTGACCCTGCAGGAATTGGCGGACCATAGCCGCGGTGTAATCGCGTTGTCCCCTGCCGCGAGTCCCGCGTCACGAATTACAAATCACTTTTCGCAACTGAAGGAAATTTTCGGCGACCGCCTGTACATCGAGGTGCAACACCTCTCGCCCGGAGATGGACGTGTATTGCGCGAAGCGGAACGCCTTGGCCGCGAACTCCGCGTGCGACTGGTAGCAACAAACAACGTTCATTTTTTGCGGCCCGAAGAGCATCTGCATCACCGCGCGGTGAATGCCATCCGCACCGGCGGATTGTTGACCACGGTGGCGCCACCGGAAATCACCACCGGCGAGGCATGGTTCAAGCCGGCTGCAGAAATGAAAAGACTTTTCCCCGATCATCCGGAATGGCTGCAGGCAACGCTGGAAATCGCGGACCGCTGCAATTTGCAGCTCGAACTGGGAAAACGGATCTTTCCGGAGTTTGCCGTTCCGGAAGGCGAGACGCCGGATTCCTATTTGGAAAAAGTAAGCCTCGAGGGTGCGCGGAAACGCTATCACTCAGTAACACCAGAAGTGCATGAGCGGCTGATGCGCGAATTGGGAGTCATCAAGAAGTGGAGCTTGGCGCCGTATTTTCTGCTCGTATTGGACATCGTGAAGGAAGCGCGGCGGCGTGGAATTCCCGCGGTGGCGCGCGGATCAGCCGCGAGTTCGATGGTGACGTACTGCCTGGGAATTTCGCGCGTCTGCCCGCTGCGCTGGGGACTGTATTTCGAACGGTTTTTGAATGAGCAGCGTGGCGATTGCCCGGACATCGATATCGATATTTGCGGCGCCCGCCGTGACGAGCTGCTCGATTACGTGTACGAGCACTGGGGCTCGGAACACGTTGCAATGATCTCGAGTTTTGTCACCATGCACGCGCGGCTCGCCGTGCGCGAAGTGGCAAAAGTGTTTGGCGTGCCGCCGGGCGAAGTGGACCGTTTCACGAAGCGGCTGCCGCACCGGCCGGTGCGTGAAATTTTGCAGGCCATTCGCGCGCTCCCGGAATGCCGCGACCTGCCGATCGACGATGAGCCCTGGAAAACGATCCTGCAAGTGGCGTTGCGTCTCGACGACGCGCCGCGGCATCTCGGGATTCATCCTTGCGGCACGGTGATTTCCGCGCGTCCGCTGACGTGGCTGACGCCGCTGGAGCGCGCCACGAAAGGAATTGTCGTTACGCAGTACGACATGAACGCCATCGAAGCGCTCGGGCTGATTAAGATGGATCTGCTTGGCCAGCGTGGATTCACCACAATGTCGCTGGCACTGGACAACATCGAAAAAAGTAGGACAGGCATTCCTGCCTTTCTTGGCGTGCGCGAACCACAACCCAGAAAGCGGACAGACAGGAATGTCTGTCCCACCGCACGTGAAATTGATTTTGACGCGATACCGGAAAACGATCCTGCGACGTGCGAGGTGATTGCGGCCGGGCGGACCATGGGAGTTTTCCAGATCGAATCGCCGGCCATGCGCGGCATGCTTCGCATGCTGAACGCGCGGACGCTCGAGGAAATGGCCATCGCCCTGGCAATCATCCGGCCGGGCGCTGCGGAGTATGGATCGAAAGAATTATTTGTGAAGCGGCTGCGGAAAGAGGAAGAAATCACATTTGCGCACCCGGAACTCCAGAAAATTCTTGGCGACACGCTGGGCGTATGTATTTTCCAGGAGCAGGTGATGCAAATTTCGCAATCTCTCGGGAGCATGTCGCTGGCGGAAGCCGACCTTGTGCGACGAGCCTCCGCGAAATTCTCCGGCCGGAGCGACCGCGACCGGTTGCGCGGAAAATTCCTGAAAGCCGCGGGAATGATGGGGCTGACCAGCCAGCAACGCGAAGAGACCTGGATGATGGTGGAAAAATTCGCGGGCTTTGGTTTTTGCAAAGCACACGCCGCGACATATGCGGATATTTCGTACCGCATGGCATATCTGAAAACGCATCACCCGGCGGAATTTCTTGCGGCGATGTGCAGCGCGGGGGCGGGGTTTTATCACGTGTCGGCGTATGTGGAGGAGGCCAAGCGCTGGGGCATCGCGGTGCGGCTGCCGTCGGTGAATCATTCGCGGATGGAGTACACGGCGGAAGATGGTAAAGATGGGAAGCGCGCGCTGCGCGTGGGCTTGATGCAAGTGCGGGGACTGTGCGTGGAAACGATCACGGCCATTTTGCGGGCGCGGGGAGAAGGCGGAGCGTTTCAATCGCTCGAAGATTTTTTGCGGCGCGTTCCGGTGGAACGCGATGAGATCGAATCGCTGATCAAGTGCGGGGCATTTGATGAAGTGAACGATGGAACGCGCAGAATGACGCGGCCGGAACTGCTGTGGCGCTGGAATCTGCTGCAAGCAGCCGGCAAAGGCGCGCAACCGAATGCTTCGCGAATTCGCCCGGGACAAGGAATCGGGCTGTCGGAAAAAACGGAAACGTTATTTGCAGAAGCAAACGCTACGGATGCGATTGGCGCGGCATTGGCGGAAATGCAGACCCCGGAATATACGCTCGAACAAAAACTGCGCTACGAACGCGAAATTCTGGAAGTGTGTGTGAGCGGCCATCCGCTCGATTTTTTGCCGCGCAACGGCGAAGCCTGGAGCGACGAACTTCCTGGCTTGCGCGGAAAGCGCGTGACGCTGTGCGGCTGGGTGGTGACTTACCGGCACGTGGGAACAAAAAATTACCGTAACATGATGTTCGTCACGCTGGAGGACCAGCGCGGCGTGTATGAAGTGGTGCTTTTCCCCGATGCGTACGATCGCTATGGCGGTCTGGTGTTTGAAACGCGCACGATGCGCGTGACCGGGCGCGTCGAGCAGGACGGGCAGATCAAGGGCGAGATGCTGGAGGCGTTGAAGAAGTGAATTCGTGACGGGTGAACGATTTCCCATGGTAACAAGGACTACTGGAATCTGAATATGAATTTCATGATCAAAACAAAACCAAAAAATGTGGCGCCGGTGGCGGAACCGGAGACGGGACGGCCGGCGGGGACCGGCGAGGAATGGCTGGGGCGAAACCGCAGCAGCAAGCGGCGGCTCTGGGAGCGATTGAATCCGCGCAGCCGCGGGCAGATTCGCATGATTGCAGAGGCGCTGGCACTGCAGCAAACTCACGCGCAACTGCCGGAACCGCTGCGCGCGCGGCTCAGTGCAGCCATCGGCGAAATCGAGCGGCTGGCAGCCCGGACGAGGGCGCTCCTGGCGGAGGTAGCACGCCGGACACCACCCCGCGCGTGAAGGTTGCGGCCTGCATTGCGCGGCGGGATACTTTCTTTATGGCTGTCCCCAATAAGCGCGGCCCCCTATTTCTGGCGTCCCTTGCCGTGGCGTTCTGCGCCGTGGCGCTCCCGGCGCGAGCGGATGAGATTCGCCTGAAAGGCGGCAGGAAGCTGTACGGCGTGATCGTGGCCTATGAAGACAACATGTTCAAGGTCAAGACCGAGTACGGATATGAGCTGATCGAAAAAGACAAAATCGAATCTATAATTCCGTCGACGCCGGCAGGAAAATCAGAGTCCGCGACTGCGAAAAAAGATGGAGCCCAGCATCCCGCAAAGCCTGCAGGCGATTCGCAGCCGCAGGCCGAGCCGGCGGTCGCAACCTCTGCCGATGCAGGCACCGCGGCGTCGAATGCCAGCGCAAAAACCATAAATTCGGGGTCGGCAGGAAAAACAGACAAGGCTTCGCCGAAAATAACGAGTGCTGCTGCGAAGCCGGAAGTTCCAGCGAATACCACAGCGAGCAATGCCGCGGCTCCGGCAATCAAGGCGGCTCCAGCCGCGACGACAAATGGAGTGACAACGGCTGCGACGGCACCTGCGACAGCGCCCGCGCCTCCGAAAGAGCCGCAAGTTCCGGCAAACCGCGAAGAGATCCAGGGCAATCTCTACACAAACTACACTCACGGATTCCACATGTACAAGGCGCCGAGCTGGAGCTTGATTGAAGAAGCGCGCGGGGCGCTTCCCAACGCGATCGTGGCGATGGGCACGTCGAACGAATCCACCCTGATGGTTGTCGGCGAGGAGAAAACGAAAGAACCCCTGGACACGGCGGCCGCAGCGGTGGAAAAACGGCTGCAAGACGTGTATGTAAATTATCAGCGGCTGTCCCAGCGCAAAACAGCGATCGGAGGATTACCAGCCGTGGAGTATCAATATCGGGGCAAGGCTGACGAGCACGACTGGTCGGGCAAGCTGGTTGTTATCGCGCGCGGCAAAGACATGTTCACGGTGCTGGCCATGACCTACGCCGACAGCGACCTGATTCAGATTCAGGAAAATGTGATCTCGCGAGCGATCTCCAGCCTGGATTTTAGCGTCCACTAGCCGTGCGAGGGCAGTTGTAAGTCTCCAGATACAAGTTCGCAGGAAGAAAAAATGGAGTTGAATATTTTTCCTCTGCGCCCCTACCCACCCCGTGTTTTTTGTAAATGTTGCATCTAAAGGGCTTAGGAATTCCAAAAGTCCTTTAGAATCAACAGTTGCGCACGCCTTTGTATGGGTTGATTCCGAATCACTTAACCTCGAACGCGGGCCGCAGAGAATTCTCCCCCGGTCAACAAGCGCGATTCGGCGGACTCCGCTAGGCCGCGAGCCAGCAAAAAGACCGCAAAACGCAACCCCTCCTAATCCTAGTGACCGAAATCGTGGGACGGTGGGAATAAAAAGGCGGCAGACTAGCCGCCGCGCTGGACAGGAATCGCACTCTTACCTGCTAAGTATAGGAGCAGAGAACCAACAGAGGGTCAAGGGGTTTCTATAACTGGGGTCTCTTTAACTGCGTAGTGTCCTAAATTAGGACACTACCTCGCGACACAGAGACTTGCAAATATCTTAGAGTTCCGAGAACGCGCCTAGCTGGCGGCGGCTTCGGTGGCTCGGAAAACCGAAGTCGATTGGGGACAACGGAGGTGCTATCCTTTGCGCGGGGCCGCTGATGGATGAGGTGGAACGATGCCCTTACGCGATCTCGCATTTGCAGGCCGAACGCTGCGGAAAAGTCCTATCTTTGCATTGACTGCTGCACTGACGATTGCCCTGGGCGTTGGCGCGAGCACGGCCATCTTCAGCGTCACCAATGCTGTTCTATTGCGTGCTCTTCCGTACAAAGATCCCGACCGGCTGGTCATCGCCGCCAGCGACTTGCGCAAGCGTAATGTCCGCGACTTCCCCTTCTCCAATGAGGATTTCATCGATATGCGCGAAGGGACAAAAGACGCATTCCAAGACCTCGCCGGCGTCTTCACTTTCCGCAACATCCTGCTCAAGGACGATGGAACACCCGAGCAAGTCCGCTCCGCCGTAGTCACAACGAATTTCTTTCGTTTAGTAGGAGCCAAAATCGTGCTCGGCCGCGATTTCACGGACGCCGACGGAATGCCACAACCACCCGCTCCGCCGGGCGCCCAGCCCGGAGTCCCAACGGCGCCCCCTCTTCCCATCATGGCCATCCTCAGTTACGAATACTTCCAGCGCCGCTACGGCCTTAATCCTAGCGTCATCGGACAGGCGATGATTACCAACGGGCCATTTCGCCCGCAGATTGCCGGTGTGCTGGCGCCCGCGTTTCAGTTGTACTTCCCGTCCTCTGCAAACGTAGAACCTGTCCCGGAAGTATGGCTCGCGAACCGCCTCGGCTATGACAACGCCAATCGGAACGGCGTTTCCATTCATGCCGTAGGGAGGCTAAGAGATGGCGTGTCGTTAGAACGCGCGCAAGCAGCAGCCGATAACGTGGCAGCAGAAGCGCGCAAGAACTTCCTGATCGAGCGCACCGCCGGCTACGCAATTCGTGTAGAGCTCATGCGGCAGCATCTTGTTTCCGAGGTCCGGCCCGCCATTCTGGCGCTTATGGGCGCAGTAGTTTTTCTCCTGCTCATCGCCTGCGCCAACGTGGCCAACCTTCTGCTGGTGCGGGCGTCCCTGCGCGAACGCGAACTCGCCGTGCGCGCGGCCATCGGCGCAAGCTGGTGGCATCTCGCCCGCCAGATGCTCACCGAGGCGTTTTTGCTCGGCGCCATTGGCGCACTGGGCGGTCTCGCCCTTGCGTGGCTGGGAATTCATGAATTACTGGTCATCGCTCCCGCGAACCTTCCCCGCCTGGATACCATTCGAATCGATTCCGTCGTGCTCGCATTCACGGCGCTCGCCGGCGTGCTGGCCGCAACCATTTTCGGGCTGGCCTCGGCCTGGCGCGCTTCGCGGCCGAACGTCATGAATGTGCTTCGCGGAACCAGCCGAAACGAAGGTCTCGCCAGCGGCGGCCCCTTACGCAAGCTTGTCGTCATCGCGGAAGTAGCCCTCTCCTTCGTACTGCTTATCGGATCCGGATTGATGCTGCGCAGTTTCCGCGAACTTCAGCGCATCGATCCAGGCTTCGACCCACACGGCCTTCTAACCTTTCAAGTTCTTGGCAATCGAGGAGGAACGAAGCCGGAGGAACGTGCTGCGTTCATGCACCAAATTCAGGACCGTTTGCGCGGCATCACTGGCGTGCAGGGTGTTGCCGCCTCGTTTCCTTTTCCGCTGGCAGGGGACTTCAGTCCTATCCGCTGGGGTACCGAGGAAGCGCTGTCCGACGCCAGCAAATTTCAGGCCGTGGACTTTCAAATCGTGCTTCCGGGCTACTTTGAAACAATGCGCACGCCCCTGATCGCAGGCCGCATGTTTACCGATGCCGACAACGTGCCGGGCCGCAACCTGGTGGTCATCGACCAACTCCTAGCCGATAAGGCTTTTCCTCAGCAATCAGCAATCGGCCAGCGAATCCTGATCCGCATCCGCACTCCCGAGGCCGAATGGGTGGAGGTGATCGGCGTCGTCGCACACCAGCGCGACGAGTCTCTGGCCGAGCGCGGCCGCGAGCAGGTTTATTTTTCCGACGCTTTCCTGGGGTCTGGCGCGGTCCGCCAATGGGCCATACGAACTGGGAGCGACGCGGCAAAATACGGAGGCGACATTCGCGCGGCCATCAAGGCGGTCGATTCGCACCTGTTGATCACGGAGATGCAGCCCATGGAGACTTTGATGGAGCGCGCGCAAGCCGGCACGCGATTTTCGCTATTGCTGATCGGAGTCTTTGCCGTGATTGCCGCAGTACTGGCGAGCGTGGGGCTCTACGGCGTTCTTGCCACTGTCGTCCGGCAGCGCACCGCCGAAATCGGCGTTCGCATGACTCTCGGCGCCGGACCTGGCCAAATCTTCAACCTAATCGTAGGACAAGGACTGCGCCTCACCGCTATCGGTGTCGCCGCCGGCATGGTCGCGGCGTTCGCCCTTACCCGTGGCATGACCACAATGCTAGTGGGTGTGAAAGCGACGGACCGCGTGACTTTCACCACCGTGGCGGTGGTCTTCTTCCTGATCTCCGCAATAGCGTGCTGGCTGCCGGCACGACGCGCTGCCAATCTCGACCCAACGATGGCTTTGCGGGAAGAGTAAGTGTTTTTGTTTTGTCGTCCGTCTAGCTGGCGGCGGCTTCGGCGGGCTCGGCGGCTTTGCGGTGCTCGCGAATGATGCCGATGAGCGCCTGAGCGGCACGGGGAAGGCTGCGGTCGCGGCGGTAGACGAGGCCGAGCTCGCGCCAGAGGTCCACACCTTCGACGGTGAGCAGCTTCACTTCTCCGGCCTTCACGTAGTCCTTTGCAAAACTCTCGCTAATAAACGAGACACCGGCATCGGCGGCGACGAAGCGCTTGATCATGCCGATACTGGGCAACTCCATGGTGACGTGAATGCGAGCGCGATACGGCCGGAAAAGTTTGTCAAGCACCTGACGGGTGAAGCCGGTGCGCGGGAAAATGAGCGGCTGTTCGGCGACTTCAGCAAGAGTGATTTTGGAGCGATGAGCAAGGGGGTTCTTGGTGCTGACCATGAAGCGGAGGCGGTCCCTGTAAATGTGGTGCATCTTCAAATTGGGGGACTTGATGGGCAGCGTGACGATGCCCACATCGACGGAGCCGTCCTCAACGCGCTGCAGAATCTTGTGGCTGAAGTTGCGGTAGATGCTGATGTGCACCAGCGGATAACGGCGCTGAAATTCCGCAAAAATGTCGGGGAGCAGATAAAGGCAGGTCGCTTCATTGGCGCCAAAGACGACCGGGCCCTGGACGACGTTGCCGCGGTCGGCGACGACCTGAATGGATTCGTCGCGCAGGCGGAGCAACTTTTCGGCGTATTCGAAAAGAACTTCGCCGGCGGGCGTTAGCTCAACGGACTTGGCGGAGCGGTCGAGAAGCCGGGCTTTATAGGCTTGTTCGAGCTGGCGAATTTGGGCGCTGACAGCGGATTGCGAGCGGAAAACCTTCTGGCCCGCGCGTGAGAAACTTTTTAGTTTAGCGACAAAGACAAAAGTAGTGAGCTGGTCGAAGTCCATAGTCAGAACGCCCGGCAGGGATTATAGCGAATTCTTGATGCCGGATGCGGAGTACCTGTCCTTCCTTTCCAGGCTCTTCCCGAGCCTCCTTCAGGCATGAAACGCCGCTTGCGAAAGCGGCGCGGCAATGGGCGACGGTAAAATTGTCTGACGACGCTTCAGCTGGGCGAGAATGGCGCTCCAAGTGGCCTCCACGGTGCCCTGAAAATGCACTGGCTGCACGCGCATCAGCGGCAAAGAACCGCGCCGCGAAAGCAAACGAGCCGCACGAGGACTAGCCGTGAAGTAAACATGTTCTTCCAAGGTACGGCGCAACCAGCTTTCTTCGTCAGAATCAATTTCAAGGAGGGTAACGAAATCGCGGTGAAGCACATCCTCGGCTTCGGCGCGCAAGACGTAAGCGAGCCCGCCAGTCATGCCCGAACCGAAATTGAGGCCGAGCGGCCCGAGAATGACAGCCACGCCGCCGGTCATGTACTCGCAACCGTGCTGGCCGACGCCCTCGACTACGGCAAGCGCGCCGCTGTTCCGAACAGCGAAGCGTTCGCCGGCGCGGCCGGCAATGAAGAGCTGGCCCGAGGTAGCGCCATAGAGCACGGTGTTGCCGGCAAGAACGTCGCCGCGCCTGGAAGCAGCGAGGCCCGCGGCGATGGCGATGGTGCCGCCGGAAAGACCCTTACCCACATAGTCGTTGGCTTCGCCTTTGAGCTTGAGCGTTACACCTTCGGCAAGGAATGCGCCGAAGCTTTGGCCTGCAGAGCCCTGAAAATTCTGCCTGATCTCTTCGTCACTGGGTAAACAGTTCTTGCGCCGGCGCATCAGTTCCCCGCTCAGACCCGTGCCGACACTGCGATCCGAATTCTGAATCGGCTGAGACTCTTTCTGAAGCGCGAGAGCCGTATAGAAATGAAGTGATTCTTCAAGCGCCCCGACGTGAAGGGCAGGTTCCTGCTGGGGCGCGACACGATTCGAGGGAGAGATGGGCACAACCAGGAACGGGTCCACTCCTGAACGCGCGCTGAGCCGGTCGTACCATCCGGTGAGTTCGCTGAGCGAGCGAACGCCAAGCTGGGCGAGACGATTGCGCACTTCTTCGGCGAGCGAGCGGAAGTAGGTGATCACCATCTCGGGCTTGCCTGTAAACCTAGCGCGCAGCTTTTCGTCTTGTGTAGCAATTCCCACCGGGCAAGTGTTGAGATGACATTGCCTCGCCATGACGCAACCAATGGCTAGCAGGGACGCGGTGCCAAATCCGAATTCATCCGCACCAAGAATGGCGGCTAGAACGATGTCGCGGGCGAATTTCAGACCTCCGTCTACGCGGAGAGAGAGTCGCGAACGGAGGCCCGCGCGAACCAGCGTGTCATGAGCTTCGCGCAAGCCAATTTCCCAGGGGAGACCAGTGTTCTTGATGGAGGTCAAAGGCGAAGAGCCGGTGCCGCCGTTGTGCCCGCTGATGGTGATGACGTCGGCTCCCGCTTTAGCGACGCCAGCGGCGATAATGCCGACTCCGGCGCCGGAGACGAGCTTTACGCCAATGCGCGCGCGCGGATTGACGGCACGGAGGTCGTGAATCAATTGCGCGAGGTCCTCAATACTGTAAATGTCGTGATGCGGCGGAGGCGAAATCAGCGGCGTGCCTGGCGTGGCATGCCGGATGCGCGCGATGTATTCGCTGACTTTCTTCGCAGGCAGTTGGCCGCCTTCGCCTGGTTTCGAACCCTGCGCCATTTTGATTTCGAGTTCTTCGGCGTGGACGAGATAGTCGGCGGTGACGCCGAAGCGTCCGGAGGCGACCTGCTTGATCTTGTTGGCTTCGGCCGGTTCGAAGCGATAGGTATGGGGATCTTCGCCGCCTTCGCCCGTATTGCTGCGGCCTCCGAGCTGATTCATGGCCACCGCCAGCGTGCGGTGGGCTTCCGGGCTGAGCGAGCCGAGAGACATTGCCTGAGTGCTGAAACGCTTGACGATAGATTCGAGCGGCTCGACCTCGTCGAGAGGAACGGCCGTGTCCGGAACCGTATCGAGCAAATCCCGCAGAAAGACGGGCCCCTGGTGTTCGGCGAGCTCTTCAAACGCCGAGTAAGTCTTGGCGCTGGGAGCCCGGACATGCGCGTGCAGCCGACGAACAACTTCGGGCGAGCTGGCGTGAAGTTCCGCACCTTTGCGGAAGCGGTAAAGGCCAGAATCGGGCAGTTCATCGAATTCGGCAGAGAAGGCCGCTTTGTGCAGACGGAGATAATCGGAGAGGAGATCGTCGAGCGATTTCTGGCCGGGATAATCGGCGGCATCTTCGAAGACTTGTGCGCAGAGATCCTCGGAGAGGCCCACGATTTCAAAAAGGTGGCTGTTGCGATAGCTGGCCACGGTGGAGACGCCCATGCGGGCAAGAACTTTTCGCAAGCCGGCGTTGATAGCCGCGCGAGCTTTCTCCACGCCGCCCGGTTCGAGAGATTCCGCGAATTCATCCGCGAGATAAGGCAACACGGCACTGGCACCAGCGGCCACAAGCAAGGCGACATGGTGCGTGTCAAAAACCTGCGCCGATTCCACAATTAGCGGAACATCCGACAATCCTTCGCGAACCATTGCTTTCCACACAGCAGCGGTAGCCAACAGCGCAGGCAGTGGCGCGCGATCGGCGCTAATCGCGCGGTCAGAGATGAGGAGGAGCCCCGGGCGCCCGCCGCTGCTCAGAGGGGTAGAAGAAAGCTGAGCAAAACTGCAGCGCGCCCCCGGAACTCCCGTGGCGGCAGGAAAAGTAATGTCGATGCGCTGCTCGGGGCCGAGAATGGCGGAAAGTTGAGAGAGCTGGCCCTCTGAAATTACGGGACTCGGCAGCGTGAGGCCGTCTTTCAAATGGACATCGAGAGACATGACATGGGTTTCGCGCAAGGGGTCGATCGGCGGGTTGGTGACCTGCGCGAAGCGTTGCTTGCAGTAATCCCACAAAGTTCTGGGGAGCGCGGAGAGAAACGCGGGCGGCGCGTCATCTCCCATGCTCCAGTCCGCTTCCTTGCCGCGGGTAAGCGCGGAAAAGAGAATCTTGAATTGATCTTCGGTCCAGCCGGCAGCGCCTGCGACGCGCTTTGGTTCCATAACCGGAGTGGAAGGAGCGGCAACTGATGCGGCCAGCATCCTTTGCGGAATGGCGTTGCGCGCCTGCTGAATGGCGAGCCGCTTGAGAATGTCACGCCAGCGCAAGAAAAGCCCGGTGACGGGATTGGCAAGAATCATTTCTCCCGGGCCAAGCCGCTGGCGCTCAGCGACGCGAGACTCGTCCAGATCAACAAGGCCGGTTTCAGAGCCGGCGATCAGCAGGCCGTCGTGCGTCAGCGTATAGCGCAGCGGGCGCAAGCCATTGCGATCCAGCTTCGCGCCGACAAATTGGCCATCGGAGAAAACCAAAGCTGCGGGGCCATCCCAGGGCTCGCTTTGCTGCGAAAGCGCGGTCAGCGCGCTGCGCACGTCACGCGAAAGCAGAGGATCTTTCTCAAAGGCGGGAGGAACCATGGCGAGCATGGCTTCCTCCGAGGACAGGCCTTCGAGAAGGCGAAGCTCGAAACCATTGTCGAAACTCGCAGAATCGCTGACGTTCTCTTCGAGAAGCGGAAACCAGGAGCCGACGGTGAGGCGCGCGCGGAATTCGGCGGCTTTGGCGCGGAGCCAGCGGCGGTTCGAGACGATGGTATTGATTTCACCGTTGTGAGCGACGTAGCGGAACGGCTGCGCCAGATGCCAAGAAGGCTGCGTATTCGTGGAATAGCGCTGATGAAAAACGGCGAAGGTAGTTGCGAACGAGGGATCGCGCAGGTCTTCATAAAACTGGGGGAATTGCCAAGGAGTGAGCAGCCCCTTGTACACAATGGTCTGCGAAGAGAGCGAGCAGATGTAACAGCGAGGAGGCAAGAGCGATTCGGCGCGTTTTCTTAAAAGAGAGAGCCGCCACTCGAAGCGCGCCGTTCCGCGCGCAGGATGAAATGGCTCGACAAAGAACTGCCAAATTTCGGGCATCGTTTCCAGGGCGCGGCGACCCAAAGAATTGGTGTTCACGGGCACGCGGCGCCAGCCGATGACGCGCAGGCGCTCGGTGTCCGCGGCGACTTCAACGGCTGCGCGGGCCTCTTCAACGACGGAAGGAGGAAGAAAGGCAAAGCCAACCCCGAACATTTCCGGCAGATCAATTCCCTGCTCTTGAGCGCGGGCGCGAAAGAAGGCTTGCGGGAGCGAAGTCAGCAGGCCAGCCCCGTCGCCGCTGGCTCCGTCGGCATCAACTCCACCGCGGTGAGTGAGGCGCTCTAATGCTGTGAGTGCAATCTGGATAATTTCGTAGCTGGGAGCGCCGCCAAGGCGAGCGATGAATCCTGTGCCGCAGGCATCATGGTCCGGGTGCCCCCAGTTGGGGTGACGATCCCGAGCGGAAAGGGGTCGCGCGTCGTGCTGACCGCGTTGGCCTCGACCATGCGGATAGGACATACCAGTTTATCGAACGGGACGGGGGTGGTTGTACAACGCAGAATTTTGATTCTGTGAATTGATTTCTTGATAGTAGAGGCTGAGCGGGATCGAATCGCTAAAATTTGGTCACTTCTGAGAAGTGAAAGTCGCGCACTTTCATGGCCGGGACGACCATCTCGAAGGCCTCTTCGCCGGTGGCGCGGATGGCAGGACCAAGCAATTCCACATTCTTGAGCATTTCGATGAGCGACTGATTGAAGCGGAAGTTTCGAACGGCGCCGGTAACCCGCCCATTCTCAACGAGAAACAGGCCATCGCGGGTCATGCCGGTCATGACTTTCTCGTAGGGATCGACTTCGCGGATATACCACAGGCGAGTGACGAGCAGGCCGCGTTCGGTGGAGGCGACCATTCGGTCTACCGAAGAGTCTCCGCCGCCAAAGACGAGATTCATGGGCGCTTCGCCGTATTCATTGGGAAGAGCAAAGCCGTGGCCGGTGGGCTGCTTGTGCGCGGCCTTGGCGGCGGCGCGTGAATAAACGAGATTCTTGGGGATGCCGCGATCGACAAGCACAACACGCTGGCGCGGCAGCCCTTCGCCATCGAACGGGGCGCCCTGCTGTAGCGGATGATAAACGTCGTCGGTGATGCTGATATTTTGGCCGAAGAGTTGCTTGCCCATGCGTTCGTTGAGGCAGGAGCGTTTGTCCGCGAGCGCGGTGGCTGCGAAATCGTAGAAGAGAAAGCCGACGAGATCGAGCACGGCGGCGGGTTCGAGGATGACCGTGTAATGGCCGGGGGCAAGCTCGTGGGCGTTGAGGGCGAGATGTGCTTTTTCACCGACTCGCGCGGCGAGTTTCAGGGGGTCAAAGGTGCGAACGTCGGCAGAGTTAGCTTTGGCCCAACTCGCCGCGGAGCCTTCTTGCATGGTGATGGAAAACCCGGAGTGCGTCTCGCGGTAAGCCGCAAATAGGCCGCGAGAATTCGCCAGAGCGGATTGGCTTTGGCCGTTCGAAAAGATTCCAGCCGCGACCTGGCCTTTCTTGACGGCCAAATCGCAGGCGCGGCGAACGGCGCGTGCCCGATCTTCAGCCGAGAGAGCGGCGGTCTGTTTGACGAAGCGGTTTACGGTGCGATAGCGCTGCTTTCCCGGCATTGGCAGCAGGTTGGGGACCTTCGGCTGGCTGTGCGCGAGGGAGAGAGAAGCTTCGATCGTGGCGCGGAGCGAGTCTTCGTCGATGCGATTGGTGGTGGCGCGCGCGGTTCGGCTGTCGACGACAGTGCGAATGGAAACGGTCAGCCCGTGCTCAGCCACGTTCTGGTGAATGGCGTTGTTGGCGAAACGGGTCAACGCGTTCGCAACTTCGTCGACGTGGACTTCGGTGTCCTCGGCGGCCGTGGATTTCAACAGATGAAGGACGGTGTCGGCGATGCGGCGAAGTTCGCGCTCGGGGAGAAGCTCGGAAGCCAGTGCGCTTGCCTTCTTTGACGTGGGCGCGGATTTCATTGGTTCGAAAAGGCCGTTCCGATGCGCACGTTGCGAAAACGCGCCGGCGAGGCTCCGTGGCCCGTGCCCATGGTCTGCATGGGCTGGCCTTTTCCGCAATTCGGCGTCCCCCAAAGCGTCCAGTGGCCGAGCTTGCAGATAGCGTCGCAGGAATTCCAGAACTCCGTGGTGATACCGCTGTAGCTGGGATTCTTCAGCATCCGGACTTTCTTCCCGCCCTTGATTTCCCATCCGATTTCGGTAGAAAACTGAAACTGGTAGCGGCGGTCGTCGATGGACCAGGAGCGATTTGTCTCCATGAGGATTCCGTCGTTTGTGTCGGCGAGGAGATCGTCGTAGTCCCAAGTACCAGGGAGCAAGCTGACGTTCGTCATTCGAATGATGGGCAAACGATTCCAACTTTCCGTGCGCATGGTTCCCGATGAACGGTCCAGCCCAACCAAGTGGGCGGTCTCGCGATTCGAAAGATAGCCTCGGAATTTGCCGGCCTTGATGATGTCCGTGCACTGTCCGGGAACGCCTTCGTCGTCATAGGCAAAGGTGCCGAGGCCCTGGCCGTGGTCGAGCCGCGCGTCGGCCACGACGTTCACGATGCTCGAAGCGAAATTCAGCTTGTTCAGCTGATCGAGGGTCAGGAAACTTGTGCCCGCGAAATTCGCTTCCTGGCCGAGAACACGGTCCAGCTCAATCGGATGGCCAATCGATTCGTGAATCTGCAAGCCAAGCTGGCTGGCACCAAGGATGAGCGTGCCGATTTTCTCCGGGCATTGCGACGCGGAATGGAGGGCGGCGGCTTCTTCAGCGATGATTGGAGCGTTTCTCATCAAATCGAGCGAATCGACAAGTTCGTAGCCCTGGAGAGCATGCTGGCCGCCAAAACTGTTGGGATAAGAACGCTTTTGAATTTCCTCGCCCTGAAATGAAGTGGCGGCAATGCCGCAGCCGGAAATCACTTTGCGCTGGTGAATGCGCGATCCGATCGTGGACGCAAACCAGGAATCGATCTTGCGGAATTGCATGTCCGTTTCGGTCAGCGTGACGCCCTTCACGCGGCGCATTTCGGCGTCGGCCGCGAGCAGCAGGGCGAGCTGCGTTTCAAGGGGAATTTCGAACGGGTCTTTGCGGAACGGGCTCTGCCAACTGTCCACGTAGGCCTCTTCGGGAGCGAGAACAACTTCGCTGCGTTTCGCCAGCGCCGATGCTTTCGCGATGGAAACCGCCTGCGCCGCACAAGCGGCGACGCCTTCTCGAGTCAAGCGATCCGTGGAGGCGAAACCCCAGGCGCCGTTGGCCAGCACTCGAATGCCGAGCCCGATCGACTCGCTTTGCGACAGAGTGCCGACCTGGCCGTTCTTGGTAGTGAGATCACGCTGGCGCAAATGCATGACGCGCACATCGCCATAAGCAGCACCGCGCAGTCGGGCGGTATCAAGGGCGTTGGTGCAGAGGTCCCACATGGGCGTTCGTCAAGCTGAAAAAGATATCAGGAAAAACGAATGGGCGCAGTAACTGTTCCTGGTCTGCCGGGATGCTGCACCGGGGGAAAGAAAGCGGCGGTCCTTCGAGGCTCCGGGCAAGCAGAGCCGCCGCACTCCAAATTACGTGCCTTCGTTCCAGGAGGCCAAATAGTGTTCTTGCTCAGGGGTGAGCTTGTCGAGCCGGTGGCCCATGGAGTCGAGCTTGAGACGGGCGATTTCCTTGTCTAGGTGCTCCGGAACGACATACACCTGCGGCTTGAGAGTTTTATGATTCGCGCGCAAGTACTCAGCGGAAAGCGCCTGGTTGGCGAAGCTCATGTCCATCACAGCGGCGGGATGTCCTTCGGCAGTCGCGAGATTGACGAGGCGTCCTTCTCCAAGCAGGTAAACTTTGCGGCCGTCCTTGAGTTGGTATTCATCCACGAGCGGGCGGACTTCGCGTTTGCCGGTGGACATTTTTTCGAGAGCCGGAATGTCGATCTCCACGTTGAAGTGGCCGGAGTTGCAAACGATGGCGCCGCCCTTCATTTTTTCGAAGTGCTCAGCGCGGATCACGCTTTTGTTTCCCGTCACGGTGATGTAGACGTCGCCTTCTTTCACTGCTTCGGCCATAGGCATCACGCGGAAGCCGTCCATCGCGGCTTCGATGCCCTTGACCGGGTCGATTTCCGTAACGATCACGTCCGCACCAAGACCCTTGGCGCGCATAGCCACGCCACGGCCGCACCAACCGTACCCGGCAACAACTACCTTCTGGCCTGCAAGCAACACGTTCGTGGCTCGGATGACACCGTCAATCGTGGATTGCCCGGTGCCGTAGCGATTGTCAAAGAAGTGTTTCGTCATCGCATCGTTGACGGCGATGATTGGGTACTTCAGTGTTCCGTCATTGGCCATGGCGCGCAGACGGATTACGCCGGTAGTGGTTTCTTCGGTCCCAGCAATCACGTTGGGGACGAGATCCGTGCGCTTGGTCAGCAGCATGGTGACCAGATCCGCGCCGTCGTCCATGGTGAACTGCGGCTGGTGCTCCAGCGCCGCGCTCAGGTGCGAATAGTAAGTGTCGTTATCCTCGCCCTTGATGGCGAAAGTTGGAATGTGGTAATCGCGATTCAGTGAAGCCGCGACTTCGTCCTGCGTGGACAGCGGATTGGAGGCGCACAGCACGGCGTCGGCGCCGCCATCGCGCAGCGCAATCATCAAGTTTGCGGTTTCGCTGGTTACGTGTAGACAGGCGGAAACGCGCAAGCCCTTGAGCGGCTGTTCCTTCACGAAACGTTTGCGAATTGACTCGAGCACGGGCATTTGCTGGCCGGCCCATTCAATCTTGCGCTTGCCGGCGTCGGCAAGCCCGATGTCTTTCACATCACCCTTTTTTAGTTCAGCGATTGCCAATGTCTTGCTCCTCAATTTTGGATTCGAGCCAGAGGGCAGTAACGGAAGTATCCCGGTGAAAGGCGCACCCGCTACCGCATATCGTGCTGCCCTAGTCTTAAAAGTTAGATGCGTGCGCCGACTTCTACGGCAGCGGCGGCGCCAAGACCTGCAGCCTTGCGGAGAGCATCCGCGCGGTCCGTGCGTTCCCACGTGAATCCGGGTCCGCTACGGCCAAAGTGGCCATAAGCGGCAGTGGCCTTATAAATCGGGCGGCGCAGGTCGAGCGTTTCAATGATGGCCTTGGGTGTCAGGGTGAAAAATTCGCGGATCAGCGAGGTGATTTTTTCTTCCGGCACTGCGGCCGTGCCGAAGGTTTCTGCCATGACCGAAACAGGTTCGGCAACGCCAATGGCGTAGGCCAATTGCACTTCCGTCTTTCGCGCCAGACCAGCGGCCACAATGTTCTTTGCGATGTAGCGCGCCATGTAGCAAGCCGAACGGTCCACCTTCGAGGGATCCTTGCCGGAGAATGCGCCGCCGCCGTGACGGCTGTATCCGCCGTAGGTGTCGACGATAATCTTTCGGCCAGTAAGACCCGCGTCACCCATCGGACCGCCGATCACAAAGCGGCCGGTCGGATTGATGTGATACTTCGTCTTTGAATCCAGCATGGAGGCAGGAATAATCGGCTTGATGACGTGCTCGGTGATGGCATCGCGAAGGTCGGCATTCGACACTTTCTCGCTGTGCTGCGTGGAGATCACCACGCAGTCGACGCGAACCGGACGGCCATTGCGGTACTCAATGGTGACCTGAGACTTACCATCCGGCCGGAGAAAATCAACTTTGTTGGCTTTGCGAATCTCGGAGAGGCGCTGCGTGAGGCGATGGGCAAGCTGGATGGGCATGGGCATCAATTCTTCAGTTTCATCGCAGGCGAATCCAAACATCAGGCCCTGATCGCCCGCTCCGCCGGTATCCACGCCCATGGCGATGTCCGGCGACTGGCGCTTGACAGTGCACATGACCGCGCAGGTATCCGCATCATAGCCATACTTCGCGCGATCGTACCCGACACCACGAATGGTGCCGCGCACAAGCTCGTCGTAATCGACATGCGCGGTGGTAGTGATTTCACCGGCGACGACTGCCACGCCAGTGGTGACGAGGGTCTCGCAGGCGACACGCCCCTTGGGGTCATGCTTCATGACTTCGTCGAGGACAGCGTCAGAAATCTGGTCAGCAATTTTGTCCGGATGGCCTTCGGTGACGGACTCCGACGTAAATAGGAAATTGCGTAAGGCTTCGCTCAAACTAATTCTCCTTCGTGGTTCGCGGCGGGACACACCGTTGTATACAGCTTGCCGTTATTCAGCACCTTGCTAAACTTTACAAAATTACCATTGCCGCGGATAAGAATCAACGCATTGATTCCATGCCGCTTATTGGCGCATTGAACGGTCGAAATTGGCCACTGAACGGCTATTTGCTGCATTTAATGGTGAGGGCTAAGCCGCGTCCGCGTCATCATCTGGCTGGATGTCGAGCCGTCCCTTCGTTTTCTTGGCCATTAAGTAAGAACGGATAAAAGGGTCTAGGTCACCGTCCATTACGCGATCCACATCGCCTACTTCGAACTTTGTGCGGTGGTCCTTGATCATGCGATAGGGCTGCATGACGTAGGACCGGATTTGACTGCCAAAGGAAATGTCCAGTTTGCTTTCGTCGAGTTTGTCGGTGTGCGCCTGCCGCTTCTGAAGTTCCAGATCATAAAGGCGCGAGCGGAGCATCTTCATAGCCATTTCACGATTCTTGCCCTGGCTGCGCTGTGCCTGGCACGCCACGACGATGTTGGTAGGAATGTGCGTGATGCGGACAGCGGTTTCCACTTTGTTGACGTTCTGCCCGCCCTTGCCGCCGGAACGGAACGTGTCTACGCGAAGGTCCTCGGGCCGAATGTTGATCTCGATGCGATCGTCAATCTCGGGGATCACAAAGACCGATGCAAACGAAGTGTGGCGCCGCGCGGCTTGATCGAAAGGAGAAATCCGCACGAGGCGGTGAACGCCAGTTTCACCCGCGAGGAGGCCGTAAGCATTTTCACCGGAAAATTGAATCGTCGCCGATTTGATGCCGGCTTCTTCTCCGGGAGTCTCATCGAGGATCGAAGCATCTATTCCCCGGCGCTCCGCCCAGCGCACGTACATACGAAGAAGGATGGAAGCCCAGTCCTGCGATTCCGTGCCGCCAGCGCCCGGCTTGATGGTCATGATGGCGTTGAGGTGATCGGTTTCCCCGGAGAGCAGCGTTCTGGTTTCTAGTTCGGAGATGTAGCTGTCGGCGGCGTTGAGCTCGTGGTCGAGCTCTTTCAGGAGATCGTTCTTTTGCTCGACGTTGGTCTCTTCCTGAGCGAGATGGATGTACGTCTCAATGTCACCGGAGACGGACGTGAGCTTCGCGTCCGCGGCAATCTGTTCTTCTGCGCGCTTGCGCTCGCGAAGAACGTCCTGTGCCGCTTCCTGATTGTTCCAGAAATTGGGGTCGGCGACGCGCGCTTCGAGAACTTTCAGGCGCTCGCGGTACTGTGGGGCGTCAAAGATAGCTCCGCACGAGCGTGATGCGCTGCTTGAGCCCTTCGTAGCGATGCTGAAGATCTTCGAGGATCATGCTTGTTCTGGTAAGACGTCCGTCACGGAACGGGCGTCACTTTGCCTTTCGAAAAGTAGCAGCAACTAGAATAACGGAAACGAGCACGCAGAGCCAAGCGAACCAATCGCCAAAACGAGTGTAAATCGTCTCGTCGGTTCGAAAATCGTAAGGAAGATCAGCGGCGGTGCGAGTGTCCGGCGGAATTGGCTCGAAGAACCGGCCGTAGGGATCGACGGAAACGGTAAAACCGTTGTTGGTCGAGCGAACGAGCCAGCGGCGGTTCTCCACGGCTCGCACGCGAGCCATGCGCAGATGCTGTTCCGCGGCGGCGGAGCGCCCAAACCAGCCGTCATTCGAAATATTAATAAAAACTTGGGCGCCATTTGCCGCAAAGCGGCGCACTTCGCCGGGAAAGATGGCTTCATAGCAAATGAAAACGCCGAAGCGGTTCCCGCCCGGAAGCTGCCCCACGACGTATTTGTTTCCTTTGTAGAAGCCGCCCACTTGGCCGGAGACGCTTGCGACCACGCGGTGAATCAAAGGAAAGGGCTCGTATTCGCCGAACGGCACGAGATGGATTTTGTCGTACACGAAAACGCGCCGGCCTTGCGCATCAAAAAGCAGCGCACTGTTGTACGGCAAGAGACCACCGCGAGGCGCTGCGTCCGACGTGTCGATCGGCGGTTTCCACTCGACAGCCCCTGCAAGGAACGGGTGGCCGAAGCGAATCGCCAGCGTCGCGGCAATTTTTGCGAATTGCGCGTGTTGATACGAGAATGGCGCTGGCGCTTCAGGCCATACGAGAAGGTCGGGCTTCTCCGCAGCGGGGGCCAGGCTGAGGCGTACGATTTCATCGAGGTCCGCGGCGTGTACTTGGAACCAATCCGTTGGGTACGAATCCACCTCGGGAAAATTGAGCTGCACGGCGCGCGCGAAATGATGGGCTTGTGGCTGAGGCACCAGGCGAGGGCCAACCAGGACGGCGCTCAACAGCATTGCCGTTGCGGCAGCGGCGCATGTCATGCGCGCGCGAGGCGTCAGCGCATTCGAAACGCCTGTCCATGTGAGCAACGCATTGAAGCCCGCCGAAAGAAAAGAAAGTCCGTAGATTCCCGTGATGGTCGTAAGCTGAGCGAGACCCAGATTTGCGGACGCGGGGTAACCAAGCAAATTCCACGGAAAACCGATTTCGGGCAAATGTGCCCGCGCAAATTCGAATGTCACCCAGAGAAACGGCGCGCCTATGCAGGCCACGTCGATGCTTTGGCGGGATAATCTGTGGGCGGACCAGGCAAAAGCGCCAGTGAGAATTCCCCAGACAGCGGCGATCAACAGCAAGAGACCCCACCCGCCCGCCGGCGAGATGCCACCATGGACCGCGAGAACCGTCGCAATCCAAGGCAGCGCCGTCAGAACGAAGAGTAACCCATGAAGGAATCCGCAACCGAACGCCACGTGGGGGCGCACGCCGAACAACGAAAGAAGGAGAATCCCAACGCAAACCCAGGAATAGATGCTGAGGTAGAGGCCGCTGTAGGAGAGCGAAAGGGCGGCTCCCGATACGGCGGCGACAATGAGACGAAAGGTCTCCGAGATTTCCTGGCCAGCTTCTGGGCGAAGATACGTGAGCCAACCGCCCCGAGCCATCAGTGTTTCACAATGGCTTTAAAACCTGCGTCCTCGAGGCCTTTCCTGGCCGCTTCGGCGGCCTTCGGATCAGCGTAAGGGCCGACTTGCACGCGGTAGTATTTGTCGCCTTGCGGAGAAAGAACGAACGCGGGGAATTTTTTCTTCTGCAAGCGGCTCGCGAGATCCAAGGCATCTGATTCTCTCGTCAAGGCAGCCACTTGGAGGATGAGTGCGCTTCCGGGAATGAGGGGCGGGTTCTGAGTTTTCGACGAACCGCTGGCGCTCCTCGGCGGAACGGAGGATTTCGCAGGCGATGTCAGGTTCTTTTTTGCAGGCGCAGCGGCAACAGCAACGGGCTTCAGATGATCATCGGTCTTCTTGTTGTCGCCCGCGTGGTAAAATTCCCAGTCCGAATTCGGCGGGGCGGGAGTGTCCGTTGGCACCGTGGCAGGAGCGGGATTATTCGCACGCTTCGGATTCACTTCCGCCTTGGGTGAAACGGAATTCGACGGCTTCTTGAAAAAGTCGGTCGCGGCGCGCACCGATCCATCGTACTCGTTGCGCCCCATGACGTAACCGAGCGTGAAAAATACTCCCGAAAACAGCAGCATCAGCATGAATAAACCAATGACATGCCGGCTTTCGAGTACACGCTCTCCGGCGCCCCCTCGTTTTCCACCAGAAGCCATTCTTACCTTTGCGTTCCCCCTAATTTGCTAGTCCACTGATTAATGATATCGATGGGCAGCGGAAACACAATCGTTGTGTTCTTCTCGACACCTATCTCCGTCAAAGTCTGCAAGTAGCGCAGCTGGATTGCAGAAGGCTGCGTCTCCAAAACTTTCGCGGCGTCGGCAAGTTTTTGCGAGGCTTCGAACTCACCTTCAGCGTGAATAATTTTTGCGCGGCGTTCGCGTTCGGCTTCCGCCTGCTTGGCGATGGCGCGCTGCATCTGCTCGGGGATGTCGACCTGCTTCACCTCGACTTTAGAGACCTTAATGCCCCAAGGTTCGGTGTCGGTGTCGAGTATGATTTGCAGCTTGGCGTTGACCTTATCGCGCTGGGAGAGAATCTCATCGAGTTCGAATTGACCGACGACACTGCGAATGGTTGTCTGGGCAAGTTGCGACGTCGCATAGCTGTAGTTCTGCACCTGCGAGAGGGCCTGATTGGCGTCAACCACACGGAAATAGCATACAGCGTTCACCTTCACGGAGACGTTGTCGCGCGTGATGATGTCCTGCGGCGGAACGTCGAGCGTCTCAATCCGCAACGGTATCCGGTACAGCGTTTCAATCGGCCAAAAAACCAGCCTCATGCCGGCGCCCTTTGCCACGGGTATCAAGCGGCCGAGCCGAAGCACCACGCCGCGTTCCCATTCCTTGATGATGTAAATCGAATTCCAAAACCAGATGAGCCCGAGGCCGACGATCAACGCTATTCCTACAAAACCAATTTCCATGTCTTCCTCCCGAACGTGAGAATCCCTATTTCGACCCTGAAACAGCCACATCGGCCGGCTCAACGTACAGCTTCAGTCCCTCGACACGTAGAACCAGGACAGTCTCACCTTCCTGGACAGGTCGCGAAGACTCAGCCCTCCACAGCTCCCCATGCACGCGAACCATGCCTTCAGCGCCTGCAGGTAGCGGCGCAATGGCGATGCCTTGTGATCCAATCAACTCTTCCTTGCCCGTTGCCGTTTTCCATTGGCGCGAGCGCAATACCAGACGCATCAGAACCACGGCCAGCATGGCAAAAGGGATCGTTCCCGCCAGCGCCACGCCGATGCTTACTCCGCCGGATGTGAGCGGCGAACGTATCAGGAAGATGGCGCCTAAAAACATCGACACCACTCCACCAAAGGCCAGCACTCCGTGACTCGGAGCTTTCGCCTCCAAAATAAAAAAGGCGAGTGACAAACCGATCAGAAACAGTCCCGCAAGATTCACCGGCAGAAAATGCATTGCGTACAGGGCAAGAATCAAGCAAATTCCTCCGATGACTCCAGGAGCGATCACTCCTGGGTGCGTAAACTCCGTGTAGAGCCCCAGGACGCCGAGAATCAACAGCACAAAGAAAACGTCCGGCTCAACAATCCGCGCAAGAAATCTCTGCCGCGCGGAAAGTTCGAAGGGCACGCGCGAAGCATTCTTGAGCACAAGCATCACTTGCGTGCCGTCGAAACGCGTGATGGTTCTGCCATCCAACTGCCGAAGCAGCTCCTCTGTGGAATTCACGACCAGATCGATCATCTTCGCATCCAGCGCCTCTTTTTCGGTAAACGCCCTGGATTCAGTGATCGCCTTTTCTGCCAGCTCAGGGTTGCGTTTGCGCCTCTCCGAAAAACTTCGCAGAAAGGCCATGGCATCCTGGTTGATTTTTCTCCGAAATACTTCGTCGATTTGCTGCGGAAATCCGCCGATTGCGATGATGGGCGAAGCTGCGCCGGCATGCGTGCCCGGAGCCATCGCAGCAATATCAGCTGAAAGTAGAATGTAGAAGCCCGCGGAAGCCCCGCGCGCGCCTGTCGGCGAGACGTACACGGCCACAGGCACGGGGGAAACGAGGATATGCTGGACCATGTCCTTCATCGAGTCGCTCAAGCCGCCGGGGGTATCCATGGTGATTAGAGCAAGCGCCGCGTGACGCCGCGCCGCGTCCGCCAACCCCTCATCTATATACGTGGCCAGGATGGGTTCCACTTCACCATCCAGGCTCAATTCAAGGACCAATGGCCCGGTGGAGTGCTCGTCGGCGCGAACCGACGGCAGCTGCCGGAGAAGCGCGCCAGAGAGCATCAGAAAAAGGGGCGAGAAAGCCAGCAGAAACTTCCATTTCCTGAAAGATGGGAAGCGCTGCATCGATCGGGACCGATCGCTCATGGCGCACCTCCTCCTGGCTTTTTCCCGGCTGGCTTGAAATTTCGCAAATGATCGAGCAGTTGTTTCGCTTCCGCGTAGTTTGGCGCCAGCTTCAGAGCCTTCTCGACTTCCGCCCGCGCAAGATCGGGCTTCTTCTGCTCCAGGTATATTTTCGCCAGCGTCGTTCGAACGACCGCGGAATCCCGCGCCTGCAGCGACTCCTGCAATTCCTTCACCGCGTCATCCATCTTGCCCTGGCGGCGGTCAATTTCCGCGAGCCCGCGGTGCGCGGCGGGGCTCGTGGGGTCAGCGGCAAGCACAGCCCGAAATTCTTTCTCCGCGGCATCGGCATTTCCCGTGGAGAGCTCCTGCCGGCCGCGCCGCAGGTGTGCGACGGCCGCGTCAATCGAGGAAGCAGCGTCGCTCGACCGAGTCCCGGCCGATTCGATCTCCGTGCGAAGGGCAGTAACGTCAAGCTCGGTCTTGATGCGATTGAGCCGTGCCAGGGCTTCGTTCTTCGCATCTAGGCGAATCGCCGGGAGTCCGTTTGGGCCAAACGTTTCATTCGCCGTTTCCCGCTCCTGGTCGGCCTCAGTTTTCTTCTCCGCCTTTTCCAGGGACAGTATCAGCAGCGCACGATCCTCGGGATTATCCGGAGCGCGTTCCGCGGCTTCGCGGAAATAATCTGCCGCCGCGGCGGCATCATCGTTCTGCAGCGCAAGCAAGCCAAGATTAAACGGATAGTCGTCTTCGTCGGGATCCAGCTCGGCCGCGCGGCGAAGATCTGTCAGGGCCGCGGGCGTCTTGCCCTGCCTGGCCCTTGCAATCGCCAGATCATTCAGAATCTCCGGCAGGTCAGCTCCGGAGACCATGCTGTTCTTCAGAGCCTCCTGCAAGGAAGTGAACACTTCCTCCGCGCGATCCGGCTGTCCCAGCAGAAGCTGGCAGACGCCCGTGGCGAAGACAGCCTCTACATAATGGTTGTGAGTTTTTGGCACCCGCGCATACCAGGGAAGCGCGGAATCGCAGTCGCGGCGCGCGAAGTAAACTTCGCCCAATGCGAAGTCGGGTTCCGGCCATTCCGGTTCGAGGCGCGCCGCTTCCCGCAGCTCGCGCAGCCGAGCGTCATCTTCGCTGGCCAAAAGTCCCCGAATGAAATGTTCAAAGGCATCGAGGCGCAGTGGACGCTGGCGTTTTATGAACTCCGCAAGGCTTTGGGAATAGTTGTGATCGTTTCCGGAGAGCATTCGCCACACCAGACGAGAATGCAAATCCATCAGCGAATCCAGTGTGCCAGCTTCCCGCAATACGGGGAGCAATCGCGCGGGATTGACCTTCAGGATGCGTGACTCGATGGTGAGCGAGTTCCCGCTCGCCGTGAACCGGCCAAAGACCACAAAATCTGCGTCGAGATCTTCTCCAATGTGGAGCATGGTGGCGCGGCTGAGTTTCGACGAGCGCAGCAGGCCGTTCCGTTCCAGCTCGGCGAGCCGGCCGGCATGCGAATACACCTGCTCCCCGACCGCGGAAAGCCGCTGGATAGTTAGTTCCTCGAGGCCCTCGCTGAGCCATTCCAATCGTGGCGACGCGCCCGCATTTTCAAAGGGAAACACCAAATAGATTCCTTGCTGGTGGGCTGCGGAACCACTGCGAGAAGACGGAGCAGATTGCCGCGGACTAACCGAAGTTGTTCCTAAAATGAATGCGACGGAGAGTAAGAGCAGAAAACGCGCGCTGAAGAAATGGCGCTCCATGTCTGTTGCATTGTAACAGACGCAGCCGCTCGATTCGCGCCGGATGTGCGAATCGACTCGAAATCGGCGAACGAAACGCGTTCAAGGCTGCGTGCTGTTGGGAGGCCGTGGAGCAAGGACCTCTTGTATCGCGGGGTCCTTCAAGACCGCCGCAAAAGAGGGATCAGATTTCACAGCGGACAATTCCTTGTAGCCTTCGTCCTTGGCCTTTCGCAGGTAAATCAGGCATCGCTCCAGGTTGCCCGCTTCCGCGAAGGACTTTGCGAGCAGGAAATAAAATCGCCCGCGGTCGCCCACGGAGCGGTCTTGCAAAATCGACCCGCTCCTCGAGCTAGTGTGCTCGAAGAGTTGGGGATCCAATGCCAGCGCTTGCCGGAACGAGGAGATGGCCTCCTGATATTTCTTGTCGCCAAAGTAGGCATAACCAAGATTGCTGTAGAGAACGGCCATGTCGCTGCGAATATTGATCGCTTTTTGATACGCCCTAATGGCCTTGCCGTACTTCTTTCGCTGATACCAAATTGTTCCGATGTTGTTCTGCGCATCGGCATACGTCGGATCAACCTTTGACGCACGCTCATAATACTTCAACGCCGCACCCAAAGCCGCCTGCTGGTGCAGGGCGATTCCCAGCTTATTCAAATACACAGGATTCTGAGGGTTCCCGTCGGCGAGCCGCTTATAGGACATGGCGGCCTCTCGGTATTCTTTCCGCGCCATATACAGATCGGCAAGCTGCTCGTCAGTAAGGCCTGGCTTCACGACAATAACCGATGATTCTGGCGGCGATTGGGGCTGGGCCTGCTGCATGCGCGGCGCAACGGGAGCACTCGGAGTTTCAGCGAACGACTGACCTGCGGAGGGAATCGAAAGACTGAAGAGGAGAACGACTGCTGGAAACGCCAATCTTACTCGGATCATGGCGAATCTCCCTTCTCCGGCTTAGGCTTGACCTTGTCGGGTTCCTTCTTCTTACCTCCAAAGATACCAAAAATCTTCTGTAAAGGATTCTTTTTCTTTTCGCCGGGTTCGGCTGAGGGGTCCGCGGGGCCCTGGCCAGTCGCATTGGGCGGCCGGTTCGGATCGTAGGTTGTAATTGGCTGGCCATTTGCGTCTTTTTGCGGCGATTTGGGATCGCCACCACCAAAGACGCGGGAGAGAATGGATCCCGTGGAAGTGAAGAGGTTGTGGCCTCCATGGACCTCGCAGAATACGGTCGGCGCAGAACCGGCGACATAAACCTCTTCACGGGTTGTAGGACAATTGGGCGTCGCAAGCTCCAGGGTATCTGGATCGATCAGCACGGATTGCACACCGTCCGGCATCGTAAAATCCTTGACGTCCCGATACTGCGCGAGTGATGTCGCGCGCGTCATGAAATCCGCCCAGATTGGCCCGGCCACCACGCTGCCGGTAAACCCCAGGTCGCGGTTGTCATCGAAGCCGATCCAGATCACGCAAAGGAGATTCGAAGTGAAGCCCGCGAACCATCCATCGCGCGAAGTTCCCGTCTTCCCCGCTGCCGGCAACGTGAATCCGCGCGCGCGGACTCCCGCGCCGGTGCCACGGTTAAGAACGTCCTTCAGCAAGCTGTCGACGAGAAAGGTGACCCGCGGATCCAGCGCCAGATGGGTCTGCGGCGTGAACTTCTCCAGTGGCGTCCCGTCCGCGTTAACGACGACGTGCAGAAACTGCGGCTCCGCGCGCGTGCCCATGGTGGCGAATGTCGTGTACGCCGCGGCCACGTCGATCGGAGTCATTTCATAAGCGCCGAGAGCAACGGCCGGTGTCGGCTGGATGTTCGTGCCCAGGCCCATTTTCCGTGCGACTTGCACGACCCGGCCGTAGCCGATCAGTTCCGCGACTTTAACGGTTGCGACGTTGAGAGAATTCGTCAGCGCATCTCGCACCGTGACGCGGCCCATGAACTTTTCGCCGTAGTTATTCGGAGTGTATTCCTTGCCATCGAATTCAAACGTCGTCGGCTCATCGTCGATTGTTGTTGCGGGCGTTATGATGGGCTGGACGTTGTCAACGGCATTGTCGAAAGCTGCTGCATAAACAAACGGTTTGAACACTGACCCTGGCTGCCGCCGCGCCAGCGCATGGTTGAGCTGGCTCTGTCCGTAATCGCGTCCGCCGATGACCGCCTTGATCTCGCCGGTCCGCGGATCGAGGGCGACGAGCGCGACTTGCGCCTGGGGGATCGCCTCGTTGCCTCCCTTCCTGGCTTGGTCGCGCTTCCACTTGTCGTATTTTTTCGCCAGGAGCAGGTCCACATTTTTCATCCCCGCATCGACGGCGGCAGCGGCCGCGCGCTGCAAAGCGGGGTCCAGCGTGGTATACACGCGAAAATTCTCACTCAGAAGCTCGGTCTCAGAGTACTTGTCGAGCAGGTGGTCTTTCACCATGTCGACGAAATAGGGCGCCTCACTCCCCGACGTCGACGTCCGGATAATTTTCAGCAGCTCGCCCTTTGCGTCCTTAAGGTCTTCGTCGTTGATGTACTTGTTGTCGAGCATCTGCGTCAGCACGCGATCGCGCGCCTGCACCCCGCGCTCCGGGTGACGGTCGGCGGACGAATAGTAATTTGGGGCGCGAATGATTCCCGCAAGGTACGCGCACTCCGCCAGCGTCAGTTGCCTCAGATCCTTTCCGAAATATGCGACGCTGGCCTCGGAAAAGCCGCGAATGCCAAAGCTCCCGCGGTTGCCTAGATAAACTTCGTTGGCGTACAGCTCGAAAATTTGCTGCTTGTTGAAGCGCTGCTCGAGCTCGACCGAAATCATGGCCTCGGCCAGTTTCCGCCGCCAATTGCGCTCGGTCGAGAGAAAGAAGGTGCGTGCCACTTGCATGGTGATCGTGCTTGCGCCCTGGTAATGTTGGCTGGTATGCCGCAAGTCCGCCCACGCCGCCCCCACGATGCGAATGAAGTCAAAACCGCCGTGCTCGAAGAAACGCTTGTCCTCGGCGGAAAGAATCGCGTCCACCAGCATTACCGGTAAATCTTCATAGCGTACTGGCCGCCTCTTTTCGCGCGCGCTGTCGAAAAGATTGGTAATGAGTTCCGGTTCGATTTCTGCGGTATCAAGGTCCGTGCCGCCGGCCAGCGGCTTGATCGACCGAATGCTCTTTCCGCGGAATTGAACCGCCAGGGCATTATTGCCCCCGAAATAGGAAAGTTTGGAAGGCCGGATATCGACGGTATTTTCCCTCACGGTGAATTGGCCGATGGCGTTCTCATCCAGGACAGGGCGGTATCCCACACGGGTGAGATAGCCGGCGAGATCCTCCGGCCCCCAGGCCTGACCAGCCGAGATATGTTCGGGCGCGGAGAAAATCTGCGTGGTGTTCTGCAGGACATTGCCGGAAAGCCGCGCATCGATCATGCGCGAGTACTTCATGTAGTAATAAGTAAAAACACCGCCGGCGACGAGGAAAAAAGCGAAGATTGTGCCTAGGAACGCGAGGCCGATCTTTGAGGTAAAGAACCCCTGTTGAATGCGAATGCGCAACTCTTAGCTCCCGAAGGCTAAACCTTTATTCTCTCGCAAGACCGCACTCTGGGAAAGACGGTGTTGCCCGATGCCGGGTTGCCAATCAAGCAGCAATAGCAAGCCGCTTCTGCAACCATACCTCAGATGAGGGCCTTATTCTCGCTGGACGGAGAAAAATGAAGGTCCGTGTGGTAGAAAAACAAGTCGACAGGAACCGTGTATTCCATACTGATTTTCACAATCGAATTGGTTGCAACTACCTTGATGGATTCGCGCTTCGCCGGAATTTCCAAATCCTGGACAACCTTGAAAATATTGTCCCGAATCTGGTCTTCCGTATAGTGATTCACGACCGCAAAACGCGCCTGTTCCTGCATTTTGTCGGAAAGCTGATACTCGTTCACGTACACCGGCACGATCTTCCAAGCAGAGTAGATCGCCAACACCACGATCGCCACCATAAGGATGCCCTTGAGCTTGCCCTCTCCCCGTTCGGAATGGCGGTTCGCTGATGCGCGACCTTTTCGGCTGGCAAAAAGCACTGGATTCATCTCCCGGTCCGTTCACGCCGCGGTACGCCCACGCACGGGAACGGGATATATGATTTATCGGCTTCATTAAAGCTAGCACCCGCGCAGACGCGTGTCGAGAATTAGGCGCGCAACATGTTCCTGAAAAGAAACGCGAGTTCTAGTAGGCCCGCGCGAAGATGGCGCGCGCGGCGGAAGGCTGGCCGCAGTAAACGCAATTCCCGCTTCCACCCTCTTGCTCCAGGGGGATGCAGCGCATGGTAGCGCGGGTTTCTTCTTTGATTTTGGCTTCGCAGTCGGCACTTCCGCACCAGAAGGAGAACGCAAAGCCAGTCTCCACGGCCTTCTTCAGGTCGTCGTAGGTTTTCGTGTCGTGTGTGTTGCTCTTGCGGAAAGCCAAAGCCTTGTCGTGAAGTGATTGCTGGATTTCCGCCAGCAACCGTTCAATGGTAGTGGGCAGATCGGCAAGCGAAGCGCTGACTTTCCCTTCCTTGCCGGGGCGGTCGCGACGCGCGAGTATGGCGGCTTGCTTCGCAACGTCTTTGGGGCCAAGTTCCACACGTAGAGGGACTCCGCGCATCTCCCAATCGTTGAATTTCCAGCCGGGGCTATTCCCCTCGCGTTCATCGAGAGTGACCCTGATGTTGGCTTTGACCAGCTCGGCCTTCAGTTTGCGCGCAGTGTCAAAAACGGACGTCTTTTCTTCATCCGTCTTAAAGATCGGGACGATGACAACTTGATAGGGCGCAAGCTTCGGCGGCAGGACCAACCCTTGATCGTCCCCGTGGACCATAATGATCGCGCCGATCATCCTTGTGGAGAGCCCCCACGATGTTGTCCAGCAATGCTGCAACTGGCCCCCCTGGTCGAGGTACTTAACCTCGAACGCCTGGGCGAAATTCTGTCCCAGAAAGTGGGACGTGCCGGACTGCAGCGCTTTGCCGTCCCCCATCATCGCTTCAATCGAATAGGTAACGTCGGCGCCGGCAAATTTCTCGGCGTCGGACTTTTTCCCCGGAATCACCGGAATCGCCGCATCGTTGACGGCAAAGTCCGCATAGATATCCAGCATCTGGCGCGTTTCCGCTTCGGCCTCTTCGCGAGTTGCGTGCGCGGTGTGGCCTTCCTGCCAGTAGAATTCGAGCGTTCTCAGGAAGAGCTTCGTGCGCAATTCCCAGCGCACCACGCTGTTCCATTGGTTCATCAACACGGGCAGGTCGCGATACGACTGGATCCACTTCGACCACATGTGGCCGATAATGGTTTCCGACGTAGGACGGATGACCAGAGGCTCGGCCAGTTCCTCTCCGCCGCCAATCGTAACAACCGCAAGCTCTGGCGAAAATCCTTCCACGTGATGCTTTTCCTTGTCGATAAAACTGCGTGGAATCAGCAGCGGGAACGCCACATTCTGATGACCCGTGGCCTTGAAGCGGCGGTCGAGCGCCTGCTGGACGTTCTCCCAAAGTGCCCATCCGTAAGGGCGCACGATCATGCAGCCCCGCACCGGCGCGTAATCGGCGAGTTGCGCCTTGACGACCAGTTGGTTGTACCACTCGGAAAAATCCTGTGCGCGGGTGGGAAGTTTTTCTTCGGCCATGCGGCGGTTTGTCCATTCCTCTCAGAGGCAAATAACTCAACTTGAGTAATTCAAAAGCGTATCGGACGCACTCCTCAGTGTCAACGAACCTGCCGAGTGATTAGCGAACGCGATTCATTTCGGAGCAACTTTCGGCGGCGCGCTCCGCATCGCATAATTCTGTCCAGTCTGCTCTGCTCACGGGAGGTACGAACTCATGCTACGCGTCCTGTCGCTGCGGGCCTCTGCGCTCCTGAAGCTGGCGGTTCTGCCGTTGCTGGTAGTAAGTCTTTCCAATTCAGCAAGGGCTCAAAACAAAGTTGAACTCTTCGGCGGTTACTCGTACTTACGTGCCTCTGTTCAGGTCGGGCAGTTCGGACCTCTCGGTCCAGGAACAGCGTGTCCTCCCAATTGCGGCACTCCGCCGACGGTTCCACAACAGGTGAACCTGAACGGATGGGATTTGTCGCTCCAATACAAGCCGATACCCTTTCTCGGCGCTGTCGGCGACTTCAGCGGCCAGTATGGCACTCTGGATGGAGCGCGCACGCGCGTTCATACCTTTCTGGTCGGTCCTCAAGTCTCTTTTCCTGCCAAGATCTCTCCGTTTGCTCATGTTCTGGTCGGAGCCGCCAAAGAGTCGCAAGATGCAACCACCAGCGGCACCTTCTTTAGCCTTGGGACGGGCACTTCGGTCGCTGCGGCGGCAGGAGCAGGCGTCGACATGAAGATCTTCCCCTTCGTGTCGGTCCGGCTGTTTCAGCTTGACTACCTCCGGACTCGCTTGCACGGAGCCACGCAGAATCAGCCTCGCGTTTCCGCAGGCATCGTCATCCACTTCTAGAGTCCGACGATAAACTCAGGCGCTCCCGAACGGTGCGGCGTATAGGGTCTTGCAGGCTTTCCCTCGGGGCTTTACTATCACAGTCGCTTTGCATGGATGCATTTGACCTGCTTCCTGCCGGCTATTCTTATGGGAGAAATTGCTCTATGAAACGCATCGCTCTGATTTCCCTGCTGATTCTTTGCGCCGCGCCATTTGCTTCGGCGCAGGATTGGGCCAAGGCCACACTGGAGAAATCATCAAGGCACCGCGAGTGGGTCACCGTGAAGCACGATGGCCGCTCCGTCGAAACGTTTGTCGTTTATCCCGAGTCGAAGAGCAAAACTCCCGTCGTGCTGATCATTCACGAAATTTTTGGCATGACGGATTGGGTGCAGGATCTTGCGGATCAAGTGGCTGCTGCAGGCTACATTGCCGTTGCGCCCGATCTTCTCTCCGGCATGGGCCCCAACGGCGGCCGTAGCAGCGATTTTGCGGAGGGCAAAACGATGGAAGCAGTAAGCCACTTGAATCCAGACCAGGTGACGGCGGATTTGAATGCCACGGCGGACTATGCACTGAAAATCCCGGCCTCGAATGGCAAACTCTTCGTTGGCGGCTTTTGCTGGGGCGGCGGACAGACCTTCCGCTTCGCCACCAATCGCGCCGATTTGGCGGCCGCTTTTGTTTTTTATGGTCCGTCGCCGGATAGGGATGCCTTGGTGCGCATTAAAGCTCCGGTCTACGGCTTTTATGCAGGGAACGACGCGCGCATCGGCGCCATGATCCCCGACACCGTCGCGCAAATGAAGGCCGCCGGCAAGACCTACGACATCGTGAGCTATGATGGCGCTGGCCACGGCTTCATGCGCTCCGGCGAAGCTCCTGATGCAAAAGAGCCAGACAAGAAGGCGCGGACTGAAGCTTGGGCGCGTTGGAAGAGTTTGCTCGGCAAATAGTGTAGAGGACAGCGTAGCGTCGAGTGAAGCCTGTCTGATCATGGGCCTGGGTCGTGGACCTCAGGTACTCGACTCCAAAAAATCCCCGAAGTTCCTCTTAACTTTCTCCTAACTTCTGCTATAATTAACTTCGTATAGAACTGTATCTGGAGTTGGGGGAGCTTGGCCCTGCTTTTCCGTCTGTAGCGCTCGTTTTCTGGGAATGCCTTAACACTCGAAAAACGCATCCTTGAGAATCAATCACTTACGATTTGCAGACTCCATAACTCCTTTGTTTTGACAGCCATACAAATTAATGGGGGTAGCTGTAGTAGGGGGTGCAGCCACTTGTATGCGGGAAGACTACGTTTGCTTTTGTTCGAGTTCGGACCAGCGCGCGTACAGCGCGTCTACTGACTTCTCGGCTGCTTCCAACTGGCTGCACGCGTCATGAAGGCTCACGCGATCACTGGTAACCACAGGGTCTTCGAGCGCAGCGCGCTTGGCCTGAAGGAGTTCTTCCGCTTCATGGATGCGGTCTTCGATGCCTGCGAACTCCCGGGCTTCGTTATACGAGAGCTTCTTTCTCGGCGGGGCGGTCCGCGAGGTTTCTTCCACACTGGCGCGAGGACGCCGGATTCCGTCCGTTGATTTGGAGGCGGCCGCTGCCAATTGCGCGCGCTGCCAGGTTTCCCATTGTGAGTAATCGGCAAATCGTTCCGCGGCTGCAAGACCATCCAGCCCCACTACGACAGTCGAAACGCGATCCAGCATGAAACGGTCGTGCGTAACCAGAACCAGCGCTCCCGGATATTCGAGCAAACTCTCCTCCAGGATTTCCAGTGTGGGAATATCCAGATCGTTGGTCGGTTCGTCCAACAACAAAACGTCAGCCGGCTGCAACATGAGCTGAGCGATCAAAACGCGGGCGCGCTCTCCTCCGGAAAGCCGGCCAACGCGCTGATTCAGGTTTTCACTCGAAAACAGAAATCTTTCCGCCCACGAAGCGACGTGAATAACGCGATCCTGATAAATCACCGCGTCGCTGTCCGGCGCGAGCGCCCGGCGCAAGGTAATGTCCGGATCAAGCTCGCGGTTCTGGTCAAAGTACACGACTCGCAAACCTTCGGCGCGGCGCACCTTGCCGGATTCCGGTTTGACATCTCCGCGCATCAGGCGAAGCAGAGTCGTCTTGCCGCTGCCGTTTGGACCGACCAGGCCTATGCGCATTCCTGACATAACGCTGAAATGAATGTTCTTGAACAGCGTGCGGCTGCCAACCCCGAATGAAACGTTTTCAAGCGTAATGAGTTGTTTGGTCTTCCGGTTTGTCGCGGAGAAATCGATTTCGGCGCTGGCAGTGCGGCTGCGCGCATTCATCTCTGCGAGCTCGTCGATCATCTCGTGAGCTTTATCGATGCGCGCTTTGGCCTTGGTCGCGCGGGCTTTCGGTCCGCGGCGCAGCCATTCCAGCTCGGTATGAACGCGATTCTCCAGCGACTCCTGCCGCTTTTTCTGTGCGTGCAGATATTCTTCCTTCGCTTGGAGGAACGCGCTGTAGTTTCCGCTGACTCGCAACGAGCCGTCCGGGTAGGCGCGGTTGAGCTCCGCCATTTCATTCGCGATATTTTCCAGGAAGTAGCGGTCGTGGCTGACCACCACGCAGGCGAACGGCGCGTTCCGGAGAACCGATTCGAGCCACTGAATTCCTGCAAGGTCGAGATGGTTCGTGGGCTCGTCCAGCAGGATAATGTCCGGCGCCTGCACCAAGGCCTCCGCGATGGCAAGACGCTTGCGCCATCCGCCCGACAGCCTCGTGGCGTGCGCATCGAGATCCACGAAGCCAGCACGGCCCAGCGTTTCGGCAAAGCGCGAGGCGCGCTCCGTCTCGGGAACCGCGGACCGCTCCAAAGCGTGTTCAATGACCGCGCGAATCGTCGCATCCGCGGCATACTCAGAGACTTGGGCCACGGTGCTGAGCCTCGTCCCCTTGCGAATCGCCACGTCCCCGCTGTCCGGCCTGACGCGGCCAACGAGCATTTCCAGCAGCGTCGACTTGCCCGAACCATTCGGGCCGATCACTCCGATGCGGTCCCCTTCCGACACGGTGAAAGAAATGTTCTGGAAGAGCGGCGCAACGCCATATCTCTTCGACAATCCTTGCGCGCTGATAATCGGAGGCAAATTCTTCGGTCTTCTCCTGCACATAGTTTAACCTTGAGGTCATGGCGGCGGAAATGCGGCAGCTTCCTGTTTTCGGCTCAAGTGAGAGTCATTCTTGATGTGTAAATTCGACGCTGTGGTTCTCGGCGCCGGCGCCGCGGGACTGCTTTGCGCGATCGAAGCCGGCAAACGCGGACTGCGTGTCGCCGTGCTGGAGCATGCCGAACGCATCGGCAAGAAAATCCTGATCTCCGGCGGCGGCCGTTGTAATTTCACCAATCTCTATTGCCAGCCGAAGAATTTCATTTCCGCTAACGAACACTTCGCGAAATCCGCGCTGGCTCGCTACACGCCCGCGGATTTCATCGCGCTGATCGAAAAGCATGGCATTCCGTACCACGAAAAAACGCCCGGGCAACTTTTCTGCGACCGCTCCGCGCAGGACATCATCAACTTGCTCGAATCAGAGTGCCGGTCCGCAGGAGTACAGATTTTTCTGCAGAGTCGAATCCGGGAAGTGCAACGCACTACCGAATTCATTGTTCGCAACGAATCCGGCGAATTTCGTGCGCCGGTGCTGGTGGTTGCCACGGGCGGACTCTCGATCCCCAAGATGGGTGCAACGCCGTTGGGCTACGAACTGGCGCGGCAATTCGGTTTGAAAATCGTGGAGACCAGGCCCGCGCTTGTGCCTTTTGTCCTGGCCGGCAAAGATCGCACTCGCTATTGTGGCTTGGCGGGTGTTTCGGCGGAAGTCATAGCGAAGGCCAATCATCACGCCTTCCGCGAAAAAATGCTGATTACCCATCGCGGATTGAGTGGTCCGGCCATCCTGCAAATCTCTTCGTACTGGAAAAACGGCCAGCCCATTCATATCGATCTCGCTCCCGATCGCGATATGGCGCAGTCAATTCGTGAATCGAAAGTCCGCAATGCCTCCGCCGCACAGAAAGCATTTCAAGGAATCTTGCCAAAGCGATTCGCCGAACGCTGGCTGGAAAACAATCCACCCGCCGCCTGGAACAATGACGCTCTCGCAAAATGGCAGAACCTCGTGCACGACTGGGTGATCAAGCCGGCGGGCACGGAAGGTTACGAGAAGGCAGAAGTCACGGCAGGGGGCGTGGATACCGCCGAATTGTCGAGCAAAACGATGGAGTGCCTAAACGTCAAAGGATTGTTTTTCATCGGCGAAGTCGTCGACGTCACCGGTCATCTCGGGGGATTCAATTTTCAGTGGGCGTGGGCTTCTGGCGCGGCAGCTGGCCAGGCTTTATGACGGAACCGGGGCGCGGCGTGCGCCACCAGCGCGTGCCGGAGCCGCCGGGGCTTGCGCTGCTTTTGCTTCTTCGTAGGCGACGAATTCTTCGTACGTGCCCTTGAAGTCCTCGGTCTTGCCGCCGTGGAAATGCCAAATGCGCGTCGCCACTTCGTCGATGACGTCGTGGTCGTGCGTCACAAGCAGCACAGTGCCGTCGTACCTTTGCAGCGCAATGTTCAGCGCATTGATCGATTCCAGGTCCAAGTGGTTTGTCGGTTCGTCGAGTACAAGAAAGTTTGGTTTCTGCAGCATCAGCCGGCAAAAAATCAGCCGGGCGGACTCGCCGCCGGAAAGCGCGCGCGTGGGCTTCAGCGCATCTTCGCCGCTGAACAGCATCTGTCCCATTAAGCCGCGCAACTCCTGTTGCGAAGCAGTAGGATCGAATTGCCACAGCCAATCGATCGCCGTCATGCCCTTAGTGATGGATTCGCCGTGATCCTGCGCGAAGTAGCCCACCGCCACTTCATGCCCCCATCTCACCTCGCCGCCATCGATCGGAAATTGCTGGTCCTTGTCCTCAATAAATCCCGGCGCGTTCCGAACGAGCGACTTCAGCATGGTGGTTTTGCCGGCGCCGTTGCGTCCCATCAGCGCGATTTTTTCGCCGCGCACCACGCTCGCTGAGAATCGCGGGATCACCTTTAAGTCGTCATACGATTTCTCAACGCTGCGAATCTCCAGCGGGTGCTTCCCCGAATTCCGCTTCATGTCAAACTTAATGTACGGCCGCTGGATGTTGCTCCTCGCCAGCTCCGTCGTTTGCAGTCGCTCGACTTCCTTCTTCCGCGAAGTCGCCTGCGCGGAACGCGTGCCCGCGGAGAACCGCGCGATAAACTCCTGCAATTGCGCAATTTTTTTCTCGCGATTGGCGTTGTCCGCTTCGATGCGCCCGCGAATCTGCGTTTTGGCCACCACCATGTCGTCATACCCGCCGACGTACATGATGATCGTCTCGTAGTCGATGTCCGCAGTGTGCGTGCAGACGCTATTCAAAAAGTGCCGGTCGTGCGAAATGACAATCAGCACGCCTTCATATTCGCAAAGATACCGCTGCAGCCAATGTACGGAATCGAGGTCCAGGTTGTTCGTCGGCTCGTCCAGCAGCAGCGCGGTCGGATTTCCAAAGAGCGCTTGTGCCAACAGCACGCGAACTTTCTGTCCGCCCTGCAATTCGCCCATCTTGCGTTCGTGCAGTTCGCCTTCCACGCCCAAGCCATCGAGCAGCACCGCCGCATCGGCTTCCGCCGTATAACCGCCCTCCTCTCCGACGATGCCCTCGAGTTCGCCAAGGCGCATCCCGTCCGCGTCCGTCAATTGCTCGTGCGGCTTGGCGTACAGTGCGTCGCGCTCTTCGAGGGCTTTCCATAGCGCGGCGTTCCCCATAATGACCGTGTCAATCACGCGGTAGTCGTCGAACGCGAACTGATCCTGCCGCAAAACGCCCATTTTTTTCGGCCGCGTGACCGAGCCGCTGGTGGAGTCGAGCTCCCCAGTCAAAATCTTCATAAACGTAGACTTACCGGCGCCATTAGGCCCGGTGATGGCATAGCGGCGCCCGGCCATAAAGGTGCAGGTCACGTTCTCAAACAGGACCCGCGGTCCGAACCGCATAGTGACGTTGTTGACGGCCAGCATAACCCTCCAATTATAGCGTGAAACGGGCGTTCGCGCTCGACCGCCATGTGAGGCTCAGTTGTCTAATTTTTCAAATGATTTTGAAACGCGCATCCGGGGCCGTAATTATGACGTCAAAGGAGTTCGATCTGTGGGTTCTTGCGGGGGGCGTCTCATGGCAAAGCAAACGCGAACAGCGCCGACCCCGCCGCAACGGCCACATATTGCTTGCCGTCAATCGCAAACGACATCGGCGAAGAAAAAACCGAAGCGCCGCACTGGAAGTGCCACAGCACTTTGCCCGAAGCCGCTTCGAGCGCGATGAAGTTTCCCTCCGCGTCACCCGTGAACACCAGCCCGCCCGCCGTGGAAAGCACGCCGGCCCAGGTCGGCGAAGTATGTTTCCATTCCCACTTGAGCTTGCTTGTGGCGGGATCGAGTGCGCGCAGCGCCCCCCAAAACGGCTGCGTATCATCATTAGGAAAATAAGCGGAACCATAGTAGGCGTGCCCTGCTTCATACGGTTGCGGTGCCGTCGAAAAGATGTCGCATTGCTCGCGTGCGGTCACATAAAAAAGTTTCGTCTGCGGATCGTACGTCGGCGACATCCAATTCGTCGCTCCAAGGGCTCCCGGGCAAACGCGGTTTCCGTCCGGTGTAGGTGCGCCGGCTTTGTCCGGCACGGGCCGGCCCGTCGCGTCCTTTGAGGTGCTCCAGGAAACCTTGGCGTAACTCGTCGCCGAAATAAGTTTTCCGTTCGTTCGATCCACAACGTAAAAAAATCCGTTGCGGTTCGCTTGCGCCATCCATTTGCGGTCCCCGTCATCGATCATCACGGGAACCTGCGTCGCATCGTAGTCGTGTTCGTCGTGCTGCGTGAACTGGAAATACCATTTCAGTTTGCCCGTGTCCGGATCGAGAGCGAGCAGACTATTACTGTAGAGATTGTCACCCGCGCGACCTTCGCCGCGATTCGAAGGCGAAGGATTCCCCGTCGTCCAGAACGTCGTGTTCGTTGCAGGATCGTAGGTACCCGTGATCCACGAGGGCGAACCGCCGATTTTCCAAGAGTCTCCTTCCCAGCTATCGTGCCCGGGCTCTCCCGGCCCAGGAATCGTATAGAACCGCCATTTGCGCGCGCCCGTTGCCGCGTCATAGGCGTCGATGAATCCGCGGATGCCGTATTCGCCGCCGGATACTCCCACGAGCACCAAGTTCTTGATCACCAGAGGAGCTAGCGTGAAGCTGTAGCCCTTGGCGTGTTCGGCCGCAGTCGCGTCCCAAACAACATTTCCCGTCTTGCTGTCCAGCGCGACGACGTGCGCGTCCAGAGTCGCCACAAAAATCTTATCGCCTAGAATCGCAACGCCGCGGTTGACTCGTCCACAGCACGGGCGAATGTCCACGGGCAGCGTCTGCTGGTATTGCCAAATCGGCCGACCGGAGCGCGCATCCAGCGCGTAGACGCGGTCGTCCTGTCCGGTGCCGTACAGAATTCCGTCCACCACCAGCGGCGTCGTTTCGAATTTGCCGCCCGCCATTGTTTGATAAACCCACTTGGGAACGAGAGTCGCCGCATTCGACACGTTGATTTGATCCAGCGCACTGAAGCGATGCCCGGCATAGTCTCCGGAATACATCAGCCAGTTCTGCGGCTCCTTGGAAGAATGGAGCAGCCGCTCGGAAGTCACCTGCGCGCGGGACGAGGAAGGAAGCACGCAGAAAACGATAAAGTAAGGAATGAAACGAATAACGCGCGCAATTTTCATTGCCCGCCTCCCTTCTCGCTCGCCGCCAGCAAAAACGCTATGAGGTCTTTCAGATCCTTCTCCGGAAGCGCTTTCGTGTCATACGTCGGCATCAACGATTCGCGTGTCTTCTCGTACGATCGCAGCTTGGCCTTCTCGAAGGCGTGCAACTGTTCCCGCGTGTCCAGCATTTGCACGGTAAAACTGTCTTCGTTGAGCACCACGCCCTGGAGCTTCGTCCCTTCGGAAGTCACAACGGTCACCGTCTCGTATTCCTGCGAAAAATCCTTGAGCGGCTCGGAGATTCCTTCCGCCAGCCGCTTGCTCGGATTGCGCAGCGACTCGGTGAGGTATTCGATGGACCGGGACGCTCCTGTCGAGCTGAGATCCGGCCCCAGGCGCCCGCCTTTACCATTCACCATGTGGCAGGTCCCGCATCCCGCTACGCCGTAGAAAAGTTCCTTTCCGTGAGCGGAGTTTCCCGTTTCGGCGGCAGAGGTTTTCTTTTCTAGGCTGCGGATATAAGTAATCACCTGCCAGATTTCTTCGTCTGACATACCCACCCCGATGCCTCCGTTCGTTGCCGCCGGCATGGCTGTTCCCGCGATTCCGTCGTGGACGTTGTGAAAAAGTTCAGCGTCAGTATTTCCGTGATGTTTCTGCGCGCGTGTGAGGTCCGGGCCACGTCCTCCGCCCCGCGCTCCCAGCCCGTGGCAGAAAGCGCAGTTGGAGCGAAACTGGTATTCGCCGAGTTTCGCCATCTTCGCGTCCCCCGCGTACGGATTTTTCTCTTGCGCTGGCAGCCTCAATCCACCGGCGCAGAGAAGCGCCAGCACAATAATTCGTGCAGCAATCGCCCGCGCCTTCTGCCGATTACGCCGGAGTTTCGAAAAAATATCGCGCCTCGATTCAAACATGTTCTCCGTGACGCTCCTTGCGTTAGAAATTCCGCATCGCACGGCAGTTTCAGATCATCAACGCCAAAAATCTGGGGACTCCGGCAACTATACCACCTGCTGCTACCGACGAATCCCCGTCGCCGTCGCATCGGCGGGCATCATCATATACAATCCCCGCGAGGAAGCCGATGGCCGAACTCCCTAAAAAACCGCGCATCGCCATTGGTTCCGACCACGCCGGATTTTTGGTCAAGGAAGCCATTCGAAAATATCTGGAAGGTGCGGGATACGCCGTCGACGACCAGGGTACGTCGTCCGAAGAATCCGTCGATTATCCCGATTATGGCAAGACCGTTGGCGAACGCGTCGCTTCAAAACAAGCCGATCTTGGCATCGCGGTCTGCGGCTCAGGCATCGGCATTTCCATTGCCGCCAACAAAGTCCCCGGCATTCGCGCCGCCCTCGCTCACGACGTGACCACCGCGCGGCTCGCCCGCGAACACAATGACGCCAATGTCTTGGCGCTCGGCGGCCGCATTGTCACCGCCGAAGCCGCCGTCGAAATGGTGCAAACTTTCCTGACCACCGCCTACCTCGGCGGCCGCCATCAGCGTCGCGTCGACAAAATCACGCAACTCGAGCGCGATGCGCATAGGTAGGAGTACGTCCCGGCGCCCCTGGTCGAATCTCGAAGAGACAATTACTCCATCGGCCAAAACCATTTAGAGGAGTGGTTTTAGCTCCGATTCAATGACATTCGTGTATTCAAACCCGATGACTTTTTCCCGCAGTATTCCTTTGCGGTCGTACAGCATGGTGGTTGGCAAACCCTCAACGCCGCCGAACTTCTGCTTTAAGTCATCAGCAGCTACCGCCAGCGGATAACGGACTCCGATTTTCTTCGCAAATGTGACCGGCTCTTCCAGATCCATCATGGTGTCAAATTTGAACCCGATAACGGCAAATCCGCGAGGGCCATAGCGATCCAAGAGTTTCTGATAACCCGGCATCTCCGTTTTGCACGGTTGGCACCATGTCGCCCAAAAATCAATCAGCACTACCTTGCCGCGAAGGTCAGCCGAGGAAATCTCGCGCCCTTGCAAATCTTTCACGGAGAAATCAGGCAACCGTGAACCTATCTCACCTGCCGCGATTATGGCTTCTTCTTTTGGCTGAGGAGGACTCGCCGAATGCTGATTGCACCCGGCAAGTCCTGTCGCAGCGAGGCTCAGAGCTAACAAACGTTTTCTCAGCATCTATTCCTTCTTCTGAACTTCCAGAAGCAGCAGCTTCAGCGGAACCGAAGGATCTGCTTTCTTTTTCCCTGCCGGCTTTTTGTACAACTGACCACGAACTGTGACCATCGTTTGGGTATCGGCGACAGCTTCAAGTCCTTTCGACAACTCATTCGGTGTCAGCACGAAAGACCGATTCGGTTCAATTTGTAAGGCCAGGCTGCCGGCAGAGTCCTTCACGATTTTTCCGCGTGCGGTCATATTCATCTCTGCAGCGGTCACGCCGCTGTCGTAGGTGGCCTTCAGAAGCCGGGCTGGATCAATCTGCCCGTCCTCTTTGGGCGTGACCTCCACCTTTCCATCGAGCAAGCTGACTTCGACGTTTTGAACGCCAGACTGGCGTCCGAGGTGTTGCTTCACCCCGTAGGCTCAAAAGTTTCAAGTCATGCCTTCGACACGCATTTCAATGTGCTTGATTTGCGCTTGAGCCACTGGGCTAACAATCGAAATGAGCAGAGCAAGCAAGGCCACTCTTTTCGTGTTCATGATTCCTCCCTTCCCTAACGGTGCATCCGAAACTGCTGTGTAATTCCAAAACTGATGTGACGGCGCACGGGCATGAACGTCGTCCCCGTGGAATGCGCCACGTCCCAATCCATCCCGAGCCACACATGCATTCCGGGACGCACCCCGGCGTAAGTCGTGATTCCAGCCAGTAGCACATCGCCGCCGCTCCCGTTCTGCCGGACTCCTCCGATGCGATCATCTTGAGAGTGCAACCAAGTCAGCACCGGGCCAATGAACCATTCACGCGCCACGTTCTTCGATTCATAGGGCCTGTACGACAGCCAGAAACGTGACTCGATGTCGCTGCCGAGGCGTGTTGCCTGCGTTCCCCGTGACCGGATAAGGGAATGGAAATCCTCGTCAGCGACCAGACGCCTCAAATTAAACAATCCGGTGTAAGTCCAATTTGCGGCGACGAACAGATCGGTGGAACCTGACCCGGGTTGTAGACCCGCAGGGAGTCGTTTTCCGCTTGTGTCGGTCAAATCCGTTCGCCCCGTCGGGATCTTGGGGCCAAAGGCGACCGATGCCTGCGTGGTCCCGCGTTCTGAGTCGCGCCGATAGAAGCGATACTTCACGAGTACCTGGGCATCGCCAAGACCAGTTCCCTCGACGGATGGCACGTTCCCGCTGTCAAAGTGATTCGTCATTACGGGAACGAGGACGGTCAAATCAAAATTGCGGTAGAACCCCCAAGTGAAGTTGAAATCGCCCTCATGCGAAAAAGTAGGGCGGGCTGTCGCAGGAATGCCGCTCGAAACTCCCGGCATGGGGCTTCGAGTGGTGAAAATGGAATTGTAGGAGAGGAGTCCGCCACCGGGGAACAGAGGCGGAGCCGTCTCTGGGGCGGGACCCTGCGCTTTGACTGCCGAAGCGAACAGAAGCGAGAGGAACAATAGGGCCACACTCGCAAATCGTCCAAAGAAATATGGATTTCGTGTTCTCACGAATGCTTCCTCCAGTGGAAACGCGTATGCCAAGGCACACGAATGCTTCAAGCCGGGAGCCGACTGGAGGACTGATTAGATCCGAAGTGGCAGGGGGGCCGGAGCGTAAAGGATCGGGGGAGCGTGGCAATGCGCCGCAATCACGCCGTTAGAGGAATCTACGGCGTGACCCTTCTCAGTCCCTGGCAGCACTGCGAACACAACGTGAGAGGGAGAAACGCCATGCCCGGAGGAAGGCTGTACAAAAGGAGCGTGCATCGATGGCATGGTTTTGCAGCAATCCTGCGCGCGATGACCGTGCGACGAGCACGACATCGATTTGCAGCACTGCATCGCCTGTTCCGGCGTTGTCGCGGCACTGCAGTCAAATGCGTACGCCGCGAGAGCGACCGCCAGTATCGCCAGAAAAATTGGCTTAGCCAAACGCATCCTTGACTAACTTAGACGCCCAGTGTGTTCACGTCAAGTGTGACGGCTACTGCGAATTGGCTTTCCTCCACTCCATCCGATAAAATCGCCTCGCCGCCCGCGTGCCAACGCGCCGGGCAAGTTGAGGCCACTCCATGACCAAGACCACCATCGCCAATGACCGCATGAATCGTCCCCTCGATTCCGTCGATCCGCAAATCGCCGATCTCCTTCGCGACGAAGCCCGGCGCCAGGCCACCGGTCTCGAACTCATTCCGTCCGAGAATCTCGTCTCCGAAGCGGTCCTCGAAGCCATGGGCTCCATCTTCACGAACAAGTACGCCGAAGGCTATCCGGGCAAGCGCTACTACGGCGGTTGCGAATATGCCGACAAGGTCGAGCAACTGGCTATCGATCGCGCCAAGGAACTTTTCGGGGCGGAGCACGCCAACGTGCAAGCGCATTCCGGCACATCCGCTAACGTGGCTGTTTACATGTCCACCCTGCAAAAAGACGACGTGGTTCTTGGGATGAATCTTTCCCACGGCGGCCACCTGACGCACGGGCATCCGCTGAATTTCTCTGGCCGCATGTATAAATTCGTTGCTTACGGCGTGAAAAAAGAAGACGAGCGCATCGACTACGACGAAATTGAGAAGCTCGCCGCCGAGCACAAGCCAAAAATGATCGTCGCCGGCGCGAGCGCCTATTCACGCATCATTGATTTTGAGCGCATCGGCAAAGCCGCAAAATCCGTTGGCGCGCTCTTTTTTGTGGACATGGCGCACATTGCCGGACTCGTTGCTGCGGGCGTTCATCCCAGCCCCGTGCCGCACGCGGATATCGTCTCCACCACCACGCACAAAACGCTGCGCGGTCCGCGCGGCGGCCTCGTCTTGTGCAAAGCGGCGTTTGCCAAAGAGCTGGACAGATTGACGTTCCCCGGCACCCAGGGCGGTCCGCTGGTCCACACCATCGCCGCAAAAGCAGTCTGCCTAAAAGAAGCTATGGAGCCGTCCTTCAAGGAATACCAGAAGCAAGTAGTGGCCAACACCAAAGCCATGGCCGCGGCCGTCGCCAAGCACGGCTTCCGCATCGTCACCGGCGGCACGGACAACCACCTGTTCCTGATCGAAGTCCACTCCCGCGGCACCACCGGAACGGATGCCGAAAAAGCCCTCGATCGTGCCGGCATCACCGTAAACAAGAATTCCATTCCCTTCGATCCTCTGCCGCCCATGAAGGGCGGCGGAATCCGCCTGGGCAGCCCTTCCGTCACCACCCGCGGTATGCGCGAACCGGAAATGGAGCAAATCGGCAACTGGATCGCGGAAATTCTCTCCAACATCGGCAACGCCGAAGTCGAGCAGCGCGTCCGCAAACAAGTTGCCGAACTTGCCGCGAAATTCCCCATCTATGAGTCCCGTCTCCGCGGCGGCCCGGCGCGAATCGAGCATGCCCACGTTTAGCCCAGCGCGAACTTCGGCACACTTGGCATGAACATCTTCAAAGCCACGGCCGATTTCGAGCGCTGGCTTGCGAAGCGGCTCCCCATCGTTCGCCAGGACGTCGCCCTGAAACATACCCACATGGCGGAGGCGCCCTTCCCTTTCTTTCGCGCCACTTTCTACCGCTGGATTCAGCTTTGGCCGGAAGTCTGCCCCGACCTCGCGAAAGCTCCCGCCGTGCTCGCTATCGGCGACCTGCACATCGAAAACTTCGGTACATGGCGCGACGAGGAGGGCCGTCTGATTTGGGGCGTGAATGACCTCGACGAAGCCTGGCCGGCTTCCTACGCCCTGGATCTTGTACGCCTGGCGACCAGCGCCTATCTGGCAATTTCGGTCGAGCACCTCGGCGTGACGCGTCGCGAAGCTGCCGAGGCCCTCGAAGAGGGCTACCGCGATGCCCTGGCCGCAGGCGGCAAAGCCTTTGTCCTCGCCGAACACCATCAATGGCTGCGATTGCTGGCGCTAGGTAAACTGCGGGACCCAGTGCGCTTCTGGGAGAAGATGCAGGAATGCCGGCCATTGACCGCGAAGCCGCCGCAGGAGGCCATAAGATTGATCGAGGCCTCCTTTCCGCAGCCGCGAAGCCCCTACCAATTGAGGCGCCGCATCGCCGGTCTTGGCAGCCTGGGGCATCCTCGAATTTTGGCCCTGTCCTCCTGGCAAGGCGCATTTATTGCCCGCGAAGCCAAAGGCATCCGCACTTCCGCCTGGGCCTGGTGCCGTGGAATTTCATCCGAAGAGGTTTACGGCGCGAAACTGGTTGAGCGCGCCATCCGCGTCAAGGACCCCTTTGTGCGTTTTCACGGGCACTGGCTCGTTCGGCGGCTGGCGCCGGATTGTTCGCGCATCGAACTTGCTTCCTTGCCCAAAGAAAGGGACGAAGCGCGGCTTCTCTACGACATGGGATGGGAAACCGCGAACATACATTTCGGAAGCCCCAACGCGATCGCTAAAGTAAAAAAAGACCTGGCCTCGCGCAAGGGCCGCTGGCTGCACAAAGCCGCGAAATCGATGCACAAAGCCACCCTCAAGGATTGGGAACACTGGCGCGACGATTGGAAAGGCTCCGCGCTGCGTTAGCCGCTCGCAGAGCACCTGTCCTCATTCTTGGCCCTCCAACTCCAGTGCCGCTGAACCAAGACTGTCCTCCCGGTCAGTAGATTCTTGAGAAAACTGCGAGTAGCTTCAACAAGGACTCGGATGGAAAGCTTACTCGCGACCGTACTGCTCGCTGTTCCGCTCACCGCCTGGCTGAGCAGGACAATTCTTCAGGATGACTGGCAAGTGAAGTTGGCGCGATCCTCTAACGCGCTGCGCGAGTTCTTCCCAACCTCCCGGAATTTCAATTCTCCTGCAACCCCGAAGTGGTCGGGGTGGACGAGGTGAGGCGATGATGGATACGGAAGCCTTCCGTGAATTCAAAACTGGACTGACTCTGTTGCGGGACAATTATGCGATGAAGGCGTTGCCGCACATGCGGCGCGCGGTGGATCTGGACAAGAACAATCCCTATTACATGTCTTACCTCGGAGTGGTGCTGGCGCGCTCGGAACGCAAGTGGGGCGAAGCGGAACGGCTGTGCGACTCCGCCGTTCGCATGAAGCGGAATCAGGCCCAGTTGTACCTGAATCTCGCCGAAGTTTACGCCGCCGCTGGGCGCCGTGAAGAGGCTGTTGATGCCCTGCAAACGGGGCTGAAATACGCGCGCCGCGATATCCGGCTAACGATTGCGATGAACAAATTGACACCTCGCCGGTCTCCCGTTCTGGCCTTCCTTGGCCGCAGGAACCCGCTCAACCGGCAACTTGGCATCCTAAGACACCGCGCCATGCAACTGTTCGGGCAAGCGTCGTCTTAGACAGTTCTCTCCACCCCCAAACACAGGAACGGGCGTCCCAATCTTCTGGGGCGCCCGTTCTTGCTTTTATCCGATGGTTCGAATGGCCTCGCGGCCTGCCGTAACTACCGCGACTGGCCGGGGCCAAAGTGATAGGTGTGCTGGATTCCCATTTCCATGAGGATCTTGATCCCGATGCCAAACATGCCGGTTGGGAGAACGTCCCTCCGTACGACTTCGGCGAGGTACTCGCGAGCCATGGATGCGGGATCTTTCGAATAGGGCATGGTGACGAAGAGGCGCATGCCCACTTCGTAACTGGCTTCGCTGGACTGGAAAAAGACGCCGGAGCGCGAAACGCTAACGGAGCCGCGCAGGTCTTCAAAGTGATCCTTCTTCGGGTCCGAAGGACGGATGCGCATCAGCTGAGTAATCTTGCAGCGGCGGCTGCCGCGGCGCTCCGTGTTGGAAATCGGCTTGGTGGAACTTCCTGTTGGGTGATTTTTCGTCATCAGTTCGTGCTGGGTCGCCATGGGGTAAACCATCTTTCCGGAAAACTGCTGAAACCGTAACCGAAAAGAGTGTATTCCCGGGGCGACGCGCAAACCTATAGTGGAAACGTACCTGGAAGGAAGTAGGACGCTCCCATAAAATCGTAGTACGGAAGTACTACAAAAGGAAAGAGACGGGCTGTGGAAAAGGAGTGGTGATTTGCAAAACTTCTTCCTCCGATGCCACAAACAAAATTCTCATGAATTTCCCGAGCGTCGACTCCGTAGCCCGTTTACGCAACCGGAGCGGTATGCTGGCGTCAAGATTCAGGAAATTGAACTGTGGGAGTTCGTCCCCGAGACTTTCAACGAGTGCGCCGCGAATTATTCATAGCGCAACGCCACAACCGGATCGACTTTGGTCGCCCGCCGCGCCGGAATGTAGCTTGCCATCAAGGCAATCCCCAACAGAAACACTGGCACGCCAACAAAAGCAATGGGGTCATGCGAGCCGATGCCGTACAACACTTTCGAAAGGACTTGTGAAACTGCTGCGCATCCTGCGATTCCGATCGCCGCGCCGATGACCACCGGCCGCATCGCTTGCCGCAGCAAAAGACTCATCACTTCGCGTCCGTCGGCCCCCAGGGTCATTCGAATACCGATTTCGCGAATGCGTTGGCTCACTCCGTAGGACACGACGCCATGCACGCCGATCGCCGCAAGCAGCAGGGCCAGTGCACCGAGCACACCGGAGAGCGCGGCCACAATCCGGGACGGTACTCGCCACGCTTCAAGGTTGTCTTCCAGCTTCGCCACGTGCACGACTAAATTTGCGTCCAGCGCTCGCGCCGCCTCGCGAATCCCGTTAATCGTCGCCAAGTCGCCGCCCTTGCTGTGCACCAGTAGTTGCTGTCTTTCCTGTTCTTTCGGGCCCGCAGGCATATAGAAGAAAAGCCCATCGGTCTGGCCCAAGTGCGAGGCCTGCGAATCCCGCACCACGCCCACCACCTGATACGTTTTCTTCTCCCATCCTCGTAGAGTCTTTCCAATCGCATCCTGTCCCGGCCACAACTTTCGCGCCGTGGACTCCGTTACAACCAAAACAGGAGCGTCCGACTGCGCTTCCGCAGCCGTGAATGTTCGCCCGCGCACCATCGGCATTCCCAGCATGGTGAAAAATCCCGGCGAGACGGCATTGAACTCAAACTGCCGCGATTCCACCTCTCCGGCAGGCGTCATTCCCGTGCCTAAAAAAGCATGGCTTAACGGCGTAACTTGTGCTTGCTCCACTTCATCCACACCGGGCAATGCGTCGACGCTCGCCATCAACTCGCGCTGAAACGCTTGCGCCTTTTCTGTGTTATAGCCTTGCGAGGGCAAATTAAATTGCGCCTGGGTAATCTCTTTCATCTCGAAGCCCGGATCAACTGTTTGCGCCAAAAACAGGCCGCGCATCAATAGTCCAGCGGCAATTAGCAACAGCATGCACACCGCAATCTGGACGCCGACCAGCGTGCTTCGCAACGCTCCTCCGCTCGCGGCCCTGCCGATAACGCCAAGGCCATCACCTTTCACAGCCGTGCTCAAATCTTGTCTCGTCGCATGCAGAGCCGGCACCAATCCAAACACAATTCCGGTAATGGCGGTCAGAGCCAGCGAATATCCCCAAACGTGCAGGTCTGGGTTTACGTTCCACACCAGCGGCGGTCCGACGAGCGGCAAGTGCGCCAGCACAAATCGCGCAATGCCCTCGATCGACCAGAGCGCCACCATCGATCCCAAAGTCCCGCCAAGAAACGCAATCAGCAGGCTCTCCGTGAGCAGTTGCCGGACAATGCGCCACCGGCTTCCTCCAATCGAAAGCCGGATCGCAATCTCCTTCTGCCTTGCCGATGCCCGGGCCAAAAGCAGGTTCGCCACATTCGCACAAGCAATCAGCAACACCAATCCCACGGCAGCCAGAACTACCGCGCCAATGCCGAACACCACCCTGCGTTCTTCGGGCCTTACCATAAATGTCGCGCGATGAATCGCCAATGTGGTCGTCCGACCGGGATATTGCTGATCGATTCGTCCGGCGATGACTGCCAGGTCTGCCCGCACTTCTTTGAGCGAAACGCCAGGCTGCAGCCGTCCGAGCAGCGCCAGCCAACCGGTGTAGTCCTCGAGAAGCAAATTAGCGTCGGGTTCCAGTGCCTTTTGCATCGCCACCGGCGCCCAAAACTCGCTGGGCCAGGGGTCGATCCCACGAAATCCCGGCGCGGCCACGCCAATCACCGTGAATTTGGCGCGGTTCAGGGAAATGTCCTTGCCCACAATCTGCGGATCCGCGCCGAACTGGCTCCTCCACAGGGCGTCGCTCAGCACCACCACCGGCCTCGCTCCAGCCGCGCGGCAATCCTCCTCCACAAACGTCCGACCCAGCGCCGGCCGCTCCCTCAGAACATGGAAGAAGTTGCAGGACGCCTCCGCTCCCGCCAGTTGTTTAGGGTTTTCTCCTCCCAGCGTCGCTTCCAAAAAGGGAGCATATGCCAGCAATCCGGAGAAAACGTGATTGTTCGCTCGGTAGTTCTTGTATTCGGCGTACGAAAACAAACCCGGCTCGCCGTGAACGTCGCGCCGAACTTTTCCATGAACGATCTGGTCGACGCTCACGATCTGTTCCGCACTGGGAACCGGCAGAAGTTTCAGAGCGACCCCGTTCAGAACGGAAAAAATCCCCGTATTCACTCCGATTCCGAGCGCCGTTGCCAGCACCACCACCGCCGTGAATCCCGGATTCTTCGCCAGCGCCCGCGCCCCGTAGCGAAGATCGCGCCAGGTGGTTTCCAGCGACGCGAAGCTCCACGCCTCGCGGCAGGCTTCCTTGATGCGCGTGACGTTTCCGAATTGGCGCCGCGCCGCATACTTCGCCTCTTCCGCCGCTACCCCTGCAGCGCGCTTCTTTTCCTCGCGCATCGCCAGGTGAAACGCCAGCTCTTCATCCAAGTCCTTTTCCAGCTGCCTCCGCCTGAAGAGCGCCCTCACCCTCGCCCAAATTCTCATAACTATTCCTCCAAACACACCGAAATTCGACTCTTCTGATCTCTGACTTACGACTAATAACTTAAGACTAACAACTGCCTTTCCTCACGCCGTCTGCATCACCCGCGCAATCGCCCCACACATCCTCCGCCAATACTCCGCCTCTTCCGTCAACTTCTTCCGCCCCGCTGCCGTCAACGAATAGAACTTCGCGCGCCGGTTGTTCTCCGAACTGCCCCACTCCGCCGAAAGGAGCCCGCGCAGTTCCAATCGGTGTAGCGCCGGATACAGCGCTCCCTCTTCCACGTGCAGGACATCATTCGAGCTTTCATGGATCCACTCGGCCACGGCGTACCCGTGTTTCGCCCCCCGCACCAGCGCTTTCAGCACCAGCATGTCCAGCGTCCCCTGCACCAAATCTCCCTGCTTCTCCATTCTTGCCTCCATAACTCCCTTAGGGGAATGTACCACTTTCCCCTAAACGTTCAAGGGGACGTTTCGTTTCCACCTTTCTCGCCTGGCTGATCTTTGGAATTCAATGTAGCGTGGGCTTCAGCCCGGCATCTTCGCCTCTTCCGCTTCTTTGTACGGCCGCCGGCGCCCACACGCTGATTTTGCATGTGGGCGGCTTGACTCTGCTTTTTCTTGCTCGCATCCCCTCGTGCTGTTCGCTCGGAGAGATTCTTTACGCGAACCATAGCTGATATCCTTCCCAAGAAATGAACCTACCGAAGAATATCCCCAAGGATCTGTCCAGCCTTCTGGAAGCGATGGCCACCGATTTCCCGGCGATTCTGCATGGCAATCTCGTTGGCATCTACGTGTGGGGTTCGTTGACCTACGATGCATTCGACGAGACTTGCAGCGATTTCGATTCTGTGGAAGTCACCCGGCGACACCTCGGCGACCGCGAATTTTCAGAACTGGATGGCTGGTTCAAAACGAAAGCGGAGCAGAATCGCTGGGTCAAGCGAATCGACATGCGCTTCGTCATCGACCGCGAACTTCTCGACAAGGCGTCGCGTTGTTGCGGCTTTTACAACCACACCGGAAAACTCACCCGCCACGGATCGGACGGAAACCCCATCATCTGGATGAATGTCGCCCAATGCGGCATCACCCTGTGGGGCAAGGACGCCAAGCTCATCGCGCCCCATGTGTCCGACCAATGCCTCAACGACGCGCTTCTGTTGGAGTTGAATTACTTGAAAGAAGGCCTCGCCTCCAGAATCGGAGATCGATCCGACAAGGCGTTCGTCTACAACGCGTACGCTGTCCTCACTGCCTGTCGCATCCTTTACTCGGCCCGTCACAGGGCTCTGGCGTCCAAAGACCAAGCCTACGCCTGGGCGATGGAAACCGTCCCGCCCATGTGGCGGGCGGTCATTCATGCTGCCAAAGAGAATCGATTGAAGAACGCTGGCTCGACGACGCTCAAGTCGGAACAGGACGCGAAGCAGTTCGTGGAGTTCGTCTCCGGTGAGGTCAATCGCATACTGGCTATCCCACAGCAACTAAACCACTTAAAGTAATCCTTGACATACGTTACCAACTGAGATATAGTAGTTTTGTTGATTTGGCACGCTCTCGCAGTTTACCCGCCATAAGAGCGCGCCCTCCAAACCATGTGCGTCTTCTGTGCGCCTTTTGCATCCCGGATGCAGCTGCCCGGTTTTCGTACCGGGGCTCGCTCTCCAAGCGGTCCTTCTGACTCCCCCAGCAGCAGACGTGTGCCTCCCTTCCGCAACCCCTCCAGAATCAACACTTGTGGAAGTATTCATTCCAAACACTTTAAACCCCTTTAGAATGACCGCGGGCTTGGCAAGGCCACAGTTTGCACAATTTTGGTGCAATGTAAGCCCCTTTAATCAACACTTATGAAAAACTGGCCGGGTGGGGGAGGGATTACTTCGTCCCCTCGCTCAGCGTTCTCCGTGCCTCTTGCTACACTGTTCTACCAATGGCACGCCTACGCCTCGGCCAACACTTCCTTGCCGACCTTCACTGGCGCGAAGAGATCGCGCGCGCCATTCGCGTTTCACCGCATTCCTTGGCGCCACTCGCTGGCGACGATCGACGTCAGCAAGCCCCGCTTCCCCGGAACGACCAGCATTGTTGGATCGAAATCGGTTCAGGACACGGTGAAATGACCCAGCACCTTCTCGCCGGCGGCGCTCCCGTCCACGCCATCGAACTCGATCCGGCGTTCTTGCCGGGCCTGCGTCACCTCGCAAAGCAATTCTCCAATCTCAACGTCGTCCCCGGCGACATTCTCAAAGCGGACATCACCGCGATCGCTTCGGGCCGGCGCGTCCGTGTCTATGGCAATCTTCCTTACTACATCACGTCGCCGATTCTTCATCATCTTTTCGCCTTTGCCGATCTCATCGACGAGATCCACGTCGTCATTCAGACCGAAGTCGCTCTTCGCCTCGCCGCGCAGCCCGGTACGCGCGACTACGGCTATCTTTCCGTTGTCACGCAGTTCTACACGCGCCCCGAATTTGTCTTCGAGATTCCTCGCGATGCGTTCAATCCACCGCCGGAAGTCACTTCCGCCCTCGTGACTCTCCGTCTGCCGGGGGAACGCGCGAAGCTTTCTCTTGGCTCCAGCGGTCCGCTAGCCGCGGGCACGAAGGCACACTCGTCCCCCGAGGCCGAATCCCGCTTCCTGGATTTTGTGAAATTGTGTTTCTCGCAGAAGCGCAAAACGCTTGTGAACAATCTGCGGTCTCTCGCTAAGCCTGATCGTACGCGCGACGCCCTCGCTGTGTTAAAACTCCGCCCTGATGCCCGCGCCGAGCAGCTCCCCGTCGGCCAGCTCGCCGCCCTTCATTCTCTTTTACTCGCAGGCCCGGATTCTGCGCCATGAGGCTCTCTTTTTGTAGCAGCCAGCAGCCGGTCCGGATAATCGCTCATGATCCCGTCGACTCCGGCGGCAATCAGCATGCGCATGTGCGCGGGATTGTTCACGGTCCAGCACACCACGTGCAAGTCTTTTTTCTTGGCTTGCGCGATCAGTGCCGGCGTCACCAGGTCGCCGCGCACCACCAGTTGCCGCGCGCCGATTTCCACCGCTTTGTCCAGCGGATTTTCGATCTGCCCGTTGTACAAAAGCCCGGTCATTAGCGTTGGCTCGATTTTCCGCACATTCAGCACGATGGCGGCATCAAACGAAATCACCACGGCCCGCGGTATTTCTCCGGAATCGCGCAGCGCGCCAATCAAGGCGTGCTCTCCGCCCCACGCGCTTCCGGGTTTTATTTCCAGGTAAAACACCACGTCGTTTTTTTTGGAGAACTCCAGAATTTCTTCCAGCGTGGGAATGCGTTCGCCGGCGAACTCGCTCCCGAACCACGACCCCGCGTCCAACCGCCGCAAATCGGCGAGCGTCATGTCGTGCACCGAGCCCTGTCCGTTGGTGGTGCGATTCACGGTGCCATCATGGATAGCCACGAAGCGGGCGTCGCGAGAAAGCTGCAAGTCCGTCTCGATGAACGTCGCCCCGAGCGCAACAGCTTTCCGGAACGCCGCCAGCGTGTTTTCCGGCGCGTTCCCCGAGGCCCCACGATGCGCAATCACCAGCACTACACCACTCTCAGCGTCGCCATAAATTTAACTAGAACCACTTCTCTCAAAAAGTTTTTCTCTCCGAAACAATCCCATGTTTCCGGCCCTCCCTGCCGGGAGTATGCTAACACCTCTCCTCGCAACGGATGCAGGCAGCCATGTGCCCTGCACCTTGAATCTAACTGATCGAAGAACATTAGGACACATGTCCAGGAGGAAATCATGAGGAAGGAACTCCGGTCCCTGTATGTAATACTGCTCCTCGCTATTCCCATGGTGGCCTTGGCACACTCTCCTGCGGCTCAGCCGCAGGAAGAGAAGAAGCAGCGCAGTGAAGCAAAGTATCGGGAAAAACTTGCAAAAGAAGTGCGGCATCAGCTCGTCATGCTGCCGTGGTATTCCGTGTTCGACAACCTTGCGTACAAGATGGAAGGCGACAAGGTCATTCTCTCCGGCCAAGTCACCCGGCCGACTTTAAAATCCGATGCCGAAGGCGCCGTGAAGAGCATCGAGGGCGTGGCCTCGGTGGTGAACAACATCGAGGTTCTTCCGCTCTCGCCGTTGGACGATCAACTCCGCCGCGCCGTGTACCGCGCGATTTATGGAGACGCCGGCCTTTCGCGTTACTCCGTTCAGGCTGTGCCGTCTATCCACATCATCGTGAAGAACGGCAACGTCACGCTGGAAGGCGTGGTGGATAACGAAACAGATAAAAACCTTGCGAACCTGCGCGCCAGCGGGGTTCCCAATGTTTTTTCGGTAAAGAATAATTTGGTGGTTGCCAGCGACGGCAAATAACCTTTCGACTGCGCGGGCCGCCTGCTACGCGGCCCCTGCTGTTCCGCTTCTTTGCAATTGGCGCGAAATGCGGCGCGCCGTTTCCTTGAGCGCGTCGATAATTCGCGGCATGTTGTCTTCGTCCATTTGCGTCAGCGTCCCGCTGGCGCCGAGCGCCGCCGTCACATTCCCGGTGGCGTCGAAGATGGGGGTGCCCAGACACCGCGCCCCCAAACTGTTTTCCTCGTCATCCACGGCGTAGCCCGACTGCTTCACGTGATCCAAGTCCGCGAGCAGCTTGGTCATCGTAGTGATGGTTTTGGGAGTTCTTTTTTTTAGCCCCTGCTGCTTCACCATGGTTTCGATTTCCTGTTTCGGCAGCCAGGCCAGCAAACATTTTCCGACGCTGGTGGAATGCAAAAACATGCGCCGCCCCACCCAGGTGTTCACCTTAAAAAATCCGGGGGCTTCCACTTTTTCGATGTAGACGGCTTCGCCCTGGTCCAACACCGCCAGGTGCACGGTCATTCGAATCTTCTCGCCGAGCATCCGCATGAAGGGCAGCGCGACGTCGGCGATGTCCAGATTGGCTTGCGCGTCTCCTCCTAGACTCAGGATCTTGAGGCCGAGGCGGTAGCGGCCCGTTTCCGCTTCACGCCGCAAGTAGCCGCGCCGTTCGAGGGTGCGCAAAATGTAGCTGGCGGAACTCTTGGGGATGGCCAGCTTGCGGCTGATTTCCGAATTGGTCATTCCATCGCGGCGATTGGCCGCGGCTTCGAGAATATTCAGGGCGCGCTCGACGGCAACTGCGGGACTGGCATCTGAGGCTGGCACGATCGGACTCCTATAAGTTCCGGTTATGTCCACAGTATAGAATACATGTTCAGGATACTGAACACATTCTTGCAACCCTACGCAGTTCTTGGGTATCAAAGGAACAGGAAGGCTGAACAGATGTTCAACGCATTGAACACGCTGCCACAATCGAGAAAATACTCGCCATTGGTGTGCAAATTTCTCGACATCGTGACGGGATTTTCCCGCGCCGGTTCAGGGGCCGCACGTCGCTGCTCTTATGTGCTTGCACAGGTTGGTCTTAAGAAACGCCGGTCGCCTAGCAATTGGCCTCCCAATTGCCCTACTCTCTCGGCGGCCGACTCTGACTCAATTTCGTGAGGGGAAAGGGATCAGGTAAATCATGGCATCTGCGACGACGAAACCGAATCCGTCATTGGAACCGCTGCCTTTCGCGAATCGCATGGTTCCGGTCAACTCGGCTCCGGCGGATTTCGATGCGGCGCGCGATCTGCCCGAGGGTTTCCTCGATTTTCTTGCCCCGCTACACGCCGCCCTAACCCTCCGGCAACGCGCCCTAGTGGCGCGCCGCGATTTTGCCTTGGCTGAGGCGCACGCCGGCAAAGTTCCCGATTACCTGCCCCCTTCAGTAGCCACAACGAATTCCTGGCGCATCGAGCTTCCCGCATGGTGTGCGGACCAGCGGAACCAGATGACCGGGCCTGCCGATGACGCCGACCTTGTAGTGAAAATGCTCAACTCCGGCGCTCCCGGCGTGATGCTCGACCTGGAAGACTCCACCGCGAACGCCTGGGAGCACAATTCCCGGGGCATCAAGAATATTCTCGAAGCGCTCCCGGGCCGGCTCACTTACTTTGACCGCAAGCGCGACAAAACCGTCGGTATCAATCCCAGTTCCACGGTCATTTTCACGCGTCCCCGCGGATTGCATCTGCATCAAGCCGGTGTTCTGCCAGGGGAACTGCTTCCGGCCGCTCTGTTCGACGTCGCCATGGTGGCTTACCAGGTGGACTTCAGCGCCCTGAAGCATCCCCTGTGCATTTACATTCCGAAGTCCGAATCCGCCGATGAGGCGCTGTGGTGGCGCGATCTCTTCCAGATGATTGCGCGACTGAAGGGCTTGCCGGCAAACGCCATCAAGTGCATGGCGCTGGTGGAATCGCATCCGCTCGCGTTTCAGATGGAAGAGTTCGCCTGGAACCTTCGCGACCATATCCTGGGACTGAACCTGGGACGCTGGGACTACATGGCCAGCCTGATCCATTTCAATCTGGAAAATCCGGAATGGGTTCTTCCGGACCGAAACACGATTCCGCACAACGTAGCGTTCTTCCAGAATCTGCGTAATCTGATGCCCGACATTTGTCACAAACACGGAATGCTCGCCATCGGCGGCATGACCGCTCTTTACCCGAGCCGCGAAGATGCGGAGCTGAACGCGCGGGCGCTGAAGGTCCTTGCGGAAGATAAAAAGAACGAAGCCAACTCGCTGATGGACGGCGCATGGACGGGACATCCCGATCAAAACGAAATTGCCGTCAGCCAGTTCCCTGCCCCGAATCAGATGCCGGCGCGTCCCGCGGATGGCAACACTCACCCCGACCTACGGCCTTTGCCGAAGGGAGTCGGCAAGCGCACGCTGGCGGGAACCCGCGCCGCGGTTCGCACGGTGATTCGCTATCGCAATGGAGTTCTGAACGGCAAGGGCGCAAGTCTCCTCGACGGCTACATGGAAGATCTGGCCACCGACCGCATTTATCGCTTGATGATCGCGCAGCGCATGAAACATTCGCACCAGGTCGAAGTTGTCGATGAGAATGACGCAGCGGTTCGTCACACGCCGGAGTTTGTCCACGATCTGTTTGACGAAGAGCTCGAACGGCTGTTGCGTGAAACAGAGAAGAGCAGCGATGCGCGGATGCAAACGACGCTTCGAGAAGCGCGGAGGATCAGTGAGGAAATGATCCGGCGCGAGGAGTTCAATCCGGCGTGAGAAAGAGTTTTTAGTTTTCGGTTGGGCCGCAGAAGAAAGGTTAGGAATAGCAAAATGTCGACAAACGGAACGAACGGGGCCAACGGGAATGACAACGGCGGCAAGCGTAAGGCACTTTCCTGCTGGAGCACCGATCCCCGCTGGTCCGGCATCACGCGTCCTTACCCTTACTCGGATGTGCTGCGGCTGCGCGGCTCGATTCAGATTGAGTACACGCTGGCGAAGCTTGGAGCAGAGCGGCTCTGGAGTCTGATGCACACGGAGGCGTACGTTCCTGCGCTCGGCGCCATCACCGGCAATCAAGCCATTGAAATGGTGCAGGCGGGGTTGAAGGCGATTTATGGAAGCGGATGGCAAGTGGCTGCCGACGGCAATACGGCCGGCGACGTTTATCCCGACCAGAGTCTCTATCCGTGCGACTCCGCGCCGAACCTGGTGAAACGCATCAATCGCGCGTTAATGCGCGCGGACCAAATCGAATCCGCGGAAGGCAAGAAGTCCGGGACATATTGGTTTGCGCCGATCGTCGCGGACGCGGAAGCCGGCTTTGGCGGGTCGCTGAATGCTTACGAGCTAATGAAAGCGATGATTGAAGCGGGCGCCGCGGGCGTGCATTTCGAAGATCAATTGTCGTCGGCAAAGAAGTGCGGGCATCTGGGCGGCAAAGTCGTGGTGCCGACGCGGGAGTTCGTCGAAAAGCTTGTGGCAGCGCGGCTGGCAGCTGACGTTTGCGGAGTGCCGACGATTTTGATTGCGCGGACGGATGCTAATTCCGCAGGGCTTTTGCTCTCCGACGCGGACCCACGCGACCACGAATTCATTTACGGCGAACGCACGCCGGAAGGTTTTTATCAGTACCGCGGGGGCATCGACGCAGCTATTGCGCGTGGTCTTGCGTATGCACCTTACGCCGACATGCTGTGGTGTGAAACTTCGACGCCCGATCTCGCGGAAGCGCGAAAATTCGCAGAGGCTATCCACGCGAAATTCCCGGGCAAACTGCTGGCCTACAATTGCTCGCCGTCGTTCAACTGGAAGAAAAAGCTCGACGACATAACAATCGCCAACTTCCAGCAAGAACTCGGGAAAATGGGCTACAAATTCCAGTTCGTAACGCTGGCGGGATTCCATGCGCTGAACATGTCCATGTTCCATCTGGCGCGCGGCTATGCGCAAGCGGGGATGACGGCGTACTCAAAGCTGCAGCAGGAGGAATTTGCCTCGCAGGAACTCGGCTATCGCGCGGTGACGCACCAGCGCTTTGTCGGTACGGGCTATTTCGACGAAATCGCGCAGGTGGTTTCGAGCGGCAATTCTTCCACCACGGCGCTGGCAGGCTCGACGGAAGCCGAGCAGTTTCACGGCACCGTGCCGCTCACACCGTCAAATGGACATGCGCCGGAAGCGCACGCCTGACGAAAGAAGGGACGTGCAAACATGGGAGTTGCAAAATGTCGACCCCAGTGATGAACAAGCCGTCGTAGCAAGATAGAGGCCCGCCTCGGAAGACTGTCCCTAGAATGCTTTCAAACTCATTTCTACCGAAATGGCTTCCCTTATGCGTTGGGCCAGTTCTGGCCGTCGGCGTAGAATCGACTGCCACGTGAACTCGCCGGGCTGCTCGGGCGCGCGAAGCTGACAGTCTTAGCATTGCTCATGACGGCGTCAAAGGCTTCTTGGAAGGTTTCCATTTCCTGCTGCGTGCCGATGGTGATGCGCGTATACGTCGGCCACACTGGCCAGATTCGGCCGATGTATACATTGCGCGCGGCCATCGCGTCGATGACTTCCTTCGCGGGACGCTTGGTGTCCAGCATGAAACAGTTGGACTGGGAAGGAACGTAGGAATAGCCGTGGCTTCCGAGCCAATCAAACGTTTTTTGGCGGATTTCAGCGTTCAATTTTTTGCGGTCGGAAACGAGATGCTCGTGCTTCAGGCTGGCGGTTGCGGCGGCCAACGCGGTGATGGGCATGGCGCTCCAGCCGCTGAAGTTCTCCAGCTTCGCGAGCAAGTCGGGACGCGCGATGGCCATTCCGCAGCGAATGCCGGCCATGCCATAAATCTTCGAGAACGTGCGCAACACGACAACGTCGCGATCGGCTTTGACGAGATCAAGCACGCTGACGCCGTCGGAAAAATGGATGTAGGCTTCGTCCACGAGCACGACGGAGCCCTTCGGTTTCGCGGCCAAGAGCTGCTCGATGTCGGAGTGCGGCGTTAATGTTCCGGTCGGATTGTTCGGCGTGCACACATAGAAGAGCCCGGCGTCCGGCGCCGCCGCAAGCATGGCCTTGATATCGTGCGCGTAGGTTTTCGTCAGCGGAGTTTTTACAATGCGGGCTCCGGAGATTTTTGCCGCTTTCATACCGGCCTCGTAGCCAGGATCGGCGGTGACGTAGCTTTTCGCCGGCGAAGTGAACGCGAGCACCGAGAAATGCAGCGGTTCGCTGGACCCCGGAAAGACGCGCACGTATTCTGGTTTTAGACCTTCCATTTCGGTGAAGGTCTTGACGAATTCTTCCGCGAGCCAGTAGGAATACCGGCCGCCTTGCGGAGCCATGTCCACGATAGCCTTCCGCGCGGCGTCGCATGGGCCGAGCGGGTTTTCATTCGCATCGATCACAACCGCTCCCGGATGAAAAACTTTGCGGTCTTCCGCCGCAAGCGATGCCTCCGTAGCGATGCGAAACGCCGCCGCCGCAGTGGCGACAGCCGACAATTGGAGAAACGCCCTTCGCGAACCATTGGAAAGAATCTCGTTGGCTTTCATCCGGCCCTCCTCAAACGCGCAAATCGTTTCCGCTAATCTTGCTGCTCTCCGCCGCAACAAGAGCGGCCGGATTATTTCACCCGGCTTACGCCTCACTATAGCACCGAATCGAAGGAGGATTTAAGAGCCAGTTGCAACACGGACGGGCCGGCGAGCGTTGCCCTGTATTTTTGGATGGCCGGCAACGAAAAATTTGATAGCGAAGATCGGATAGATTTTCTAAAGCGTTCTGCTCTAGGCTCTTAGTTTGACGTCGTACACAGAGAAACTTAGAGGTTGCATGGCCCAGGCAGCAAGAAATAGTCTCGCGAGACGTTCCATCGCCGAACGAATCGACGCCCTGGACTGGAGCGGCGCGGAGCAGTCTCTTTCGGAGCGCGGCTACGCGGTTACGGCTCCGGTTCTCTCGCCTGCGGAATGCGCTGAGCTCACCGCGCTTTATAGCGATGCAAGCCGTTTTCGCAGCCACATCATCATGGAGCGCTATCGCTTCGGTATTGGCGATTACAAATATTTCGCCAATCCGCTCCCAGAACTGGTCGCCGAGCTCAGGAGCAACGCTTATCCGCACCTCGCCGCAGTTGCGAATCGCTGGACGGAAGCTCTTGGTGAAAAGACTTCTCCTTATCCTCCGGAACATGCCGCTTTCCTGAAAATTTGCCACCAAGCCGAGCAGACCAAGCCCACGCCCTTGATGCTGCACTACGAAGCAGGCGGGTACAACTGCCTTCATCAGGATCTTTACGGCGAGGTCAGCTTTCCGCTGCAAATGGTTTTTCTGCTCGGCCGCCAAGGCCGCGATTGGGATGGCGGAGAGTTCATCCTCGTCGAGCAGCAACCCCGAGCGCAGTCCAAGCCGCAAGTGGTGGTTGCCGAGCAGGGCCAAGCGATTATTTTTACGACGCGCTATCGGCCTGTGAAGGGTTCGCGTGGCTACTATCGCGTGAATCTGCGGCACGGCGTGAGCCGCGTGCACCGGGGCACGCGCTACACGCTGGGCATCATTTTTCATGATGCAAAGTGAAGTGCGATTCTAGGCCGCCAGCTTCCGTGAATGCGGAACTACTCGTGGCCGCCGCCGACTTCGCGCACGATGGAGCCTACGAAAGATTTTGCATCACCGAAAAGCATGAGGGTCTTGTCGAGGTAGTAGAGCGGATTGTCGATTCCGGCGAAGCCCGCGGCCATGCTACGCTTGATCACCATCACGGTGCGCGCCTTATCCACGTCGAGAATGGGCATGCCGTAAATCGGGCTGGAGGCGTCCGTGCGCGCGGCCGGATTGGTGACGTCGTTCGCACCAATCACCAGAGCCACGTCGGTTTGCGGAAAATCTCCGTTAATCTCGTCCATGTCCAGCAGCTTGTCGTAAGGGATGTCCGCTTCGGCGAGCAGGACATTCATGTGCCCGGGCATGCGTCCGGCGACCGGATGAATTCCAAATTTTACATCGACGCCGCGCTTCGTCAGCGCGTCATATAGCTCGCGCACTTTATGTTGCGCCTGCGCCACGGCCATTCCGTACCCGGGCACGATGACCACTTTGTTCGCTGCTGCAAGAATTGCTGCAGCCTCCTCCGGCGTGGCGCTGCGCACCGGGCGCGCCTCCTGCTTGGCTGCGGCCGCAGTTTGCTCCTGTCCGAACGCCCCGAAGAGCACGTTCGAAAACGAGCGATTCATCGCTTTGGACATGTTCACGGAAAGGATGAAACCAGATGCGCCGTCCAGCGCGCCAGCAATGATCAGCAGTTTGCTGTCCAGAACGAAGCCCATCGCCGCGGCGGAGAGTCCCGCATACGAATTCAAAAGAGAAATCACCGTCGGCATATCCGCGCCGCCGATGGGAATAATCATCATCACGCCGAACAGAAGCGGGATGCCGACGATCAATGGAAAAAGCTGCGTCTTCTCCGGATGCGCCACCAACATGCTGGCGACGACAATCGCAACTCCAAGGAGTCCGAGGTTGACGATGTTCTGTCCTTTATACGTGATAGGCCGCTGCGGCAGGACTTCTTGCAATTTTCCCGCAGCCATCAAGCTGCCGGTAAACGTCAGCGAGCCGAGGATGACCTCCAGCGAAAGCACGCCCATCATGAAGCGCGGCACATCGGGCGTGCGCAAATAAAATTCGGCGGTGCCGACCAGCGTCACGCACAAGGCGCCAAACGCGTGGCTCAGCGCGGTCCGTTGCGGGACTGCGGTCATGGCCACTTCGCCGAGCGGCACGCCGATGATCGTTCCCAGCACAAGGGCCATCACGATCCATTTGTATTCCACGATCCCGTGATGCAGTAGCGTGCCGGCAATCGCCAGCAGCATGCCGAGTTCGCCGGCAAAGACGCCGCGGCGCGCGGTCGCCGGGGAGCTCAGCCACTTGAGCGATAGAATGAAAAGCGCAGTGGCAATCAAGTAGGTGATTTCGATGATCTGTTCCATGCCGGAGAAGTTGGTCATGGTTTCTTCGGCGCGCTCGCTTTGAACATTCTCAGCATGCGGTCGGTAATCAGAAATCCGCCGACGATGTTGCTGGTGGCCGCGACGATCGCGATTGTCCCCAGAATCTTCGCGAGCATCGCGCCGTGCGCGTGGTATTCACCGGCAAGAATAATGGCCCCGACGACGGCGATGGCGTCAAGCGCGTTGGTCAAGGACATCAAAGGTGTGTGCAAAAGCGGCGAAACGCGGCGGATAACTTCAAATCCGATAAATGCGGCGAGCATGAAAACGTAGAGGCTCGTAAGCAAATCCAGCTTCATGATTTCGCCACCTCCTTCGATTGCGCGGGCAGGGGCGGAAGCGAAAAAAATTCCCGGACGCGCGCATTGACCACTTCCCCGCTCCGCGTCAACATCGTCTCGCGGATGATTTCATCCTCCACATCCAGTTGCAGCTTTCCGTCTTTCACTAGATGCAACAGGAAGGCGCTCACGTTGCGCGCGTACATCTGGCTGGCGTGATACGGAACGGTGCTGGCCAGATTGAACCATCCGATGATGGTCACTCCATGCTCAACGACGATCTCTCCCGGACAAGTGAGCTCGCAATTGCCGCCGCGCTCGCCGGCCAAATCGACGATCACCGACCCCGGCGCCATGCTCGCGACCATTTCCTTGGTCACCAGAATCGGAGGCTTCTTTCCGGGAATGACCGCGGCAGTGATTACCACGTCGCTTTCCGCTACAACCTTTCCCAAGAGTTCGCGCTGGCGCTTGTAAAATGTCTCATCCTGCGCCCGCGCGTACCCGCGCGCATCTTCGGCATCCTTAGCCTCGATGGGAAGCTCGACGAAGCGTCCGCCGAGGCTCTGCACTTGCTCTTTCGCCGCCGGACGCAGGTCGTACGCCGAAGCGACCGCGCCAAGCCTCCGGGCCGTAGCAATCGCTTGCAAACCAGCCACGCCCGCTCCAATCACGAAAACGCGTCCGGGCGTAATCGTTCCGGCAGCGGTCGTGAGCATCGGAAAAATGCGCGGCGAAGTGTCCGCGGCAAGCACAACTGCTTTGTAACCGCAAATCGTGGCCATCGACGAAAGCACGTCCATGCTCTGCGCGCGTGTCGTTCGCGGCATCAATTCCACGGAAAACGAGGTCACTCCCTTGGCGGCGATTTCCTGAATCGTTTCGATGGAGCCCAGCGGCCTCAAGAATCCAATGAGTACTTGCCCGCTGCGGAACAGCGGAACGTCGGCCTTGCCGGTCCTGTCGTTCGATCCATAGCAGAGAATTTGAACCACGATGTCGGCGGCCCGAAAGAGATCGGCGCGGTCGGAGACAATCTTTGCGCCTTTTGCGGTATAGTCCGCGTCTGGATAACCGGCGCTGATTCCGGCTCCGGCTTCCACCACAACTTCCAGGCCCGCCTTTGTCAAATGGGGAATAGTCGCGGGCACCAGCGCGACTCGCCGCTCTCCGGGAAAACTCTCTCGGGGCACACCTACAAGCATGCAGCTTCCTCCGATGTTAAGAACCAGAAGTCGGGAATTGCACTCGGTCAGGCGATAAACTCAACCTATTTCAAGAAAGGCCAATCCTCCACAGGACCAAGCGCTCCAAATCATACACTTATGGGTACTCATGCGGTTAGATTACCTCACCTGGTTGCAATCGACAGTCTCTCTTAGTGTCAGGTAGCCATGCTCTTGAGCTTCAAGGACCTAAATTACACATGGACAAAAAAAGGGACCGCTCCCGCGGCCCCTCCTCTTCTATCCACGAACCTCGAGATCAAATGGCGAGGTTAGTTGCTCCCTTGCGTTTTGTCTGAAGGTGCAATCGTCGCCGCGGAAGCTTCGCCGATCGACAACTGATACTTCTTGCCGCCGAAGAAAATCCCCGTCAGCTCTTTGTTACCAGCCTGATCGGTGTTGGTGGAATACCCATTCTCAGCCCCGGCCTTCTTGAGCTGAAGCAGCCGCGCCGGAACGTTGACGACTGCGCCCTTGGAGCCGGAAATGCTGACTTCCACGCTCGATCCGCTTCCCGTCCATTCCACTTGATAGGTGCCGGCCGGGAGCTGTTTGCCAGCGACAGTAACGGTATCATCGACCTTCAGCGTACCCTTGTTGGAGCTACCGGCGATGGCACCGGCGGCAAGCAGCAAGGAAAATGCCAACAGCCCTGCGGTAAGCCTTGTCTTTCTCATAATCGTCTATTTTCCTTTTGTCCTCGCCCCGCGGAAGCGAATCAAGACGATCATTCCCGCTGAGGAAAGCATGATTTGACTACCTTAGATTTGATAAGGAGAAGCGCCTCCTGGTTGCATCTCAAGCAACAAAAGAATTGCGTGATTGCATCAGAAAATCGGTTTAGCTAACGTTACTATCCTCAACGACCTACCGTATACTTCCATGTAAATAGTAATGCCGGGGAATCATATTTCTGCAGCTCAGTGATTCGTTTCCAGTTCCAGGTGCCGCGCCTCCAGACAATCTGCGGCGTGGTCATGCTCTTTCTCCTCATCTTCATTTTCGGCGTGTTCTCTTTCACGGTATACTTTCTCATGCGTTTCAGGAATCGTTCGGCCTGCCTGGCTTTCACCGCCCTTGTGTTTGCTGTGCTGCCCGGGCTAGCAGCCGCGCAGGAAAACCCTTGGGAGAAAGAGAACGCAGACTGGCGCGAAGCACACAAGGCAGACCTCCTCAAGCCGGACGGCTGGCTATCTCTGGCCGGCCTGGAATGGCTCCAGCCTGGCGATAATTCCGTCGGCTCCGCACCTGACAGCAAAATCCATCTCGCATCCGGACCCGCTCGTCTCGCGGTCCTGCACCTCGAAGGCGAAACCGTTATGCTAAATCCTCCGGCAGGAGGATTTCCTCCGGGCTTGCTCGTCGCGGGGACTCCCGCCAAATCGCAAACTCTGCAAGCCGTAGCAAACAAAGATAAGCTTTCTCCTCATCTCACCATCGGCGCACTCAACTTGTACGTGATTCGTCGCGAGACGCGCTTCGCACTTCGCGTCAAGGATTCTCATTCCCCCGCCATCACGGGTTTTCACGGACTCAAGTGGTACGAGCCCGATATCGCTTTTCGCGTCATCGCCCGGTGGATTCCGTATTCTCCATACAAGACCGTGACTCTCGCCACGCTCGTCGGCACCAGCTATGACCAACCCGTTCCTGGTGTTGCGGAATTCAAGCTCGCGGGATTAACATTTCGGCTGGAGCCCGTTCTTGAGGATCCCGCGGTCGCAAAGCTTTTCTTCATTCTTCGCGACGCGACCAGCACCACAACCACCTACCCTGCCTGCCGGTTTCTCTATACCGGCTTTCCCACCAACGGCCTCGATAAACCCGGCGAACTCGTGCTCGATTTCAACCGTCTGGAAAATCCTCCGTGCGCCTACACTCCTTACTCAACCTGCCCGCTCCCGCTACCGGGCAACCGCCTTCCAATTCCGCTTCCCGTTGGCGAGCAGCGCTATCACGACTGATTTCCCGCTTTGTTTCTCTGCGTACTCTTTGTGTTCTTCCTGAACTCTGTGCCAGAGCGCTCTTCCTTCCGCATTCGTTTTGAAATTGCCCGCCGACTATCGGAGAATAGAGGTGTCATTCGAAAATGGATTCTCCAAGCTCCAATTTGTTCCCCACGAACAACGATTCCCCCGCCCGCGAGAAACTCCTTACTCTGCGTCTCGCTCTTCTACGTCTCCACAAAACTCTTATCAACATGGAGCGCCGCGAATACGAGCGCGAGCACGGCCATGTGAACACCGGCGAGCTTTTCCAACTGGTCATCGACCACGCACAGTTCGCCTGGCTCCATAACATCTCCGAATTCGTCGTGCGCATCGATGAAACGCTAACTGCCAAGGAACCCGTCACCCCGGAATACACCAGCAGCGCCATCGCGCTTGCGCGGAAAATGTTTGTTCCCACGGAGTCCGGCGACGCCTTCCAAAAAAAATACTTCGACGCCATCCAGCGTGACCCAGCGGTCGTTATCGATCACGCGGAGCTCGCCCGCCTCTTCAACAACGAGCCTCCCGACTTCCCCACGCCGTAGCTTTCGAATTCCCTGATAGACTTTCCCGGTACCTGGAGGTCCCCATGAGCGAATCCGTGGATGTAAGCCTGAATAACGTCGCCGTCACACACAACGAAAAGGCACACCGATTCGAGCTATATATCAACGGCCTTCGCGCCCTGCTCGCGTACCGCCTTACTCCCGGCTGCATCGTTTTGCTCCACACCGAAGTGCCGCAGCCGCTCGAAGGCCAGGGCCTGGCGGCAAAGCTCATGCGCTTTGCGCTCGATTTCGCCCGCGAGAAACAACTTCGGGTTGTTCCGCTCTGTCCTTACGCCTCCAGTTTCCTTCGCAAGCACACGGAGTATCAAGATCTCGTTCCACCTGAAGACCTGCGGAAGCTGCTTTCCCGCTGACTCGGCACCCTATGTCCTCTCCACGTATTGCTCTCAAAGACTATCCAGAGAAATTCTCAATTCGCCGGCTCCGCCGCGCAGAACTTCCAGCCGACACCGTCAACCTCGCTCGCTTCCTCATTGGCAAAGTGGTCGTCCACGACCTTCCCGCGGGCCGCCTGAGCGGCCGCATCGTGGAAACGGAGGCCTATCCGCCCGGCGATCCCGCGGGACATCATTTCCGCGGGCCCACGCCGCGTATTCGCTCGATGTATCTTGCTCCCGGCCACGCCTACATTTTTTTCAATTACGGCGCGCACTTCATGCTGAACGTCGTCAGCGAGCCCGCCGGAGTAGCCGCGGCGATTCTCATCCGTGCGCTCGAACCTCTCGAAGGCATCGAACTCATGCAACGCCACCGCAAAACCATTCGGCTTCTCGACCTCACGCGCGGCCCCGGACGCCTCGCAGCGGCTTTTCAAATCGACCGCAGCCACGACGGTCTCGACCTGTGCGCTCCCAGCCCTCTCTGGCTGGGCGAAACCAGCCATCGCACCGTGCCAATCGGAAAGACCGTTCGCATCGGCATTACGAGGGCTGCCGATCGGGTCCTACGCTTTTACGAGCGCGGCAATCCCTTCGTCAGTGGCCCGAAGCGCCTTCTCGCCCCCGCCACGGGCCGTAGAAAAGCACCTTCGGGCTCAAAGTGATCTGGTGTTGAGATTGTCCCTGCGCTTCATACGGAAATGGAATACGGGCGGGAACTCCTTAACGGGGCCATTGCGGCATACTCGTTCCAGTTTGAAACTATTGAGAGGGTTTGAACTTGCCCGCTGCTCGCTAGGCTCAGAGGGAGACTTCGAGTTCGACTGACTTTTCAGGCGGTGTTGGCTTCTGCGAGCCGGTCGCACGCACACCGAAAATTCTCGTACCACGTTTCCGTGAACCTGGTGATGACGTGCTCCACGGTTTGCCCCGCGATCTTCACGCCGGAGTGGACGATGTCCCCCCACGTGTGCACCCGCGTGCCTTTTCCCGGATGCTCTTCGAAGCTGACCCATTGCGCCAGCACGACGCCAAGCGAATGGTCGATCCATCCCACTTTGTGCGCGGGCTGGCAATTCGTGATGACGTGGCTCACCACGGTTCTTACCGGATCGAGTACTTCGATATCCAGGCGGCTTCCGGCTTCCCACGGCCGGCCCTCGCGCCAGTACAACTGGCCATAAATGTTTGCGAATTCATTCCAGCGCCGCCAATTCGAGAAAACGTCCCAGGCGAGCTTTCTGCTGGCCTTGGTGGTCACACAATATTGAAATCGAAACATAACTTGCCGTTTCGCACCTGACTTTCCGTAGTTAGGGATCCCAAAGAAGGTTGTTCCGGGCCTATTCTTTATACATTGTATCTTTAACGATGTAAAGGATATAATCTCGGTAAGGGGGGTGGGAGGGTTTGCATGCCCCGCAAGGCTGATGCTCGTTTGCAAGGCCGCATTCTGGACGCCGCGTACCGACTGTTGAGCGAACGCGGCGAGGACGCCCTCACCATGCGCGCCGTTGCCAGCGCCTGCGGTACCACAACGCCGACTCTCTACGAACGCTTTTCCAAGAAGGAAGATCTTCTTGCTCTCCTACGCCGCCGCGCCCGGCTAAATCTCTTCTCGGCTATCAAATCCTCCAAGAGCCCTGCGCAGGTTTGTCGTCGCGTTCTGGACTTCTTTGCGGCTCATCCCAACGATTTCCGCCTCATCTCCGAAGATTGGGCTATCGCCTTCGCGCGCAAGGAACACATGCCTTCATTCGAATTCCTGAAGCAGAGTCTGGCCAAGCAAATTGGCGGTCAGCCTGATCGGCACACGCCCGTGGCTCTGGCGCTCGTAGCGCTCCTGCACGGCACTGCTACGCTCCTTCATTCCGTGGAGGTGCATATGAGAATCTCCAAGGATTTCCGCCACGCCTGCATCTCCGCCTGCGAAGCCTTGATCCAGGCCTCTTCCGCCGAAGCGGCTCGTTGAAGCGTTTCCGCACGGTCCCCGGCCTTTCCATAACCGATTGGAACCAGACTCCCCCTTCCGACCTGTTTCATGCCAAAATGTGTTCGACGAGCGCCCGGCCCCAGGCGCCTGCGAATCGCACGTCGAGACATTCCAGCTCTGCTCTAGACGCCGCGGTGTTTCATCGGCGGTCGCGCGCCAAGTCGTTGGGTGTGTCCCCAACGGCCGGCTCACGATAATTCCCAGTTGGAGGTGCGCCATGAGCGAATTCTGGAGGCAGTGCGAAGGTCAGGTCATCGATAATCGATTCCGGCTGCGGCACTACTTAGGCGGCACGGACGACTCCGCCGTATTCCTTACGCAGCTCGCGGAGCCGCAATCCAAAAAAGCCGCCATCAAATTCATTCCCGCCGGCCCTAATGCAGACCTCCAGATTTCTCTCTGGCGCCGAATCATGCAGCTTGTTCATCCGAATCTACTGCGCCTCTACGACATCGGGCGCTGCCGCATCGAAAACAGGGATCGTCTTTACGTCGTGATGGAATATGCCGAAGAAGACCTCTCCCAGATTCTTCCCCAGCGCGCCCTCACGGGGTCCGAAGCTCGCGAAATGCTCGAGCCGGTGCTGGACGCTCTCGTTTATCTCCATAGCTTCGGCTACGTTCATTCGCGCATCAAGCCCTCGAACATTCTAGCCACTGCCGATCAGCTCAAACTTTCCAGCGACACGCTCTTCCCCATCGGTGAGTCCCGCAAATTATCGCGCAAGTTCGATGCGCACGACGCTCCGGAAACCGCTGCTGCTCCGCTCTCCCCGGCCGCGGACGTGTGGTCTCTCGGCATGACCCTGGTCGAAACGCTCACGCAGCGCCCATGTGCATTGCAACCGGGAAGCCAGGCGGACCCAATCGTTCCCGACACACTTCCGCAGCCCTTTCTCGACGTCGCGCGGCACGCCCTGCGGCGCGATCCTCGGCGGCGCTGGTCCGTTTCCGAAATCGCGGCGCGCCTCAATCCAGTGGCCGTCGCGGCGGCGGCCGCGCAGTCCGTTTCGCCGCTGACGGTTCCGCTCTCCACGGTTCCAGCAGTCCCGGCAGCGAAGTTGCAAGTTCCAAGGCTCGACGCAGCGCCGCAAATAGCGCAACCGGCGCCGCCGCGCCCGCAAGCCACGAAGCCGCCGAAGAAAGGGCTGGAACTTCCCAATTACGTCGTTCCTGTGGCCGCTGGGCTTCTGGTTATCGTGGCCGCCTTGGCGCTCCCAAAAATCCTTGGCCATCGCTCCGACTCTTCGTCGTCTGCCGCAACGGCCGCAGTGCAACCCGAAGTACAACCCGATCCCGTCGAAAAACCCGCGCGCCGGGAAACCGCTCCGGCTCCGAAGCCGTCCCCACCCGCCGCAACGCAAAACTCGCTGAGAGCGGCAGCAGTGAAAAGGGCCGCGCCAGAGCCTCGGGGTTCGGCGGTTACCACGCCAACGCCTGCCGCTGTGCGCACAGATACGTTTCCGTCCGCAAACGCTCCGAGTAGTTCTGCGTCGTCACCCTCGCGCGGTGAAGTGCTCGAGCAAATTCTGCCGGAGGCTTCGGGAAGTGCCCTTGCCACCATTCATGGAGTCGTCCGCGTCGGCGTGCGCGTTCATGTCGATCCCACGGGCAATGTGGCTGAGGCAACACTCGATTCCCCCGGCCCCAGCAAGTATTTCGCCGATCTCGCATTGAAGGCCGCCCGCCGCTGGCAATTCAATTCACCGGAAGTCGGCGGCCACAGCGTCCCGAGTGAATGGCTCATTCGCTTCCATTTCACGCCGTCGGGCCCCAAAGCCATTCCAACACAAACCGCTCCGTAGCGTTTTTCGGCAGGCGCCGCCACGGCTTCGCAGCGGCGATAGCAATGACAGAGTTGATGGGCGTGCGATCGGCGAGATCGCGGACGCCGACGTCGCCGCTCCTCCAAGCACAGTGCGATACGCCCCATAGTGGGGCAAGCGCCGGTCCGGCAGCTTGCAAAACGAGGTACGGGCATCTACGCTACACGGCGGAGGAAACGAAGAGTCCTTCATGGCTGATGTCCAACCGGAACTGATCGCGCTGGGATTCATCTGGTATGTTGCGTTTCTGTTTTCCACCACTTGCCACGAAGCGGCGCACGCGCTGGCCGCCAAAATCGGCGGGGATGACACAGCGTTCGCGGGTGGTCAAGTATCTCTGAATCCGGTGCCACACATTCAGCGCGAACCTTGGGGAATGGTGGTTTTCCCGATACTCTCGCTGATTGTGACTCGCAACCTTTTTGGCTGGGCGAGCGCGCCGTACGATCCGGTGTGGGAACGGCGGCATCCGCGCCGGGCCGCCTGGATGGCGTTGGCCGGACCGGCGACAAACTACACCCTGATGCTGATCGCGGCCTTAGGGCTGCGGCTCGGATGGACTCACCACTGGCTTCGCGTGGATGAAAGCAGCGGGCGCGCGGATTTCCCCACGAGCGTGCTTGGCGTTTTTTTCTTCCTCAATCTGCTGCTCGGAACATTCAACCTTCTGCCGGTTCCGCCGCTTGACGGCAGCACGGGCATCATGCTGTTCATGGGGGAGACTCGCGCGCAACGATACCTGGATTGGCTAAGGGGCAACAGCTACGCGATGGTTGGACTGGTACTTGCAGTTGTCGGGTTCGGTTACGTTTTCTCGCCAATCGAAGGAGCTGCCATGGATACGTTGTTGCCGGAGCAACTCCTAGTGCCCTTGTTTCGGACAATTTTCCGGCACTGAGCTTATGCTCCATTTGTGAACACGCCACTTAGGGCTGTGCCATCCGCAGACAGTTCCAGAAACTTCATCTACTGATAAGGGCCGCGCTTTCATTGATTTGGCCCAAAACTTGGCTGGCAGCGGATCTGCAGTTCCGTCTTCCAGAGGTTCGCCATGCCGCTGACCGAAGAACGTGCGATCAGCAATTCCTATCCCGTCGAAGCATCCGGCTGGGATATCGCCCATTTTTTTTGTCGAGAAGTCAGAGCTTGATTGGAAAGGAGAGCGGCAAGTACCTCACGCTCACCCATTCGCGCTGTCCAGGGTCCTTGATCTTTCTGCGGCTTCTGCAAACCACCTCCCCGGAGCGCTCTCTTCCAGTCGCTTACCGAGCTCAGCATGTCGGAGTCACCGCCGAAGGACATCAACAGTTCCGCCTCAAGCAGGTCCAGCCGAATTGCGATTCTATCGATAAAGAAGAATAGTCTCGAGGGGAGTCAAGCGGTGGACAACAACGCCCGAATGGGGTGTGGGAATCCGCGGGTAAGAAGTGCTCCCACGCCGCCGAGTGAGACGAGCAATGTGCCGGAATGGGAATGGCGGAAGCGGATGTGGACCGAAGTGGAGCAAGGGCTGAGATCACTGGGAGGAATCTCGAATCAGGCGCTGCATTGAACAAGAAGTCCTTTCTGCGTCGAAACCGATGATCGTCGGTTAGAGAGACATAACCGCAATAGTTTCAACGGAGTAGAGAACTCGAAGCAATCCCTGGAAACTCGAAGGGCAGATGGGCAAGAGGCGAAGGAATGGCACTTGGGATGCCAAGGAAGGACTATTGGGGGCATTGTGGGACTGGCTTCGTCAAGAACGGTTGAGGTCGTCGCTCCGAAATCATCGCTGACGCCGTGCATCCTGGATGACGATCCGGCGCAACTGGAAATGTTGTCGGCGGTGATCGCGGACATAGGATATGAGACCGTCCTTACTTCCAGCCCGGAAGAAGCACTCCAGCTGGTAAAGAGTGGCCATTGCCGCTTGGTGCTGGTCGATGTGCACATGCCGAGAATGGACGGATACGAGTTCCTGAATCGAGTATCGCGTAGTGACCCCGGAGCGCACATTATTCTCATGACCGGGGATTACACATTGGAATCGGCGCTGGAAGCGATCCGGCGGGGAGCGTCGGATTTCATGCCGAAGCCTATCGACCGCACGCGGCTGAAGAGGTCGCTGGATGACATTGCTGCGTTGTACGACCAAAGGCGGCGCGTGGGGGCGCTCGAAGAGCAGTTGCTTAAGGACCTGGAATTTCATGGCATCGTTGGGAAGAGTCCCGCGATGCTGGAGGTGTTTGACTTTGCGCGGAAAGTTGCGCGCCACTACACCGACGTTCTGCTGGTGGGGCCGACGGGAACGGGAAAAGAGCTGGTCGCCAGGGCCATCCACCAAATCAGTCCGGTGAGCCAGCAAAAGCTGGCGGTGTGTAACTGTTCCGCAATGGTGGACACGCTGCTGGAGAGCCAGCTCTTCGGGCACGTACGCGGGGCGTTTACGGGGGCCACCGACACGCGGCCGGGACTCTTCGAGTTCGCGAACGGCGGAACGGTGTTTCTGGATGAAGTGGGAGAAACTTCGCTGCCGATGCAGGCGAAACTTTTGCGCGTGATTGAGAACCGGGAAATCCAGCGAGTGGGCTCGCCCGAAGTACGGCACATCAACGTGCGGCTGATCTCCGCCACGAACCGGGACTTGCGCGCAGAGGTACTGGCGGGACGCTTTCGCGAAGATCTTTTTTACCGCTTGAGCTCGATCCACATCCGCATTCCTTCACTGAAGGAACGGCTGGAAGATATTCCACTGCTGGTGCAATTTCTTCTGAAGAAATACAACGGCGCGTATGGAGCAAACATTTTAGGGCTGACGCGGCGTGCGCAGACCGTATTGCTAGGGCACGGGTGGCCGGGCAATGTGCGCGAACTGGAGAATGTCATTTCCAGCGCGTGCATAACGGCGACGGGAGATTTCATCGATCTGGCGGATTTGCCGGAACAACTGCAGCGGCCGGAGGCGCGCTCGCGGGGGGACGATGACTGGAAACCGCTGTCGCTCGAAGAGGTGCGCAAAGTGCACATGCAGCGCGTGCTGGAGATGTGCCAGGGAAACCGGCTGAGGACTGCGCAATTCCTGGGAATCGGACGCACCAGTTTGTACCGCTACCTGAAACGCGATGGCCTCGATACCAGAAAAGAAAAAACGGGTGGCGCCGCAGCCTGAGACAAAGCTTGCGTTGTAACAAGCTGTAAGTCGCGTGCGCCGACTCGTTTGCGGACGCGAGCTGTTCCAACGTGAACCGATTTCCCGCCCTGACGCAGCACCTACATTCGCAGCAAATTTCAAGCTATTGAAAATGCGCGGATTGCGTCGATCGTCCTTTGGCATCCGCCCTGCATCTGCGTCTCCGGCACTGGAGATGGGGACTGAGGGATCAGAGAAGCCGGCGCAGAAACACGGGCCGTAGTTTGTGAAATTTAGTTCCACGTCATTGGAGGAGAGCCAGAATTCAAGGAGATTGTGGCGGACAACGCAACACAGCGATGCAAACACCGTTCGCCAAACAGATCCTGCCAACAGTAGTTCCACAGCCTAACTCCTAGCCGCCAGCCAGAGGCCCCTGAAGCCGCCGCGTAACCCGTCCACACGGAACGCGGCGCTCATTCCTCGCACCGAAAACCATCCGCTAAATTCACCTCTGCTTTCGTTCTTTGCGCCGGTTGCGCCGATGTTCGCGCCTGATGGGGACTTCGAGCCGCACTTGCGCCGCGCAAGAAGGACAGATGCTGTGGTATCCTGCAAATCCCCGTTTCCCAATCGAGAAAAGGAAAGCCGGCCCCCATGCGGCCGCATAAGACAAGGAGAGAAAAAGATGAGAACCAAGTCCCTGGGAGGCATGCTGTTCGCGTTGCTGATGATGGCGGGAGCAGCGACTGGATCGGCACAAGAAGTAACGCAAACGGAGAAAGACAAGGCGCTGCAGTATCTGGAAACAACGAAGAAAAACGTATTGGAGGCAACGAAGGGACTATCGGAAGCGCAGTGGAACTTCAAGCCGGCACCGGACCGCTGGTCTGTGGCGCAGGTGATGGAGCACATCGCAGCGGCGGAGGATTTTATCCTCGGAATGGTGAAGGAAAAGGTCATGATGGCGCCGGCGGGTGAGCCGGGGCGCGACGTGAAAAAAACCGATGAAGGCGTGCTGGCGATGGTTCCCGACCGCACAAATAAGGCGCAAGCGCCGGAACCGCTGGTGCCAACGAACCGTTTCGGTTCGGCGGACGCCTCTGTCAGGCATTTTGTGGAGAGCCGCGCGACGACAGAAGACTTTCTCAAGAACGCAACGGGCTTGCGCGACCATGTGACAGACAGCCCGATGGGCAAGCTGGATGGGTACGAGTTTGTTCTCCTCATCGCAGCGCACAGCGAACGTCACACCAAGCAGATCAATGAAGTGAAGGCCGATCCGAACTTTCCAAGGAAATAGGAAGAACAGAGATTTAGCGCAGAGATCGCAGCGAAATCAAGCCGCGCGGGGACAGCCTGGAATGTCCCTTCGCGGCTCATCTTGTTTTGGGCGGCGTTCAACCAACCCAGGTTGAACGAAGAATTGCGCGATCGATCTGGCACCGTAGTGGCGCGGGCGTGAGACAGTGCTTGATCGGCGACTGCGAGATGGACTTGAGTTGCCTGCGCCGGGTGGGAGGAGTATCTTTTGGCCAGTTCGGGAGCCCTAGCCTTTTAACGAAGGAGAGTCGTATGAAAAGGATTCGAATCATAGGTGTGTGTGTCGCTTTGATTGGTTCGGCGGTGCTCGCGATGGGCGTTCATAGTCAAGACAAAAAAGAGAGTGCGGCGCCACCCAAAATCATGCACTTCGGGGATTTGAAGTGGACGCCGATCATAAAGGGCTGCGATCTCGCGACGGTGGCCGGCGATCCCAGCGTCGAGGGGACGCCATTCGTGGTGCGCCTCAGGTGCGTCGACGGTGCCAAGATACCGGCGCACTGGCATCCGACCGATGAAAACGTAACCGTGTTAAAGGGAACATTCCTGGCAGGCATGGGCGAGACTTTCGACGAAACAAAAATGATAACGATGAACGTCGGAAATTTTGTGACGATGCCAAAGGAAATGAGGCATTTCGCGATGAGCAAGGGCGAAACCATCGTACAGGTTCACGGAGCGGGACCGTTCAAAGTGAACTGGGTGAATCCCTCCGACGTGCAGCCACCGGATGCGCCGGCAGCAGCGGCCGCGAAACCGAAATCCTGATCCGCGCGCCAGCAATTCTCGAACAATCAAGAATCTTCCCGAAAGAAATGTAAGCACCCGAGGCCGCGCGTTCTGGCTGGGCTGGAGACGCTGTGCTAGACTTTTCTCTGCTCTCGCGGAACATAAACGCGAGTGCCGGAGCGTGGAACTTCGGGCTCTGTGCAACGAGGTCCCGCGAACCCCGCCAGGCCCGGAAGGGAGCAACGGTACCGGGATCACCTCGGGTGCCGCAGATCACCCGAAGTTCCTCTCACTGAATGATGATCAGAAATCAGCTATCAGCTTTCAGTGGGAGAAAAGACCGAAGGAATGCTGATGACTTCTTCTCTGCGCTGATTCGAGAAGCTTGAGAACTGAAAACTTTTCCATGAGCTACCAGGTCATAGCCCGCAAGTGGCGCCCCCAAACGTTTGACGATCTCGTCGGCCAGCAGCACGTAACCGAAACTCTGAAAAATGCGATCAAGCATGACCGCGTGGCGCACGCGTATATCTTTTCGGGTGCGCGGGGCGTGGGAAAAACGACCGCGGCGAGGATTCTGGCGAAAGCGTTGAATTGCGTGAAGGGGCCAACGCCGAATCCCTGCGGGGAATGCGACTCGTGCAAGGAGATTGCGGCCGGGACTTCGCTGGACGTGATTGAGATCGATGCGGCTTCGAACCGCGGCATCGACCAGATCCGCGAACTGCGCGAGATGGTGCGCTACGCGCCGGCAGCTTCGAGAAGCAAAGTCGTAATCCTCGACGAAGCGCACATGCTGACGGGAGAAGCGTCGAACGCATTGCTGAAGACGCTTGAAGAACCGCCGGACCGCGTAATTTTTGTAATGGCGACGACCCAACCTGAGGACCTGGTAGATACGATCCGATCAAGGTCGCAACACTTTCATTTTCGCGCGTTGACGTTCGCAGAGATCGCGGGACGCCTGGAAGAGATCGCGAACAAAGAAGACTTGAAGATCGACACGGGCGCCATGGCGGTGATTGCGAGAATGGCCGAAGGCAGCTTGCGCGACGCCCTGTCGTTGCTGGAGCAGGCGCGCGCCTATTGCGGCGACACGATTCCGGACAAAGAGGTGCGCGAATTGCTGGGCGTGGTGCCGGACGATGCCCTGGAAGAGTTAATCCAGGCAATTGCAGAAGGATCGGCGGACCGCGCGCTTGGGCTCGTACACACGTTCCAGAAGGAAGGGCGCAACCTGCAACACTTTTGCCGGGAAGCGATCCGGCACATTCGCAACCTGCTGATCGCGCGGACGTGCGGCGCAGATTCGGATTTGATTGCGGCGACGCCGGACCAGCGTCCGGCGCTCGCGAAAGCGGCGGCGCTTTTCAGCGAAGAAGACTTGACGCGATTTTTTCAAATTCTGTTGCAGACGGATGATGATTTGCGGCGCAAACCTGATCCGCGCGTGCATCTCGAGATGGGATTGCTGCGGCTGATTAATGCGTCGCGGCTGGCGCCGCTCGAGGAGCTGCTCGCGGAATTGCATAGTGGCGCGCTAAGCGGCTCTGCAAGCATAGGAACGGCGCGTGGAGTAACAGGTGCGGGAACCGTTACGCCCACTCCAAGGAGCGCTGCATCGAACGTTGTACCCCCGATGCCGCAACCCCGCAAGGTCGAAGCGCGAACACAATTCCCTTCTCCGTTCGCAACGGGGCGAACCGCTTCTGCAACCGCGGTGCCCGCAGTTGCCCCGGCAACAGTTCCCGCGGCGACCGAAGAAAGCGTTCAGAAGGAAGAACCCGTCGCCGCGGCCAGAACAAATGGCCCAGTGGCGCAGGTTGTCGGAATTTCACAAGAAAATGTTGCGGAGATCAAGGCCGCGATTCAGGCGCAACAGAAATTTCTCGGCGAGATCGTGGAACAGAGCAACCGGTGGGAATTAGAAGGGGCGGAACTGCGGCTTTATTTTTCTCCAGAGAAACGGCCGTTCGCGGAATTGCTCGAGGGCCGCGAGTCCCTGGAAAAGATCCGTGTCATTTCGAGCAAGGTGCTCGGTCGGACGGTGCGGGTCTGTGCTAAACTTGAGACAGTTGCAGCGGCAGCCGCGTCGTCGACGCGAGGTGCGTCCGGCACGCAAGAGTTGCGTGCGCAATTCGAGCGCGATCCGATGGTGCGGTCCTTGTTGCAACGCTTCGGAGGTAAAATCTCCGAAGTGAAACGAAACCAAGAGGAATCCTGATGGAAGTCAGCGCTCTCCAACAGATGCTGTCGAGATTCCGGCAATTGCAGGAAGACCTGCAGAGGCAGGTGAATTCCGTGACCGTGGAAGCCTCGGCCGGCGGCGGCATGGTCAATGTGAAAATGAATGGCCAGAAGCAAATCGTCGACGTGAAAATCGAGCCGGAAGTTTTTGCCGGTAAGGACCAGGAGATGCTGCAGGACTTGATCCGCGCGGCAGTCAATGAAGCGTCGCGGCGCGTCGATGAAGAACTCGCCAACCAGATGAAAAATCTCGCGGGCGGCATTCCCGGAATAGCCGGCATGAAGATTCCCGGATTGTTTTAGCGGACTGAGACTTCCCGCTCTGATTTCCCTTCCAGTTCTACCGCACGTGTCATCACTTGACGTATTCTCCGCTGTGCACTTCGTATTCCACGCGAAAAGACTTTTGCGTCTTGCGATCCTCCCAATGTTGCTCGGCGATCAAACGCCTGGCTTGCGCGAGACGCTCGGAGGGGAGTGGGTGTGAGCGGAAATAACCGTTCAAACTCTGAATAGCCAACTCGGAAAGTTCCTCGTCCGGGCTTTGCGCGTGGATGACATATTCGTCGCACAATTTAGAGAAACGCTCGAACAGATCGACGGCGCCGTACGGAGAGTAGCCGGACCGAACTGCAAGAAACATTCCTTCTCGGTCTGCTTCGAATTCTTCGTTCTTGTGGTAGCCGACTTGCCAGAAATCGAGAGGGATCTGCAGTAGTGCGTCCAGAATATCGAGGTTAAGATTCTTTAGTTTTGCTTCGAGCTGCACGCGCTCGACGCAATGATAGTGGTCGATGTGCTCGATCTCGTGGGCCAGGACGTTGGCAAGCTCATCTTCGCTCATCATAAGGTCGAGCATGCCTTCGCCGACGTAGACCGGACCGCCCGGTAGGGAGAAAGCGTTGATCATGTTGTGATCGGGAAGAACAGTGAAGGTATACGGCAGGTGACGATGCGCGTGCAAGGCCACCACACCACCGACACGCGTAACGTACTTTTCGAGGCCTTTTTCTTCAGGAGTGAGCTGGCGCGACCGTGTTGCGTAGCGGGCGGCCAGTTCCTTGCCGATGGCGATTTCCTGTTCATCGGAGAGGCGCGTGAAGCGCATGGGAACACGCGAGAGATCGCGCTGGGCGTCCGCGGCCATATTCAAAATAGCGTTGGCCGAGACAGGAGGGGACTTGGGGCGGCGCTGGCTCCAATAGAGACCCGCGAGCGCAAAGCCCAGGATGAGAAAGAAAACGACGAACACAACGGAGCGCTTCATAGGTATTGGCGAATAGCGTCGCGATACTTGCTATAAAGGAAGGAAACGAGTACCAGTGCGGCGCCGACAATGATGAAGGTAACGTATCGATCTCGCGGCTGAAGCCCCCAAACATCGAGAGCCATGACTTTCGCGACGCAGAGGAGAAGAATTCCCAGGCCCGTGAGCCGAAAACTGCGTTCCTTGACCGCCAGCGCCAGCAAGAAAATCATCACACCTTCAATGCCCCACGACACGGTGATCATTCCCGACCGCATTTTTAGCGCGAGCATGAAGGTGACCAGGTTGGTGGAGACAAAAAACACGACTTGCTCCGGGCGGCTTGCAATCACCGCAAGCGGTCTTACCCAGGCACCCAGATTCTGCGGGATGTTGAAACGCCCGCGGAGACGGAAAGCGAAGAACAGGCTCGCCAGTAAAATCCCGGATGCACTGCTGAGAATGAAATAGCGCCCTTGCCAGTCACCCTCACCAAAATAGCCGGCGCCGAAAAGATTGTGCACCATACCACGGGCGAGAACCAAGAACGTCAGTAGCAACCCTTGATAAAGGAAGAGCGGGCGATTCAGGAGGAGCGCGGCGCCGAGAAGCGCGAACACGACGGCCGCCCAAGAAGTGACCACCCATTCGATGGGAAACTGAAAATAGAAAAGCGCCACGATTGTGGCCGTGCCCAGGTACGCGAGAAGAACGTCAAAGTGGAGCCTGCGGTCGCGCCCCGTGCTTTCTTCTTTCTCCGGCAATTGCGCATAGACGAAAAAGAAAATCAGTGCGAGCGGGAGGATAGTGTACATGCGCGGTCCCCAGAACTCGCCCGGTTCGCTTGAGGTGAGATTGGAAAAGAAAATCCGCGTGAAGGCGGCGATAAGCGCTACGTACGCCTGATAGCGGAACTGCGTGATCTTGCGCAACAGGCCGTACTCAAAGAGCACTAAGCCAAACGCACCCCACGCGACGGCGACACTGGTGGGCTGTGTTTGCAATTCATACCAGAGGAGCAGGCCGCCGATGGTGGATGCCGCCCAGGAATAGATGTGATGGATGTCACGCTGGCGCCACTCTTCAGGCATGCGAATGAGGCGCGATAGCGCATAGAAAATCACCGCGACAATGGCCAGCGACAAGAGGCGCACGCTGATGCCGTGCCAGGTGGCGGTGACGTAGAGATTCACGCTGATGCTGCGAAGCAACGTCAGGCCAGCGAGAATATGCGATTGCCAGGGCAATTCCTCGAGTTCGAGGCGCTGATCAACAATGGCCAGGACCAGCGCAAACGCGGCCCAGAGCGGAGCTAGCCATCCGTTAGGCGCTTCGTACCAGGCGAGGAGGGCAAGTAGCCCGGTCGCCGCGAAAGAATGAAGAAAAGCGATGGCCCGGGCGAAACGTTCTTCCGGCGCGGCTTTGCGCGAGAGGAAGTACAAGCCCGCGGCGACGACCGATATTGTAAAAATGCGCGAGGAAATGGCGCCCCAGAATTTCTGCTCCAGGTTGTAGTTATAAAAGTACGCGCGGAGGAGGGCACAGAGGCCGACGACGTTCGCTTGCCAGGCAATCTGAGTATAACGAATCCAGCGCGTGGAAAGCGCGAGCACGACGGCGAAAACGATCCAGCCAACGGCAATCCAGGGCGCGTGGAGCGCTTCCTGAAGGATCCAAACCATCATGCTGGCTGCGACCCATGTGTAGGCCGCTCGCGCAATCTCGAGGTGCCGATCGTTCTTGGTACCGAGGCGCTCGGCAAGCCAATAGCAGCCGACAACGACCGGCAACGCGCTGAACGCGCGCACCAGAATGGTGTGCCAGCGGTGAATACCGGCCGAATCGGCCGTGAGAGCTGCGTAGACGGCGAGACCCGTAAGAAGATTCGCGTGCCAGGCAAGCGCGTGATAACGAATCGCGCCCGCGGCTTCAGACAAAATCACCGCAAAGGCGATGAACGCGAGTGGCTGCCAAAGCTCCGGCACCTCAAACCAGATAAGAAGCGCGATGAAAGCGCTTCCTGCAGCCGCGAAGAGGCCACGAATGGTACGCTGCTCGGGATCGTCACGCAGAGCTGCTAGCTTGGCGGAGACATAGAACGCTGCGGCGAGAATGGGGAGTGTGAGGAGCCGTATTCGCACGTGAGCATGCTCCCCCGATTCGAGATGGAGATTCACGACAACGCCGCGATAGAGGCTGAGCGCTCCAATTAGAACGTACTGAACCTGCAGGTGCCGTGATTCGAGAGCGCGTCCAAGAGCCGCGACAGCGAGCATGATGGAGGCAAACGCGAGCGCGGTCCAGTCGTGTGAAAAAAGAGCCCAGGCAGCGGATACGGCTGCGAATGCACCAACGTGAGAATGGACAGTCAGCAGCGGGCGATCAGGTGAGCCGGCAAATAATTCTTTCCAGCGCGAGCCAGCGCCGAGGGCGTTGATATAGAAGACGACAGCACAGAGAGAGAAAAGGACACCGGCGGCGACCGCCAGATCCTCATTCGCAAGACGCAAGTTGAGGAGCTGGCGAAAGTCAACAACGATAAGGTGCAGGCCCACAAGCAGGCCCGTCAACAGGCCAAGACTGCGGAAAACGACTTCTTTCGCGATGATTCCAGCCGCGAGAAGGGCCTCGGCACCCACAAGCCAGAGGATGGCCACGTTGTTGCCGGAATAGTGGAATGGCACTGCGGCAAGCATCAGCGTGGCGCCAACCACACTCAGCACAACGAACGCCTGGCGCCGGCGTTTGGTGAGGGGCAATTGGGCCAGAAGGAATTCGAACGCACCGATGATGAGCAGCGCGAGATAAGCGAGTTCCGGCTGGACGGATTGAAACTTCATAACGCCGAGGAGGAGGAGGACGTTTAATAGGGCAGCCAATGTGGAAACGTGTTCTTCGAAATCGGTTTTAATGCTGCGGGCAATGTAGGAAATGCGGAAGGTTAGCCAGTAGAAGAAAAGCAAAGCCAAGCTGGCATGGTATTGCTCGAAGTGACGGCCGTGAGCACCCTCGATGCCGAGGATGCGGTAGAGCCAATAAAGATGATTCAAGTAGCTGGAGAGAATGCCGAAGACTTCGAGCTCGAACCATCCCATTTTCAGGACGATGGAGACAAGGCCGATGGCAAGAAATACGCCGGCAGAAAGGCTGTAGACGGTGTCTTGACTCAACGCGACAGTGGTATAGCCGAGCAGGAACGCCAGGCCGGTGACAAATTGTGAACGATAGCGCAAGGTATGGAACGCCATGGCTACCCCGACGAGGAGCATCAGAGCGCAATCGAGCGTGAGCGCGCCTGGGTTCTGTGAGAGAACGCGCATCGCTTCCACGTGATAAATCCCGAAGGTGCTGAAGAAGAGAAGCGCCCACCCGCCACCGATGCCGGTGCGGCCGAGGAGGTTGTAGCGTTCATTTTTTTCCAGGAATATTCCGCCCACCAGAAGAAACGCGGAGGCGAGGTAAGAAATCCCGACTTTGCCCAGCGGCCCAAGTGCGCCGAGTTCGTAGATGCCGAATAAAGCGACGCCCACTACGAGAATGATGATGCCGAGTTTGTTGAGCCAGTTTGTGCCCAGAGTTTCTTCAATCGCAGAGACCGTTTTCATTCGTTGTTGAAGAGTCGGCCGCGATGGAGAGACGCGATACGCAGAGAGCAGGGTCGGCGCGGAAACGCGGGCGGCTGAAGCGGGAGGAATCGGTGCTGGCTCCTGCGGCTTGGGCGCGGGAATACGCGGCGCAGAAGGCTGGGACGAGGGAACAGATGGCGGAGTGGTTTGCGGTGTAGCAACCGGTGCAGAAGGTTTTACTTCGGCTGGCGTCTTCCCGGCTGCGGGTATCGCAGGCTTCGGCTCGGAGGGCACGCTGGGCAGTGGCGGCTGCACCGAAGGAGAAGGCACTGATACGGCCGGGGGCAGCTTGACTGGCGCGGGCAACTCAACTTGCGGAGATGGGACACGAATATCTTCTACCTTTGTCGCAGCTGGTGACGGAGCGACGACAGGGCGCTCCAATGGTTTTTCAGACGTCGGCGCAGCAGGATGGACCACGGCAGAAAGTTGCCGCTTTAGATCAGCAAGTTCACGCTGGAAAGAAGTGTGCTGCCGGGCGTTTTCCTCGTTAAGCCGATTAAGCTCCGAGCGAACTTTGCTGTACCTCACCAGAAGGATGAGGGCGATGACGGGGGTGGCGATCAGGAAGATGCCGATGAAAAAGACCAGCAGCTCGACCATGGGCATTGGGCGTCCTTGGGAGTGCGTGTTTCCTTGTCTTCATGTTAGAACGACGGCAAGAAGTAATCTTGCACTTTGTTTACTAAGTGGCTCTGCAAGTAAACTGGTCCGCTGTAACGCATTATAAATGAACGACTTATCCGGCGACGAGAGGTTCACAATCGTTGCCTCAAGCCGGGAGAGATTAGATTCCATAATTTGATGGTTACGAAGAGCCCCAAAGTGTGATATAGTGTTTTTGCGCTTATGACCTCGGTTGTGTTGTGCGGTCCCTCTGGTGCAGTTCTTGATCTGAGACTCCCCGCCTCCAGTTTCCTCCGTACGTTTTACGCGTAATCTAAAACAAGGCTGGCAAAGCAAGCCGCCGGTCCGCCCGAGAACTCGTGTGCGCGCCGCGACGGCTTCTGCCAGCAAGAAAGTAATATTGAATGTTGAATGTTTCAGAAGTGAATGCAGAACGCTCCTCGGAGACTCTGCCGGAACGCGCGTCAGCGCGATTTTCCGAAATGCTGATTTCTCCTTACATGAAGGAGCGGTTGGCCGCGGCGCGGTTTACCACGCCCACGCCGGTCCAGGCTGCGGCAATCCCGCAAGCGCTGGAAGGCAAGGATGTGCTGGCCACGGCGCAGACGGGAACCGGCAAAACGCTGGCGTTCCTGATTCCGGTGATTGAGCGGCTGCTCAAGGATAAGACTCCGGGAATCGCGGCGCTGGTGCTGGTTCCCACCCGCGAACTTGCAATGCAAGTGGTGGATCAATTTAACAAGCTGCGCGGCAATCAGCTTCTGCCTGCAGCGCTGGTTGTCGGCGGATTGGCCGAGGGAGGCCAGCTCCAGGCCATTCGCAAAGGAGCACGGTTGGTGGTGGCGACCCCTGGGCGGCTCGAAGATTATCTCGATCGCAGGCTTTTCCATTTTAATGCGCTGCGCATGCTCATCCTAGATGAAGCCGATCGCATGCTGGACATGGGATTCCTCCCCGCAATCCGGCGCATCGTATCGATCCTTCCGAAAGAGCGGCAGACCATGTGCTTCTCCGCAACGATGGAAGGCGACATGGCGCGCGTCGTGAAGGATTATCTTCGTAACGCTGTGCGCCTTTCGTTTGGTTCGACCTCGAAGCCTTCGGAAAACGTCCGCATCCAGGCGTTTGAAGTTGCGATGGACCGCAAGCAAGAAATGTTGCAGCGCTTGCTGGCCAAAGAAACGGGAAAGTGCCTAGTGTTTGCTCGAACCAAGCGCGGAACCGAACGGATTGCCGAGAGCTTGAATCGCAGAGGCTTCTCCGCGGGCATGATTCATGGCGACCGCTCACAATCGCAGCGGACCACGGCGCTGGCAGGGTTTCAGCAGGGCCGCTTCCGCGTGCTGGTGGCTACGGACCTGGCTTCGCGCGGGATTCACGTGCAGGACATCGCGCACGTCATCAACTACGATCTGCCGGAAGTGGCGGAGAATTTCATCCACCGCGTCGGGCGAACCGGACGCAATGGCGGACACGGCGTGGCTTCCACGCTCTTCGTCAAAGAGCAGCGGTCCGAGTTGTTCCAGCTGGAGCGTGCGCTCGGCATCAAGATGGAGCGCCTGCGCGCGGATGAAACGGCTGGGCTTCCCGAGAAACAGGAACGGCTGCCAGTCAATCTGCCTCGTGTTGAATCCGTTCAGCGGCCTCGAAGATTCGTTCTTCCCGGCGAAGTTTTCCAGGCGCAGTTCGAAAACTAGGCAAGTCTAATCGAGACTCGAAGCGCGGGCTCCCCCATCAGTTCGGGGGAACCCGCCTGTATTTCCAAGGACTCGTGGCAAACTACGAGGATGCTGATCCGGCCCGCCACCGCCGCGGACAAGAACGCGATTTGGACCATCATGGAGCCCATCCTTCGGGCCGGCGAGACTTATACGCTGCCGCGTGACATGGATAAAGCGAGTGCGCTCGCATACTGGTTTTCCGGTGAGCGCGAGGTTTTCGTCGCCGAAGACAATGGCAGTATCGTTGGAACCTATAGCCTGCAAGCGAACCAAAAAGGCGGCGGATCTCACGTCGCCAATTGTGGCTACATGACTGCAGTGACGGCGGCGGGCCGCGGCGTGGGTCGGGCGATGTGCGCGCATTCGTTGGACCGAGCGCGGGCACGTGGATTTCGCTCCATGCAATACAATTTCGTGATCAGTACCAACGAACGCGCAGTCCGGCTATGGCAGAGCTTTGGTTTTGAGATTGCGGGGCGTCTGCCCCGTGCCTTCGAGCACCCGACGCGGGGATACGTCGACGCGTACATTATGTATCGCGATCTTTAGACGGTTTGCGCTATTGCGCGCGCCTATGCTACACATGCTGCATGCCCGATTTTGCCGCGCCCGTCGAACGACTCATCAATGAACTGAAACATCTCCCAGGGATTGGCCAGAAGACCGCGCAGCGCTTGGCGTTTCACCTGCTGCGAGCGGCACCCGAGGACGCGCTGGCGCTGGCGGACGCCATTCGCGACGCCAAAGAAAAAATCCGCGCCTGCTCGATCTGCTCCAACATCACCGATTCCGATCCATGCTTGTACTGTGTGGGCCCGACGCGCAGCAAGAAAACGATTTGCGTGGTCGAAGAAGCGCACAACATCATGGCCATCGAAAAAACGCGGACGTACAGCGGGATGTATCACGTGCTGGGCGGGTCGCTCTCGCCGCTTTCCGGCCGCGGACCGGAGCAACTCCATATCAAGTCGTTGATCGAGCGCCTAAAAGGCGGCGCCGTTGAAGAAATCATTATCGCCACGAATCCCACGGCCGAGGGCGAAGCCACGGCAGTCTACCTTTCGAAACTGTTGAAGCCACTAGGCGTGCGCGTCACGCGAATCGGTGTCGGAATTCCCGTGGGGGCGGACCTGGAGTATGCCGACGAAGTGACCATGTTGAAGGCCATGGAAGGACGACGCGACTTGTAGGGTTCGTCCCCCTACTGCATTCAAAAAGACCCACTTTCCCCTGCCTCAAACGGCCGCGTCGTTTTAGACCGCAATAGGCAAAGAGCAGCATGACTCTTAGTACGCTCAGGACGCTCTAGCCAATCCTCACCGTTAGGTATAGAATCTCATTCCCAAGGTGGTTGTCTCCCACCGAACCTTGGGCAGCCCGCACATGGCTGACAGGAGGTGCGCTGAATGCCGAGCCTGGCGCACTACATGACGCAGTACGACCACGAGCACGAATCCGGCTGGAACAAATTCCTCCATGGCGTGGGCATCCCGATAATTTTTGCCGGGGTTGTCCTTCTGCTTTTCGCAAAATGGATCTTGGCAGCGGGATTTTTTCTAGGCGGATGGGTGCTTCTTTTTCTCGGCCACCGGATCGAGGGAAACCATCCGGCGTTTTTTCAGGGACCGATCTATTTGCTGGTAGGGCCAATCTGGGTTGCAAAGGAAGCATGGATGTTCCTAACGGGCACGCACCGCAGGCCGACCTCGGAAGGTACTCCGCAAAGTGACGCGATGAAGTAGATGCAGCGATTTCAATCGTCTGCGCGAAATCTTAAAATACTGAGGGCCGGTGGTGGCTTGTATGAACGATTCAGGCAGCAATTTTGCCGACGAGACATTGGAAATGGTGTCTGAGAACGCCAACAACGCCAGTGCGGAATTAAGGAAACGCCGCAGCACGCGGATCGTGCAGGCCGTTCCGCTGGTGGTGACAGGTGTCGATGCACTGGGGCGTCCCTTCGTGGAGCGAACCTCCTCGCTGATTATCAATTGCCATGGCTGCCGCTACCAGTCGAAGCATTACGTGCTAAAAAATATGTGGGTGACCATGGAAATCCCGCACCCGGAAACTGGCCAGCCACCTCGCACGGTGCGGGGACGCGTGGCATGGATTCAGCGGCCTCGAACTGTTCGCCAGCTCTTTCAAGTGGCGCTGGAACTGGAAGTTTCCGGCAACGTTTGGGGCATTGGCTTTCCCCCGGAAGACTGGACCGCATTCCCCGAAGCCGGGCAGTTCGTAGTGAAGTTGGATGCGCCGCCGGAGTCGTCGCCATTGCCGCCTCAGCCGGACAAATCGGATGCCCTGCCGCATTTGGAGGAAGCTGATGTTCCGCTGTCCGAGGAAACGGACAATCTAAGGCAATTCCCTTCTCCTGCGAGCACAACGGATGCATCGCTGCAGTTGGCGCGGCAAGTGGCGCGATTGGTGGCCGACGCCAAACAGCAAATCCAGGCGGCGACGCGAGAGGCGGCTTCCCAGGCGGTGTCGGCGGAGCGGCGTCTGTCGTTCGAGCAGTGGGAGCAGAAGTTTGCTGCAGGACGCGCGGTAATCGAAAATGAGACCGTCCAGGCTATTGAGAAGTTCCAGCACGAAGCGGATGAGCATTCACGAACGGCACATGCGGCAGCGGCCGAGGCGCTGCGCACGGAATTGCCGCGGTGGCTGGCGCCCCAGCTCGAACAACTCACACGCGATCTGACGGAGAATCTCTCGAGGCAAGGCGCCGCCCAGCGCGACGAACACGCTCAGGGGCTGGAAACGTCGGCGGAGGCTCTGCGAACTGCCAGCCAGGAAGCAGAGGAAACCGCTGCCCGGTTGAAGGTTCAGACGGAGCAGTTGGAAGCAAAAATTGTTGCGCGCGCGGAGTCAGCGACGCAGGCACTTGAGGAGACGGCGAAGCGGGCGGAGGAAACGGCGTCCACCCAGCGTGAGGCGCTGCTCGCCGCGGCCCAGGAGATTCAGCAACAGGTAACAGCCGCGCTGGCGTCCGCGCAATCGTCCTTGCACGGGCAGCTTGCGGCTGAATTGGAAGCTGCGCAAGCGCGCTGGCAGGCAGCCATGGAGAGCACATTAGCGGAAGCCCAGGATCGCGCCGCGGGCGGGCTGAATGAGCACGCGCGCGGCTGGATGGATCAGCTGCAGGATGAGATAGCGCGGCATGCAAAGGCGGCGCGGGAATCCGCCGCAAACACCGCGCTAGAGGCAGAGCAGCGGCTGACTGCGTTGCGAGACTCGTTGCAGGAGCAGACCCAACGGCTAGAGTCCGTGCTGGCCGTTGCGGGAGAAACGGGCCAGCGTCTCGAACAACACTCAGCGCAGCTCGAAAACGCGCAACAGCAGGCCCTGGCTGGATTCCAATCAAACCTCGAAAAGGTATTGAACCCGCACCGCGAGGAATTGCAGCGCCGCTCCGAAGCGATCGCCGACGAGCTCAATTCAAAAATTCGTGCGACATTTGATGAGGCCAGCCGCCAGGCAGTGTCACAGTTTGAAGAGCAAATTAAAGAAGTGGTGCAGCCACAGGTCGCAAGCGTCGACGAAGCGGTCCATAGGCTGGCAGGCGGCCGCTCGCTGCTGGATGCCGCGCTGACGATGCAGCAAGACCGTATCCGCAACTCCGCCGATGAAGCCTTCGCGGAATCGCTCGCTCGCTTCCGGGAGAACTTGGGCAGCGTCGAGCAAATCCTGCAGGAATCTTCGCAATCGATTACCTACCGCAACCTGACGGAACTGGAAGGAAAAGCCGGCGATTTGAAACACCAGATGGTCGAAGAGCTTCACAAATCAGCGGAATGGTACGAAAAGAAGGCGCAGACGCAGATTCAGAACCAGACGGAACGGGCTATCGAGCACGCTGGAAACCAATTGAGGGAAAAGGCGGGAGAGGTTTCCGCTGTCTTCACGAGCGAGCTGGATCATTCGAGCCGCAGCTTCGTGGGGCATGCGCAAACGCAGATGGAAGAGCTGGTGCGGGATTCGTTCGCGCGCGCGCGAGCGCTCTTTGCGGAAGCCGCGGACACCACGGTGGCGGCGTTCACCGATGAAATTCAGCGCACCGGCCGTGAAGAGCTGAAGGGATACAACGAAGAGGCCCAGCGTTCCACGGAAGCAACGCGTCAGCAACTGGACGCGACGCGTGCGGAGTTGGCACGACAGACGACTGCCGAGCAGGAAGCTTTTTTGCGGCGCTTCCAGTCCTCCATGAGCGGTGCGCTTGACGCGGGCGTGGCGGAAGCTCAGAAGAAGGTTTCGGAGGGATTTGGGCCGCTGCTGGATTCCTGGAAAGCCATGACAGTTGCGCATCAGCAAGAGATGCGCGGAATTTACAACCAGATGGGCGAACAAGCCGCGGAGCAATACAAGGGCCGCCTGGATAATGTTTCTAACCAGTGGATGCTGGCAACCGTGGCCTCGCTGGATAACCGGTCGCGCGAGATGATTTCGCGAATTGCCGCCACAGCCGATGAAAAACTCCGCGCAGCGTGCGGCCAGGTGTTCGAGGGCGTAGGAGAATCCCTGCGGGAGCGTCTGCGGGAAATGGCGCAGGGTTTTACGTCGCCGACGGTGCCCCCTCCGCTCGCCAAGAGCGCCAACACGGGAAGCTGAAACCTAAAGCTGTCCAACGTCGTCTGGCTGCTGATTCGCTACTTCTCTGCATAGCCCGGTATAATCCCGAAGGTTCCAACCACCATGGCCAACCATGCTTACCTGCGCGTGTGGACGCGCGATTTTTCGCTGGAAACAATGATTGCCGAATTCGCGCGGTTTATGACCACCGCGCCGCTTTCAGCGGCGCAAACTACTTTTAGCGAGCTTATCGTTCAGGCCGTGGACGCGACGGAGACGCCCGTTGCGGAATGGGATTTGCGCCCGCTCAAGACCGGGCCCGCGGAAGTTGCGGCGCTCGCGGCCCAGCACCTCAACGCGGACACCGCGTATATCGCCAGCGCCAAATGGGACTTGTGGGGGTTCGATATCGAAAGCCTAAAGTGGCAGCACAAACCCGAGCCTTTAGTGTTGACATGCCACGGGCAGGAGTACGACGACGGGCTCGCGTCCACGGCCGGCCATTTCATGGCTGACTTGGGCTTCGAGCACTTTTTTACGGGGCACGGAGGGCTGCTGGCGCCGGGAGCGGCGTCGAATCCTTTCAATTCCTCGGATCATCCCTTGGAGCATACGTTCCGGCGATGGATGGCGGCGAGCGGCAACCTGAAGGAATATCACTCCAAGACCCGCGAAAACATCCAACAATTGTTCAATTGGGTGGATGCGATCGAGCGCGCGCTGCCGGTGGAGCGCAGCGAGCTTTGGTCTGAAGGAGAAGAGAATTTTGAAGCGCGGCTAGACGCCATACTTGCGCAGCGCTAGCTCATTCCAATCTTGGACAAGCCCAATTCGCGGAGTCCTTCCCCCAGGGGCAGGCAACGGTTAGAATTGCTAGGGTAAGCGTTCTGGTGAAACGGGTTGAGTTTGTGCCCCGCGAAGATAAAAGTGCCGTGCATGCCAGAGCCAGAGAAGGATGAAACGCCTGGGCGGAGGTTGGAAAATAGCGCCCACGGCGGCAAATTTCTGATGGAGAAAACTTCCCAAAGTAACTGTTCGTGTGCTAACGAGGCGTGTATCAGTCCGTCCTTCCTAGGAGTGGGCCCTGGCGCTGGCTCGGCCCGCGGGTGGAGAATCCCCCTGATTTTCTCGCTGAGTTTTCTGTCCCTGTCTATTCTTCTGAGCGGATGTGGCACGGATGCTCCAAAGTCTGCCACTCAGGCCGAAACCAAGCCTGCGGAACCGGTCGTACCCGAAGAGATTCAGTCGGCGTCCCAGTCGCTGCTGGGAAGTGAGTCTCAAGTGCTGGTGTTCGGGGATCTCGCCAAGAACGGGAAGCAGGAATTTCTGGCAGCAAACGTCGTGCCGAAGACACCAACCAACAATTTGCCTGGAACGATCGTGACTCGCGTTGTCGTAGCCGAAAATACCGATGGACAATGGGCGGAAGTGCTGCGCTGCGATGAACACCTGAAAAACCAAAAGGGTTTTCTGGGTTTGACACCGTTGGCGCCGGTGACTGGTTGGCGGCTGCAGTACGAGCAAAACGGTGAAAAGGGTTTGCAACTCTATTTCACGCCTCTGAAAGGCATAACCGATTCGCACGTTTTGCCTATCGGCGTCCGCTGGAATCCGCAGACCAAGCGCTACCAGTCGCTCGACCGCTCCTACGAGCACTTCCTCCCCGAATCACCGTCTATGCAAGATCCGAGGTCCGTGCTGCGATGAGCGCTGCCCCGACGGCCGCAAGCAATCGGGCATCCAATAGCCCGCGCCAAGCTCCGCACGACAGAGGGTTGCGCGGCTTGATGCCGTATCTGCGGCGCTACACCGGCGGCATTGTATTCGGCCTGCTCACGGTCGTCTTGATGGGCGCCGTCGGCAACGTAATCCCCCTTGTCCCGGGCATCATGACGGACGTGTTAGCGGGCAACTCCGTTCCTTTTCAGCACTCCACGCAGACTGGAGGGGCTCCTCTTGTCCTGGGCTTGAACGCGTCGAGGCTAACCAACTTCATTCCTTTCTACGCGCCGAGCAGCCGCCGCACGCTGGGCATCTATTGTCTCATCGTCGTTTTGTGCGTGGCGATTAAAGGGATCCTTTCTTTCTCGGCCCGCTGGACGCTCATCGGCGTCTCCCGCGACATCGAGTTCGACATTCGCAACGATCTTTTGAAGCGCTTGCTGATCCTCGAGCCTGAGTTCTACGTTCGCAATCGCACTGGCGAACTGATGTCCCGCGCGACCAACGACCTGAACGCCGTCCGCATGGTCCTCGGCCCGGGCATCATGTACACCGCTACAACCATCGTCACCATGATCTTGGCTATTTTGGTTATGGTCACCCTTTCGCCCTCGCTCACGCTCTGGGTTCTGCTCCCCGCGCCGGTGGTGGCCGTCGCCGTGTGGTTCTTTGGCAAGACAATTCACGACCTGTACGAAAGCATTCAGGCGGCGCTCGCCACGCTCACCGCTCGCGTCCAGGAAAATCTTGCCGGTGTGCGCGTCGTTCGCGCTTATGCCCAGGAAGAAGCGGAGATCCGCGGCTTCGACGGGCCCAACCGCGAGTATGTTTCGCGAAACGTCCGCCTTATTCGAATCTGGAGCATGTTCATGCCGTCGCTTCAGACGCTTATTGGGACAAGCTTTCTCATCGTTCTTTGGCAAGGTGGTCATCAGGTCTTCAGCCACCAGATTTCGCTCGGCGCTTTCATTGCCTTCAACGGATACCTGACACAGCTTGTGTGGCCGATGATCGCCCTCGGATGGGTCACTAACATTTTTCAACGCGGCGCCGCTTCCATGGGCCGTCTCAACTACATCCTCACCGCCAAGCCCAATATTGATGACCGCCACGCGAAAGTTCCGGAAGGCGCCAAGCCGCGCGGCGAAATTGAATTCCGCCATCTCACCTTCACTTACCCCACGACTCTCTCCGGAGCGGGCACGAATGGCGCTTCCAAGTCCAACGGCAGCGGTCCGCATCCGGTGCTTCGCGACATTCATTTGAAGGTTCCTGCCGGCTCGACCCTCGCCATCGTCGGCCCCACCGGCAGCGGCAAAACCACCCTCGCCGCTCTCATCGCGCGTCTCTGGGAAGCGCCCGATGACTGCGTCTTGATCGACGGCCGTCCCATTCGCGAGTGGCCTCTCACTACCTTGCGCCAGTCCATCGGTTTTGTGCCGCAGGATACCTACTTGTTTGGCGAAACCGTCGGCGGCAACATCGCCTTCGGCCTGCCGGACTATGACGAGCAGCGCGTCCGCGAAGCATCCGAAATTGCCAGCCTGCATGGCGACGTCCAGGACTTCGCCACATCCTACGAAACCATGGTCGGCGAGCGCGGCATCACTCTCTCCGGCGGACAAAAGCAGCGCGCCGCGATTGCGCGAGCCGTTGTCCGCGATCCACGCATTCTGATCCTCGACGACGCGCTCTCGAGCGTCGACACCCAAACTGAAGAACGCATTCTCAATGGCTTGCGCGGAATCATGCAAGGTCGCACCACCATTCTGATCTCGCATCGCACCTCGACCGTCCGCGACGCCGATCAAATCGTTGTCCTAGTCGAAGGCGCCATCGCCGAGTGCGGCACGCACGACGAACTGCTCGCGCGCGGCGGTTACTACGCGGATTTGTATCACAAACAGTTGCTGGAAGAAGAGCTCGAACGCGCATGAGCAATCTGCACGAAGAAGAGGCCCTCGGTAAAGCGTACGATTCGCGCTTGATGCGCCGGCTTCTGCAATACATGAAGCCTTACAAATGGCGCGTGGTCCTCGCTCTGGTCATGGTGGCCATCGTCACCCCGCTCGAGTTGGCCCCGCCGCTCATTTTTCAAAAGGGCATCGATAAATACTTTGTTCCCGAGCTGAAGGGCCTGATCACCGAAGCCTTGGCGTGGTCGGGCATCGGCTGGCTTAGCCTTCTCTTGTTGGGCGTCCTTACTTTCGACTTCCTCGCCCAATACATTCAGATCCGCATCATGCAGCGCGTCGGCCAGCAAACCATGTACGACATGCGCCGCGAAATTTTCGGCCACATGCAGCGTTTGCCGATGAGCTATTTCGACCGCAACCCCGTCGGCCGGCTGGTCACCCGCGTAACTACGGACGTCGACGCCCTCAACGACCTCTTCGCCGCCGGCGTCGTCACCATGATCAACGATTTCTTTCTCCTCGTGGTCATGGCTGGCCTGCTCTTCAAGATCGATCGCCGCCTCGCGCTCGATACGCTTGCCGTTCTCCCCGGCATCCTGATTGTCACCATGATTTTTCGCAAGTTCGTGCGCGACGCCAATCGCCGCATCCGCACGGCCATTGCCCGCATCAACGCTTTTCTCCAGGAATACATTTCCGGCATGAGCGTTGTGCAGCTTTTCAACCGCGAAGGCAAGGCCATGGATGAATTCGAGAAGCGCAATCGCGACAATATGCTCGCCTGGCGCGATGCAATTCTCGCCTACGCGCTCTTTTATCCCGCGGTCGAGTTTCTCAGCTTCGCCACCATTGCGCTGATTTATTGGTCCGGTGGAAACCGCATTCTTTCCGGCGGGCTTACTCTCGGGGTCCTCACCGCTTTCACCATGTTCGCGCAGCGCTTCTTCCGCCCGATTCAGGATCTCAGCGAGAAATTCAACATCCTCCAGTCCGCCATGGCGGCGTCCGAGCGCATCTTCAAACTCCTCGACGAGCCGGTGCTCGTCGAGTCCGACCCCAACGCCATTCCGCTCGACCATCCGCGCGGCGAAATCGAATTCCGCAATGTGTGGTTCAGCTATCGCCGGGATTCAGGGTTTGTACATACAAACCCTGAAATGAAGAGCGCCCCCGAACCCGCCGACGAAGATTGGGTCCTGCGCGACGTTTCCTTCCGCGTCGACCCCGGCCAAACTATCGCCATCGTCGGACACACGGGCGCGGGCAAGACCACTCTCATTTCTCTGCTGCTGCGCTTTTACGACGTCCAGCGCGGGCAGATCCTTCTGGACGGCAAGGACATTCGCACCATCGAATTACAGGATTTGCGGCGGCAATTCGGTATCGTGCTTCAGGATCCATTTCTTTTTACCGGCACAATCGAAACCAACATCCGGCTCGGCACTCCCAATATCGATCGCAATACAGTCGAGCGCGCCGTCGAAGAAATCGGCCTCGGCGAATTCGTCCGCTCTCTTCCCGAAGGTGTCGCCAGCAACGTCAACGAGCGCGGCTCAACTCTTTCCGTCGGCCAGCGCCAACTCATCAATTTCGCCCGCGCTCTGGCACACAATCCGCGCTTCCTGATTCTGGACGAAGCTACCTCCAGCGTCGACACCAAGACCGAGCTGCTCATTCGCGAAGCGTTGAATCGCTTGTTGTCCGGCCGAACCGCCCTGGTCATCGCGCACCGCCTCAGCACCATCCAGCACGCCGACCGCATCCTCGTGTTTCACAAAGGGCGCTTGCGCGAGCAGGGCGCCCATCAGGAGCTTCTCGCGCTCCGCGGAATCTACTACCGCCTTTACCAGTTGCAGTACAAGGAGCAGGAACTGCACCTTCCCTTCGAAGCCGGCCGCTCGGCGGAACCCTCGGTGTTGCCGGCCAACGACTGATCCCTGCCCAATCCAGACATGCCACCCATTCCGCTCCTTCTCTCCGCCGGTGAAGCTTCCGGAGACATGTACGCCGCGCGCCTTGCCACTGCTCTCAAGCAGCGCCTCGACGTCGCGATTTTCGGAATGGGCGGGCCGCAAATGCGCGCCGCGGGCGTTGAGATCATCACCGATTATTCCGAAGTTTCCGTCGTCGGAATCACCGAAGTGCTCAAGCGCTTGCCCTCCTTATTCCGTGCCATGCGTCGCCTCGTCGATGAAGCGGAGCGCCGTCGGCCGCCCCTTGCGATTCTCACGGACTTCCCCGGCTTTCATCTTCGCCTCGCTCGCAAGCTGCGCCCCAGGGGCATTCGCAACGTTTACTACATCTGTCCGCAATTCTGGGCCTGGCGTCCCTGGCGCGTGGATTTGGTGCGCAGGCGGTTCGCCTACGCACTCTGCATCTTCCCCTTCGAAGAGAAGTTCTATGCCGATGCCGGCGTGCCCGTGAAATTCATCGGCCACCCGCTGGTAGGAAACGTAGAGCCCACGCTGACTCGGGAATTATTTTGCAAGAAATACGGTCTGGAAGAACGAAGCAAAATATTGACCATTCTGCCGGGCAGCCGGCGGGGAGAAATCGCTCACCATTTGCCGGTGCTGGTTGACGCTCTATCGGAGATCCGCCAAAGGCTGAAGAGCCCGCTTGCGATTGTGATTGCCGTTGCCCCCGGTCTGGATATCGCGCAGCTCCAGGCGCGATTCCCTTCCGATTGGCATGTTTGTTTTGCCAAGGACGATACCTACAACGCTTTGTCCGCTGCAGACCTGGCGATCGTTTCCAGTGGCACAGCCACGGTGGAGACCGCGCTCCTCGGCAAACCGATGATCGTCGTTTACCGGCTCTCACCGATGACCGCGCGCCTCGCAAAACCGCTCGTCCGAACCAAATTCTTCAGCATGGTGAATTTGATCGCCGGGCGCGCCGTCGTGCCCGAATTAATCCAAAACGACTTCACTCCCCAGCAAGTCGCCGCAGAAGCGGAAAAGCTGCTCTCCGGCTCGGAAGAAGGCAAACAACGAGTGGAAGAAATGAGCCGCGGCTTGGCGGAAGTGCGGCGCCTACTTGGTCCCCCAGGAGCCGTCGAACGGGCTGCGGATGAGATTGCAAAGCTACTTGGCGCAGCCCCAAGCAACGCAAAGTGAGTGGTTTGGTATCCTATTAGTGTACATTGGTGCAAAATTGAAGACATTTGAAAGGGGTCCGATGGCCCTTCGCCGAAGAGTTTCAGGCGCTTCTTGCGTCTCTGCGCTGATTTGTCTTTCCTGCCTTGCTGCTCCTCTCCACGCGCAGGTTCCCCGGGCCGCGACTTTCCTCGCCGAACACTACGATGTATCCGCGTCTGTGGACGCCATCGGCCAATCGATTTCCGCGGTCACAAAAATCGATTTCAAGGCCGTGGAAGCCTCCAGCAGCGTGCGCGTCGAGCTGCACCCCAATCTAATCGTGAAAGAGGTCAAAGGACCCGACGGCAAGCCGCTTACCTTCGAGCGCGACAATCAGAACCCCCTCGTCGTTGTCGTCCAGTTGCCCACGCCCGTCGCCACTGCCGGCCACGTCACCCTCACCTATACGTATTCGGGCTTGCTCGTAAACGAAGAAAACAGCCCTGTGCCCGGTGTTCGAGCCGCTGTGATTAACAAAGATGGCGCTTATCTGCTGCTCCCGGCAAGGTGGTTCCCGCTCACGGACTTTCCGTCGAACCGCTACACCGCGACTTTTCGCCTGAACGTTCCAGATTCATTCGCTGTGGCCGGAACCGGCAAAGCCTCCGCTCCAACGCCTATGCCCGGCAAGAATGCCGTGGAAGGCGGCCGGCTTCTCTACACTTTCGATTGCAAGAATCCGGCGCCGCATGGCACGTTCGTCGTGGGCAATCTCCAGCTCAATCCCAAGCAGGCCGAAGGAATCAACGTCGCGGTCTACGCCCCGAAGGCGTCCTCCGCGAATGCCGCGGAATTTGCGTCGAGCGTCGCGCGCTCGGCGATTATTTTTTCGGATATGTTTGGGCCAATTCCGGACCCCCGTTTCACTTTGATCCAGATTCCCGACGGCACCCTTCGCGATTTCGCGGCCCCCGGAGTTTTGCTCCTAAGCCAGCGCGCCTGGGATCCCAAGGGCGCCGACAGGACCATTGCGCGCCTGGTGGCTTCGCAATGGTGGGGAGTTCAGGTTTTGCCGGCTACCCCGGGCGACGTCTGGATCAGCGACGGCTTGGCGCGGTATTCCGAAGCGCTCTACGCCGAGCAAAACGCCGGCAAAGAAGCGGGACTCCGCGCCGTGGACGAATTTGCCGTCGGCGCGCTGATGTATGAAGACGCCGCGCCTATCGCGCAAGCAGCGCGCTTAGCTCCCTACTCCCCCGATTATCGTTCCGTGGTGATGAACAAAGGCGCGATGCTTTTTCACATGTTACGGGCCCAAATGGGCGACATCGCCTTCAAAGCCGCCTTGCACGACTTCTACTTTCAATTTGCGGAAAAGAGCGCTGGCATCGACGACTTTGAAAAGATCGCCGAGCGCCGCGCCCAAGCCGCCGTCAGACCGCAGCAAGACCCTCCGAACCTACAGGCGTTTTTCGCCCAATGGCTGAATTCAACGGGCGTGCCGGAATTCTCGCTGGAATACGTCGTGTACCGCACACCCAAGGGCTTTCGCATCGTGGGCAAGATTAAGCAGCCCTTGGACACGTTTCGCATGCCGGTGGAATTGCGTATCGATACGGAAGGAAATCCGGAGTTGAAAACCATCGACGTGATCGGCACCGAATCGGGATTCACTGTCGAAACCTTCGGCCGCCCGAAAGCCGGCGGAATCAAAATCGATCCCAATAACCTCATCCTCAAGGGCAGCACTTCGCTGCGTGCCCGCGCCGCCATCGCCCGAGGCGAGGATTTGGCTGAACAAGGGCGCTTCTACGATGCCGTGACGCAGTATCAGCGGGCGCTTTCCATTCAGCCGAACCGGCCGTTGGCCAATTTCCGCATGGGTGAGGCGTTCTTCTACCAGAAAAACTATCAGGCGTCCGCAAACGCCTTCAAGGAAGCCTTGCAAACTGTTCCGGAACCGTCGGAAAAGTGGACCGAAGTCTGGAGCCACATTTATCTTGGAGAGATTTTTGATTTGCTGGGGCAGCGCGAGCGCGCCGTCAATGAATACAGCAAAGCCAAACAAACCAATGACAACACGGGCGGAGCCCAAGGAACCGCCGAACGCTACCTGAAAAAAGCGTACTCCGAGGGCGGTACTTCTGTCGCCGCCCCTGCCACCAATGAACCCGCAAAACCCGCCTTGGCGATCCCCACCCCTGCCTCCGGCGAAAAGCCCGTCCTGAAAAAGCCCACCCCTCCCCCACAATGAAAACTCTTCCCGTAGCGCATCGGATAAAAACTCCTCCCGCCGCTCAACGCAAACCTGTCATCCGAAACCTGTAGCTCAGGCCTTCAGGCCGGAGGCATTTCCGTAGCCGGCGGGTTCTCTGCCGCTTTTTTTGTTTCCGGCGCAAATCCTGGCTGGTGAAGCACGCAAAGGAGGGCAAAATTCTGCACCACTTTGGTGCAACGTAAGTCCCTTTAGAATCACCACTTGATGAAAAACAGGGGAATGGGAGAGAGGGTGGCATTTTTAGCCGGAAATGCTTGGTGACATCCCGGCCAGGCCGGTCAATGGCGAGGCGCAGACCCCTTTTCGTTGCGCCAGCACTTGAAACCGTTCGCCCATTCCTTCCGGGTGAATCAGCATCTTGAGTTGCAACCGCGCTTTCGTGTGCTCCGCTTCGGTTTGCCCCTCATCGTAGAGGTCGGCAAATTCATTGCCCTGGCCGAGCGCGAGCAGGCAGGCCGTCTGTGAAGTAAAGCCCGCGGTTTCGAGGCCTGACCGTTTTCCCCACAATTCGAGCGCCGTGAAATTGACGTGCGCCGTCAAATCCTGCTCGCCCGGTGCGGAATAAAAATCTTCGCTGGCGCGATGATTCTGATACGCCAGCAGCGTGCCGCGCATGTGGTGCTCGTCAAAGAGGTCGCTCGCGGGATGGCCGTAGTCAATCGTGAGCACGTAGCCGCGTCCGAGACGCCGGCCAATTTCACTGATCCAGTCGCACGCTTCCAGCCCCGCTTCAGTGTGCTGGCTATCGTGCAGAGTAATGTTTTGAGCTGCAAAATATTCGGAGATAGCGCAAGTCGAGACCGGCGCCAGCGTGTCCACGAACTTCCCATCGCGGAAGCCAACGAAGGTTTCTTTCAGCGCGCCGCTCTCCATTAATACCCGGTGTACCGGCAGCGCATCCACCAATTCATTGGAAAAAAAGCACCCTGCCACAATGTGCGCCGGAACTTCAGCGGAACTCGCGAAGTGTCCGGCAGCCGCGTGGCGCTTCGAGCAAACCGTAGCCTGTTCGCGCCGCGCAGCGGAACGCTCCACAGCGACGTAGCGCAGCGCATCATAAAAAACAGGAAGCTTTGCTTCGCAAAAATCGAGAACTTGCGAAGCAAACCGCCCCGCGCCCGCTCCGCCCTCGACAAGCGTAAACTCCTCCGGGCGGCCGAGAGTTTCCCACATCTCAGCGAACTGCCGCGCCAGAAGCCGGGCAAAAATGGGATGCACATCGGCGCTGGTGTAGTAATCGGCGAAGCGTTTGAACTCCGCTTTGCTGTAGTAGCCGTGAACGGGATGATAGAGGCATTCGCGCATGAAGTCCGCGAACGTGATGGGGCCGAATCGGCGAATGCGGTCAGCAAGTAATTCAGCGAGCGGCGTCACGCGCCTTTGGCTCCTACTGAACCCGAAGCGGCCTCCGCCTGGATTTTTTTCCAGGCCCGTTCAAACATTCCCTGAGCCGCCTCGTCGAAAAGCACGAAATAGACCGTTTCGAGAGAGGTTTCTCCTCTCAGGTGCTGCGCCGCCTCACGAAGCATGATCTCCGCACAATCTTTCAGCGGAAATCCCGCAATGCCGGTGCCAACCGCAGGAAATGCGATCGTCTTCAGCCCGCGCTCATTGGCGATCTTCAAGGAATGGGCCGTGGAACGCCGCAGCGCGTCCGCGTTCGTCTTGCCGCCAAGCTGCATGCTCGCGGCATGAATCACGAATCGCGCTTTCAGTTTTCCTCCCGTGGTAATCGCCGCATAACCGACCGGGATGCTGCCGATAGCGTCGCATTCACGCTGGATTTCTTCACCGCCTTTGCGGCGAATCGCGCCGGCAACGCCCGCGCCCAAAACCAAATCGTTGTTGGCCGCGTTGACGATGGCGTCCGCATCCATCTCCGTCAGGTCACCTTGCTGAATGACGATTCTCTCGGCAAGTGATTTCATCGTGGAGTCAATCCATTCTTTCCGGCACGGCTACGCTTTTTTCTCCGCGGCTTTTTGTTGCGGATACTCATAGACACCGCGTCCCGTCTTGCGGCCCAGCCGCCCTTCCTGGACGTATTGCCGCAACAAGGAATTCGGGCGGTACTTTTCGCCCAACGTTTGATGGAGATACTCAAGAATCTTAAGCCGTACATCGAGTCCGACGAGATCGACCAGCTCAAACGGCCCCATGGGATGGTTCAGCCCCAGCTTCAGCGCCTTGTCGATATCTTCGGGCGTGGCAATTCCCGCTTCGAGCATGGTGAACGCTTCGTTGCCGATCAGCGCATTTACGCGCGTGGTGATAAATCCGGGCGCTTCGTTGACGATCACCACTTCCTTGCCCATGCGCCGGGCAACCTCGCGGCAGGTGGCTACGCTTTCATCCGAAGTGTGCGGGGTCTTCACGATCTCGATGAGTTTCATTTTTGGCACAGGATTGAAGAAATGCATTCCAATGCAGCGATCGCGCGAAACGGTGACGTCCGTAAAATCCGTGATCGAAAGTGAGGAAGTGTTGCTTGCAAAAATGGCGCCGGCCTTGGCGAACTTGTCAAAGATAGTAAAGAGTTCCAGCTTCATCTCCAGCTCTTCGGGAACCGCTTCGATTATGAGCTCAGCGTCGCGAATCGCATTCTCGACGTTATTGGCTGTCGAAATCAGCGCCAGCGCCCGATCGCGAACGCCGGGTTCCACCTTGCCGCGCGCTACTCCTTCTTCAAAGGATTGGCGAATCCAGGCAACGCCTTGGTCAAGCACACGCCGCGAAACATCTTCGAGGATCGTATGGTAGCCGCCGAAAGCAGCGGCGTAGGCGATTCCCCGCCCCATTGTGCCTGCGCCAATCACTGCGATCGTCTTCACATCCATTTGTTGCACTCCGTCAGACGCAATTTCACTTTAGAATTTTTCTGTATTGTTCTTCGTCAAATCCAAGCACCATCTGCGATCCTCGAAGAACCACCGGCCTGCGAATGAGGTTCGGCTCTTTCGCCATCAATTGGATGGCCTCCGCGCGCGAAGGCGGATGTTCTTTCATATTCCCTGCTCGGTAAAGCTCGTTTCGCGTATTCAGGAATTCTTTGTAATCGCGGTCGCCAATCAATTCTTCGAGTTCGGCCTCCGTCAATCGCTCTTTACCCAGGTCGCGTGATTCGAGTTCCGCACCCATTTCTAGCAAGAGACCTCTTGCTTTTCGGCAAGTCGTTCACGTCGGCTTCTGTAGAAATTTAATTTTCATCTTTGGCGGGGCTTCATTAATATCGCGGAACCTTCGGATCGATCTCAACAGACCAGCGCTCAATTCCGCCGGCCAAACTCTTCGCTTTTTCGATGCCCTGAAACCGGAGCCAAGCCGCCGCGTCCAGGCTGCGCATGCCATGATGGCAATAGCAGATCACTTCGTCCACGTCCGGCAGCGTCTGCAGGCTCGCCGCCAGCGAGCCCAGCGGCACCAGCTTCGCGCCCTCAATCCGGCAAACTTGATGCTCCCACGGTTCGCGCACATCGATAAGCACCAATTGCTCGCCGCGATCCATCCGCGCCTTCACATCCGCGGGCGTAATCTCCAATTCGTCCATCTATTTTCCCTTCCATATCGGCTGGCGCTTTTCGAGGAAAGCTAGAATCCCTTCCTGCGCATCGTGGCTCTTCATTAGCACAGATAAGTATACGCGTTCCGCCTCTTTGAGTTGCTTCGCGAAACCCGCAATACGGAGACGACTCAGCGTCTTGCGCGTTAGACAAAGTACGCTTGGACTCAGCTTACGAAGTTCTTCGAGCAAGTTCGTCACTGCAGCGGGCAGCTCCGCATCAGGAACAACACGCGTAACCAGGCCAAGCCGGCAAGCCTCCGTCGCGCCGATTTGCTCGCCAGTTAAAATTAGGCGTGCTGCCGCGCGCATTCCGATGAGCTGCGGCAACGTCACCATGGCGACAGGAGGAAAACAGCCCAACTTAATCTCCGGCTGTCCGAACTCCGCGGATTCCGTGGCAAGCACAAAGTCAGAAAAGCTCGCGAGTTCCATCCCGCCGCCAAGGCAGTAGCCATGAACCGCGGCGACGGTCACGCAATCCGCGGCAGCGAGGCGGCGAAAGACAGCATGAAACGCCGAGAGCATTTTCCTGACGCGCTTGGGCGTATGATCGGCAATTTCCGCTCCGGCCGAAAAAGCTTTCGGACCCGCGCCCTGAAAAATCACGAAATCGCATTTGGGAATAGCGCGTTTCAGCACGGCATCCAGCGCGTGCATCGTCGCAATGTCGAGAATATTGAGCGGCGGCCGGTCGAGGGTAATCCATGCCGTGCGATCTTCAAGCCGTAACTGAACCGTTTCTTGGCCGGTAGTCATGATCGTCGAGGAACTTGTATTAGGAAGGCTACTTTCCCTGAAACTTTGGGGGCCGCTTTTCGAAGAACGCGCGAATTCCTTCATTGCCATCATCGGACAGATAACAACGAATCTGCTCGCGCACCTCGTTGTCGAGGGCCCGCGCAAGTTCCTTTTCCTCGCTTGCAAAGAGCGCCTTCTTCACCGCGCGGATAGGCAGCGACGGCCCTTGCGCGATCTTTTGCGCCAACGTCTTCACGGCAGCTTCGAGCTGGGCGGCCGGAACGACCTCATTTACCAGGCCGAACGTCAGCGCCGTCTTCGCGTCAATCATGTCGCCAGTGTAGAAAAGCTCCGCCGCTTTCGCCGGCCCCACAAGCTGCGGCAGGAAATACGTTCCGCCATAGTCGGGAAATAGTCCGACCTTCGCGAAATTCTGTCCAAATGTAGCTTCTTCCGTAGCAATGCGAATATCTGCAGCCAGCGCAATGTTCATGCCGGCACCCGCCGCAGCGCCGTTTACAGCCGCAATCACCGGCTGCGGCATGGTGCGCATCTTAAGGACCATTTGCATGCCGGCGCGCAGCAACGGTTCCAACTCGTGTGTCGCGCCGGTTTGGCGGCCCTTTCCGAGCGCGCCAAGGTCTCCGCCCGCGCAAAAAGCGCGCCCCGCTCCAGTGATCACTACAACGCGGACAGTGTCATCCCCCGCGATGCGTCCCAGCGTGTCATTAAGCGCGGAGGCGAGTTCGTTGTTCAGCGCATTCAACCGGTCGGGTCGATTCATCACCAGCGTGGCGATGCCCTCGTGCTTCTTTTCCAGGACGACCGCTCCGGCTTGCGCAGGTTGTGGAGAATTGCTCACGGCGGAACTCCGTTCAGTGGGCCTTGGCCTCGTGCTCTTTACAGATGCGCGCAACCAGTTGCGCCAGCTTTCTGAAGTGCCGCAGCTTCTCGCTCCGGCCTATGGCGTTCGCGCCGCTCGTGGAAGGCAGTACATACACGCGAGCGCCGTAGAGCAGCTCTTTCTGAATGCCAAATTTACATTTTCGCTGGGCAAACTGCTCGTAAGTCAGCTTTCCATTAAAAGCCACAACGTGAGGAGCGTATTCCTCGAGCTTCTGTGACAGGACGATGCGGCCTTCGGCGTAGTCTTCGCGCTTCAATTCCTCAATACCCTTGGTGGGACGCTTCACCAGGTCCGTAAGCCCGACCCCAAATTCGATCACTCGCTTGTCGTCGTGATAATCAAAAGGCTCCGGCACCACCCCGCTCTCATAAAGTATGGGCCAGAATTCGTTTCCGCGGCCGGCATAGTAATGGCCAACGCGGACAGAAGACTCGCTCGGATTGCAGCCGACGATCACTAGCTTCATGCCTTTCCGGAGGTGGTCGAGAAGTGTTCGCATTTCGCCAGATTACTATGGCTCTCGATTCTACTACTTACCCTTGAAGCTGCCAGCGCACTTTTCGGCATTGGCAGCCAGGTCATCACTGGCCTCTTTGAACAGGAAAGACCTTCCTAACACCAGTTATTCCCCTTGCCATCCGCAAAGCGCAACAACAACGTACGTAACTTTTCCCCGTTTCCTGAATCTTATCGCCAGCCAGAGCATCGAAACATGGGTGGACGGGAAGTGTTCAATGCTCTGTGCTACCTTTATGGATGGGAAAGCGAGGATGCAGCCGCCGCTCGGGCTGCCTATGACATTGAACGCACCGAATCCCCATCGCCTGCCTTCTACTGTTGCGCGCGAAGACGAGCACCTCCTGGTGGCTGCCGCCAAGGGCGGCGATACGCGCGCGTTCGAGGAACTGGTGAACCGTTATGAAGCGAAAATCTTCCGGCTCACCATGAACATCACGCGCAATCGCGAAGACGCCGAGGACGCCATGCAGGATGCTTTCCTCAAATCTTACGCGCACCTCAAGGATTTTCAGGAAGACTCCCGTTTTTATACCTGGCTGGTGCGCATCGCCGCAAACGAAGCTCTGATGCGCTTGCGCAAACGCCGCCCAAACCAATTTTCGCTTGACGAGCCGGTGGAAGGCGACGACGACCTCATGCCCCGCGAGCTTGAGGACTGGGGGCCGAGCCCGGAACAACGATTTGCGCAGACGGAAATGCACGAAATTCTGTCCGAGGTCATCGACAAGCTGGAGCCGGATTTTCGCGTTGTTTTCGTGTTGCGCGACGTCGAAGAACTTTCCACTGAAGAAACCGCCAAAGTGCTCGGGATTTCCGTTCCTGCGGTAAAATCGCGGCTGCTGCGGGCGCGGCTCAAACTCCGTCAGAAGCTGAACCGCTATTTTCGCAAAGGTGTTGCAAATTGAATTGCAAAGGCGTCATTCGCGAGATTTCTGACTATATCGACGGGGATCTCGATCTGTCGGTAAGGCAGGAACTCGAGCGCCACCTCGAACATTGTGAAGACTGCAAAATGGTGGTCGACCAGACGCGGCTGACGGTGGATATTTTCTGTGACTCGAAACCCATCGAATTGCCGAGCGACGTGAAGTCCCGGCTTCATGACGCTTTGCGCCGCAAGCTGCAGGAAACTGGGAATTAGCCTGTTCTCCTAGCTTTTCGCGCTATCACTCCATAACGGCAATTCCCTGCCAAGCCCCTTCTCCCGCACCAACGCGTACACCTTCACCGCCACTGCGAGATCCCAGGAAGCAATTCCGTTCGATTTGAAGAGCGTGACTTCCGTATCGCTGGTTCTCCCGTTGGCTTTTCCCGCTACGATTTCAGAAAGTTTTTTGACACCTGTCCAGCAAATCTCGTCGCCATGAAAAGCGATGATCAGATCCCCGGCTTCCTGCCGCGACTGCTCGACGGAATCCACGACGATGACGTCCGCGCTGGCAACTGCTTCATCGTCCAGCTCGCGCTTGTGCGCGTGGTTCGCGCCAATGGCATTAATGTGCGTTCCAGGCGACAGGTCCGCACCGCGAACCACCGGCTGCGAGGCAGTTGTGGCGGTTGAAACGATGTCTGCGCCGCGCACCGCCTCTGCCGCGGAAGAACATGGGTCGACCGGAATGCCAATTCGCCCGGACATCTCGGCACAGAACTTCTCGCGCTTCGCCGCATCGCGCCCATAGGCGCGCGCCGATTCCAGCTTGCGAGCCGCAGCGACCGCTTCGAGTTGCGTCTTGGCCTGGCCCCCGGTGCCAATGATTGCCGCCACGCGGGAATCCTTGCGTGCCAAATATTTCGTGGCCACGCCTGAGGCTGCGCCGGTCCTCAGCTGCCCCATATAATCCGCTTCGATCTGCGCGAGCAAGTCGCCCGTGGCCATCTCATAAAGTGGAACCAGAAACCGCAGCTTCCCGCGCACGTAGGTGTACTGCTTCATGGCGACGTACCCGGTGGAATAATCCGCCGCGGCCATGTAATGAAAAAATCCTCCCCCCGGCAATTCGAACCTCCGGCGAGGATGCACCACAACTTCTCCGGTCGACTGCTTGCGCGAAATCTCTTCCACGGCTTCCAACGCCTGCGGCATCGTGAGCACCTCCCGCACTTCCGCCTCGCTGATGTGCAGCGTCATCGTCTTTCTTTCCGCCTTAGTCCTTTGATCTCAGAGCGCGAGCGACACATTGATTGCTAATTTCACAATATCTCAAAGCGATTGAAATCATTTCGACGCCGGTTTTCCCATCTTCGTCGATCCTCGTTTCCCGGAAACTTCACCTGGTTCGCGCACACGACGAACGACCGTCTGGATCAAGCGATAGACGCGCTCTTCCTTTTTTCCGTCCATTACATGGAAGCGAAATTCAGGCTCGTCTTTAGGCCCTTTGCCAAGCCGAATCGGGAGCTGGCCACACAGTCGGTTCTCGATAAACGCTGTCTCGTACCGGTCCCTCTTGGCATACCACGTGTAAACGCGCAGCGCCGTAAAGTCGCAAGTCTGGCCTTCCGGCCCGCGCGCCGCCGCCAAAAGGTACTGCGGCTTGTCGCCCGAAGGGTCACTCACGCGATTCAGTTCGAACCAAGCCACCGGCCGGATATTTGCGGAAGCCGCTCCTTCGCGAACAGGATCGGGCAAGTCCATCTCGATGAAGCGGGTCACCACCCAGCCGGCGATGGGCACAGTCTGGTCGCCAGGTTGCGTTGTATTTATGGGCTCGGCGGCTCGCCCCGAGGAGTCTCCGGGCGGTCCTGTCGCCACACCGCGCACCAGAAACCAATCCTCCTTCTTCGTTTCCTGCGGCTCGTTCGAATTGTCTCTTTCGTCCGAGACTTGCACCCAATCCGCCGTGGCGCGCCCCACAATCTCAACAGGCGCGTTGCGCGCGAATTGATAGAGGCGAGGTTCTGTTCGCCCAGGCTGAACCCGCAAATTGGTGGAAACTTTGGTGCGCCCGCGCGCCTGCACCGGCATTCCGCGCGTTCGATCCAGCAGCTTGATGCTGCGCTGCCACAGGGCGGGCTCCATCAATTGACGGCTCTCCACCCAGCCAACCGCGCCTGCGCTGGTTCGCACTTTTACATAGTCATTGCGTTTCGCGATGACATCGACGCGCTCTCCGTAATGCACCATTCCCACCTGCTCGCGGACCTGGGCGATACTGTTCAGGAGCGGCGCGACTTTTTCGCTGACAAACGCTTCGCCCTGCGCTTCGCGCTTTGGGCGAAGGACCCAGGCGACCAGCGCCACCAGCGCCAGCAGCGGCACGGCAATCACGAGTTTCCTCTTCATGCGACGCTCTCGGGTGTAGCGCGGGTGGTGCGCAATGAGGCCACGCTGAGCGAGTCGCGCAGCGTTCCGCCGCTGATTCGCCTCAATTCCCCGGCGTCATCTCCACGGCTAACGACACCAATCGTTTTAATTTTTGCCATACTGCTCCGTCACTCTTCGTGGTTCGCTAAAGATTGTACCTGAAACGCGGACAACCCCGCGGGTGCCCGTGACGGCTTTACTTTTCTGCTAGAATTCCAGGCGTTCCGAGGAAACTTTCTCAACAAATCGCGGAGGAGTGCAAAAATGAAGTCTCTCAATTCCCTTCAGCCGCTGGGGTTGCTGGTCCTTCGCCTGGTTCTCGCGCTGATTTTCTTCTCCCACGGCTATCCGAAGGTGGCGCACTCCGCCCCGGGGATGCAGGCCTTCTTCGTAGAGCACGGCTTGCCGGGATATTTCGTCTACATTTCGGGTGTGATGGAAGTTTTCGGCGCCCTTCTTTTGGCCTTAGGAGTGTTCACACGCGTGGCGGCGCTGCTCCTGGCCGTTGAAATGGGAGTGGCTATCTGGAAGGTCCACAGCGCTGGAGGCTATCTGGCGGTGCACAATTACGAATTCCCCCTCGCGATGCTCGCTGCAAGTTTCGCGCTCGCCACGGTTGGCGCGGGACTCTTGTCCCTCGACCATGTGCTCTTCGAAGGCAAAGGCAAGTAACGGTCCTGGAGCATTCGAAGTACGCCAGGCAACCCCTCGCGCGTGAATTATGCGCAGGGTCGCGGGCGCCTCAAGTAACTTCGCTTGTTCTTCGTCCCCGCGATGGTAGACAGTTCCTCCCCTGTATCGTACTATTCCGCTCCCCGTGATACTTCTGACTTAGCTGGAGGATGCTAATGAAACGGTTGGTGCCTATTCCCTGCGGGTGTGCAGAACACCTGAAGAACGTGGAAGAGACCGGCTTCGGTTATCAGGTTGTTTCGGTACAACTGAAGGATGCGAGGATCTTCGAGCAGGTGCTCATCAGCGAGGGCTGTATCATCGAGGTACGCGGGTACAAGGAAATTCCGTTCTCGCCCGATGAGGTAGCATCCGTCAGTGTCAATCACAAGCGCTGGAACTTCAGGGACCAGTCAGACACACGCGCCAAAACCAGGGCGGCAACCGCTTAGCGTCTATGGAAGTAAGGGGCGGCGAAAGAGCTTCGAAAAGTTAAGAAGTCACCGTCGCCGAGGTAGGTATCACCCCAGCCGGCGCCAAGGGTAGGACAATCCAAAGAATCGCATATAGGAGGAGGCCAGTCCCGGCGCAAAGTACTGCCAGCAACCACACCACGCGGACGATGGTCGGATCCAGGTCAAAATAATCGGCCAGACCGGCGCACACGCCCGCTATCTTTTTGTCGGTGCTCGAGCGCATCAGCTTCTTCTTGCCACCCGTTGCAGGAGACAATCCCGGCGGAGGAGTCTCGGGCTGCTTGGCGCCGCAGTTGTAGCAAAACCGCGAACCGACGGCGATGTCCTTCTGGCAGTTTACGCAAGTCATTGGGTCACCCCCACAGAGCGATTTTTTTTGGCTTCCCTACTCTAATTAAATTACGCAAATGGGGTCGAAAAAGTTTCCTCGCGAAATAGTCTAAATCCAAACGGCTCAGTACTCCAGAAGGTGCTTCACGGCGCCGCAATATGATTCGTCTGCGGCAGGATCACGTCTTCGAGCTTCGGCTGGTACGCGCAGAACGTATCCATTGCCGCAACGCGCCTCACCGGGGCATCCAACTCTTCAAAGAGTTCATCTGCAATCCGCGCGGCGATTTCCGCTCCATAGCCCCAGCTCAACATGTCTTCGTATGCCACGATGACCCGGTGCGTCTTTCGAACAGTCGCGGCAATCGCTTCCCAGTCGTACGGCGATAGCGAGCGCAAGTCGATGATCTCCACGGAAATTCCTTCGCGCTCCAGTTGCACCGCCGCGACTTCCGCACGATGTACGACCGCGCCGTAAGTAATGATGCTCAGGTCGCTGCCTTCTTTCACCGTGCGCACTTTACCGAACGGAATCGAAAAATCCGGCCCGGGATTTTCCGAGCGATTGTACGGCTGGCGATAAAGATGTTTGTGCTCGAGGAACATTACAGGGTCGTCGCAGCGAATCGCTGTGCGCAAGAGACCTGCCACATCGAGCGCGGTCGAAGGCATCACCACCCGCAGCCCCGGGCAATGCGTGAAAATCGATTCGCCACTCTGGCTGTGATACACGCCGCCGCCAGTCAGGTATCCGCCGATCGCCACGCGAAGCACCACCGGCGCCTTGAAGGCTCCATTCGAACGCCAACGCATCACGCACAATTCATCGCGAATCTGCATCATCGCCGGCCAGATGTAGTCAAAAAACTGAATCTCCGCCACGGGTTTCAATCCGCGCGTGGCCATCCCCAGCGCCCGCCCGACGATGCTGGCTTCCGCGAGCGGCGTGTTGAACACGCGGTCGTTTCCGTATTTGCGCTGCAATCCCGCGGTAGCCTTGAAGACGCCGCCCTTCCCCTTTACGTGCTTCAGGTTCTCTTCACGGCTGGCGTCGGCCACGTCTTCGCCAAAAACGGTGATGCGCTCGTCGCGCGCCATTTCGTCGGAGAGCGTCAGCGCGACCATTTCCACCATAGTTTTCGGCGCGCCGTGCAAATGAGGTTCTGCCTCAAACGCAGCGGAAGTCGGATCCACGTCCGGCGAATACACGTTCATTCGAATCGAATCAATCGACGGCTCCTCGGCGGCCAGTGCATGGTCGGCGGCATCGCGCACTTCATTGTCGATTTCCGCTTCCAAATTTTCGATCTGCTTCTGGTCGAGCACGCCTTCGCGCACTAAAAAGAGCGCAAATTTCGAAATTGGATCGCGCCGGGCCTCTTCCTCGCGCTCCTCGGCAGATTTGTACAGTTTTTCGTCATCGGATAGCGAATGCGAATACGGCCGAGTCACGTGCGCATGAACCAGGGCAGGGCCGCGCCGTTCGCGGCAATACTGCACCGCTTCCTTGCACACCGAATAGCTTTCGATTGGATCGGTCCCATCGCACTCCGCTACGTGCAGTCCGGGAAATCCTCGCACCAATTTCGAAATACTGCCGCCGGCCGTCTGCACTTCAACCGGCACGGAGATGGCATAACCGTTGTCTTCCACCAAGTACAGCAGCGGAAGTTTCTTCGCGCACGCCACGTTCAGGGATTCCCAGAACTCGCCTTCGCTGGTCGCCCCGTCTCCGCCCGAAACATAAACAATTTCGTCGCGTTCGTGGCGAACGTACTCCCCAAGCGGCGCTCTCTTTGCTTGCGCCAGCGCCTTCGGCCGTCCTTCGTAATAAAGTGTCGCTTCCGCAGCGCCCACAGCCTGCACGAATTGCGTCCCCGTGCACGACGACTTGCTCACGATGTTCAGCTTGGGCTGCCCCCAATGCGACGGCATCTGCCGCCCGCCGGAGCTGGGATCGTCCTTCGCTCCCACGGCCGCAAGAAGTGTTTCCAGTGGCGTCACGCCAAGCATCAGGCATAGCGCGCGGTCGCGATAATAGGGATAAATCCAATCCACTCCCGGCCGCAGAAATAGTCCCATCGCCGCACAAACCGCTTCGTGCCCTGCGCTGGAAATCTGAAAATAGATTTTGTTTTGCCGCTTGAGCTGGATCTCGCGGTCATCCAGCCGCCGCGAAAGGAACATGGTGCGGTAGATTCGAATCAGGGTGTCGTGATCGAGGCCGTGAACTTTGGGGGCGTCAAGCTTTGCCAGTTTGACGCGCGTTTGTAACGCCATTCGTTCTGCCCTCGAGTTGGAGTTCAGGATGGTGCCTTCGCGGAATTTAATTATACCGGATTTCCATCACGCCCGGCCCAAATCGGCCCTTCTGCCCAAACTCGCCACTCCCAGAGGATGCAGCCAATTTGGCCTTGTCCTGCGATTCCGGCAAGGCCGCTTAAGAACCGTTCACACCAAAGTTTCAAATTGCTTGTCCGTCGTCTCAAATTCCGCGTCGCCGTGATGGATAACTTTCGGAGAAGCGCCCTTGAACGGCTCCTCGGAGGGGATGCGGTCCAGCCACCGCTGTTCGGAAAGTTTTTCGTGCGAAGAAAAATACAGCCTGACCAGCAAGCCGACTCTTCCATTGGCGGCTGCTGCCGGTTTTTCTGCGGGCGACGCGCTCGGTTTCGCGGAGGCCGCTTTCCCCTTGGCCTTTTCCGCCGCTTTTCCTTTGGATTTTTCCGCTGCCGGCGACTTTGGGGCGGGCTCGGGCTTGGAGAGAGTCTCGATGCCCGCGCTGTCGGGCCGGTCCAGCTTGTACTGCAACTTTTTGTCGAGCCGAAAAGCCTGGCGCCAGCCGTCCAGCTTGTGCCGCGCTTGCTGCGCCTTCTCCTCGTCCGTGCCAAAATCAAATCGTATGTAACTGTGTGCCATGATTCGAGTCTGCGACGCCCCGCAATTCAAGTCAAGCTAGAGCCCTTCTGCGGAGTGCGTGCCGGCCAAGAATGTGCGGCGCGTGAGAGATTCGCAGGATTGGCGTATAGTGTACGAAGTAAGCGGCCGGGTTGACGAACCGGCTTGCAAACTATGGCGCTTCACACTATAGTGTCTGGCGACATATTCAGGCTTGCGTGCCACATGCACATTGCGCGTTACCATCGCCACCGTTCCCTTTCTGCAAGCATCTGCTTGCTCATGGTGGTTTTGCTGTACGCGCCTCTTGCCGGCGCAGCCTGGTCGTCCTATCAATCCTCCTGCTGCGTCTCCGGTCACTGCAAGATTCCCGCGCATCATCACCAGAAACCTCCCGCTGCGCCCGCGAATCACATGGATTGCGGGCATGAAATGCGCGGAATGCTGGATTGCAGCATGTCCTGCTGTCACGATTCTGACCGCTCGCAGTTCACCTCGATTGCTTTCGTTCTGCCCGCGTCCATTGCTGCCGCATCGTCGATAGCCATCACTTCGCCCATCGAATTGGCAAAGCCCATGGATTTTCCACGTTGCATCGAACCTCTCTCCCCTCCTCCTCGTTTCGTTTTCGCGGCCGCCTGACGCGCCGTACTCTCCGGAAAATTATCTGATCAACTCACGCCGCGGCTTGGATGCCGCGCGATTCATCCTTTTCAGGAGAAAGAGTTCTCATGCGCAGGATTTTGTGGTTCGTACTTTCAATTTTTCTGTTCGCCGGTGCCGGTTTTGCAACGGTCTTCGGCGCGGTTCGCGGCATCGTCCATGATCCCCAGCACCGGCCGGTATCCGACATTCCAGTGGTTTTAAAAGCGCGCGCGTCGGAGTTCACTCTGACGACGCGTACGGACGACGCGGGCCAGTTTCATTTTGATGCCGTTCCCCTTGGCGAATATACCGTCGCGGTTTCTGACTCAAACTTCACCGCGGACCAGCAAAACGTCGCGGTACTCTCCGGGACTGCGCCTATTTTGCATTTTGAGCTACGACTTCCCACACAGAACGAGACGGTACTTGTCTCCGCCGACGCCGGGCAGACTGAAACCGTCACGCCTACGACTCTCGTCGACCGCCTGCAAATTCAGGAAACTCCCGGAGCCGTGAGGACCAATAGCCTCGCGATAATCACCGACTACGTTCCCGGTTCCTACATAGTCCACGACCAGTTGCACGTTCGTGGTGGCCACCAAGTAACCTGGCTGGTTGACGGTGTCGCCATCCCCAACACCAACATCGCCAGCAACCTCGGCCCCCAGGTCGACCCAAAAGACATTGACACTATGGAGGCGCAGCGCGGGAGCTACTCCGCCGACTACGGCGACCGCACTTACGGCATTTTCAACGTCGCCCCGCGCACCGGATTCGAGCGCAACAACGAAGCCGAGCTCGTTCTAAGCGCCGGCGATTTTTACCAAACCGACGACCAGCTCAACTTCGGCGGCCACACCAATCGCTTCGCCTATTACGCCAGCGTGAACGGAAACCGCAGCAATCTCGGGTTGCAAACTCCCACCACGGCCGTGATTCACGATGCCGCGAACGGCTTCGGCGGCTTCACTTCGTTGATCTACAACGCGGATTCTCACAACCAGTTGCGCTTCGTCGCCCAAGCGCGACGCGATTTCTATCAAGTTCCCTTCGATCCCAATGATCCTGGCACGCCAGGCCAGTTCCTCCGCGACGCCAATCGCGAAAACGATTCCTTTTTTACTCTTTCCTGGGTCCGCACGTTCAGTCCGGGGCTCCTGCTCACAGTCTCGCCCTTCTACCACTACAACAGCGCAAATTATCAAAGCTCCTTGCAGGATTTTCCCAGTTCCGCCACGGAAAACCGCAGCTCAAAATACGAAGGTGGGCAAGCCACACTTTCCTGGATCAAGAGCCGCAGCAACCTTCGCCTTGGCCTTTACGGCTTCTCTCAACAAGACGGCCAACTTTTTGGCTTGCTCTGTCACGACCCGGCGCAGTGCGAGAACGTCGATCCCGAAAGACATAGCCCTGATGGATCGCTCTCGGCGGTCTACGGGGAGGAGCAATTCAAAGCAACATCGCGGCTCGCGCTTAATGCCGGCTTTCGCCAAACGCACTTTTCCGGGGGCACGGTTGAGAATGCCTCCAGTCTGCGCTTCGGTGCATCTTTGCGGATTCCCAAACTGAACTGGGTTTTTCGCACTTTTTACGGGCATTTCTACCAGGCGCCGCCTTTGCTTACGGTTTCCGGTCCGCTCTTGCAAGCCGCCAGCAATCAGAACTTGGGCTTCATTCCGCTCCACGGTGAACGCGATGAAGAGCACCAGTTTGGCGTCACCATTCCGTTCCATGGCTGGACACTGGACGCCGGCAATTTCCTCACCCGCGCCGTGAATTTCTTCGACCACAATAATTTCAATAACTCCGACCTGTTTTTTCCAATTACCATCCAAGGCGCGCGCATCAACGGATGGGAGCTTACGCTGCGCTCTCCTCGCATTCACAATCGCGTGCAGGTTTATTTGACCTATTCGAATCAACTCGCGCTCGCCTTTGGAAATATCAATGGCGGCCTCACGGACTTTTCCTTTGGTGACAGTTTCGGTCTCCTCGATCATGACCAGCGCAACACGCTGCACCTCGGCGGCCAATACACCCTGCCCTGGCGGGCTTACCTCTCAACTGACGTTTACTACGCCTCCGGATTTTCCAACAGCGATCCGCCGCCAAGGCACTTGCAGCCGCACACTACCTTTGACCTGTCGCTCGGTAAAAGTCTCGGCGAGCGCTTCGCTCTCAACCTTCAAGCCCTGAACGTCGCCAATCGCCGTGTCCTGCTCGACAACAGCTTTACGTTTGGCGGCACGCACTACTTGAATCCGCGAGAACTTTTTGTCCAACTGCGCTACCGTTTCCACTACTGATTTCCCGAGGATCGGTGTGCAACTCGTTCGAGAAACGAAGAATCTTGTCCGCCTGACCCGCTTTGGCATGGTCAACTGTTTCCTGGTCAGGGAAGACGACGGACCCACACTGGTCGACACGGGCGTTGCCGGTTCAGCTCGCGGCATTCGCAAAGCGGCGCAAACCCCTGGCGCGCCAATCCGCCGCATCCTTCTCACGCACGCTCACGTTGATCACGTGGGGTCCTTGGACGCGCTGGTTTCTCAATCTCCACGCGTGGAATTTGCAATTGGGCAACGCGAGTCCAGACTCCTGCGGAAGGACTTTTCGCTCGATCCGGGTGAAGCGGGCAAACGGCTCGTTGGTTTTCCGGGCGTGAAGTCTCAACCGACACTGCTCTTGAATGACGGCGACCGCGTCGGATCCCTTCAAGCGATATTCTCGCCTGGTCATACGCCGGGCCACTTTGCCTTTTTGGATGTCAGGGACGGCTCGCTCATCGCAGGAGATGCTTTTACCACCCAGACCGGAGTGCTCGCCGCCGGAACGTTCAAACTTCTCTTTCCCTTTCCTGCTTTATTTTCGTGGAACTGTCAGGTCGCGGCAGAGAGCGCGCGAAAATTGCGCAGTCTCAAGCCGGAGCGTCTTGCCGTCGGCCACGGCCAGACCGTCGAGTCTCCTCTCGCGGCCATGGATCAAGCAATTGAATTGGCCTTCCGCCAATGCGGGAAAATGCTAAACTGAAGCGCCATTCTGGAGGCGATGGAGTTCGCCATAACCGTCCCGGCGCTGTTCACCGGGTCTGATGACTCCTGGCAGCAGCGCGCCAGGAGCTTTTTGTTTGCAGATGCTCCGGCCATCCTTTGGCGCTCCCGGGCGGCCTGCCAGATTGGAGAGGAATTGCGTCTCACGTTGATTGCGATTTTCGGGGCGGTTGGCACGCTGGCGCGCTACGGCCTGCAAGGCCTAGTGCAAATCCGCATAGGAAGCACTTTTCCGTATGGCACGTTGCTCATAAATTTGACAGGCTGCTTTTTGCTCGGCTTGATCGGCCAGTTCACTCTGAATCGCATGGTGATTTCGCCGAACTGGCGCGTGGCCATCGCCGTTGGCTTCTTTGGCGGCTACACCACCTTCTCGAGCTTCGGCTGGGAAACCGCCAAGATGCTGGAAGATGGCGAGTGGGCGCGCGCCACAGCGTATGTCGCGGCGAGCGTCGTTGCCGGACTGTTGCTAAGCGTAGCTGGTATCCGGCTGGCCAATCAGCTGTGAGGGGGCGGGTTGGCCGAACCAAAGAGAGCCCGGTACGCCCACCCCCCTATCATTTGTATGAATATCAAAATAAAGGGGTTACAAAAAAGCATTTCGTAAGTAGTTGATTCTAAAGGACGCGGTTTTGGCTGTTTTCGACCAGCAGAGGTAGAAATGAGTGCCCGGAACAAGAAAAAGCGGGGAGGAAGCTCCCGCACTTCCAAGCACAGTTATCTACAAAATTAAGTAGAACACAAGTTCTGGAAAGTCAAGGAATGGTTGGAAGAAAAATTGGATTTCGGCCCGCGATACCTGTAAGCCTTTATACCTTTAGGAAATGTTCAGTATTTAGCCGAACACGAACGGCAAGTCAGAGACCACGGAGCCACCATGACGCACCAAAAATTTGAAGGGGAGCGCACCCTGATGCGCATCCACATCGGCGAATCCGACAAATGGCACGGCAAGCCTCTGCATGAAGCCATCGTCGAAATGCTCCGCAAAGACGCCTTCTCTGGCGCAACGGTCCTCCGCGGCGTCGGCGGCTATGGCGGCTCCAGCGTGTATCACACGGATAAGCTTCTGCGCCTATCGCAGGATCTGCCGATCATCCTCGAAGTCATCGAGTCCGCCGAGCGCATCGAAAAAATTCTTCCCCGCCTTGACGAGATGGTCGACGGCGGCCTCATCACGCTGGAAAAAGTTCGCGTCATCCTTTACCGGCCTGCCAAGAAATAGGCGGACGACCTTATCGTCCCAAACATGCAAAATCCCGAGCCCAAACAATCCTGGCTCAACCGCACGGTCCTTGGCGTTGGCCTCACCAGCCTCTTCAGCGACTGGAGCCACGAAACGGCCACTGCGATCCTGCCCGCGTTTCTCGCGGCCATTGGCGCAGGCCCTGCGTGGCTTGGCGCGATTGAAGGTATTGCTGACGGCCTCTCCAGCTTCACGAAACTCGCCGCGGGTCATTACACCGATCGCCTGAAACGCCGTAAGCCACTCGCCGTCTTTGGCTACGCTTTCACCGCTCTTGCGACGGCGTCGTTCGCGTTTGCTACTCACGCCTACCATGTGCTCTTTGGCCGCGCCGCCGCATGGCTCGGACGCGGTGTTCGCTCACCCGCGAAGAAAGCCCTGCTCGCCGCCGACGTTCCGCCAAACGCCTACGGCCGCGCGTTTGGCCTCGAACGCCTGATGGACACGGTTGGTGCCATCGGAGGGCCGCTCACCGCGCTCTGGCTCCTCGAAGTCACCAGCCATTCTTTCCGCAAAGTTTTTCTTTGGACGCTCTTGCCGGGCCTCATCGCCGTCGCCGCTTTCTGGCTCCTCGTCCGCGAGCGCCCCATGGCCGCGCGTCCTGAGCGATCTTTTCTTATCGGCTTAAGGGCGTTGCCGCCATCCTTCCGGCGCCTGCTTCTCGGCGTAGGCGTCTTCGGCGCCGGTGATTTCTCCCACTCTCTTCTGATTCTCTACGCCACGCGCATGTTGACGCCCGCCTACGGACTCGCCCACGCCGCAAGTCTCGCCGTCGGACTTTACACGCTTCACAACGTCTTTTACGCGGGCTCCGCTTACGCAAGCGGCTGGCTCAGCGATCACGTTCCGCACCGCAAGGCTGTGCTCGCCGCTGGTTACTCCCTGGCTGGTGTCACTGCGATTCTCCTGTGCATCGGAACCAGTTCCCTTGCGCTGCTTGCGGTGATTTTCATGCTTGCGGGGCTCTACATCGGCACCGAAGAACCGCTTGAAGATTCCCTCTCCGCCGAGATTGTCCCGAAGGAGCAGCACGGCATGGCCTTCGGCACGCTCGCCGCCGTCAATGCCGTCGGCGATTTTCTCTCCAGCCTCCTGGTCGGATTCGTTTGGAGCGCGTTCAACGTACTGATTGCCTTCACCGCCTCCGCCATCCTCTTTTTCACCGGCGCACTCCTCATCGTCCGCCTGCGAACGCAGCATTCACCTAATCACCCGGGATAGAACGAATCAGCACTTGCGCCAGTACATGGAGCTGCTTTGGATCGTCGGTTAAGGAATCTCAAAGCGAACCTTTTCGATGTGTTGGCCAAATGCAAGGTCAATCGCATTGTCTACGCCTTGGTCATCTGGCGGCCAAAAAAACACCTGTCGAAAGTCCACTCGGCCTTCGACTTTGGGATGAAATATGAGCTTGTAGCGGCCTGGGGCCAACTGTGGCAGCGAAAAATTGCCGTCCTCCGTATCGCAGCCAGATAATCCGCCATGACGTCTTGCCATCTCGGCTTCCTTCGGGTCGGCAGGCCGGACTGTGACAAAGCCAGGAACGCCCTTGCCGCTTGCGTCCAAAACCGTGCCGGAGATTTGACCGTCGGGACGAGAGAAAACGTCTACCTGACAACCTGCGCCAGTTCCATCTTTGTCGTCAACGTCGATTGCAAACGGTTTGCCAGTTCTCGTCTGCCGGGAGCTCAGTCCAGCAGGCAGCTCCGGTTCGATGTGGTAGGTGCCTTGGGGCAGCGAAGAGAAGGCATAAGCCCCTTGCTCGTCCGTCTTTGCGAAGAAGACCATGCCCGTGCTCCCACTTACGAGTACTGAAACATCATTGAGCGGGCGTGCTTCCGCCAAATCCTCATAACCCGTGCCCGTGGGGCCGATTCCGATTGTGCCGAACAAGTCATCAAAGCGCGTCCCATCTCGGGCAGCCCGCAATTCTTTTAGCAGGCCACCAACCATCACCTCAGGTTTTGTTCCGGAGCAGATGCCAGTCGTCAGTTGGCGGTCAGAAGTCGAAGCGTACACCAAATAGCTGGTTCCAACGACAAAAGGATACCCGCAATCGCCCCCACCAAGGCCCGTGTGAACCACGATCTCTTGCCCGAGATCACTTGCGCCGTGAAAATTCTCTTTAACCGTGAAATGAACCGCATATCTCGGAACCATGGCTGCGCGATTGCCAAAGCTTGCTGGTTCCTGGACCTTAATCTTAGAAACTACTTGGCCAAGAAAAATGACACCGCCAGCAGAAAAGGCTTTGGACACCCCACACGAGTTGGACACGAGAACGCAACTACAGGCTTGAACGGCGCTGGGAGCAAAGCCCAGTACAACGGCAGTAGTAACAAACAACCGGCGCAGCATCTGCAAATCCATATCGCGTCCGCCCATCCGTACGATATAACTTTCAGATGCAATTCCTGGCTCGCGGGATTGCTACCCCTCTTTAGTCAAACAAAGGGGTTTTCGACTGCGATACCAAAATATTCCTGGCCGGCATTCAAGTCTTCCGACCAGATTTTGTGACAGCCGCCGCGTTCAGCGGCCGCAATGATCATTCCGTCGTAAAAATGGATTCCGTAATCCGCCCGTGCGCGCACCGCGCGAAGAATGACGTCGCCATCGACCGGGGCGAGTTTGATGGGCCCGAGTGTGTCTAGGAGTGCCATTACGTCTTCGGGCTTTGCCGCCGGCTTCAGCTTGTGAAGGAGCGTAGCCGCGAATTCGCCAAGTACTTGGCTGGAGGCTGCCATCTCCCCTGCCACAGCTCTGCGGACCAGCCCCTGCGCTATCTGTTGCTTTCGCGGCTCGCTGGGGTCGTAGGCGTAGACCAGAACGTTTGTGTCCAAGAACTCAAGAGCGCTCATGAAGATCTTCGCGCTTCCAGGTTCTATTTCCAACCCTAATCTGGAACTGCTCGAAGCTGCGCTCCAAGGCTTCCCTTTCCCGGCGCTGCCGACCTGCTGCTGCTTCTTGTCTTGCGAGTTCGTTCAGGTACTCGCGAACAAGTCCAGTCAACGTCGTGTCGCGATCTACGGCAATTTTTCGAACACGTTTGACGAGTTCTTCTGGTAAGGAAAGCGTGATATTCATGTACCCATAATATGTGATTCCCTTATTCTGTGCAACAAATATGCACACTGAAGAATCGCTCGCCGTTTTTCAGTGCCTCCGCGTCCCTTGTGTTAACTCGGACGTTTTCCTCGTTTTCCATGTTGCGCCGCAAAATGCCCCGTGCTACCTTTGGCGAACAAAAGGCGAATTGCAGAAAGGACCTTTCATGTCGGAATCGCTAGCCGTTCGACGAGCGGAAACGTCGGCCGCCATCACGCGCGTCCACGAAGTGCTGGATGCCTTTGCTGCTCGCGACGAAAATGGCGAAATGCTCACAGCGGTCCGCCATTTTCCGGCGCGCGAAGCTCAGTGGGCGGACTTCCCTTCGTGGGTCCATCCCGATCTCGTTTCCGCTTACGCAGAAAAAGGAATTTCTCGACTCTACACACACCAGGCCGAAGCAGCCGAAGCCGTTCACGCCGAAAAAAACGTCGTTATCGTAACGCCGACAGCTTCCGGAAAGACGCTTTGCTACAACCTGCCGGTTTTGAACGCGACACTTGAAAATTCCGACTCCCGCGCGCTGTATCTTTTTCCAACCAAGGCTCTCGCGCAGGATCAGCTCGCCGAACTCCACGACCTTACTCAGCGTTTGGAAAATCGCTTTGGTGTTTTCACTTACGACGGCGACACTCCCGCCGACGCGCGCCGTTCGATTCGTGAAAAAGGGCACATCGTCCTGACCAACCCCGACATGCTGCACACCGGAATCTTGCCGCATCACACGCGCTGGCCGCGCCTCTTCGAAAATTTGCGATATATCGTTCTCGATGAATTGCACACCTATCGGGGAGTCTTCGGCAGCCACTTGTGCAACGTTCTGCGCCGGCTCCGCCGCATCGCGCGATTCTATGGCCGCGATCCGCAATTCATTTGTTGCTCCGCGACCATCGCCAATCCGGGTGACCTCGCGTCGCGCCTTCTCGAAACGGAAGTCGAAGTCCTCAACTCCAACGGCGCTCCCGCCGCGGAGAAAACTCTTGTTTTTTACAATCCGCCCGTCGTCAATCGCGCGCTGGGGATCCGCCGCAGCTACATCAATGAATCCTCGCGCGTCGCGCAGGAATTTCTGAAGCACGATTTGCAAACCATCGTCTTCGCGAATTCTCGGCTGCAAACGGAAATTCTTCTCACCTACTTGCAGCAAGCGAATCCGCGGCTTCCAGGAAAGTCCGACACGATTCGCGGCTATCGCGGCGGCTACTTGCCGAACGAACGCCACGAAATCGAGCGCGGCCTCCGCGACGGAAACATTCGCGGAGTCGTCTCGACAAGCGCCCTCGAACTTGGTATCGACGTCGGCTCACTCGACACCGTCGTCATGGCCGGATATCCCGGCACCATCGCCGCCACCTGGCAGCGCGCCGGCCGCGCCGGCCGCCGCAGCGGAAGCTCCTGCGCCGTGCTGGTGGCTTCGTCGTCGCCGCTCGATCAGTTCATCGTGCGCCATCCGGATTATTTTTTTGGCAACACGCCCGAACATGCTTTCATCCAGCCGGACAATCTGGAAATTCTGATCAACCATTTGAAATGTGCGGCGTTCGAACTGCCCATTGGTCCTGACGACAAATTCGGAGAGGTCGATCTTCCTGATTTGTGCGCGCGGCTTGCCGAAGCCCGTTTTCTTCACCTGGCCGGGGAGAATTATCACTGGACGCAGGAGGCTTATCCCGCCGATACCATCAGTTTGCGGTCCGTCTCCAGCGATAATTTCGTGATCATCGATGTCACCGGCGCGCCGACGGTTATCGGCGAAGTGGATTTTCCAAGCGCACTTGGTTTTCTGCACGAAAAAGCCATCTACATTCATGGCGGCCAACAACACCACGTCGAACATCTCGATTTCAAGGAGCGCAAAGCATACGTGAAGCGCGTCGACGTCGACTACTACACGGACGCCATCCGCTACACGCAAGTCCGCGTCCTCGAAATCGCAGCCGCTGTCCAATCGTCCGCGCATCTTCATTCCCACGGCGACGTTCTAGTGCGATCGCAAGTTGTCGGGTTTAAGAAAATCAAATTCTTCACTAACGAAAATATCGGCGACGGCAAACTCGAACTCCCTGAAAACGAAATGCACACAACTTCCTACTGGATCACTCTTGAACGTTCGCTCCTCGAATCGCTTCCCTTCACCGTGAGCGAGCGCCAAAGCGGAATGTTCGGCCTGCTGCACGCGCTCGAATCCGTCGCCACACTTCTGCTGATGTGCGATCGCCGCGACCTTGGCACGGCCATCGGCGAACGTCCTCCGGCTGCCGATTCGAACAGTGTCCCATGGGGTGAGGGAGATGAACTGATCTCATTGCATTCGGCAGGGCGTCCGTTCGCTAGAGACTTCTCTCCAACTCACTTACAGGACGCTGTTTCTACCAACGCCAAGGAATTGTTCGAACCAAACTTGTATCTGTACGACGCTTATCCCGGCGGCATCGGTTTTTCCGAACCGCTCTTTCGAACGCGCATGCTTCTCGTGCAAAAAACGCGCGAACTGATCGCCGCATGCCCTTGCGAACAAGGCTGTCCATCCTGCGTCGGCCCCGCGGGCGATCTCGCTCCGCGCGCGAAGGAAGCCGCCCTCGCCATTCTCGACAGGTTGTGTGCCTAGATGGCTGCCGCTGCCGACAAATTCGCAAGGCTCGCTGCGCTGAAGCCCACGCGGCCCCTGCCGGCGCGGCCCGCCGCGATTCGAACGCCGGGCGAAGAGGACGTGCTCGGCCGGCTCCTCGGCGCGGGGGTCGCCAGTAATCCTTTCGGCGAGCACCTGGCGGTTCGAAACTGGTTCTCCACTCCGGAATTTTCGGAACCATCATCCACAACGCTCGAATTGCTTTCGCGGACGCGCGACGAATCCATTGCGAGAAAAACCCGCGCCGCCCTGGAAGATCCGGAAAAATGGCTGTTCCTGGATACGGAAACCACCGGCCTCGCAGGAGGCACGGGCACGTACGCGTTTCTGATTGGCCTGGCGTGGTGGGACGCGGGCGGATTGCAGGCCGAGCAATTCTTCATGCGCGATTTCGCGGAAGAACATGCGCTGCTGCACGAATTATCCCAGCGTGTAGCGGAGCGGCCGGTGCTCGTTACCTTCAACGGGAAATCCTTCGATTGGCCGCTGCTCGAAAATCGTTTCACGATGACGCGCTCCATCGCCGTGCCGAAATTGGAGGCCCATCTGGATTTGCTGCACCCCGCGCGGGCGTTGTGGAAGCTTCGGCTCGGTTCGGTGCGGCTGGTGGAACTCGAACGCCACGTGCTCGACGCGCCGCGCCTAGGCTGGCACCGGGAGAACGATGTTTCTTCCGCGCTCATCCCGCAATTTTATTTTGACTACTTGCGCGGCGGGCCCGCCGAGCCGCTTGCGGCGGTAGTGCGCCACAATCAGATGGATTTGCGCGGGCTGGCCGCTCTTTTCGGCAAAATCAATACACTGCTGTCGGAACAAACAAGCGACGCGACGGAAATCGAGAGCCTCGACCTTTTCGGGTTATCGCGATTTCTCCAGCGCCGTGGAGAGAGCGATCGGGCGCACTCGGCGTGCGCGCAGGCCCTGGAAATCGGGCTGCCGGCGGAATTTCGCCCGCAGGCGCGCCGCGATCTCGCGCAGATGGCCAAGCGGCGCGGCGAGCACACGCGCGCCGCAGAGATCTGGCTGGAAATCGTGGCCGATGGGCACGACGGAATTCACGCCTGCGAACAACTGGCCATTTACTACGAACGTCATGCCAAGGACTTTCCCCGCGCGACAGAATTTGCGCAATTGGCACTCGCAAAACTCAGGCGCCAGCGGAGCGTTTCAAGCGATCCCCTTCTTGCCGCGCGATGTGCGCGGCTAGAGCAAAAATTCCTGCACCGCCTTTCACGCTTGCGGCATCAAATGAACACGGTTGGCGGCGTGGCAAGACTGCTTGCTCTATCACGCTGCGGCGGCAAATCGTAGGCGTAGAGCTAATACCCCGCCCGGCGTCAAGCCAATTCCTTGTTCCTCAATTCAAGGGAGGAAATCGGATGGAAACCTCAGCGGCAAAACAGCAAGCTATGGCAGGAGACACCGTGATCACTGCCGAGCAAAGATATCTGCGCACCGAACTGGAACAGCGCCGAGAGCGCCTTCACGAGGCTTTACATTCGCCCGCCGCCGACCCTTCGCTTTCTCAATTGTTGACGGCCGTGGACACGGCGCTGAGCCGCATCGACCACGGGACATTCGGGCTCTGCGAGACGTGCCACGACACCATTGAAGCGGAGCGCCTGCTTGCCGATCCGTTAGTGCGGTTCTGTTTGGACCATCTTACAAGCGCCGAACAGCGCGCCTTGGAGAGCGATCTTTCCATGGCTGCGCGCATCCAGCGCGGGCTCTTGCCGAAACCGGGCCTGGCACCAGTTGGGTGGGACGTCCGTTATCACTATCAACCGGCAGGCATGGTAAGCGGTGATTACTGCGATCTCTTCGAAACAGAGCGTGGCCTGCTCTTTATGCTGGGGGATGTTTCCGGCAAGGGCGTTGCCGCGTCGATGCTCATGAGCCACCTTCATGCCACGTTTCGCAGCCTCGCAGAAGCCGGTCTGCAGCTCGACCGCATGGTCGAAGACGCCAACCGTATTTTCTGCGAGAGCACTCTTGCCGGACAATTTGCAACCCTCGTCGTGGGACGAGCAGCCCACGATGGTTCCGTGGAGTTTGTCAGCGCGGGCCACCTTCCCGTGCTTCACATACAAAGTGACGGAGCAACGCCAAAGGACTCTACGGGAGTGCCTCTGGGAATGTTCTGTAACACCCGCTTTCCCGTCCATCGGCTTACGTTAGCTCACGGTGACACGCTGTTCCTCTATACCGACGGATTGACGGAAGCGCCGAATCGCGCGGGTGCCGAGTATGGCCTCCACCGAATCCGTACGCTGGCCGCGCGGCACCCAGGGATAGAACCTGCGGGACTGATCTCCAAATGCCTGGAAGACCTGCAGAGCTTTGCGGAGGGCCTGAAGCAACCGGACGATTTAACGCTTCTCGCCGTTCAGCGCGCTGAGTAAGAGCATCTGGCCCCTAAGGAAGCTGCCGGGAACTCTGACCGCGACGGAGTTTTCTCCGTATGCTGGGATCATGGCGGTCTTGGTCGGAGCGGACCCAGGCTTCTCCGGTGGCTCGGGCGCCAAAGGCCAGTTCAGAGCTTTGGTGAAAGCGTCGAATTTGTCGCGCGTCGTACCTTCAAGAGTGACGCACTCTAGCCCCATACAATCCAGGAACACGCTGCCATCGGGAGTGTCAAACGAGAAAAAATTCGGCCGGCGCAGCAAATTCGAGCGTTCGGAATATTTTTTTTCGAGTGCTTCGGAATATTGTCCGAAGAAGCGCACCGCGTGCTCTTCGGTATTCAGATGCAGGCGGGTCACCAGAACGAGTTTCTTTGTTTGTTTCTGCTCGAAGACGGCATAACGGTCGCCCTCCCAAGAAGCCGCCAAATTCTTCGCGCGGTCGTTGTCCAAAAATTGCTTCAGGACTTCCTTCCAGCCAAACTCACCCATGATGTTTTCATCGAGCTTTGACCAATTGTTGCCGAGCAATTTTTCAAGTTGCGGAAGAGTGACAGTTACCGGCGTCTTGCCGGAACGATAGAGTGCCGGATGGAGAATCTGCTGCGTGGAGACCGGCGGCTTCTCAAATACGGCCGGCAGAGCGGACCACCCAACATTTCGAATGACGGCAGCCGAAAAATTCAGTCCGCCAATATAGGGAAAGATCAACGCGTCCTTGAGGAATGGAGGAGCTTTTTCCAGCGTCGGAGTGCTGCCCAGATCGCCAATCAGCATGGAAGGGTCGAAGTCCGGCAGGTCCTTTAGGGAACGACCGGTGCTGAGCATCAGGTAGTCGACCATGGCGGCCATGGCGCTGCCTTCGAGCACGGCGTCGCGCGCCAGCTCGGCGTCTTCATTGGGGCGGGCTGCTTTTAACCACGCTTCGATCTGGAAATGTTGGTCTTCGAGGGCATGCGTCAATTCATGGGCCATGACCATGCGCTGGTCGGCAAGCGGGCTCCAGTCCGCGATATAAAATTCCCGGGCCTTGGGATCGTAGAGACCTTCGACTTGTTCCGTGAGCACGTTCACCATGAAGGAATCAAGGTCAAAGCCCTTGGGAAGCAGGCCAAAGGCTTCCGCGCTGCGCTGATCGGCGTAGCGTTCAGCGGCATTCTTTTCTTCGTTCATCTGCTTGATGACGTACGCGCGGATTTCCTCCCGGGAACGCAGGGATTTCTTTAGCGGGGTGACCAATTTCAGGCCGGTGATCTGGCTCATCTGTCCAAGGACTTCGTCGGCGGCAGCGATGAAATCGGCATCTGGAGCGGGCTTGGAATCCGCGGGCGGAGGAGTGACGGAAGCTTCTTGGGCAGGGATAGCGACGCCGCCAAGAAGCAAGGCAAGGCTCAAGAAGAGGGGGCGCAGCCCGAAACAAACGTTTTTCCAGTGGCAGTTCATGTCGTTTTCAGAATAGCAGAATCCGCAGGGAGCCGTCTGGAAGGCAGACGAGCGATGAATACTTCTCTTGTCAGGACAAGCGATTGACCCTAGTTCAATTCTTCTTTCGGGTGAAGTGGAAGAGCATGGGGATGTCCTTGCCATCCTCGCGCCAGGTCCAAGTTTCCGTGAGGTGGTCGGCGTCATCGAAGCGAAGGACGAGATGATGCTGGTGGCCCGTGGAGGGCGATTTGAGATTGCCAGCGCCCTCGAAATCAAAGCTCAGCTCCTTGATGTCATCGGAATCGGGGACGACGCGCATGCGCGGCTGGTTGTTCGTTGGGCAGTAATGGACCAGGGCGATACCATCGCCATCCATGCTGTAAAGCGTGACCATCTCTTCCATGCCCGAGGGGGAGAGCGTTTCCATGACGGCTGTGCCGGAGGCAAGGACCTTGAAACTGGTTTTTGCCACCATGCCATGCGCATCTTTGCCTTCCCAGTCGTCGGCGAGCGATTGCAGCTTCTTGAAGGCGGTCGCAGAACGCGTGCCGGCCCAAACCGGCAGAGCGATAAACGACACCAGCAGCAGAAGGAGCGAAAGTTCGCGTCGTAACACAAGCACCTCCTGGAAGAGAACGGCGCAGGATGTGGCAACCTTGAGAATTGTGATGCGCCGCGATATGAGCGGTTTGACGCCGGAAGCTGCGAAATGGAACACCCGCGCAAAGGGGGATTCTTGCGGCCAAAACCCACAGCGCGTCAGGGCACTGACAGCCACCATGGTCGCTCTTCTTGGGTCATGAAAGGTCGACGACCTCCTTCGAGAAACGTGGTGTACTATTTGGCGGAGGATTCTGTTTGAAAGGAAGGCAGTGTAGCCATGCATATCAAGAATTCAGGGCGCAGGTCGATTTGGGGCACAGGCGTGCTTGGCGTTTTCTTGATGGCCGCGAGTTTCACGGCGGCGCAAACACCCTCTCCAGCGTTGCTGGTCCTGGAAAAGAGCGACAATTCGCTGGCGATTGTTGATCCGGCAAATTTGCAGACTGTTGCGCGAGTTCCAGCGGGCCCCGATCCGCACGAAATCGTGGCATCGCCGGATGGCAAGCTTGCCTACATCTCGAACTATGGAGGTTCCGACAGCACGCTGAACACCATCTCGGTAATCGATGTGGCTGCACGGAAGGCGTTGCCGCCGATCAACCTCGGGGCGCTGCGCTCCGCGCATGGTTTGGCGTTCGCTGGCGGCAAGCTGTATTTCACAGCGGAGACGAACAAAGCGGTTGGGCGCTACGACCCCGTGACGAAGAGTGTGGATTTGGTTCTCGGCACGGGGCAGGACAGGACGCACATGGTTGCCGTTTCGGAGAATCTCGAACGGATCGTCACTTCCAATGTCTCTTCCGGAACGATCAGCATCATTGAGCAGGTTTCCCAGACAGCTAGTGGATTCCTTGCGCCGCCGGCACCGGAGAGGGCGGGGCCCACCTTTGTGGCAGGTTCACCTCCTCCTGGCGGGCCTTCGCCAGGAATGGGTTCGCCAACTGGCCTCCCAAGGAAAACTTGGCGTGTGACCAACGTAGCAGCCGGGCGAGGAGCGGAAGGTTTTGATGTGTCGCCCGACGGCAAGGAAATCTGGGCAGCAAATGCGCAGGACGCTACCGTAACCATCATCGATGTGGCCGGCAAACGCGTGACGCAAACTCTGCCCATTACGGTAAAAGGAGCCAACCGGCTGAAATTTACGCCGGATGGCAAACGAGTATTGATCTCCGGTCTGGGCGCCGGGGCGGACAGCAATCTCGTGGTGCTGGACACAGGAACGCGGAAAGAAGTTAAGGGATTCAATCTCGGAGGCGGTTCAGCGGGAATTTTGATCGTCCCGGACGGATCCCGCGGGTACATAGCTGTCAGCGGGAAGGACAAAGTGGCCGTCGTAGATATGAAAAACCTGGAAGTTACCGGATACGTGACCACTGGGAGGCAACCTGACGGTCTGGCGTGGGTCCAATAAGAACGAGTCTCCAAGCCGAGCCAATTTTTTGGTTCGGAACCGCGTCGGTTTCAAATTGAAACACTACTCTTTGTTCCGAAAACTTAACAGTATCGTGATTCTGTTGTACTCTGCTGAGAGGGATTCACTCAGCCCCCGAGGGATTGATGCTTCCCGGTTTTCGTCTGCGGCAGGCCCGCGAGCGACTCGGACTCACTTATCGAGATGTGGAACGCGCCAGCTACGAATTGGCGGCACGCCGAGGCCGTCCCGACTTCATCGTGCACATTAGCAGGCTGGCAGATATAGAGAACCGTGGAGTTGTGCCGGGTCTGCACAAATTGTATACGCTGGCAGCCATTTACCGGCTGAACCCAGTGGAGATCTTTCGCTGGTTCGACGTGCCTATCGAGGAGTGCTTTCATGATGGAGCAGCGTTCGCGGTGCCGCAGACGCATCTGATGGCCGCGCCCACTTCGCTGCGGATACCGATGAAATTTGATCCGGCGTTCGATCCGCGGCGTACGGAATTTCTGTCCAGAATGGTGGAAAAGTGGGGGAATTTTGAAGGGGTGCTCACGAACGGCCACAGCCATTACTTCTACGGATATATCGGAACGTCAGACCGGCGAATGATGCCGTTGCTGCGCCCCGGAAGCATCGTGCTGGTTGATGGTTCGGCGAACAAAATTGATGATGGCGATTGGACCACGGAGCATGACCGTCCCATGTACTTTGTGGAAGTGCGGGATGGATACCGTTGCGGGTGGTTCCACCAGGAAGGCTCGCGGCTGGTAATGCAGCCGCACCCCCTGTCACATTGTTTACCGGAAACGTGGCGCGTGCCGGACGAGGCAGAAATCGTGGGCCGGGTTACGGGCGTGGTTACGCGCCTGAACGGGCCGGAGAGCGTTCCTCATCCAGAATTTCCAGAATAGCCCGTAGATTTGAGCAGAAAAGGTCCTTGAGATAATCCGGCACTTCTTCCGGCACCAGGACGCGGTAGGCTTCGTTGCGGCGCCAGTGAGAAACAGCCACAGACATGCCGCCTTCCATGGCCGCAAGGCAAACGCGTAGGTCTTCCTCCTGGCTGGAGAGCGGCGACTCCAATATCCGTTCGAAAATCTGTTCGTGACAAAGCTGCAAGGCTTGCTGGATGGACGCGTGTGGATAAAGCGCAGCAAGCCCTGCATGTTCATACCGGCCGCTGGAAAGATCCCGCAGAGATGCGATGTAGGCTAGCCGGGCAAATTGCCCGGGAATGCCCGCAAGAGTCGTCAGGGTGAAGTCCTGAATGACTCTGCGGTTTTGCTGGAGCTGCGTAAGCATTCTCATGCCACCGTGTGTTCCGCATTCGGAACACTTTCCAACAAAGACTCTCGCCACAGCTCTCCCTCCTCATCCTGTACCTGAGGAGGGATACAACCTTGAAAAAATTAGCATTTGTCGTGGCAGTTTTTGCTTTAGCTGTATTGATGGTACTTCCTGTTATGGGGTTCGTCAACGTCTCAGCCGGTAAATCAGTCACAATCGATCGCACGTTGAGCGCCGACGGTTGGCCGCTTCCACCAGGACCGCCTACCTCGAACACAAAGCTTGTAGCTGATGGCTGGCCACTCCCGCCAGGACCGCCTACCTCGAACGCAACGCTTATAGCCGATGGCTGGCCGCTCCCGCCAGGACCACCCTCATTGAACCAGCCGCTAGCTGTCGCATGAGAGTACTCTAATCGTGAGACTGGGCTGAATTATAGGATTCAGCCCAGTACTCATGCACTATGGCAGGAGGACATACCGACAGGACATACCGCCTATTCAATTGACAATTGCGCATGTGTTAAGATGCACGCGTGTTGAGGGACCTACCACAAATACAGCAGATGCTGTGGGCCGTGAACATCATGACAGGAGCTTTGCTTGTTGGCCTGCTTGCGGTTCGCAAAAACTACCGCGCATATCCGGCATTCTCTCTTTATGTGCTTCTGAATCTGATCCTCGGCGCTTTGGCATTCCTCGTCTACCGCAGACTGGGGTTCTTCTCTAACGCATCCTGGCGTATCTCATGGGGAATGCAAGCGCTGGTGCTTTGCGCCCGCGGACTGGCGGTGATGGAGGTATGCAAGCATCTCCTTTCGCACTACCGCGGGGTCTGGGCGCTTGCCTGGCGTGTTTTGCTGGGGTGCGCGTCTCTGGTTCTCTTGTATGCCGGTCTGGCGGCAAGGCACGGCTTGGGATTCGTGCTGCCAAAAGCCGAGAGGGCCCTGGAGCTGGCAATCGCCGCAGTGATCGTTGCCGTATTCGTTTTTCTTCGCTATTACGACGTGGAAGCAAAACGCGAGGACCGCGTGCTGGCAATAGGGTTTTGCCTCTATTCGTGTTTCAGCGTGCTGAACAACACGGTACTCGAGCGCTTCCTGGATAGCTATGTCCCTCTCTGGAATTTCCTAGAAATGCTGGCGTTTTTCGGAAGCATGCTCCTGTGGATCTGGGCCCTCCGCAAACCGCAAACCGCAGGAACTCCGAAGACTCTTTTGCCTGCCGGGGTCTACCAGACGCTTGCGCCTCAATTCAATTCGCGTTTGCGCTCGCTCAATGAACAACTCGTCCAATTCTGGAAGGCGGAGGCTACACGAAATTGAATCTTTCGCCTATTTTGTTCTTTGGTCTCGTTGCCGTCCTTCTCCTTGCGCTCGCTTGGGCTTTGCGGATGCCCCGGAGCCCAAGGAATCTCCAGACCGATCCGCACGCGCTGGAAGAACAAGGCCAGTACCACGTAAATCACTTGCCGAAAATCCGTCAGGCCTTGGCGGCGGCGGATTACGATTTCCTATCCAAGAGAGCTTCGCGCGGAACGCAACGGCGCGTGCGCCGCGAGCGCCGGCATGCCGCGTTGACCTATCTGGCTGCCTTACGCGGCGATTTCGAGGGTCTGCTACGGATGGCAAGAGTGATTGCGGTGTTGTCTCCGGAAGTGGCCGCGACGCACGAGTTCGAGAGGCTGCGCCTTACAGTAAAGTTTTCCTGGCGGTACCAGATGATTCGATGGAAGCTGTTGGCGGGCTTCGCCCCATTGCCGCAACTGGACGGCCTGAGTGAGTTGGTCAGCGGATTGAGCGTGCGAATGGAAGCGGCAATGAAGGAGCTGGGAGAACGCGCTGCGGTTGCTGCGGAGCTAGCTTCAGCGATGAATCGCCGCGGCCTGAATACTGTTTAGCAGCAACTCGTCCACTGCGGCTAATAGATCGGTCGCCTTGAAAGGCTTCTGAAGAATCTGACGGCCGTTTCCGGCGATGTTCTCGCCGGTGTCTTCCGCAGGTGTGACAGCACACATCCAGATTAATTTGCTACTGAGAGCGGGCTTGTGCTGCACCAGCCATTCGCTCAAGTCACCCCCGTTTGCCCCGTCAGAAACATGCAGATCCGCAACGATCAGATCAAAGCTCTCTTTTTCAAGAAAGAGTTGCGCTTCACGCAGGTCCCTCGCGGACTGTACTTGATGATCGCGGGCACGCAGAATAGTTCCGACCGCTTCCAGTACGGAATCGTCGCGATCCACGAGGAGGATTCGTCCATTTTTTGGCGGGATGGCGTTTTGCTTGGACGTGGAGGTGTTGGAAGACGCCGCCGGCTGAAGAGGAAGCTCGATGAGAAACGACGCCCCACGCGCCGGGAGGTTACTTACGCGAATGGTTCCCCCATGTTCCGTGATGATTCCATAGCAAATGCTGAGACCAAGACCTGTTCCCTTGCCGACCGGTTTTGTGGTGTAGAAGGGATCGAAAACCCGCGAAGCATCTTTCACGCCCGGTCCGCTGTCAGTGAATTCAATGCACAACCGGTCGCCATTGTGGCCAGTGCGCACCCACAGATCGCCATCGGCGGAGTGTTCCAGGATGGCGTCAACTGCATTGTTCACCATATTCAGGAAGACCTGTTGGAGCTGGTGTGGATCAGCGTAAGTGAGCGGCAGGTCCTCCGCGAGGTCCAGGTGGACGCGGACGTTGTGCATGCGCAAGTCGTAATCACGCAAGGCCAGAGTCTCTTCGAGGGCCTGGTTGATCTGCACCTGAATGCGCTCCGGCTTATGCTGACGGGCGAAGCTAAGAAGGTTCTGCACGATCCGGTGTGTGCGCTGCGCCTGCTTGTAAAGCTTGTCGGCATACTCAATTCCCTGCTGGCCCATCTGTCCACTAGAGGTCAGCAACTGGCTGTAGCCAAGGATGGCGGTTAGCGGATTGTTCAATTCGTGGGCGACGCCGGAGATCAACTGGCCGACCGCCGCCAGCTTCTCGCTGTGAAGCAATTGCTCCTGGGTGCGGCGAAGATTTTCATAAGCCTGGCGAGTTTCCTCATAGAGGATGGAGCGCTCGATGGCACTGGAAATCTGACTACCGACGGCGATGAGCAAGTTCACGTCGGCCGGAGAAAACTCCCGAGGGGTGCGGCTGCCCACGACCAGGCCGCCGATGACGCGGTCCTTGGACCACAGAACCACAATGTAGGCATCAACAATCTCTTCTTTTGCCTGGGCATCGCGGAAAACTGGCGGCAGGGGCAATCCTTGTGCGGAGAGAAACGTCGCATGGACGGCCCGGATGTGCTGCATCAACTCCGGCTTCACGGAGACTGGTGGAAAGCGCCTTGAAAATTCCGAGCGATGCCCAACCGATGCGACGCGCCGCAACTGCGTGCCGTCCTGTTCAAACAAATAGAGCGAGGTGGCGTCCAGGTTAAAGAGTTCGGCCATCTGACCCAGAGTGCGATGCAGCGAGTCGGTCAGGTCTAGCGATTCGCTAAGCGTCTTGCCGATGGAATTCAGCACCAGGAGCTCGCGATTGCGTCGCCGGATTTCGGATTCGGCGCGCTTTCGCTCGGTAATGTCGAGCAGGAATCCCTGATAAGCCGTCACGTTCCCGTCGGCATCCCTGACGGCAATGGAAGATTCCTGCATGATGCGTATTTCACCGTCTTTGCGGCGCATCTCGAATTCGAAATCGGCGACGCTGCCGTGCTGATGCAAGAGCTTCTTGAGTCGTTCGCGATCAGAGCTGTTGGCGTAGAAGGTGGTGGCAATGTCCAGTGCCAGCAACTCCTCGCGGTTTTCAAACCCGGTCATTCGAAGAAGGGCATCGTTGAAATCCAGAAAGCGGCCCTGGGGCGTGGAGATGAACACGCCTTCCTGAACGCTGGACACCAGAGAGCGGTATTTCTCCTCCGCGCGCTTGCGGTCGGTGATGTCCTTCAGGACATGAACAGTACCGAGTTGCAGTCCACTCGGATCGGTAAATGTGGAGTTGGAGGCCAGGAAGTAGCCGGGCAGCCACGGATCGGGCTCGTCGCCTTCCCCGCCGACTCCTTCACAGTACGGGCAACTCTTGTAGCTGGCGTTTTGAATGGGAAGAAGTTCCGTGACGCTTCTGCCGACAAGCGCGTTCGCCTGGCGTCCCAAAAGCTGGCTCAGTCGCTGATTACTGCGAAGGATACGCCCCGCGCGATCGTGGACCAGTATCGGGTCGCCTATGGAATCAAAGGTGTATTCCCATTGACGCTGAACCGCGGTAACTTGCTCAAACAAGCTCACGTTCTGAAGCGTCAATCCGAGCAAATTTGCGATGTTGACAAGATACGATAGCTCGTCCGGCTGAAAGTGTCCCTGGCGGGTCGAGCCAACCGCCATGATTCCCAGCGCCCCTTGCTTGCCAGGGAGAGCCAGAGTGACGAGCGTTTTCAATCCGGCTTCTTCCACTCTCTTCAGGGCCGCGGGATCCCACTCTTCCCGGGATTCCAGGAATTGGCACTCTTCCTTTAGCACATGTTGCGCCCAAGGCTGCGTGGCGGAGAGTTTGGCGTAGCGAGTTAAGTAGGACTTCTCAAATCCCACGGATGCTCGCGCAACAAGTTGCGCCAGATTTCCTTCGCCTTCTTTCAGACGAACAATGCCGTGGGTGGCGCCAAGGCTTTCCACGAGATGCGACAGCACCTGGTCAATCACTTCCTGGATCGAGAGAGTCTGCGTGCTAGCCGCCGTCAAGAGTGTCAGCCGGCGCATTTTGTCGTTGAGTTCTTCGCTTCGAGCGCGAGCGCCTTCCAGGACGACCACGACCATGGCGATGCCCAAAGCCACTCCCAGAAAATGGTCGAATGCGACGCGCAACAAGAAAAGCGGACTAAGACGCCAAAGGGGGCGATCCAGGCCATGCAGGCCACTCAGGAGGAATATTCCTGCGAGAAGTTGGGCGCCGTGCCCCCTGCGCGCCACTTCCGATCTCCACATCATCCACCCAGCCAGCAGGCAGATCACCGTCTCGAAGATGGCGGTTTCCCAGTGCAGGGAACCCACCTGGCTTGGGCCTCGCCGTTCGACATAGTAAATGGCGGTCAAGAGCAAGCCGATCACCGGAACGACGGACGAGAATCGCCGCTCCGCACCCGCCGAGCAATGCACTACGGCTACCAGAAAGAGAATCAGAGCGGCGGCCTGCCCCAATACGCTTGCCAGATTTAGTCCGGGAAACTGGCGAATTAGCAGCGCCAGTTCGCATAGCGACGAGAGAGTAAAGCAGCACCACCCGCCAAGCCAAAACCGGAAATAGCCCGCATGGTGATCGCGGCGAAAAAGAAGAAAAAGGACTAGCAGGATGATCGAGGCAGTCGCTTCGAAGAACGCGATCCCTAGCAGGCCTTGATTCGCCAACACCGTGACCCGCCTCCCGGCCGGTAGTGCCGTCGCTGCGGTGATGGTGCTGCCGCGAAGCTTGCTGTGGACGGCGAGAAGCTCTGAGGAGTGACCTTCTATTGACGCTAGCACGCTATTTTCTGACTGGGCAAGCAAGTCCCTATTTGGATGTGCCGTCACATATAATGCCTAGGGGGGGCACACCAACGTGGAGATGGAAAACATACTGGTCGTGGACGATGAGGAAGCAATTCGAGAGGTCGTTTCGACCATGCTGGAGTCCAAGGGCTATCGCTGCACGGCGGTCCAGAACGGCCGCGTCGCCCAGGATCACGTCAAGAAAGCAACCCCCGACCTGGTTCTGAGCGACATGATAATGCCGGAAATGGATGGCATCCGGCTCCTCGAATGGATGCGTCAATACGATCCGGAAGTGCCGGTGATTATGGTCACAGCTATTCACGACATCTCCACCGCCCTGGAAGCGATTCGCCGCGGAGCTTATGACTACATCCTCAAGCCTTTTGAAAAGGACCAGCTCTTCTTAGGCGTGGGACGGGCACTCCAGCACCGCCGGCTCATCATCGAAAACCGCAATTATCAGCGCAACCTCGAGCAGCTTGTCGAAGAGCGCACCGCGCAGCTCACCGCCAAGCACGTGGAGCTCGAGCAGTCCTACGACGACACCCTCGAAGCCCTCGGTAGCGCGCTCGACTTAAAGGACGCTGAAACTGAAGGGCATTGCCAGCGGGTCACCGCGTTTTGTATATCCATCGCCAGGTCCATGCCCGTCCCCGACCCGTATTTGCCCATCCTGGCGCGCGCCGCTTTCCTCCACGATATCGGCAAGATGGCCATTCCAGACAGCATTCTTCGCAAACCTGGCCCGCTGGACGACGCGGAAAAAAAGAAAATGCGCGAGCATTGCGAAATCGGCTACAACATGTTGATTCGCATTCCCTTCTTGCGTGACGCGGCAGAGATTGTGCTGGCGCACCAGGAGTTTTATGACGGCTCGGGCTATCCCCGCGGGCTAAAGGGAGAACAAATTCCTATGGGAGCGCGAATCTTTACCATCGCGGATTCGCTCGATGCCATGATTAGCGATCGTCCTTATCGCCGAGCCTTGCCGATGTCCCACGCCCGCGAAGAGATTAAGCGCTGCTCCGGCAGCCAGTTTGACCCCACCGTCGTCGACGTGTTTATGACCATTCCGGAACAGCACTGGCTGGACCTGCGCGAGCACCTCGGCTCGCCATTCCGCCTCGCGCATCTGAAGAACTTGTAGACACCACACCTGTATCGGGTTTCCTTGCTGGCCGAACACTAAATCCCGCCGAATTTATGGTTTCTCTGACGCTGGAGGCCGCTTGTTCTCCTCTGGAGGTACATCCTTCGGTAAACCGATCTTGTCGCTGGTGTCCACGGCGAAAAGGCTGAAGTTGTTAAGCGTATGGCTGTGGTGGTAGCGCTTTCCATGTAGCTCGAGATACATGTCGGCATACCAAGGCAGCCATAGCTCCGTCTTTCCATTCTGGAAACTCACCGGGCCGTAATCGATCGCCAAGTGATCACGCATCAGCTCTAGCTCCTTCATCGGCTCGCGCAAGTCGGATTCCACGTGCAATATATTGTGGCTGCTGGCCGCGACCCAAACCCGGCCCTTCAGCGGAATCTCGACAGTCTTGGTCTTGGTCTCCCAAAGCCGCAGGAAAGATTTCACGTTAGGCTTCTGCTCGAAATGCACTATCCACGCCGCCTTGCCGCGCCACTGGCCAAGGCCCTCGCATTTGAAGTTCAGCGCTTTTGCGAAGCCTGGATGAAAAACATCCACGCCGAGACTTACCAGCCCGACTGTGGCCAGTGAAGTGGGAAACGAGTCCGTGCCCGTGCCTCCGTCGCGTTTCTCATCGAGGAATACCAGCCCGTCTTTGGCGTGCTCGATGAACACCATGTAAGAAAAACTCTTATCCCGGATTTGCGAGACTTCGCCGCGTCCGTTGATCTCTTCGTGCTGAATGTGTTCAGTCGCCAGGAACTTTTCCAGGTTTTCAAGTTGCCGGTCGGTGCTTTTGCTGGTGTGCTCGACAATGTCGTCCGCGGAACAGCTCACGTCCGGCGCCACGCCCGGTACTGATGTATCCACACTGGGTGGCGCCCATGGCGTTACGGAAGCAACAGAGACGGACGGAAGGAGGGCTGTGCTCACGCTGCCGAGCGGCGGTACAGCTGCCGCCGTTGTGCCCTCAGGTGTCGCCTTTGCCAGGCTGGCGAGAGTGTCCTTAGCGACAGATGCCGAAGGTGATTTCGGATACTCGCGCAGCACTTCTTCCAACTCCAGCTTGGCGCCTTCGCGATTGCCCTGCGCTGCCAGGATTTGAGCCAGTAATGTTCTTGCAGAAGCGGAGTTCTCAGAGTTGAAGGCTGCCGCGCGCTGCGCATGTTCTTGGGCCTTGGAATATTCCCGCAGTTGTGCGTACGCATTGGCCAGCAGCAAATGCCCGCGCTCCGACGAGGCGTTCAGTTGCAATGCCTTCTCAAGCGTTTGCGCCGCTGCCGCAGCCTGATTCATCTGCACCTGAACATAGCCCAATCCAAGCAGGGCGCGCTCTTGCGCCCGCGAAGAACCCACTGCCTTCTGGAAGAATTGTTCGGCGACGGGCAAGTTGTGGTTGTCCAATTCCAGCATGCCTTGCAGGTATGCGACGTCGGGGTTCGTTGGAGCTATCTTGGCCGCTCTGTCCAAGTGTTTGCGGGCGCCCGCGTCGCGCTTCTTTTGCATGGCCTCCATGGCCTTGTCCATCTCTTTGATTAGGCCGAGCGGAACGACGGGAGGCCGCGTGGCAGCCTCCGCGCTCTCCGACTCCGGATGCATATAGATGAAGACGTACTGATTATGAGATGTCAGCGATTGCGTGATTTCCGTGCGATCTTTCGCGGTCCTATAGCCTTGCGCGCTGACTTCTATGTTGCAATCTCCTGCCGGTACATTGTGGAATTGCACCTGAGCGCCAGTACCTTGCGCGGCTCCGCTCACATCGATTCCCGCGAGGGGACAAGACAGCTTTACCAGTGCGTTCGCGCTAACGGGGAGGCCCGTTGACTCCCGCACGCTGACATACAGGTTCGCTGCAGGCGCCCGCCAGGACGCATTGTTGGCGAAAGACGGATCCCCCGGAATGCTCGCATTGTCTTGCGCCATGCCGGCCGCGACAAATGCCGGCAACGCAACAAACGCTGCAAGAACGAAAATCAACGCGCGAATTTTTGATTTTGAAGGCATGGCCGGCCACTCTTTAGTGCTCTAAGGTACTACCGCAGTGTACAACTGGACATGAGGATACTACTTCTCACCAATAGTGTACTGCCTGGCGAGATAAGCCTCCACAAAGGAATTCAGATCGGAGGGCTCCGCATCCCTTGCAAGGATTAAGCGGAAAACGTACTATTCTTTTTGCAATGGCGCTCATACCCATTAAAACAGCTTCCGAAACCGGTTACTGCGATTGCATTTGCGGCTGCTATGAGTTGGCCAGCCTGCGCGATGAAGATACCGGCAAGGGCTACTGTCCCGCTTGCGGAAAAGATCACGTTGACCTAAACGCCGGCGTGGGCATTCCGCTTCCAGCCCCTGCAAAAGTCTCAGCAAATTCCCCAGGTAGTCGCAAGTCTGCTTCGATGCCTTCCCCCGCAGATCCTCCTGGCCGCCTTCGGTAAACTCGGTACGGAACATCCGTGCCGTGCCTGTTAGCCACGCAAGCTCGAAAAAATGGAAGGGCGCCCCGTTTGACCGGAACGCCCTTCAGAACCCCGCTCGCTCTCGCAAACGGAAAAGTTGGATTGGCTTAGAAGATGAACTTCGCGGCCAATTGCAGTGCGCGCGCGTTGCTCGCGAACACGGTTTCGGGATTGTTGAATTCGCCGTTGCCTGGTTGCAGGAAGGTGCGGCTCCCTGTGTAACCGATGGACTGAACGTCGTTCAACGATCCCGGCACGAATTGCGGGTGATTCAGCACGTTCAGTGCCTGCGCCGAGAATTCGACCTTCTTCCCTTCGGTGAGCGAAAAACGCTTCAACGCGGTGAAGTCGAGGTTGTTAATGTGACGCGCTGGCAGAGTATTTCGGCCAAGATTCATAAGAGCAAATGACCCGGCCCGGATGTACTGGGCATTAGGGTTAGTCGCTATTCCTACTCCACTCGCGGGAAGACAGGTGCAATACGCAACCACCGCTCCGGCGGAATTGGGTAGAGCATTCACGTCCGAGCTTGTCCCAGGCGTACCCTTTGGATTGAAGATCGCTCGGTCGCCTGCCGAGTCGCCGTTTCCGTTTACATCGCGGACGGACTGCACGGTCATCCACTCCGGGGACTGGTAGGTATAGATAGGACCGGCTTCCCAGTTCCCGAGTACGTTCTTCTTGAGCCAACTGCCACTTTTGAAGTATGGCACATCATAGATGGCCGCAAGGGTAAACCGATGACGACGGTCCAACGCAGAGTTGGAACGATCGGCTGCCAGGTTCTGGAAATCCTGGGTGCGGCGTGGCGTCAGCACCGACGTAAAGAAGTCAGCCGTGCTGTTGTCGATCGTGTGGCTATAGGTGTAGGAGCCCACGAAGGTGAGCCCGTTCGCCATCCGGCGCGTGACCTGCGATGCTAGGCCGTGATAGTTCGAGTCCCCGTTCGGAGTAAACTGAACGATGTTCTGGCCAGGTCCATCGAA
>Ga0209159_1000015_pt1 | contig 152786 bp, 142 predicted proteins | sample GraSoiAngelo_144_FD_185901 | JGI IMG/M metagenome (GOLD analysis project Ga0209159, IMG submission 185901) | Grasslands soil microbial communities from the Angelo Coastal Reserve, California, USA - 14_1009_02_40cm (SPAdes) (version 2) | ecosystem: Environmental > Terrestrial > Soil >...
CACCCGACGCCAGCCTCGCACGATCCGCTCGACGTGCGCGGCGGTGCCGGCGCGGCCCACTGCCAGTAGCCGCGCCTCGGTCTCCGGGGTAGCCACGCGGGTCAACTCCCTGACCTTGGCGTAGGACAGCTCGCCGCGGGCGAGCGCGCGCGACAGCAGCGGCAGCATGCCGAGCGCGCGCGCCACCCGGACGTGCTCCCGGGCCGGTCGAGCGAGCGCGTGTCCATGGCGAGTCCCCCTTCTGCGGCTGGGGCGACACCCGAGTTTCGGAGCCACCGGGGAGACGCGCCCAGCGGCGATCGCGGCCCGATCGACATTTTTTCGACGAACGCATCCGAGACGCCTTCTCCGGGCGGTGATGGACCGCTGGGGCGGGATTTATCAGAGGCTGCCGCCACGCGGCGACTGCCCACGCAGAAGCTGTCAAGCGGAAATCGTCGGCGACTCGCCGCCGTCCCGGACGATCATCAAGTTCTTCGCGCGGGAGCTCGAACAGTAGCGCGTCCGACACGGCGCCCGGCCGGGCGCCGGCGCGTGGCTGGAGTAGAATAGCGGCGTGAGAGGCCAGGTCGCGATCCGCTCGTCCGCTGCGCGCCGTCCGCGTCGGGACTGACGTGAGCGGTACCGTCCGTGTGCGCTTCGCACCGAGCCCGACGGGCCACCTCCACGTGGGCGGCGCGCGCACGGCGCTGTTCAACTGGCTCTACGCGCGCCACCACCGCGGCGCCTTCATTCTGAGAATCGAGGACACCGACCGCTCGCGCTCGACCGATGCGAACATCGCCGCGATTGTCGAGGCGCTCGAGTGGCTCAGCCTGGACTGGGACGAGGGACCGCCGACGCCGGGCTATCGCCAGACCGAGCGCCTCGCGATCTACCGCGAGCACGCCGAGTGGCTCTTCGCCGCGGGCCGCGCCTACTACTGCGATTGCGCGCCCGAGCAACTGGAGCGCGAGCGACGGGCCGCGCAGGCGCGCAAGGAGACCTTCCGGTACTCGGGGCGGTGTCGCGATCGCGGCCTCGCCGCGGGCGCGCTCCGCCTCAGGATCCCGGACGAGGGCGCGACGATCGTGAACGACCTGATCCACGGTCCGGTGACGTTCGATCACCGCCAGCTCGACGACTGGATCCTCGTCCGCACCGAGGGGACGCCCACGTACAACTTCTGCGTCGTCGTGGACGACGTCACGATGCGGATCACCCACGTGATCCGCGGGAACGATCACCTGCCGAACACGCCGAAGCAAATCCTCTGCTACGAGGCTCTCGGCTACCCGCTCCCCGAGATGGCGCACGTCTCGATGATCCTGGGGCCGGATCGGAGCCGGCTCTCCAAGCGCCACGGCGCGACCTCCGTCCAGGCCTTCCGCGACGCCGGCATCCCCGCTGAGGCGATGGTCAACTACCTGGCCCGTCTGGGCTGGTCCCACGGCGACCAGGAGATCTTCACGCGGGAAGAGCTGATCGAGCTCTTCGACATCAAGGACGTCGCCTCCTCCGGCGCCGTCTTCGACCACGCAAAGCTCGAGTGGCTCTCGCACCAGTGCATCAAGCGGATGGACGCGGACCGGCTCGCGGCCGCGGTGGCGCCGTTCTTCCCGGCCGTCGGGCTCGCGGTACCCCGCGACCGCGAGTACGTCGCGCGCGTGCTGCCGACGCTCAGGGAGCGTGGGAAGACGTTCCGCGAGCTGCTCGAGGTTGGCCGCTTCTACTTCGAACGTCCCCGTGACTATGCGCGGGAGGCGGCGGACACGTACTTCACCGAGACGGGTGCCGGGCGGCTCGCGGCGCTCATCGCGCGGCTCGAGGCGCTGCCGAGCTTCACCCCCGACACGCTGGAGCGCGCGTACCGCGACCTGGGCGCGGAGCTCGGGCTCAAGCTCGTCGATCTGGCCCAGCTCACCCGCCTGGCGCTCTCCGGCGGGACGGCGTCGCCACCCCTGTTCGAGGTCCTCGCCCTCCTGGGGCGCGAGGAGGCGCTCGCGCGTCTCCGCGCGGCTCAGGACTGGATCATCGCGCGGAGACGGTCGTGAGGCTCCTGCTGGTCCGGCACGGCCAATCGGAGTGGAACCAGGTGCGGCGCTTCCAGGGCGCCCACGACGTCGGCCTCTCCGACACCGGGCGGGTCCAGGCCGAGGCGCTGGGGCGTGCGGTCCGGCGCGGCTATCGCGTGGCCACCGCCTATGTGAGCCCGATGCGCCGCGCCCTGGAGACGGCCGAGATCGCGCTCGCGGGGACCGCGATCCCGCGGGTCCCACTGCCGGATCTCCGCGAGCTCTCGCTCGGGGAGTGGGAGGGACGCACGGTGGACGAGGTCCGCGCCCTCCACGGGGACCCGTTTCACGCGTGGGTCCGCGCACCGCTCGACTGCCCGCCGCCCGGTGGCGAGGCGCTCCCGGAGGTCTCGGCCCGGGTGCGGCGCGCCATCGCGCGGATCGGCGAAGACCATCGGAACGGCGATGACGTGCTGGTCGTCGCGCACGGCGGCGTGATCAGCGTCTACCTCTGCCATCTGCTGGGCGTCTCGTTCAACGCGCTCTGGCGGCTCCGCATCGACAACGGCTCGCTGTCGATCGCCGAGCCCCCGCGGCTCGTCTCCGTGAATGACACCACCCATCTCCCGCCGGTGCCGCGGAGCGCGTGGTTCGACGAGTCGAGGGCACCGTGACGGTCCTGCTCGCGCTGTTCGGCGGGATGGCGCTTCTCCTCTACGGCATCCGCCTGAGCGGCGAGGCGCTCCAGCGTGCGCTCGGCGGGCGGTTACGGAGCCTGCTGACCGGGCTCTCGCGCAACCGGGTTCTCGCCGTCGTCTCGGGCGCGGCCATCACCGCGATCATCCAGTCGTCTGCGGCCACGACGCTCATGCTGATCGGCTTCGTCGCCGCGGGTCTCATGACCTTCCGCCAGACGCTCGGCGTGATCCTGGGCGCCGACATCGGCACGACGTTCACGGTCCAGCTCATCGCCTTCCGCGTCACCGACTACTCGCCGCTCCTGGTCGGCCTCGGCTTCACGACCACGTTCGTCGCGCGGCGGCGGATGCTGAAGGACGTCGGGCAGGCCCTCCTCGGGCTCGGCCTCCTGTTCCTCGGCCTCAAGCTGATCCTCGACAACGCCGGGATGCTCAAGGGGAGCCAGCTCGCGGTGGACCTCCTCGACGCGATCGCGGGCAACCCCGTGGTCGGCGTCCTCGTCGGCGCGGTGTTCAGCGCGCTGGTGACCTCGTCGGCCGCGACCCTCGGGCTGGCGCTCGCCTTCGGCCACCAGGGGTTGCTGAGCCTCGCCGGAGCCGTCGCGGTCGTGCTCGGCGCGAACATCGGCACGTGCGTCACCGCCCTCACGGCGTCGATCGGCGCGAGCGCCGAGGCCAAGCGCGTGGCCGTCGCCCACATCGCCTTCAAGCTCCTCGGGGTCGCGCTCGTCTTCCCGTTCATCGGCCCGTTCACCGCCGTGGTGGCGTCCACCGCCGCCGAGCCGGCGCGCCAGATCGCGAACGCCCACACGCTCTTCAACATCGGCATCAGCCTTGCGTTCCTGCCCTTCACGCCGTGGGCGGCGCGGGCGATCGAATCGCTCGTGCCGGACACCCAGGAGGGCGACAGCCCGTTCCGCACCCGCTATCTCGACGAGCGGGCGCTCGAGCAGCCGGCCCTGGCGTTCGGCCAGGCGACCCGCGAGGCGCTCCGAATGGCCGACGTGGTGCAGGGGATGCTCCGCGATGTGCCGGTCGTGTTCGGGAGCGACCACGCGGAGCTCCTGGAGGACGTCTCGCGGCGCGACGACCAGGTCGACTTCCTCGAGCGGGAGATCAAGCTCTTCCTCACCCGGCTCGGGCGCGAGGCGATGGGCTCGGACCTCTCGCGCAAGGAGATCGCGCTGATTTCCTTCATCGGCAACCTCGAGAACATCGGCGACATCATCGACAAGAACCTGATGGAGCTCGGCCGGAAGAAGCTCTATCAGGGACGGCGGTTCTCCGACACGGGCTGGGCGGAGATCCAGGAGTTCCACGGGATCGTCTCGAAGAACCTCGAGCGGGCCATCGCCGCCTTTGCCGCAAACGACCGGGGGCTGGCGCAGGAAGTCCTCGACCAGCGCCCCCTGATCCGACAGCGCGAGCGCGACCTGCGCGAGTCCCACCTCGGGCGGTTGCGCGCCGGCCTCGCGGAGTCCATCGAGACGTCGGAGATCCACCTCGACATCCTGACGAACCTGAAGCGCGTGAGCTCGCACGTCTCCGCGCTTGCGATCTCCATCCTTGAGGAGGTCTGAGATGAAGAAGATCGAGGCCATCATCAAGCCGTTCAAGCTCGACGACGTGAAGGAGGCGCTGACGGAGCTCGGCGTCGTCGGCATGACCGTGACCGAGGTCCGCGGCTTCGGCCGACAGAAGGGCCACACCGAGCTCTACCGCGGCTCCGAGTACACGGTGGACTTCCTCCCGAAGGTGAAGGTCGAGGTCGTCGTCGCGGACGGTCTGGTGGACAAGGTCGTCGCGACGATCGTCGGCGCCGCGAAGACGGGCTCCATCGGTGACGGCAAGGTGTTCGTGCTCCCGATCAACGAGTCGATCCGCATCCGGACCGGAGAGACGGGCGAGTCGGCCGTCTGAACCCCACCGGGCGCGACTTCCGCCGGCTCGGGTTCGCCGACCCGGCCGCCGCGCTGGCGAATTTCGAGGGCCTCACGCCGACGCCGCGGGACGCCGAGCTGCTGGCGCCGACCGTCCCGCGGCTCCTCGCCGCCCTCGCGCAGGCACCCGACCCCGACATGGCGCTCAACAACCTCGAGCGCCATGCGGCCGTGGTTGACCGGTCCGTTCTCTACTCGACGCTCGCCCAGCATCCCGGGGCGCTGCCGCTGCTCGTGCGCGTCCTCGGCTCGAGCCAGTTCCTCGCCGACGCGCTCCGCCGCCGCCCGCAGGCGCTCGCCTGGCTCCTCGAACCGGCCACGATGCGGGTCTGGCTCCCGGAGGACCTCGCGGCCGAGCTCGCTCAGGCGCTCGCGCCCTTTGAGACGCGTGAGGCGCGGATGCGGGGGCTGCGTCGGGTGAAGTACCGTCATCTCCTGCGTATCGGCGCCCGCGACCTCCTGGGCGACGCCGACCTCGCCGTGACGGCGGCGGAGCTCGCGCACCTCGCCGACGCGTGCCTCGCCGAGGCGCTCGCGTTCGCGGAGTCGGCGGCGCGCGTCGCGTACGGCGCGCCGCGCGATGCGACCGGGACCGAGACCGGTGTGGCCGTCATCGCGATGGGGAAGCTCGGCGGCGAGGAGCTCAACTACTCGTCCGACATCGACCTTATGTTCGTCTACGGGGCCGACGGTGAGACGACGGGCGGGCGCGGCGGCCGCGTCGTGAACGGCGAGTACTTCGCGCGTGTGTGCCGGGAGCTCGTGGCCTTTCTCGAAGAGGTCACCGACGAGGGCTACGCGTTCCGCGTCGACCTGCGCCTGCGGCCCGAGGGGCGGATGGGCGCCGTCGTCCTCGCGCTCGACCGGTACCGCGACTACTATCGGGAGCGCGCCGAGCTGTGGGAGCGTCAGGCGCTCGTCAAGGCGCGCGTGGCCGCCGGCGACGCCCGCGTGGGGGCAGGCTTCATGGAGCTGGCGCGCGAGGTCGTCTACCGGCCGGGCCTCGACGCGCGGATCCTCCCCGCGGTCCGCGCGATGAAGGCGCAGATCGATCGGGCGCTCGGCGAGAAGGGCGACGCGGCGACGAACGTCAAGCTCGGACGTGGCGGGATCCGCGAGATCGAGTTCCTCGTCCAGGCGCTCCAGCTCCTCTACGGCGGTGACGACGCCTGGCTGCGCGAGCGCAACACGCTGAAGGCGATCTTCCGGCTGACGGAGCGCGGGTACCTGGCACCCGACCTCGGGCGGATGCTCTCCGAGGCGTACGTGCACTTGCGCACCGTGGAGCACCGACTGCAGATCCTCCACGAGTTCCAGACCCACACGCTGCCGTCGGCGCCGCTCGAGCTCGGGCGGCTGGCCCGGCGCGTCGGCCTCGTCGGGCCGCCGGCGTCGGCGGCGCGCGCGTTCCGGGCGCGCCATCGCCGGATCACTGAAGCCGTGCACCGCGCCTTCCGCGCGTTCTTTGTAGCGGGGTCCGCGCGCCCGGGAGACTCCGTGGGTGGCCCGAGCAAGGGGCGGGGTGGCTCTGTTGTAGCGGGGTCCGTGCGCCCGGGAGACTCCGTGGGTGGCCCGAGCAAGGGGCGGGGTGGCTCCGTTCGGCTCCCGAGCGTCATGGCGCTCCGGGCCACGGGGTTCGCCGATCCCGACCGCGCGCGCCACAACCTCGGGCGCATCCTCGAGGGGCGCCCGCTCGTGCCCTACCCGGGCCAGCTCCACGCGGCGCTCGAGCGCCTCTACCCGATGCTCCTCGACGCGCTCTGGAAGAGCCCCGACCCCGACGCGGCGCTCAACCAGGTCGAGCGCTTCCTGTCGGCTGCCGGTCCGCGCGCCGGGCTCATCGAGCTGCTCGCCGACCGCGCCGAGCTCCTCACCGGGCTCGTCCGCGTGTGCGCGGGCGGCGACCTCCTGACGCAGCTCCTCATCGCCCAGCCCGAGCTCCTCGCCTCGCTCGCGGCGCCCGAGCGGCTCCTCCGGCCCAAGAGGAAGCCGGCATACTGCGCCGCCGTGGGCCAGGTCTTCGGCCCGGGGCTCGGGCCCGGGGAACGGCGGGACCAGCTGCGCCGCCTCAAGCAGGCGGAGGAGCTGACGATCGTGTGGCGGTACCTCGGCGGCGTGACGACCGTCGACGGCTACGCGCGGGAGATGACGGCGCTCGCCGAGGCCGTGCTGGCGGCGGGCTGGCTCCTGACGCTCGAGCCGCTCGTGGCGCGGCACGGCGTGCCACGTGATGCCGAGGGGCGCTTCATCCCGGCCGTCGTCGTGGGCCTCGGCAAGCTCGGCGGCCGCGAGCTCTGCACGGGCTCGGACCTCGACCTCTTCGTAGTGACGGCGGACGAGGGGCGGACGGACGGCGGCGATCCGATCGACGCCTCGTGGTTCTACAGTCTCGCGGTGGAGCGTCTGGCCGGCGCGCTCGGCGACATCACTGCCGCGGGCGTCGCGTTCCCCGTCGACCTCCGGCTTCGGCCCGGCAGCAAGGGGAGCGGCTTCGCGTCGAGCGTCGCCGCGCTCGAGCGCTACTATGCGGAGTACGGCGACCTCTGGGAACGGCAGACGCTCACGCGTGCGCGGCTCGTCCTGGGGGACCCCGGGCTCGCGCGTCGGGTGCGCGCCGCGCTGCGCGGGATCGTGTTCGGGACGCCGTTGCCGCGCGCGCAGCTGAAGGAGATCGGGGAGGTGCGCAAGCGCATGGAGGTCGAGCTCGGCCGGGAGACGCGTGGTCGCTGGCACGTCAAGTACGGGCGGGGCGGGCTCGTGGACGTCGAGTTCCTCACGCAGGCGCTCCAGCTCGTGCACGGCCGGGACCACGTCGACGCGCGCGCCCCGGCCACGGTGGCCGCCCTCCACGGGCTCGCGCGGGCCGGCGCGCTCGCGCCGGAAACGGCGCACCGGCTCGCCGACGCCTACCGGTTCCTCCGCCGCGTCTCGGCCGCGCTGCGCCTGCTCGGCGCGCGGCCGAGCGACTCGCTCGAGCTCGCCGGCCCGATGCCGGCACGCGTCGCGAGCGCGCTCGGCTTCCCGTCGCGCGCGGCGTTCCTCGACGCCTACGGCGCGCGCAGGGATGCGGTCCGGGCGGCGTACCTCGAGGCCATGACGTGAGGGGTCGAGGCCGGGTGCGCGAGCGCGGCAGCGTGCTCGGGATCGACGTCGGCTACAGCGCGCGTCGGAGAACCACGGGGTTCTGCGGGCTCACGTGGGATCGGCGCGCCGTCCGCTGGACGTGTCACAACGCGGGCCTCGGCGCGCGCGACCGTCGCGACGCGCTCCGACGCGTGCTGCCCGAGCCGGCGGCCGAGCTCGCCGCCGTGGCGATCGACGGGCCACTCCTTCCCGGGCTCGACCCGACGCCGCGCTATCGCTGCGCCGAGAGCCTCCTGAGTCGCGGCGCGTTCGCGCGGCGCGGAAAGCCCGCCCCGACGAACGGCGGGAGCGGCCCGGCCCTGCACGAGCACGCGACGCGCCTCGCCCACTTCGTCTTGCGGGAATGTCGAGTCGCAGCGGCGGGCCATGGTCCCGCGATCCACGCGCGCGCGATCGTCGAGGCGTTCCCGAATGCCTTCCTGGGCGTCCTGTGCGACGAGGCGGACTATCCGCTGGCGGCGCGCCCGAAGCGCAAGTGGACCGACACGCTGTACCATTGGCGTCCGGGCGACCCGGTGATCCGGCGAAAGCTCCAGCGCCTCCTCGAGTCCCTCGTGCCCCGGCGGGCGATCGAGGGTGAGCTCTGCCTCGACGACCATGAGGAGATCGCGAGCTTCGTCTGCGCGCTGACCGCGCTCTCGGTCGCGGCGAATCGGTTCGTCGCGGTGGGCTCGGCCTGTGGCGGATACATCGTGCTGCCGCCCCACGCGACGTGGGGTCTGGGGGCGCCGCTCGCCACGCCCTGGGCGGAACGCGAGCTGCGGGTCAATCTCGCGCGTGTCGCGGACGCCTTTCCCGACGCCGAGCCCGCGGTCTACGCGGACGGCGAGCGGTGGAGCCCGGCGTGAAGACGTTCTACGTGGTCGACGGCCACTCGCAGCTCTTCCGCGCCTACCACGCCGTCGGCTACCTCTCGACCTCCAAGGGGGTCCCGACGCAGGCGGTGCTGATCCTGAGCACGATGCTCTGGAAGCTGATTCGCGAAGAGCAGCCCGACTACCTCGCGGTCGCCTGGGACCCCCCGGGGCCGACGTTCCGGGACGCGCTCTCCGCCGAGTACAAGGCGACCCGCGCGGCGATGCCCGACGACCTCGTGCGCCAGCTCCCGTACGTCCGGCGGCTCTTCGAGGGGCTCCGGATCCCGGTGATCGAGGTCACGGGCTTCGAGGCCGACGACGTCCTCGCCACGCTCGTCGTGCGTGCCCTCGCGCGGCCCGACCTCGAGGTCGTGATCGTGACCGGCGACAAGGATCTCCTCCAGCTCGTCGGCCCGCGCGTGCGCGTCCTCTCCGTCTCGGGTCGCACCGGGGAGCCCGTCCTCTACGACGAGGCGAAGGTGCGCGAGCGGTGGGGCGTCGCGCCCGGGCAGATCGCCGACGTGCTGGCGCTCATGGGCGACACGATCGACAACATCAAGGGCGTCCACGGCGTAGGCGAGAAGACGGCCGTGAAGCTCCTCGGCCAGTTCGGCTCGGTCGAACGGCTCTACGAGAACCTGCCGCTCGTCCCCGGCAAGCTACGCGAGACGCTCGCGACCGGTCGCAAGGACGCGTTCCTCTCCCGCGAGCTGGCCACGCTCAACCGGGACGTCCCGCTCGCGTTCGACCTCGAGGCCGCCCGCCGCGGCGAGCCCGACGGGACGAAGCTCCGGGCCCTCTGGATGGAGCTCGAGTTCACGCGGCTCCTGAAGGAGCTCCCGGCGCCCGTCGCTGCCGTCAGCGGGGCGCCAGTCACCGTCCTCACGGATCACGCGGCGGTCGTGGCGTGGCTCGCCGCCGTCCCCGCGGGCGCGCCCCTCGCCCTCGACTGGGCGGGCGACGCCCGGCCGCCAGACCCGCGCCTCGCGGGGGTCGCCGTCTTTCATCCCGCCGTCGGGACGGCGCGGCTCCGCTCGCCCGACCCCGTCGCGCTCGGCGACCGCGAGATCCGGGTGCACGACGCGAAGCCGCTCCTCGAGGCGTGGCTCAGTCAGGGGCCGCCGCTCCCGCCGATCCAGGACAGCGCGGTCGCCGCGTACCTCCTCAATCCCGCGCGCTCGGCCTACCGCCTGGAGGAGCTGTGCCTCGAGGCGTTCGGCGAGTGCCCGCCCCCGCTTCCGGCACCCGCCGTAGCCGACGAGGAGCTGGGGCGGGTGCTCGCGGAGCGCGCGCGGTGGGTCCAGCGCTACTGGGAGCACGTCGCGGCCGAGCTCCGGGACAAGGAGCTCTGGAAGGTCTACGAGGAGATCGAGCGCCCGCTCGTGCCGGTGCTCGCGCGCATGGAGCGCCACGGCATCCGCGTCGATCCCGCTCGGCTCGAGGCGTTCGCCAAGGAGCTCGAGCGGAGCCTCGACAACCTGACGCGGGAGATCTGGGAGCTCGCCGGCGAGGAGTTCACGATCGCGTCGCCGAAGCAGCTCGCGCACATCCTCTTCGAGAAGCTCGGGCTGCCCGCGTTCCGTCGGACGAAGACGGGCTATTCGACCGACGCCGACGTCCTCACCGAGCTCGCGCTCGGTCACCCGCTGCCCGCGAAGATCCTCGAGCATCGGACGCTGGCCAAGCTCAAGGGGACCTACGCCGACACCCTGCCGGCGCTCGTCCACCCGCGCACCGGCCGCATCCACACGACGTTCAACCAGCTCGTGGCGACGACGGGGCGGCTCTCCTCGCAGGACCCGAACCTCATGAACATCCCGATCCGGACCGAGCTCGGCCGGCGGATCCGCGCCGCGTTCATCCCGGCGGAGGGCTGGCGGTTCGTCGCTGCCGACTACTCGCAGATCGAGCTGAGGATCCTCGCGCACCTGTCCGGCGATCCCGCGATCCTCGAGGCGTTCCGGCGGGGCGAGGACATCCACACGCGCACGGCGTCGGAGGTGTTCAGGGTCGCCCCCGCGGACGTCACGCCGCTCCAGCGGACGATCGCCAAGAGCGCCAACTTCGCGATCCTGTACGGCGTCTCGGCCTTCGGGCTCTCGCAGGCGACGAAGATCGACCAGAAGGCGGCGCAGCGCTACATCGACGACTACTTCGCGGCCCACCCGCGGGTGCGCGCGTTCATCGACGCGACGCTCGCGTTCGGGCGCGAGCACGGCTACGTCACCACGCTGCTCGGCCGCCGCCGCTACCTGCCCGACCTCAGAAGCGCGAACCCCGTCGCGCGGAACGCGGCGGAGCGCATGGCCATGAACGCGCCGGTCCAGGGCACCGCGAGCGACATGATCAAGATCGCGATGGTGCGGATGCAGGCGGCGCTCGAGGGGCGCGGCCTCTCCGCGCGGATGCTGCTGCAGGTCCACGACGAGCTCCTGTTCGAGGCGCCGCCCGAGGAGGTCCCGGCGGTCGAAGCCCTGGTGCGCGAAATCATGGAAATGGCGCTGCCGCTCCAGATCCCCCTCGTCGTCGACGTGAAGTCGGGCGCAGACTGGGCGGAGGCATGACGCGGAGGTTCCTGCTCGTGGGGCTGACGGGGGGCATCGCGACCGGCAAATCCACCGTCGCCGAGGTCTTCCGGCGGCTCGGGTGCGTGATCATCGACGCCGACGGGCTCGCGCGCGAGGTGGTGGTCCCCGGCGCGCCCGCGCACGACGACATCGTCGCGGCGTTCGGGGGCGGGATCCTCCGGCCCGACGGGACGCTCGACCGCCAGAAGCTCGGCGCGATCGTCTTCGCCGTGCCCGACGCGAAGAAGCGCCTCGAGGCGATCACCCATCCACGGATCCGCGAGCGGTTCGCGGAAGCCCTCGCCGAGCTCGAGGCGCGCGACTTCGCCGGCATCGTGATCTTCGACGCCCCGGTGATGATCGAGAGCGGGAACTACACGGCCATGGATCGCCTCGTCGTGGTCGTCACGGACGCGGCGACGCAGGCCCGGCGCCTCACGGCGCGCGACGCGGTGGGCGCCGCGGAGGCGGAGCAGCGGATCGGGAGCCAGATGCCCGTCGCGGAGAAGGCCAAGCTGGCGGACTACGTCATCGACAACTCGGGCGATCGCGAGACGACGATCGCCGAGGCGCGCCGCGTCCACGCGGCCCTCCTGGCCGACCTCAAGGCGCGGGGGCGTGCGCGCGACTAAGCGGCGCGCGCTCGGCCAGCACTTCCTGCGCGACGCGGGGATCGCCCGCGCGATCGTCGACCTCGTCGCGCCCACGGCGGCGGACCTCGTGATCGAGATCGGCCCCGGCGAGGGCGCGCTCACGGGGGAGCTCGCGCGCCGCGCCGGCCGCGTCGTCGCGCTCGAGGTGGATCGCGGGCTCGTCGAGCGGCTGCGCGCGCGCTTCCCGTCGGTCGAGGTCGTCGAGGCCGACGCGCGGGCGTGGGAGTACGGCGCGATCGCGCGCCCCCGCGAGGGGCGCGTGCTCGTCGCCGGCAACCTGCCGTACAGCGTCGGGAAGCCGATCCTGGCCGCGCTGGTCGCCGCACGCACCGCGATCGACGAGATGGCGCTCATGCTCCAGCGCGAGGTCGCCGAGCGCGTCGCGGCGCCGCCGGGCAGCAAGACGTACGGGAGCCTCTCGGTCCTGAGCCAGCTCTACTGCGACGTGCGCCTGGCGCTTCGCGTCCCGCCGGGCGCGTTTCGCCCGCCGCCCGCGGTGGAGTCGGGAGTCCTCCACGTGCGCGTTCGCCCCGCGCCGCGCGTCCCGCTGGCGGACGAGAGCCGCTTCCGCGCGGTCGTCCAGGCGGCGTTCGGGCAGCGCCGGAAGACGCTCGCCAACGCCCTGGCCCGAGGGCTCGGCCTGCCCCTTGAGGTCGTCAGGAGGACGGCCACAACCACTGGGGTCGATCCGGGCCGGCGGGCGGAAACCCTGACGATTCTTGAGTTCGCGGAGCTCGCGCGCCGGCTATGATGGGCCAATGACGAATCGTTCCGCCGTCGCAGCGGCGCTCCTGGCGGCGAGCCTCGGCTCGCTCGGCGCCTCCGCGCGTCTCTACCTCTGGCCGGATGCGCCAGGGCCGTGGTTCTTGTCGGCGCCCCCGCCGCTCGAGATCCTCCCGACGGCCCGGGCCGCCACCCGAACCATCGAGATCAGGCCCGGCCACAACTTCGTCGGCGCGCTCATGAGCGCGGGCGTCCGTGCGCGCATGGCCGCCGAGCTCGCGGCCCTCTTCGCGAAGAACGGTGCGGAGCTCAAGAAGCTCCGGCCCGGCAACGCGCTCGACGTCACCTGGAACTTCCGCCGCGAGCCGATCGAGGTGCGCTACGCGCCGAGCCCCTGGGTGCGCTTCGCGGCTCGGCGCGAGGACGGGAGCTGGGCGGTCACGCGTGGCGAGACCGAGCCCGACGTGCGCGTCGCGGCGGTACACGGCGAGGTGAAGAGCTCGCTCTTCGAGGCGGTCGACGACGTGGGCGAGTCTCCGCAGCTCGTGATGGCGCTGGTCAACATCTTCGAGTGGGACTTCGATTTCACCGCCGACACCCGGACCGGGGACCGCTTCCGTCTCTTGGTCGAGAAGCGCTACGCGGGCGATCGCTTCGTGAACTACGGCCGGATCCTCGTCGCGCAGTACGTGAGCAACGGTCGCGTCATCTCCGGCGTCGGGTTCGAGGCGCGGGGCGAGGGCCGCTACGCGTTCTACGATCCCGACGGGCGTTCGCTCAAGAAGAGCTTCCTCAAGTCGCCGCTCGAGTTCTCGCGCATCACGTCGCGGTTCACGTACGCGCGCCCGCACCCGATCCTCGGCGGCACGCTGCCCCACCTCGCCGTGGACTACGCCGCGCCCCCGGGCACGCCGGTCCGTGCGGTCGCCGACGGCACCGTGACGCACGCCGGATGGGATGGCGGCTACGGCCTCGCGGTGCTGATTCGCCACCGCTCCGGCTACCAGACCCGCTACGCGCATCTCTCCCGGGTCGGCCGCGACGTCCGGGGCGGGGCGCGCGTGAACCAGCGGCAAGTGATCGGCTACGTGGGCTCGACCGGGCTGAGCACCGGGTCGCATCTCCACTACGAGGTGATCAAGGCCGGCCGACGCGTCAACCCGCTCGGTGAGAAGTTCATCCCCGGCGACCCCATCCCGCGCGCCGAGCGCGCGGAGTTCGAACGTTACACCCACGCCCTCATCGCGCGCCTGGAGGCCGAGGCCGCCTTCTGAAGTTTCGGCACCACTCGGCCGGGTGCTACCATGGAGCCGCTCGACCGAAAGGAGCTCCCTTGGCGCCTCTGAGCGAGCCGACCGTCCGGCTGATCCCCCTCGGCGGACTCGGCGAGATCGGCCTCAACATGATGCTCGTCGAGTCCGGCGACGATCTGATCGCCGTCGACTGTGGCCTCATGTTCCCCGACGCCGACGAGCTGCCCGGCATCGACCACGTGATCCCCGACTTCACCTACGCCCTCGCCAAGCGTGACGGGTTCCGCGCCGTCTTCCTGACCCACGGCCACGAGGACCACATCGGCGCGGTGCCCTACCTCCTCCGACAGACGCGCGTGCCCGTCTTCGGCACGTCGCTGACGCTGGCCCTGGTCGCCGAACGGCTGCGCGAGCACGGGCTCTCCGAGGGCGCCGATCTCCGGACGATGCGGCCGCGCGACCGCATCGAGATCGGCCCGTTCACCGTCGAGCCCATCCGCGTCACGCACTCGATCGTGGACGGCGTCGGCCTGGCGATCGGGACGCCGGTCGGCACGCTCGTGCACACCGGAGACTTCAAGCTCGACCCGAGCCCGCTCGACGGCGAGACGCCCGATTACCGGCGGTTCGCCGAGCTCGGCGCCGAGGGCGTGCTCGTGCTCTGCTCCGACTCGACGAACGTCGACCGCCCCGGCCACACGCGCTCGGAGGTGGAGGTCGGGCGAGCGCTCGCCGAGCCATTCGCGCGCGCGACGGGGCGCGTCATCGTCGCGACCTTCGCGTCGCACATTCACCGGATCCAGCAGGTCCTCACGCTCGCCGCGGCCCACGGGCGGCGGGTCGCGCTGCTCGGCATGAGCATGCAGAAGAACGTCGCAATCGCCGCCGAGCTCGGCTACCTCCGAGTCCCGGCCGACCTCGTCGTGCCGCTCGAGGAGCTCGCCGCGCTCGAGCCCGCGCGCCAGGTGATCCTATCGACGGGGAGCCAGGGCGAGCCCAACTCGGCGCTCGCGCTCATGGCCGCGGCCGAGCACAAGTACGTGCAGGTCGGGCCCGGCGACCTCGTGATCATCTCGGCGCGCGTGATCCCCGGCAACGAGCGGACGATCGGCCGGGTGGTCAACGCCCTGTACCGCCTGGGCGCCGAGGTCCTCTATGAGGACAACGCGTTCGTCCACGTCTCCGGCCACGCGAGCCAAGAGGATCTGAAGCTGATGCTGAACCTCACGCGTCCGCGCTACTTCATCCCGGTGCACGGCGAGTACCGACACCTGCTCGGTCACGCGCGGCTCGCCGAGTCGGTCGGCCTCGAGCCCGACGGGATCCTCCTGATCGAGGACGGCACCGGCGTGGAGGTGACGAAGACGACGGCGCGCGTCGTGGGAGGCTTCCCCGCGGGCCGCGTCCTCGTCGACGGCAAGTCCGTCGGCGAGATCGGCGCCGTCGTGCTCCGCGACCGCCAGCTCCTCGCCGAGGACGGCCTGATCGCGGTCTCGGTCGCCGTCAATCGCGCGGGCGCCGTCGTCGCCGGGCCGGCGATCGCCTCGCGCGGGTTCGTGTACGTCAAGGAGAACGAGGCGCTGCTCGAGGAGCTCGGGGCCGTGGTCCTGGCGGCGCTCGCCGAGGGTGCGGCCGAGGGCGCGTTCGACCGGGAGACCGTCGCGGCGCGCGTGCGCGCCGCCGTGCGGCACTTCGTCAACCAGCGGTTTCGCCGGAAGCCCCTGGTGCTCCCGCTCATCCTGGAGGTCTGATGGCCGCCCTCGTCTCGAGCGAAGACCGGCCTCCGCGGAATCGCCGCCCCCGCACCGACCGCTGGTTGAGCGAGGTGAAGGGGATCTTGGCGCTCGCCGTCGCCGGGTTCGGTCTGATCGCGCTCGCGACGTTCGATCCCTCGCGGCCGCCCGCCGTCCAGCAGAGCCCGGTGGGCCCCGTCGGCGTGTGGCTCGGCTGGGCCGCCTTTCAGTCCTTCGGGTACGCGGGCTTTCTCTTCCCGTTGCTCCTGGGCGCGTGGGGAGCGTCGGCGTTCGTGCGGCCGCCCGTGACGCGGGGTGTCCTGCCGTTCACGGGGCTCACGGTGCTCCTCGTGAGCGCGGCGGGGCTCCTCGCGCAGGCCTCGACCGCGCTGTCCCGCGGCGCCGCGGAGCGCCACGCGACGACGGCCGGCGGCCTCGTGGGCTGGGCCGTCGGCACGGCGCTCCGCACGGGCGTCGGCGACCTCGGCGCGTGGCTCGTCCTCCTCGTCGCGTTGCCCGTGGGGGTGCTCTTGGTCACGCGCGTCTCCTACGCCGCGGTCGTGCGCGTGACCTCCGCGCGGCTCGCCGCGCTCAAGCGTGCGCCCGTGCCCGCCCGCCCGGCGACGCCGGCGCGCATCGCCGTCCCCGCGGCCGCGACGGTCGCCGAGGCTCCGCCGGAGGTCGTGGCGCCGCCCGTCGTCGTCGAGCCCAGGTCTCCGCGCGGGCGTCTGGCCGAGCAGGGGCTCGCGTGGCAGGAGACCTTCGACTTCGGCACGGGCGGCGCCGAGTCGTTCCAGCTCCCCCCGGTCGGCCTCCTCCAGGCGCCGCCCGGCAGCGAGCCCAGGCGCACGCGTGAGGAGCTCCAGGACAATGCCGAGACGCTCCGGCGGAAGCTTCAGGACTTCGAGGTCGAGGGGCGCATCGTCCAGGTGAGCCCCGGCCCCATCATCACCTCGTACGAGTTCGAGCCCGCCCCGGGCATCAAGGTCAGCCAGGTCGTCAACCTGGCGGATGACCTGGCGCTCGCGCTCAAGTCGGCCTCGGTGCGGATCGTCGGACCGATCCCGGGCCGTGGCACCGTCGCGATCGAGGTCCCGAACGGCGAGGCCGCGACCGTCTACCTCCGCGAGATCTTCGTCTCCGCGGAGTTCGCCGAGTCGAAGGGGCGGTTGCCGCTGGCGCTCGGCAAGGACGTGACCGGCCTTCCCGTGGTCGCCGACCTCACGGCGATGCCGCACCTGCTCGTGGCCGGCGCGACCGGGAGCGGCAAGTCGGTCGGGCTCAACGCGATGATCTGCTCGATCCTCTACAAGGCGACGCCGGCCGACGTGCGCTTCCTCCTGATCGACCCCAAGCGCCTGGAGCTCTCGGTCTACGAGGGCATCCCTCACCTCCTGGCGCCCGTCGTGACGGACGCCAAGGAGGCGGCGGCGCGGCTCCGCTGGATCGTCGGCAAGATGGACGAGCGCTACAAGCTGCTCCAGGCCCGTCAGGTCCGCTCGATCGAGGGTTACAACAAGGCGGTCCCCGCGGAAGAGCGGCTACCGTACTGGATCGTCGTCGTCGACGAGCTCGCCGACCTCATGATGGCCTCCGCGGGCGAGGTGCAGACCTCGGTCGTGCGGCTCGCACAGATCGCCCGCGCCGTCGGCATCCACTTGGTCATCGCGACCCAGCGACCGTCCGTGGACGTCGTCACCGGGCTCATCAAGGCGAACTTCCCGACGCGGATCGCGTTCCAGGTCGCGTCCAAGGTGGATTCGCGAACCGTGCTGGACGGGAACGGAGCCGAACAACTCCTGGGACGCGGGGACATGATTTTCGTCCCGCCGGGGACGAACAGGCCGATGCGCGTGCACGGCGCGTGGGTCGCGGACGAGGAGGTGCGGGCGATCTGCGACTTCCTCAGGACGCAAGGGACCGCGGTCTACGAGGAGGTCGTGCTCCCGACCGACGAGGAGCCGGCGGAGGGGGAGCCCGCCCAGCGCGACGACCTCTACTGGGATGCCGTGCACCTCGTCGTCGGTCAGCGCCAGGCGTCGATCTCGTTTCTGCAGCGTCGCATGCGGCTGGGCTACCCGAAGGCCGCGCGCTTCATCGACATGATGGAGCAGGACCGGATCATCGGCCCCGGCGACGGCGCCAAGCCCCGCGAAGTCCTGGTCGGCTCCGAGTATCTCGCCAAACGCGGGAAGTGAGCGGTGCGCGTCGTCCACGGAGACCGTGGCCGCCTGGATCGGGAGGAGTTACCAGTAGCGCCGGCGGCACCGCCGGCACCAGAGGGTCAGGATCTCGAAGGTTGGAACCGCATGGAGTGGCTCAGCCGTAGGACGGTGAAATACTTTGCACCAGAGGGACCGCCTCATGGCTTGGTCCCCTGATGGTCGAGCGTCTTGGAGCCCTGCTGGATCGCCTGGTCCAACTGCGGGCTCTTGACGTCGATCGCGCCGCCGACGTGGATATTGCCCGCGGCCTTGATCATGCTCTGGCCCAACACCCAGGCCGCCAGGCTCGGCCCGACGACATAGCTCGCCGACTGTGCGAGGTCGAGTGGCACCGAGATCGCGGGCTTGCCCCCGGCGCCGGCCATGCCGATCACCTTGGAGTCCTTGTCCCAGCACACGCCCGAGATCAAGGTCGAAAGCCCGGAGGCCCGGATCTCGGTCACCTGGCAATGGTTCGGTTTCGGGTCGAGGGCGAAGTGGACATCGGTCACTTTGATGCCGCAGCCAGCGATCGCACACGCAACCAGAAGAAGACTCAGCGCGCGCCGCGTCGCCAGCAGGGGACCTTGCCGGCCACGAGCACGGTGCCGCCCGCTAGATCGTCGAGCCCCCCGCGGCGTTCCCACCCTCATGCTCCGCGCCAACGCGGGTTACCCTCGCGATCAGAACCGGCGACGAGGACGACTTGAGGCACGCGGCCGTCCGGGTTCCCCTGCGAGAGGCCCTTCGGCTCGCCTTGAGACCCGGTGTGACCGTCGACGCTCAGAATTCGCGCTGCCATCTGAGTTAACGGTGCGCCGGCGCGTGGCAGGAGAAAGCGGGTAACTACCTAGATTGAACCGAGTGAAACCCCGGGGTATTCCGGAAGCGACCCGTGGGACGCGTTGCAGCCAAAAATTCAAGGGGGGTCGACCAGGCGATCGAGTGAGATCCGTTGCCTCGTACGCGAGTGTCCAAACGTTGAAAGTGACCCGAGCGTGCGCCCGACGCGTCGTTTTGGCGCTCGCGGTTCTCGCGGGGCTCGGAACCGCGCCCGCCGTCGCGCAGGAGGCGAAGGACGTCCTCCGCCCGTGCACGACGACGGATCTCGTCGGGACCTGGGAGGTCATCCGGATCGGCGTGGTCCCCTCGACGCGCGTGGACCGGACCGATCCCCACTTCTACCGCTACCAGCGCTACGTCTTCTCCGCGAACGCCACGATGCGCCACCTCACGTCGAAGACGCGGATCACGCCCGCGCTCCACCGCGCGCTGCTCTCCCGGGCGACGCCGACCACGTGGTCCGTGGACGGCAACGGGCGCCTCGTCACGGAGCGGGAGGGGGCGGCCGATCCCGAGGTGGCGACGTGCGAGGTGCTCACCCGGCCGGTGATCGATCCGCGGGGCGGCGTCGCCTCACCGCCCGGTGACGTCCTGCTCACGCACGCGGACGGCGCCGACCGGCCCGTGATGCGTCGCCAGCTGCGCAGGCTCGGCGGGGCCGGCGACTGACCTCGTCGCGCCTTCCTTCGGTGACTCGGGTGCGCGCGGCGTAGGCGCGGGCACCGTCATCCGCCGCGGCATCTCTCGGGCGGGACGCTCGAGCCCGATCTCCTCGTCGGTGTTCCACAAGGCTGCGTGAGCCGCGGTGAGCGTGTCGCGGAGGGGTTCGTCGTCGGGCGCGGCCTCGATGCCGCGGTTGAGACAGGCGATCGCCCGATAGATCAGCGTGCGGCGCCGCCCGGGCTCCGACTCCTGGACCGCCCGGTCCAGCAGCGTCCGTCCGAGGCGGCGCGCGGTCGCCGCGCGATCTCGAGGCGGCGGGAGATCACGCGTCGTCGGACGCCCGGGCCGGACCGACGGGGCCGCGCTGGGGATGCGCCGCGCCACCCCGCCCAGAGGCGGCGCGTCGCGCGGGCGAGTCGGCCGGACGAGCTTCAGGGTGCCGAGGATGAGGAGACCCGAGGCGACCAGCGTCGTGAGGGCGAGGACGACATCTTCAGCCGACAGCCACTCCACGGGCCTTATTTGACCGCCGGGCGGTCTCCGCACCAAGAAAATTCTCGCTAGAAGTGGATCCGGACCCGGTAGGTGAGCTTGGTGGCGCCGTCCTTCGGAACGGCGATCGTGTAGCGCAACGTGTGGGCCTCGACCTTTTCGTAGGGGTGGCTGGAGGCGAGGACCTCCCAGTCGCCGGGAACCGGCTCGACGACCGTCACCGTCTGGGGCTCCGACTTGTGGTTGCGGAGGGCGATCTCCCACTCGACCTCATAGAGGTTCGAGGCGAGCTTCCGCCAGTCCTTCTGGGTACGGCTGCCGACGAGATCGAACGCGTTGCCCATCTTGATCCTCACGCGCTCGTCCTTCGGGGTGTGATCGATCCAGTCCTCTCCGATGAACTGCTGGCTGCCGGACCGGTCGGCCTTGTAGACGCGGATCTTGCCCTTCGGCAACGGGACGCCGAGCCGGTTCTCCTTGCTGTTCTTGAGCTCGAGGTACACGGCGATCTTCTGGTTCGAGATGGGCATGCCATAGGCGTTGCGGTAGTAGTCCTGCGCGCCGTAATAGATGAGCTGCTTGGCCACGGGAATCTCGTTCGCCGCCAGGAGCGAGAGCTGCTTGGTCTGGTTCTCCTTGATCGTCGTCCGGCCGTCGAGGGTGTAGAGGTGGTACTCGAAGAATCCCTCGGACTGGAACTCGCGGCTCGCGTCGGCGGCCGGGGCCGCCTTCGCGGCGAGCTCCAGAGCCCGCGCGTCCCGTCGCCCATCCCGAGCGCGGTTCAGGTCCCCCGCGACGAGCTTGAGCGCGGCGTCCTTGTAGGTCGCGCCGCTCTCGTTGTCGATCGTGACCCAGCCCGTGAGGTCGGAGAGCGTGTCGGCGGCGTTGAGGACCATCACGTAGTCCGCCTTCCACGTGATGCCTCCGGTGAGATACGACGCCTCGACGCGTTGGGGGCTGGCCGTCTGGTTACGCAGGAGCCAGACGAGCGTCGGCCGGGCGACGAGGTTCTCCGGGAGCGCGGGCAGCACGAGCCGCCCGTACTGGCCCATGTGGATCTGGCCGTTGATCTCGAAGATCGGCCCGTTGGTCGAGAGCAGGGTCGCCTCGTGGTACGTGCCGTCGCCCTGGTAGAGACGGACCTTCTTGCCGACGTACTTGTCCATGAGCTTCTGGCTGGTGAGCAGGTCGTACTCGTAGTTCTGCTCGAGGATCCGGATGGACGCCGGGTCGGTCAGCGACTTGAGGTGGACGGTGGTCGGGTCGATTCGGGCGGCGACCTCCATGAACTGCACCTCCGACGTCCCCGCGGGGAAGCGCGTCTCGCGCACGTCCTTCACGAGGCCGAGGTTGCCGTTGTAGATCGTCACCATCACGTCGCGCTGGTCCTCGCGCGTGACGGCCCGCGGCGTGACCGCGAGGGCGGGCGTCGCCCCAAGGGCCTCGGTGGTGGCACAGAGCACGAGCAGCGTCAGGGCGATCGGTCGCGTTCGCATCGGTCGTTCCTCCTGTCCGGGTGCGGCGTCTGCCCGGTTAGACAGGGGGGGAGAGGGAAAGTTCCCGCGGCGGCGCGAGGCGGTTCCGAGGGCGGCGCTACTCGACGATCTGGAGCGTGACGCGGATCTCTGCGGGAAGCTCGGTGGGCTCGCGCTCCGGCGTCCACGTGCCGAGCGCCGCCAGCTCGCGGTTGACCACGGCCCAGCCGGTGCGGGAGATCGTCAGCTCGATCACCGTCGCCTCGGCCACCGCGCTTCGGGCGACCTCGGCGCCCCCGGCCTTCGCCACGAGCTCCGCCAGGGCCCGGGCCGCCGCCTCGCGGTCCTTCACGACGAGGCGGCCCGACACGTCCGCCGGAGTCGGCTTGGCGCCCTCCTTCGCTGCTTCGCGCGCTGGCGCCGCAGCTCTCGCCGCCGACTCCGCCTTGCGCTCCGCGGCGGGCCCGGGTGCGGGCGCCGTGGCCGGCGCGGCCTTGGCGAGGTCGCGCCGTCGGGCGGCGTCGGCCTCGTCGGCGAGGCTCTTGGCTCGCGCCCCCGGCCTGGCCGGCGGCTCTTGAGGCGGCGGCGCTTCCGTGACCGGCTCGGGACCGGGCGCCTCGACCCGCGCGGTCTCCTGGAGCTCGGGCGTCGTCCGGAAGAGATGGCCCGCCATCACGCCGACGAGCACGGCCGCCGCCGCCCCGAGCGGAAGCTTCACGGCCCAGGGGAGGAAGAGCCCAGCGGCGAGTCGCCGGTACCAGGGCGCAGGGCGCGCCGCCCTGCGCACGCGATCGACGAAGCCTGAAGGCGCGCGCACCGGCTCGACCCTGCGCATGAGGGCGACCGTGTTCCTGAGGAGCCCGAGCTCGCGCCGGCAGTCGACGCACGTCGCGACATGCGCGTCGACGGCGCCGCTCGTGTCCGGGTCGAGCGCCTCGTCCAGCAGGGCCGAAAACAGCTCGCGAGCCTCGTCACAGGTCATGGTAGAAACCGCTCCAGCTTCTCCTTGAGATCCATCCGCGCGCGGTGCAGGCGCGAGCGCACCGTGTTGAGCGGCAGGGCGAGCGCCTCGGCGATTTCCTCGTACGAGAGGCCCTCGAGATCGCGGAGCACGACCACGAGGCGCCGCTCATCGGGGAGCTCGGCGATCGCGCGGTGGAGCGCCGCCTCGAGCTCACTGCGCTCCAACTCGTCAACCGGGGTGGCGCCGCCGCTCGCGAGGCGTGTCAGGGTTTCCTCGCCCTCGTGGACGCGTCGCCGCTCGCCGGAAGCGAGACGGCTGAGACACAGGCGCGAGGTGATCGCGTAGAGCCACGTCGAGAGCCTCGCTTCACCACGGAACTCCGCGACGGCCCGGTGGACTCTCAGAAACACCTCCTGGGCGATCTCCTCCGCCTCGGGGTGGCTTCGCACCATCCGAAGGGCGACCCCGAAGACCCGATGCTGGTAGGTGATCACCAGTTCCTCGAAGGCCCCCGGGTCGCCCCGCCGGAGCCGGTCCACCAGATGGGTCTCATCGCCACCGCGCCCTTCCATCCGGTTAGACCATACCGCCCGCTCCTGGTTCCCCCAAAGCCGTGATTCGGAATCCCACCACGTGCGGAGACCGAGGTGGCCGTGGCACGTCAGCGGACGAGCCCGATCTCGCGCAGGAAGCGCCGCACGCCCGGATGGATGAGCTCGAGGCGCGGCGCGGCGGCGACGGTGTTGGCGGCCGTCGTCTCGCGCGCCTGCGGCAGGCGCCGCGCCAGCGCCTCCTCACCCTGGTGAAGGGCACGGGCGAGGCGATACGCGACGTCGTCACCGAGGGTGGGGCGCGCCATGATGAAGCTCCACGAGCCGACCGACGCGAGCGGCGCGTCGAGCCCCGGGTAGACGCCAGCGGGTACGCTCATCGGCTTGAGAAAGGCGTGCTTCGCCAGGATCCGCTTGATCCCGTTTCCGTCGGGGACGAGAAATCGGGCGCCCGCGGCCCCCGTCGCGACCGCGGTGAAGCCAGGCCAGCCGAGACCGCCGCCCCAGAGCGCCGCGACCCGCCCGTCGAGCACCATACTGGGGCCGTCGCCCGCGCGGTCGAGGTAGACGGCGTGGAAGTCACGCTCCTGATCGAGGCCGAGGCCGTCGAGCACATAGCGGGCGAGGATCACGAGCCCGGAACCCCGCGCGCCAAAGGCGACGGGCTTGCCCCGGAGGTCGGCGATCGCGCGATACGGGCTGTCGGCCCTGACGACGAACATGCCGGGCGTCGAGTACATCGCAAACAGGATCGCCAGCTTCGCCGGTGGCCGGCCGACGCCGGTGAGCGCTTCGTGGACGACCTCGCCCTGGACCAGGGCGAGATCAAGCTGCCCCGCCTCGAGGAGCGGCACGTTCTCCGTGCTGCCTTTGGTGTTGCGCGGTTCCACCGAGAGCGAGGGGTCGATCGCGTTGATGGTGTCGGCGACGGCGGCGCCGTAGACGGGGAAGCCGCCGCCTGGCGTCGCGGTCCCCAGGACGACGACGAGTGGGGCCAACACTTCCAGCATGCCCGCTACGCTACCATGGCGCCGGGCTATACTCCCGGCGGGAGGTGGCCGATGACGCGCTCGATGTGGATCGCCGCGCTCCTCCTGGCCGTGCAAGCGTCGACGGCCCGGGGCCAGCCGGCGCAGATCACGATCGCCCCGCCGGCCGAGGCGACGACGATGGATCCCGGCCGCAGCACGCAGGTGCTGACCGTCAACTACTTCGTGAACCTGTACGACACGCTGACGCGGTGGGACGGCGCGCTCCGGCTGCAGCCCGGGCTCGCGACGTCCTGGCGGAACGTGAGCGACACGACCTGGGAGTTCACGCTCCGCCAGGGGGTGAAGTTCCACGACGGCGCGCCGTTCACGGCGGAGGACGTCAAGGCGACGCTCGAGCGCAACCTCGTTCCCGGCAAGACGGTCGTCCAGGCGGGGTTCGCGACGATCGAGTCCGTTCACGTCGTTACCCCGACGACCGTCCGCATCGTGACGAAGAAGCCGGACCCGCTGCTCCTCGTGCGCGTGGCGCAGATGGGCGCACAGATCCTCCCGGCGCGCCTCACGACCGACGAGGGCGTGAAGGAGCTGGCGCGACGGCCGGTGGGCACGGGTGCGTACCGGCTCGTCGAGTGGGTGAAGGACGAGCGGCTCGTGATGGAAGCCAACCGCGATTGGTGGGGCTGGGAGGGCAGGCCGCCGGCGATCGAGCGCGTCGTCTGGAAGCCGATTCCCGACGACTTCCCCCGCATCGTGGCGCTCGAGAAGGGCGAGGCCGACATCATCACCAACGTGCCGCCCGACCGCATGAAGGCGCTCGCCGAGGGCCCGAGCACGAAGATCCTCTCGACCCCCGCGACGCGGACCGTCACCTTCTGGATCAACGCCACCCAGCCGCCACTCTCCGACTCGCGCGTTCGGCAGGCGCTTCACTACGCCCTCGACGTCAATGCCCTCATCAAGAACCTGTACGCCGGAATGGGCAAACCCATGAGCGGCGGGCTCGCCGACACGGACTTCGGCTACAACCCCGGCCTCAAGCCGTCTCCCTACGACCCGGTCAGGGCGAAGCAGCTCCTCGCCCAGGCGGGGCGCGCCGGGGGCATCGACGTGACCCTCTACGCGGGCAGCGGAACCATGGTGAACGACAAGTTTCTGCTCGAGGCGATCGCCGACATGTGGGCGAAGGCGGGCATCCGCGCGCGGGTCGAGATGATGGAGATGGGCGCGCGCCAGCGGATGAACAACGAGCGCACGCTGCCGACCAACAGCCTGCTGCTCATCAATCCGCAGTCCACCCTCCTCGACGCCGACGGCTCGCTCTGGCGTCTGTTCCACCCGAACGGCTTCGGCGGCAAGTACTGGGCCGGCAACCAGCCGGGCCAGCGCTTCCACGAGCTCATGGAGCAGGCGCGCTACTCGCTCGACCCGGCCAAGCGCAAGCGACTCTACGCCGAGGCGACGGGGATCGTCCACGAGGAGAAGCCCTGGCTCGAGCTGTTCCAGGAGGTCGTGGTCTACGGTGTGGCGAAGCGTCTCACGTTCAAGGCGCGCCCCGACTACCGGCTGATCGTGTCGGAGATGACCGTCAGCCGGTAGCGTGCGCTCAGAAATTAGGTGATCCACCGTGGGAAGTCGCGCGCAAATCGCGCCAGGGTGAGCGGGAGGATGCGGCCGTCGCGTCGCGCCGCCGCGCGGTCGGCCGCGGTGTTGTACCCCCAGGTGGCGAGGAAGAGCCGCACCCCGGCGAGCCCGGGCTCGTGCGCGACGTCCTGGAGGGTGCGAAGGCGGTCTTCGACGAACCAGACGCGCGCGGCGTCGCCGCCGGCGATCAGCTCGAGGAGGATCGTCCGCTTGGGCCGCCGCGCCTCCTTGCCGCAGACGTCGGCGGCGCCGAGCGTCAGGCCCTGCCGCGCGAGCAGCATCCGCGCGAACCGCCCCTCCTTCGTGGTGAGGACGACGACGCGGACCGGCCCGCCGGCGAGCCCGCGCAACCGCTCGATCACGCCGGGGTAGAAGCCGTGGCTCGCGAGCCAGCCGGCCTCGTCCTCTCCGATCCACTCTTCACGCACGCGATCGAGCTCGGCCGCGACCGGCTCGCGCGCGCCGCCGAGGTCGGTGAGCCACGCGTCGGGGCGCCAGTCCCGCGCGAGCGACACCGGGGACGCCCCCGCGCGCAGCGCGTGGATCAGCACCGGCATCTCCCAGCCGCTCTCCACGAGCGGGCGGAGCCGCGCGAACCGCTCGACGAGACCTCGCGGTGGCGCCGGCGGCGTACCCGGACGGAGCCGTCGATAGGTGCGCCAGGCGGACTCGAAGTATTCGCGGATCCCGTCGCAGAGCACGCCGTCGAAGTCGAGCGCGAGGATCGCGGGCCCGCCCACGACCGCGGACTCTAGTGTAAAGTGGCTCCATGCGCAACGCGTGTGCCCTCGTCGTCGCGGGCCTCGTCCTCGCGGCTCCGTCCGCCGCGCCGGCGGCGACGCTGGACCAGGTCGTCCGCGACCTCGAAGAGGCGTACAGCCGCATGCTCGACCTCCGCGCCGAGTTCACGCAGACGGCGTTCAACAAGAGCCTCAATCAGACCATCCCGGCGGAGGGCACGGTCTATCTCAAGAAGGGCGGCAAGCTCCGCTGGGAGTACAAGGAGCCGACGCCCCAGGCGATCGTCTCCGACGGCAAGAAGCTCTGGGTCTACACGCCCGCGCTGAACCAGGTCAACGTCGGCGACGCCCCCGAGGCCCTGGCGGGTCCCGCGGGCAGCTTCCTCGCGGGCCTCGGGCGCCTGCGCGCCGAGTTCAGCGTCCGCTTCCTGAACCCGGCCCGACCTCAAGATATCGACGGCCACTGGGTGCTCGACCTCACGCCCAAGCAACCGCTGCCGACGCTCGCGCGGCTCGTCCTCGTCGTGGACGCGGAGACGTGGGAGGTTCGGCAGGCGGTCGTGTACGATGCGTTCGAGAACACGGTGACGATGCGCTTCACCAAGGTCGCGATCAACTCGAGCCTGCCCGATGGGCTCTTCACGTTCGTGGCCCCGAAGGGGGTCGCCACCGTGCCGCTGCGCTGAGGGGGAAGCCCGGATGGCCGCCGAGAACTCGTTCGACATCGCGTGCAAGATCGATCCGCAGGAGGTCACGAACGCCCTCGACCAGGCGCGGCGCGAGATCGAGACGCGCTACGACCTCAAGGGCTCGAAGAACGAGCTGCGGCTCGAGGCGAACGAGATCGTCGTGCTCGCGGCCGACGACATGAAGCTCAAGGCGGTCGTCGACATCCTCCAGTCGCGCCTGCACAAGCGCGGCGTGCCGCTCAAGGCGCTCACGTACGGCAAGGTCGAGGAGGCCTCGGGCGGGGTGCTCCGGCAGAAGATCGCGCTCCAGCAGGGGATCCCGATCGAAAAGGCGCGAGAGATCGTCCGCCTCATCAAGGACACGAAGCTCAAGGTGCAGGCCGCGATCCAGGAGGACCACGTCCGCGTCTCCGGCAAGAACCGCGACGACCTCCAGACGATCATCGCGCGGCTCAAAGAGCGAGACTTCGGCATCGCGATCCAGTTCACGAACTACCGCAGCGTCTGATCTGCTCCGCTCCGATCCGCTACGCCTTGACAGATCGCGGTCTGTCTGCACACATGGTTTCTGACTCGAGAGCGGCGTATCGGGGATTTCCCCGAGTTCGTCTTGAGGGCCACACGATGCTCGCACCACCGCTCTCGGGTGAGAACGCCGTCGATGGTCGCTGCGAGGAAGGAGGAGCGCGATGCGAGGACTCGTGGGTGCTCTCGGAGGAGTCGTTCTCGTCGGTCTCGGCGTGGTACCCGGGTGGGCCGGCACGGTCGCTCCGCTCAGAGTGATCTCGGCCGGAAGTCCATTCGCTCCCGGCTGCGAGGTGACCCCGCAGCCGAACTCGACCAACTACCAGAATGCCGAGGTCGAGCCCTGGGTGGAGGTGAACCCGACCGACTCGAGGAACATGATCGCCGTGTGGCAGCAGGACCGCTGGTCGAACGGCGGAGCGCACGGCCTCGTCACGGTCTTCACCAAGGACGGCGGCGCAGCCTGGGCGACCCGGACGCCGCACTTCAGCCGCTGCGCGGGCGGCACCGCCGCCAACGGCGGCGACTACGATCGCGCGTCCGATCCGTGGGTCACGTTCGCGCCGAATGGCGATGCCTACCAGATCAGCCTCTCCGTCAACCTGTTTGAGAACTTCGTCACCGCGATCCTGGTGAGCAAATCGACCGATGGCGGCGACCACTGGAGCGAGCCCGTCACGCTCATCCGTGACACAGACCCGCGCTTCTTCAACGACAAAGAGACCATCACCGCCGACCCGACCGACGCTCGCTTCGTGTACGCGGTCTGGGACCGCGTCAACGTCCCGCCGGGGGACGTGAATAGGTTCCTGGTGGGAAACCTCGAGCACAAGCGGGATCGCGGCTTCACGGGGCCGGCCATGTTCTCCCGCACGACCGACGGGGGACACACGTGGGAGCCGCCGCGTATCATCTACAACCCCGGAGCCAACAATCAGACGCTCGGCAACCAGATCGCGGTGCTCCCGGACGGGACGCTGGTGAACTTCTTCACCGAGTTCCTGTCGTTCAAGAACAGCGACGGGGGAACCCAGAACGACGTCAATCTTTCGCTCATCCGGTCGACCGACAAGGGCGCCACCTGGAGTCACGGCCAGCCGATCCGTGCGGCCAAGGAGATCTTCCAGGGCGCGCTCGATCCGGACACGGGCAGGCCGATTCGAGCCGAGGGCGTCATCGCCGACGTCGCCGTCAATCGGACCAACGGGCACCTCTATGCTGTCTGGCAGGACCTCCGCTTCCGCGGTGTCGACGAGGTCGCCTTCGCCAGGTCGACGGACGGCGGCCTGACCTGGTCGGCGCCGATCCGGGTCAACCAGACGCCCGCCAGCACGAATCCGCTGAATCAACAGGCGTTCGTGCCGACGGTGCACGTCGCCGATGACGGCACCATCGGAGTCACCTACTACGACTTCCGGTTCAACGACACGAACCCCGGCGCCCGGACGGATTACTGGATCGTTCGGTGTAAGCCCTCGGGTGCCGTGACGTGCGCCAGGCAGGCCGACTGGACGGACGAGACCCGGCTCACGCTCACGTCGTTCGACATCGAACAGGCGCCGGCAGCGCGAGGCCCCTTCGGGTTCTTCGTCGGTGACTACGAGGGGCTGACGAACGTCGGAGACGACCTGGTGCCGGTCTTCGTCGTGGTGAACGACGGGCACCCCGAGAATCGGACCGACGTGATCGAGACGACGGTCGGGCCCTAGGCCCCGCGCAACCCTTTCCTGGGGGTGGCTCGGAGGGGGCCGTGGCGCCCTGCGGGCGCGCCTGTGACATCGGCCCCCTCCGAGGAGCCAGGGTATACTGATGTGCCCGACATGAAGGTCCATCTCACGACCCTCGGCTGTCCGAAGAATCAGGTCGACTCCGAGCTGATGCTCGGGATGCTCACCGAAGCCGGCTTTCCCCTGGCCGCCCGGCCCGAGGACGCCGAGTGCCTCATCGTCAACACGTGCGCCTTCATCGACCGCGCGCGCGAGGAGTCGGTCGCGACGATCCTCGAGCTGGCGAGGCTCAAGGAGACGGGCCGCTGCCGTGCGCTCATCGTCACGGGCTGCCTCACCCAGCGCTACGGCGGCGAGATCCTCCGGGAGATGCCCGAGGTGGACGGGATCCTCGGCACCTCGAACCTCACGCGCATCGTGGATCTCGTCCGCCAGGCGGCGAACCGCCACGACTGGGCGACCTCGGCGCCGCCGGGCTACCTCTACGACGCCACGACGCCGCGCCTCCTCTCGGCGACGGTGCCGTACGCCTACGTGAAGATCGCCGAGGGGTGCGACATGGGCTGCACCTTCTGCGCGATTCCCCAGTTCCGCGGCCGCCACCGGAGCCGCCCTCGCGCGGACATTGTGCGGGAGGTCGAGGCGCTCGCCGCGCGTGGCGTGCAGGAGGCGATCCTGGTCTCGCAAGACACGCTGGCGTACGGTCGCGACCTGCCGAACGGCGGCGACATCGGCGACCTGCTCCTGGCGCTCGGCGAGACGCGCATGCCCTGGATCCGTCCCATGTACCTCCACCCCGCGCACGTCAGCGACCGGCTCATCGCCAAGTGGCAGTGCGCGCGCATCGTCCCCTACCTCGACATGCCCGTGCAGCACGGGGACGACGGAATTCTGAGATCCATGCGCCGCGCCGTCACCGCCAGACGCATGACGGAGGTCGTCGCCGCGTTCCGCGACGCGATCCCGGACCTCGCCGTCCGCACGACGGTGCTGGTCGGCTTCCCGGGCGAATCGGAGGCGGCGTTCCAGCATCTCCTCGAGTTCCTCGACGCGGTGCGCTTCGACCGGCTCGGCGTCTTCACCTACTCGCCGGAGGAAGGCACGCCGTCGCCCGGGTTTCCCGACCAGGTGGACGCCGAGGTGGCGGCCGAGCGCGCGGCGATTGTCCAGGACCTCCAAGACCGGATCGTGTGGGAGGAGAACGCGAAGCTCGTGGGGACGGTCACGGACGTGCTCGTCGACGGCCCGAGCGAGGATCCGGCGTTCGCGTTCGAGGGCCGCACCGCCGGTCAGGCGCCCGAGATCGACGGCGTGGTCTATCTCCGCGGCCGGTTCGAGCCCGGCCGGTTCGCGCGCGCGTCCATCGTCGAGGTCGAGGGACACGAGCTGGTCGGCGAGCGCGCCTAGCCGCGTCGCCGCGGCGGACCGCGTCGCGCTGATCGTCGCCACGGCCGGCGGTACGGGGTGGATCCCCGTCGCGCCCGGCACCGTCGCCAGCGCCCTCACCGCGCTCATCCTCTGGCAGGTACCCTTCTCCCGCGCCGGCCTGCTCGTCTTCTTCCTGATCGTCAGCACGGTCGGGATCTGGGCGGCGCATCGGGCCGAGCGTGTCCTCGGACGGAAAGATCCACCAGCGATCGTCATCGACGAGGTGGCGGGGATGACGCTCGCGGTCCTCGCGTTCCCGCTCACGCTCTCCACCCTCGCCGTCGGGTTCCTGCTCTTCCGGCTCTTCGACGTCACCAAGCCGTTTCCGGCTCGCGCGAGCGAGCGCGCGCCGGGAGGCCTCGGCGTCATGGTCGACGACCTGATCGCGGGGCTCTACGCGGCCATCGTCCTCGGGCTCCTCAGGACCATGACCCGCTGGCCGTGACCGCCGTCGCCCGGGTCGTGACGGTCGGCGTGGTACCCGGCGCGGCGCTCCCCGACCCGGAGGGCGCCGCCGTCGCCGCGGCGCTCGCGGAGGCGGGCGTGCCGGTGTCGAGCCGCGTCGTCCTCGACGAGGACGAGGCGGCGCTCGAGCGGGCGCTCACCACGGACGACGGGCTCACGGTCGTGATCACGAGTGGCGGCGGGTCGGCGGGCGACGTGGTGCGCCACGTCCTCTCGCGCGCGGTGGGCGCGCGGCTCGTCCTGAGCGAGCGGTTTCTCGCCGCGCTGGAGGAGCGCTACCGGCGCCTCGACCGGCCGGTGCCGCGCCGGGCCGAACGCCTCGCCCTCCTGCCGCAGGGCGCCTCCACCTGGCCCGTCGACGGAGGCGAGCCGGGCTGGGCGCTCGAGAGCGGCGCGCGGGCGTTTGCGGTCCTCGCGAAGGACGCCGGCCTCCCCGCGGCCCTCGCCGAGCACCTCGTGCCCTTCGCCCGCTCCCGCTTCGCGGGGCGCGGCGTCGTCCTGGTGCGGATGCTCCGCGCCGCGGGCGTCACGCTCGGCGAGGTCGAGGATCGCCTGGCGGAGTGGCTCGGGACGGCCGAGCGCCGAGCCGTCGACCTCGCCGTGCTTCCGGGCGACGGCGAGGTGTGGGTGCGGCTCCGCGCGCGCGGAGCGACGCCCGCCGAGGCGGCGAGCGCCTTGAGCCGCGCCGAGTCGCCGGTCCTCGAGGCGCTGGGCGACGACTGCTACGGCCGCGACGCGGAGTCGCTCGAGCTCGTCGTCGGCCGGCTCCTGCTCGAGCGCCGCCTGACGCTCGCGGTCGCCGAATCGTGCACGGGCGGGCTCCTCGGCCACCGGCTCACGAACGTCGCCGGGTCGTCCGCGTACTTCGAGCGCGGTGTGCTCGTCTACTCGAACCGCGCGAAGGAGGAGTTGCTCGGCGTACCGGCGGAGATCCTGCGCGACCACGGCGCGGTGAGCGCGCCGTGCGCCGAGGCGATGGTGCGCGGCGTCTGTGCGCGCGCCGGGACGCCCTGCGGCCTCGCGATCACCGGGATCGCCGGCCCCGACGGCGGCACGGCCGCGAAACCGGTCGGCACGGTGTTCGTCGCGCTCGCAGTCCCGGGAGGGGTGTCGAGCCGCCACTTCCGCTTCGTCGGCGACCGGGCGTCGGTGAAGTGGCAGTCGACGCAGGCCGCCTTTGACATGCTTCGGCGCGCGCTGAGCGGACGGACGTGAGGGCTCCCATCACCGCCGTGGCGGACGTCGAGGTGCGGGCCTTCGTCGCGATCCGGCTCGATGAGGCGGTCCGGGCCGCGCTCGGCGCCGCCATCGAAGGGCTCCGCCGCGTGGCGCGGGACGTCGCCTGGGTCGTCCCCGACAACCTCCACCTCACGCTGAAGTTCCTCGGCCAGGTCCGCGCGGCGCGGACACCCGAGCTCGTCGCCGCGCTCACCCGGGCGGCGTCGGGGCTCGCCGCGTTCGAGGCGAACGTCGCGGGGCTCGGCGCGTTTCCGACGCCGACGCGCGCGCGTGTGATCTGGGCGGGCGTGGGGCACGGGACGGACGCGCTGGTCCTCCTGGCGAGCCGCGTGGACGAGGCGCTCGTCGCGCTCGGGTTCGAGCGCGAGCCGCGCCCGTTCTCGCCGCACGTCACCCTGGGCCGCGTGCGCACGCCGCGACGCGATCTCGCCCTGGCCGAGGCCTTGCGGGCCGGGGACGCACAAAAGTTCGGGCGGCTCGTCGTCGAGCGCGTGGCGCTGATGCGGAGCGACCTCGCGCCACGCGGCGCGCGCTACACGGAGGTCGCCGCCGCGAAGCTCGCGTGATGCCGGCCCGTCGCCATTCGTGGACATTGACGGGACCCTCGCGCGACTCCTAGAATGTTCGCAGCGACAGAATGCTCGCAACATCCTTGAGCAAGGAGACGCGCATGGCGGAAGCGAAGAACGACCGGCGCCAGGCCCTGGAGCTAGCGATCGCGCAGATCGAGCGGCAGTTCGGCAAGGGCTCCATCATGCGCCTGGGCGCTGGCGGGCCCCTGGAGGAGATCGCGGTCATCCCGACGGGCGCCCTGTCGCTCGACCTGGCGCTCGGCATCGGCGGCTTGCCGCGCGGCCGCGTCACGGAGATCTACGGGCCGGAGTCCTCGGGCAAGACCACGCTCGCGCTGCACGTCATCGCCGAGGCCCAGCGCCTGGGCGGCATCGCGGCGTTCATCGACGCCGAGCACGCGCTCGACCCCATCTACGCGAAGAAGCTCGGCGTGAACACCGACGAGCTCCTGATCTCGCAACCGGACACGGGCGAGCAGGCGCTCGAGATCGCCGAGACGCTCGTGCGCTCCAACTCGGTGGACGTGATCGTCGTGGACTCCGTCGCCGCGCTCGTGCCCCGCGCCGAGCTCGACGGCGACATGGGCGACTCGCTCCCGGGGCTCCAGGCGCGTCTCATGTCGCAAGCGCTCCGCAAGCTCACCGCGGCCATCTCGCGCTCGGGCGCCATCCTCATCTTCATCAACCAGATCCGCGAGAAGATAGGCGTAATGTTCGGGTGTTTCCACTACAACACCCGCGTGCGCTTGGCCGACGGCACGAGCATGAAGATCGGCAGGATCGTCAACCACCGTCTGCCGCTCCAGGTCCTCTCGTGGGACCCGGACACGGGGAAGATCGAACCGCGACGGATCACGAACTGGTTCGACAACGGGCGCACCGACCATTTCATCCAGTTTGAGGTGCAAGGTGGCCGATCAGGACGGCGCCACTTCGCGGCGACAGAAAACCACGTCATCCTCGCACCGCGAGGATGCGTTCGAGCGGGAGACCTCGAGATCGGTGACGAAGTGCTGGTCGTGGTCAAGGATTACCGGCTGACCGACGATCAGTGGCAGGTGCTTCTCGGCGGAAGCTTCGGCGACGGCTCGCTCCGGAGGGTGGGTACCCACTCTGCGCACTTCAGGGTTGGACACGGAGCCGAGCAGAAGGACTATCTCGAGTGGAAGCACGGGATGCTGGCGCCGTTCGCCGGACCAATCAGGCGCACCGGCAACGGATTCGGCTTCGACACGCTCGCAATGCCGACACTCGGTGATCTGTGCGCCGAGTACTACGGCGATGTCGGACGGCTCGCGTCGAGTTCTGTGCTCGACCGCCTGGACCTGCGTGGAATCGCGGTATGGTATGGCGACGACGGCTCCTTCGCCGGTTCGTACGCCCGGTGGGGCAAGGGCAAGGCCGTCCTCTACAACAAGGCCCTCACCGGTGACTCGCGCCAGCGGGTTATGGAGGTATTCGAGCGGCTCGGCGTCGGGCGGCCACGTGACGACAGCCGAGGCTTCTGGTTCGATTCGGAGCAGACCGCACGTCTGCATGTCCTGATCGCGCCCTACGTTCACCCGTCGCTTGACTACAAGCTCCACCCGAGCCAGCGGGGGCGGTTTTCCTGGCACCCGTCGGTAGAGGCCGAGAGTCTCGTCGATCGGGAGTATCTGCGGACAGCGCCGGCACGCATATTGAGAAAGTACGTCAAGCCGGCGACCCACACGAACCATCGCTATGACCTGGAAGTCGACGGCCATCACACCTACCTGGTCGACGGCGTCGTCGTCCACAACTCGCCCGAGACGCAGCCGGGCGGGCGCGCGCTCAAGTTCTACGCGTCGATCCGCATGGACATCCGGCGGCTGGACGCGATCAAGCAGGGGACCGAGTCGCTCGGCGTGCGGACCAAGGTGAAGGTCGTCAAGAACAAGCTGGCGCCGCCCCACCGCGAGGCCGAGTTCGACATGATCTACGGCGAGGGGATCTCGAAGGCGGGCACGGTGCTCGACGCGGGCGTCGAGCAGTCCATCATCGAAAAGTCCGGGACCTGGTACACTTATAAGAACGAGCGTATCGGGCAGGGGCGCGAGAACGCGAAGAAGTGGCTCCAGGAGAACCCGGCGACGCTCGCCGACCTCGAGGCCAAGATCCGGGACGCCCTCGGGCTGCGTCCGGCCGCCTTGAGCAAATAGGAGTCAGCGATGCCGATCGACTTCGAGAGGCTCCTCGTGACCGGCGTCGAACGAGGCGCATCGGACTTCCACCTCAAAGCGGGCGCGCCACCGATCCTCCGCATCCACGGGCGCCTGATGCCGCAGGGCGATTTCGGGGTCATCACGGCGGAGGACATGGACGGGCTGGCCCGCAAGATGCTCGCGGAGCGCTGGTACAACCAGCTCCGCGACGGCAAGGAGATCGACTCCGCGTACTCCGTCCCGAACTTCGGACGTTTCCGCGTCAACATGTTCCTGGCGCTCGGCGCCGTGCGGGCGGTGTTCCGGGCGATCCCGGCGAAGAAGCCGCGGTTCGACGAGCTCGGCCTGCCGCCTGTCCTCGAGCACCTCGCGATGGAGCGCCGCGGGCTCGTCCTCTGCACCGGCATCACCGGCTCCGGCAAGTCGACCACGCTCGCGGCGATGATCGACTTCATCAACCGCAACCGGAACGACCACATCATCACGATCGAGGACCCGATCGAGTTCACCCACGAGGACATCAACTGCGTCGTCAGCCAGCGCGAGATCGGCCACGACTCGGCCAGCTTCGCCATCGCGCTCCGCGCCGCCCTGCGCGAGGACCCCGACGTCATCCTCGTGGGCGAGATGCGCGACCCGGAGACGATGTCCGTGGCGCTCCACGCGGCGGAGACCGGCCACCTGGTCTTCTCGACCCTCCACACGCTGAACGCGGGGGAGACCGTCAATCGGATCATCGGCACCTTCCCGCCCCATCAGGAGCAGCAGATCCGGGACCAGCTCGCGGCCGTCATCCAGGGCGTCATCTCGCAGCGGTTGATCCCGAGGATCGGTGGCGAGGGGCGCGTGCCCGCGGTCGAGGTGATGATCGGCACCGGAATGATCCGCGACTGTATCCGCGAGGCCAAGCGGACGCCCGAGATTCCCGCGGCCATCGCGCAAGGCCAGTCGCAGTACGGCATGCAGACCTTCGACCAGTGTCTGCTCCGGCTCTACCGCGAGGGCCTCGTCTCCTACGAGACGGCGCGCGAGGCGGCGTCGAGCCCGGACGATTTCGACCTCAAGGTCCGTGGCATCTTCTCCACGGGCGAGCAGTCGTTCGAGCAGAAGAAGGACGAGAAGCCACCCGACATGGTGCCTCGGGCCGGCGCGGCGGGCGCCAGCCCCTTCTTCAGACGATCGTAGCGGCAAAGCGCCTGGTCGACGCCGCGGCCGCGCACCGCGCGGCGGCCGATCTCCTCTCGCGGCGGGCCTGGACTCGCCGCGAGCTCACCCGGCGCCTGGAGCGCCGCGGCGCTGCTCCGTCCGTGGCCGCTCAGGTGGTCGCCGACCTCGCCGGGCGCGGCTACCTGGACGACGCCGCCTTCGCGCGCCAGTGGGTGGAAGCTCGGGCGGCCCGGGGCTACGGTCCGGCGCGCCTCCGCGCCGAGCTCCGCGCGCGCGGCGTCGCGCGGTCGCTCATCGACGCGGCGCTGCCTGCCGTCACCCCCGAGGGAGAGCTCGCCCGGGCGCGGGCGGTGGCGCGCCGGCGCCTGCCGGCGCTCGGCCGGGGCGATCCCGTCCGCGTCGCCGTCCGCCTGCGCGACTTCCTCCTGCGCCGTGGGTACTCCGCGGCGGTCGTCGCCCGGGTCTTGCGCGAGTCCACGGGGCACTCCGTCGAGGACTGAGCGGAGTACAATGGGCCTTCCGATGACCGGCAGCGCGATCCGCGAGAAGTTCCTGGCCTATTTCGAGCGTCACGGTCACACACGCGTGCGGTCCTCACCCCTCGTCCCCGGCACCGACCCGACGCTCCTCTTCACGAACTCGGGCATGGTGCAGTTCAAGGCCGTCTTCCTCGGTGAGGAGCGGCGCGACGACGTGCGCGCGACCACCTGTCAGAAATGCGTCCGCGCGGGCGGCAAGCACAACGACCTCGAGAACGTGGGCCGGACCGCGCGTCACCACACGTTCTTCGAGATGCTCGGGAACTTCTCGTTCGGCGACTACTTCAAGGCGGAGGCGATCGCCTTCGCCTGGGAGTTCCTCACGCGTGACCTCGGGCTCGACCGGCGGCGCCTCGCGGCGACCGTCTTCACCGACGACGACGACGCGTACGCGCTCTGGAAAAAGGTCGCGGGCCTGACAGACGACCGGATCCTGCGTCTGGGCGAGGAGGACAACTTCTGGGCGATGGGCGACCACGGCCCATGCGGTCCGTGCTCGGAGGTTCACTTCCATCAGGGCGACCACCTCCCCTGCGCGGAGGTCGCGGCCGGGCGCGCCTGTCTCGGGCCCGCGTGCGAGTGCGACCGCTGGCTCGAGATCTGGAACCTCGTCTTCATGCAGTTCGACCGGAACGCGGAGGGGCAGCTCGTCCGGCTGCCCAAGCCCTCGATCGACACCGGGATGGGGCTCGAGCGCGTCGCCGCGGTCATGCAGAACAAGAAGTCGGACTACGACACCGACCTGTTCGCGCCCCTCATCGAGCGTGTCGCCGCGCTCTCCGACAAAGCGTACCGGGCCCGCGAAGAGCATGACGTCTCGATGCAGGTGATCGCCGACCACGCGCGCGCGGCCACGTTCCTGATCGCGGACGGCGTGACGCCGTCGAACGAGTGGCGCGGCTACGTGCTCCGGCGCATCATGCGTCGTGCCATGCGGCACGGCCGCCTGCTCGGGCTCACCGAGCCATTCCTCTGGCGGACCGTGGACTGGGTGGTCGGGCTCATGCGCGACGCCTACCCGGAGCTCACGACCGAGCGGGCCCGGGTCGAGGAGACCGTGCGGACCGAGGAGGAGCGCTTCGCGGAGACCCTCGACCTTGGCATGCGACTGATCGAGGAGTACGACGAGGCGCAGCGGCGCGAGCGGCCTCCGAGCGTCACGAGCCCGCGCACGCTCAGCGGGGAATTCCTCTTCAGGCTGTACGACACCTACGGATTCCCCAGGGACCTGGCCGAGGAAATCTTCAGGGACAAGGGGTGGCTCGTCACCGACGAGACCCACGCCGCGTATGAGGCCGAGATGGCGGCGCAGCGCGAGCGCGCGCGGGCGGGCGCGGCGTTCGGGACGGGCGAGGATGCCGAGGCGGCGTCGGTCTACGCGCGCCTCGCCGCCGAGGTCCCGCGCGTCGAGTTCGTCGGCTATGACACGCTCGCGGCGCCCGCGCGCATCCTGGCGCTCGTCGACGCGACCGAGGGCAGGCTCTCGCGCGTGCGCGAGGCGACGGCAGGCGCCGAGGTCGAGATGATCCTCGACCGGACACCCGCGTATGCGGAGTCGGGCGGCCAGGTCGGCGACACGGGGACGATCGCCGGGCGCGCCGGCCGCGGCCAGCTCCTCGACACGTACTATCGCGGCCCGAAGCTCATCGTCCACCGCGTACGCGTCGTGCAGGGCGGCTTCCACGAGGGGGAGGACGTCGCGGTGAGCGTCGAGACGCCGCGGCGGCAGGGGCTGCGCCAGCACCACACGGGCACGCACCTGCTGCACGCCGCGCTCCGCCGCGTGCTCGGCACCCATGTGGCGCAAGCCGGCTCGCTGGTCGCCTCCGACCATCTGCGCTTCGACTTCTCGCACGGTGCCCAGGTGAAGGACCGCGAGCTCTCCCAGATCGAGGAGCTGGTGAACGAGCAGGTCCAGGCCAACGTCGAGGTGGCTCGGATGGAGATGGACCTCGATGAGGCGCTCCGGATGGGCGCCCTGGCGCTCTTCGGCGAGAAGTACGGTGACCGGGTGCGCGTCGTCAAGATCGGGGACTTCTCCACGGAGCTCTGCGGCGGGACGCACCTGGACAGGACGGGCGAGCTCGGTCTGGTGAAGGTCACGACCGAAGGCGCCGTCGCCTCCGGCGTCCGGCGCATCGAGGCCGTGGCGGGGAGCGCCGCGCTGGAGACGGTCGCCCGGAAGGAGGCGGCGCTCCGCGAGGCGGCGGAGATCCTCAAGATCGCACCGCTCGAGGTGCCGAAGCGGCTCGCCAAGTTGCTCGAGGAGCAGCGGGTGCTCGCGAAGCAGTTGGCGGAGCTCGAGGCCAGGCTGGCGCGCTCGCGAGCGGAGGAGCTGATCGCGGCGGCGCGGCAGATCAACGGCGTCGCCGTGGTCACGGGGCGGATCGACGGCCTCGACGCCGACGGCCTCCGCTCGGTCGCCGACACGCTGCGCGACCGTCTCGGCTCGGGCGTCGTCTGCGTCGGGAGTGTCACCGACGGCAAGGTGAACCTCGTCGCCGCAGTCACCAAGGATCTCGTCAAGCGCTTCCAGGCGGGGCGGCTCATGCAGGAGGTCGCCGGGGCCGTGGGCGGCCGGGGCGGCGGGCGGCCCGACCTTGCCCAGGGCGGCGGCCCCGACCCGAGCGCGTTGGACGCCGCGCTGACGCTCGTCTATGACGTCGTCGCCCGGGCAACCGGCTAAAGGGTAGAATATTGGGCGATGAGCCCCTCGTTGGGCCGCATCCTGGTCGTGGATGACGAGGCCCCGGTCCGGGAAGTGCTGAGCGAGTACTTCTCGTCACAGGGTTACACGGTGGACGAGGCCTCGAACGGCAACGACGCGATCGGCACGATCCGGCGCCACCGGCCCGACGTGGTTCTGCTCGACATACGCATGCCCGGCCTCGACGGCGTCGAGGTGCTCCGGCGGGTCCGCACGTTCGACGACGCCCTGACGATCATCATGGTCACCGCGAACGAGGACGTCGGCCTGGCCCGCGAGACGCTCAAGCTCGGCGCCTTCGACTACGTCGCGAAACCCTTCGACTACGACTATCTCGACCGCACGGTCTCCGCCGGGATGTTGAAATCGGGCGCGGGGTCTACGGATGTCGACCCGTGGCGGCGGCTGGCGCACGCCGTCTTCCGCGCGGCGCGCGCCATGAACGCGACGGCGCGCGCCTCCACGGGCGCCCGCCTGGAGGCGGCGGCCCTCGCTGCCGCGCGGGAGGTCGCGACCCGCCGGGCGGCGGTCGCGGCGGAGCACCTCGACGAGATCGAGCTCCTCCTGTCCATCGCCACCGACTTGGGCGACCTGCCCGGACCGGATCGCACGCTCGTCGAGACCGCGCTTGAAGCGGCGCGTCGCGCGCTCCCCGTCGCGTCCTGACGGGCGGCGCCGGGCGGCCGCCCGACCGGTGGTCGAGCCGCACCTTGCGATCCTCCATACCGTCGCCGAGACGGTGAGCCGTACCCTCAACGTGGACGACGTCCTGCGCACGGCCGTCGAGGCGTTGACCCGCGTCACGGGCCACGAGATCGCGAGCCTCCACCTCCTGTCGGACGACGGCAAGACGCTGCACCTCAGGGGCGAGCGGGGAATGTCGCCGACCCTGCGGGAGGTCAACCAGACGCTGCCGGTCGGCGAGGGCTTGATCGGCCGTGTCGCGGCCACCGGCCGGACGGTCCGGGTCGAGAAGAACTACGCAGACCCGGATCTGCTCCCGGCGGCGCGGGCGGCGGTCCAGCGCGAGCACATCCGAGGCTTCGTGTGCGTGCCGATCCACAGCCGCGGCAGGATCCTCGGCACGCTCTCGCTCGGCCGCAAGACGGTCGACCGCTTCGAAACGAGGGAGGTCGCGCTCCTGGAGGCGACCGCCGACCAGATCGGTCTCGCGCTCGACAACGCCCGGCTCTACTCCGAGACGCGCCACCAGCTGGAAGAGCTCAGGCGCACCCAGGCGCAGCTGCTCCACGCCGAGAAGCTGTCGGCCGTGGGCAAGCTCGCCTCGGGGGTCGCGCACGAGATCAACAACCCCCTCACGACGATCCTGGGCCAGACGCACCTCCTGCTCGCGCATCCCCAGGCGACGGACCAGGTGCGCGAGCGGCTCCGCATCGTGACGGACGAGGCCGCACGCGCCGCCCGCATCGTCCAGAACCTCCTGCTCTTCGCCCGACAGTACCCGCCGGAGCGCCGGCCGTGCTCGCTCGCCGCCCAGGCGCGCCGGGTGCTCGAGCTGAAGAGCTATCAGCTCCAGCAGGACAACGTGAAGGTGGTGACCGAGTTCGCGCCGTGCCCCCACGTGCTGGGCGACGAGAACCAGCTCCAGCAGGTGCTCCTGAATCTCGTGCAGAACGCGCACCAGGCGATGGCCCAGAGTGCCGGAGCGCGGGTGCTCACGGTGCGCATCTGGCCGGACAACGGGCGCGTGTGCCTCGAGGTTAAGGACACCGGGCCGGGGATCCCGACGGAGGCGATGCCGCGGATCTTCGACCCGTTCTTCACGACGAAATCCCCGGGCGAGGGCAGCGGGCTCGGCCTCTCGATCTCTTACGGCATCGTCGCGGAGCTCGGTGGGCGGCTCTGGGCCGAGAACTCTCCCCAGGGCGGCGCGTCGTTCCTCCTCGAGCTGCCCGTCGGAGACGAGACGAGCTGATCCGGCCCGGCGTCGCGCTCCTGTCCCTCGCCCTCGCCCTGAGCTCCTGCGGCGGCGTCGGCGAGCCCGTGCCGGGCGCCCCCGCACATCACCGCGAGCGGGGGTTCGCCAACACCGATTCCGCGTCTGTCGTTGCCTCCGGCTGGGTACGGCTCCGCTTCTTCGTCTCGCGCGTCTGGGCCGCCACGGTTCATCCCCGGACCGCGCACTTCCCCGTCGTCGCGAGCGACCTGGGCGCGATCCGGTCCAATCCCGGCGCCACCACGGTGACCTGGGTCGGCCACTCGACGCTCCTGATCCAGCTCGACGGGGTGAACATCCTGACCGACCCGCAGTGGTCGGCGCGCGCGAGCCCCGTCCGGTTCGCCGGTCCGAAGCGTGTGACTCCGCCCGGCCTCAAGTTCGAGGACTTGCCGCCGATCCACATCGTGCTCATCTCGCACGATCACTACGACCACCTCGACGTCGCGACCGTCACGCGCCTCGCCCGCACCCACCGGCCCCGCTTCCTGGTCCCCCTTGGGCTCCGGGCGTGGCTCGCGGAGGTCGGGATCATGGAGGTGGAGGAGCTCGACTGGTGGCAGAGCCGCGCCGTCGCCGGGCTCACGCTCACCGCGGTCCCGGCCCATCACTTCTCGGGCCGCAGCCTGTGGGACCGGAACCGCCGGCTCTGGAGCGGCTGGGCCGTTGTCGGCCGCGCCAGTCGGCTCTACTTCGCCGGCGACACGGCCTACTACGGCGGGCTCAAGGAGATCGGCGCGCGGCTCGGCCCGTTCGATGTGGCGGCGATTCCCATCGGCGCGTACCTGCCACCCGTCATCATGCAGGCGAGCCACACCACCCCCGAGGAGGCCCTGCGGGTGCTGGCCGACGTGCGGGGCCGCCACCTCGTGCCGATCCACTGGGGCACGTTCGATCTCGCCGAGGAGCCGATGGAGGAGCCTCCCGCGCGCCTCGCCGCCGAGGCGCGCCGGCTCGGGCTCGGCCCCGAGCGCCTCTGGCTCATGAAGCACGGCGAGACCCGACGCTGGTGACGCGCCGGCGGGCACCGCCCGCGAGCGGACCTCCGTGAGCTTGGCGCCGGGTCAACCCCCAGAAGCTACGGGTTTCGAGAGGCTGCGCCGCCGCCCCGCCCGCCGGTCCGTCACAGCGCTTCGAGGTGCAAGCCCTTCAGGTAGCGGGTTTCGGGGATCGTGAGAATGACCGGATGGTCGCTCGCCTGGGAGAGCGGGGCGACGAGCCGGAGTGATACCCCCGCGTCGACCGCGGCGTCGCGGCAGAGCTCCTCGAAGCGCGCCTGGGGCACGTGGTGCGAGCACGAGAACGTGAGAAGGTCCCCCCCGCGATCGAGGAGCCGCATCGCGCGGAGGTTGATCTCCTTGTAGCCGCGCACCGCGGCGTCGAGCCGGGTCCGACTCCGCGCGAAGGGCGGCGGATCGAGGACGACCAGCCCGAAGCGCGCGCCCGCGCGCTCGAGGCGGCGCAGCTCGTCGAACACGTTCGCGGCGACGAGCTCGGCTCGCTCGGCGACGCCGTTCAGCGCCAGGTTCTGCCGAGCGGCCGCGAGCGCCTCGAGCGAGGAGTCGATCAGGACGGCGCGCCGGGCGCCTCCACGGAGCGCGTGGCACGCGAAGCCTCCCGTGTAGCAGAACGCGTCGAGGACGTCCCGGTCCGCGGCGAGCCCTGCGGCCCGGCGGTGGTTCTGGGACTGGTCGAGGTAGAGGCCGGTCTTGTGGCCGGCGCCGAGCGTCACCGTGAAGCGAACGCCGCCTTCGTCCACCTCCACGGTCGCCGGCCCTGCGCGCCCGGCCCAGCCGTGAGCCGGCTCAAACCCCTCGAGCTGCGCCGGCCCGTCTTCGTCCTTGTTGAAGACGGCCAGCTCACCCAGCACGCGGCCGAGCGCCGCCTCGATCTCCCGCCGCCGGCGCGCCATCCCGAGCGTCCCGCACTGGACGACGAGCACGGAGTCGTAACGGTCCACGACGAGCCCGGGCAGGCCATCCGCCTCGCTCCACACGAGGCGGCCGAGCGAGGGCGGCCCGGACGCTTCGCTGGAGGCGCGGCGGGCGACAGCGTCGGCCAGGCGCCGCTCGAGAAAGGCCGCGTCGAGCGCCTCGTCGCGCCAGGTCAGGATGCGGCAGCAAAGCCCGGGCCGCGGATTGTAGTAGCCCCGCCCGACGAAGCGCCCGGTCGCATCGACGACGGTCACCTCCGCGCCGGGCTCGACCGCGCTCGCGTCGGCCACCTCGCCCTTGAAGATCCAGGGGTGCGCGGGCACCCGCGGGGACCCCCGCTTGAGCCTCAGGACCGGACCCCGCCGCACGCGGCGGCCGGCCTCGCGGGCGCCCGCCGGCTTCATGGCGGCGCGCGCTCTCAGGTTCGGCGCAGGACGACGACCATGATGAGGGGGTGCTTGGAGCGCTCCAGGATCTGGTGTGGCTTGAATCCAAAGAACCACTGGACGAACTCGAAGCCGCCCGCCAGCGCGACGAGCGCTCGGAGCTCCTGCGGAAAGACCATCCGCGACAGATGCGACTGCCGATAGCGGCGGCGCGTCCCGTTGTCGATCGCCTCGAGGGTCATCCGCTCGTGGAAGATCTGGCTCACCGGGTCCACCCGATTGAGCGCCGAGAACGACGCGCGCACGATCAGCCGCCCGCGCCGCTTGAACCACGACCAGCTCCGGGCCGGGTTCGTCCACGACGAGGCCACGAAGCGGTCGAACACGTAGAGGCCGCCTCTGCGAACGGCCCGCGCGACCGCGCGAAGGTGGGCGAGGAGCTGGTCATTGGTCAAGAGGTGTCCCTGCGAGTCCTGCATGCAGATAGCGGCGTCCACGAGCCGCTCGAGGCGGAAGTCGGTCATGTCGCCCACGCGGAGCTCGCCCTGGCGGTCCTTGGCGGCGAGCCGCTGCCGGACGAATTCGATGTTCTCCGACGAGAGGTCGAGCCCGGACATCGCGTACCCGCGATCGGCGAGGCGGATCAGGTGCGGCCCGGTTCCGCAGGCGATGTCGAGCACCCGGTGGACCCGGATCCTGGCGTACCGCTTGAAACAGTGGACGAGGAAATCGACCTCGACCTTGCGGTTGGTGTCGAACGCGATCTCGTAGAGCCGGGGAGCGGCGTAATCGCGGTAGCGGCGCTTCACCGGAGGTCGCCCCACCACGTCAGCATGGCCTCTCGGATGACCCATGCCGCGGCGATGCCGGTGCGGCCGGTCGGGTCCCACGCGTGGGCCACTTCGACGAGGTCGCCCCCGATGACGCGACACTCGCCGAGCAGCCGGACGATCTCGATGAGCTCCGGGACCCGGAGCCCGCCGGGTTCGGGCGAGCCGGTGCCCGGCGCCTCGGCGGGATCGAGGACGTCGACGTCGATCGTGACGTAGAGCGGGTGGCCGCGGAGCTCGGGGAGGAGCCGCCGCACGACCTCACCGGGAGGACCCGCGAGGACCGGGTAGAAGTGCGGCCGCCGGCGCTCGTACTCCTCCCGGGAGCCCGTGCGCATGCCCACCTGGTAGACGCGCTCTTCCGGCACCACGTCCATCACCCGCGCCATGGCGGAGGCGTAGTTGTAACGCTCACCCAGGAACTCCTCGCGCGTGTCGGGGTGGGCGTCGAGCTGGAGCACGCGGAGATCGGCGAACGCGGGGGCGAGCACCTCCATGACGGGCACCGTCGCCGTGTGGTCGCCGCCCAGCATGAAGGGAATGAGCCCCGGCCGCCACCATGCCGCGATCTCGGCGCGGGCCGCGTCGAGCTGTTCCCGCGGCGGCGCGCCGTCGGGAAGCTCGCAGTCGCCGATGTCCGCGAGCGGCAGATCCTCCAGGTCTCGCCCGAGCGCGGGCGAGTAGGTCTCGACCGAGTCTGAACCGAGCCGAAGATCCCGCGGTCCACCCGAGGCGCCTTTCCGGAGATTCACGCGGCCCTCGAACGGGATGCCGTAGACGACGACGCGGGCGTGCTGCAGCTCACTCGGACACGCGATGAAGCGAGGCGAGACGGCTCTCATTCGCTCGATTCGTCACTCTACCGTCGTCGCGTCCCGATGCAAGCGGAAAGTGCGGCGCCGCGCCGCTGGCGGGCGCGTCGGCAGTGTCGGCGAGGCTCGTTCAAGGTGTCGCGAAGGCTCTCGGCGGTGTCGTGGAGGCTCGAAGGTCGCTCGGCGGCCGGCCACGGAGGCTCCGGAAGGTCGCCGCCAGGGCCTCCAAAAGGCGTTTTTTTCTTGCAATCGAAAAAAGCGGGCCATACAGTGAAACAAGTTTTGGGTGTAAACGAGAAATTTTTTCGTCGAGCGGCGACGCCGGCAGGCGTCGCAGGAGAGGTGCGGTAGATGACCGGATCGGAGAAAGGAGGGCCACAGGATTGAACGCCCTGGGACGACACCTTCTCGTCGAGTTGTTCGATTGCGATCCCGACGTGATCAACAACCTCGAGGCCGTGAAGGGAGCCCTGATCGAGGCGGCGAAGCGGGCCCAAGCGACCATCGTCGACGTCGTCTTCCATGAGTTCAACCCCTTCGGCATCAGCGGAGTCGTCGTCATCGCCGAATCCCATCTCACCATCCACACCTGGCCCGAATACCGATACGCGGCGGTCGACATCTTCTCCTGCGGAGACGTCCTCCAACCGGAGATCGCCGCCAGCTACCTGGTCGAGCAGTTCGTGGCCGAACGGCACTCGATCGTCGAGATGCAGCGCGGGACGTTCCTGAACTCCAGGGTGCCCATCGCCAACAAGGCCGCGGTTGCCTTCAGGTGACCAGTCCCCAGGCATACAAGTGGTTCTTCGAGACCACGACGCCCGTCGAAGGGCACATGCATGCCATCAAGCGGACGATCGTGGAGGCGCAGACCAAGTTCCAGCACGTCGAGATCATGGAGACGGCCTCGTACGGCAAGCTCCTGGTGCTCGACGGACGGATCCAGTCCAGCCAGGCTGACGAGTTCATCTACCACGAGGCCCTGGTCCACCCGGGGATGCTCGCCACCGACCGGCCGCCCCAGAGCGCCCTGGTGATCGGGGGCGGGGAGGGAGCGACCCTCCGGGAGGCCCTGAAGTACCGTTCCCTCACGCGGGCGGTGATGGTCGATATCGACGGCGATGTTGTGGAGCTCTGCCGGAAGCACCTCGCCGAGATGCACCGCGGGGCCTTCGAGGACGAGCGGACAGAGGTCCGGAACGAGGACGCACGGGGGTACCTCGAGAGGACGGCGGAGCGCTTCGATTTCATCTCGGTCGACCTCGTCGAGCCCCTGGAAGAGGGGCCGGCGTGCATGCTCTTCACCAAGGAGTTCTACACCCTCGTTCGGGACCGGCTCACGCCCGGCGGCACGATGACCGTGCAGGCGGGGATGACGAAGATCAACGAGCTCTCCTTCTTCACCGCGATCCACCGGACCCTCCGGGACGTCTTCCCGGTCGTGGCCGGCTACCAGACCTTCGTCGCGTGCTTCGGGACGCCCTGGGGGTTCATCGTGGGGAGCAAGAAGGTCGACCCGCGGCGTCAGGATTCTCAGGTGATCGACAAGCTGATCGCCGAACGTGTCGGTGGCGCCCTCGAGTACTGGGACGGCCTCACCCACCAGCACGCGTTCGGCCTGCCCAAGTTCCTCCGCAAGGCGATCGACGCCGAGACCCGGGTCTCAACCGACGCCCACCCCCTGACCTTTTCCTGATCGCGCGGCTCCATGGCGGCCCCCCGCGGCATCGGGCTGATCCTCCTCGTGGTGGTCGCGGGCTTCATGGTCGGATCCGTGCTGGGCGAGCTCGTAGGAGGCCTGCTGCCCGTCGGGCGTGCCCAGACCTTCCTCACTCACGGGCCGATGATCGGGCTCACGCCCCCTGCCACGCTCGACCTGCGCTTCCTCTCCATCACCTTCGGCCTGAGCCTCAAGGTGAACCTGGTCGGGGTGATCGGGATCGTGGTCGCCGCCCTCACCCTCCGCCGCCTGTAACGCGATCGGGGCCACACCGCGCGTGAGGGTGGTGCTTGCATCCGCGTCGCCCCGGAGGCGCGAGCTTCTGCGCCAGATCTGCCCTGAGTTCGAGGTGGTGCCCAGTGAGATCGAGGAGACGCTCTGGGGTGAGCCGACGCCCGAAGCAGTCGCCGGGCTCGCGTTGAGGAAAGCTCACGCCGTCGCGGTCCGAGCCGAGGGCGCCGTGGTCCTCGCCGCGGACACGCTCGTCGTCCTCGACGGTGTCGCCTTCGGCAAGCCCGCCGGCCCCGAAGAAGCGCGCGCGATGCTCCGGCGGCTCTGCGGCCGAGAGCACGAGGTCATCACGGGCGTCGCCGTCGTGGATACGCGGACGGGCCGGGAGGCCACGCGCGCAGTCGTGAGCCGGGTGCGCCTGGCGGCTTCCCCAGACGCGACCCTGGACTCCTACGTCGCCTCGGGAGCGCCACTCGACAAGGCGGGGGCCTACGCGATCCAGGACCTCGGCGGCGCGCTCGTCGAGCGGCTCGCCGGCTCCTACACCAACGTCGTCGGGCTGCCCGTCGAGGAGACGCGCCGTCTCCTCGCCGAGTTCGGCGTGCCGGTCAGCGAGCCTGCCGGGCCGTGATCGCCTTCTGGAGGGGCTCGAGGTGAAGCATCTCCTCGGGGCGCGGGATCCTCGTGGTCGCGGGCAGGGGCGTGTGGGCGCGGATGATTCCGATCGTCTGCTGGAGCTCCTCGGCCGAGACGAGCCCGTCGGGGAGATGGCAGGCGCGCGCGGCCTCGAGCCGAAGCTCGAACTCGTCCTGGGGGCCCACGGTACGGCTCGGCAGGCGCGTGGCGAGCTCCTCGGCGCTGGCCCGGCGGATCCGCTCCTGGGCGGCGAGCAGCGCGCGGGCGAACGCCGCGAGGTCGGCGTCCGGCGGACGCCGGTCTGCCCGGACGAAGACGGCGGCGCTCACCGTCCGGAGGCCGAGGGCCGTGGCGACCGCCGCGGGCGTGCGGAAATCGGCGAGCAGCGTCGCGCGGCCCTCCTCGAGGAGGCGCGTGGCCATCGGCTCCGGGACGAGCGCGGCGTGGATCTCACCCGAGTCGATGGCGCCGACGATGCCGCGCCCCCCCAGGCTCATGAGATGGAGCTGCGCGATGCTGACGCCGGTACGGGCGAGCAGCCAGCCGAACCAGGCGAGCTCGGGCGCGCCCGGTGTCGTCACGCCGACGCGGAGCCCCGTGAGGCTCTCGACCGACCGCACGGCGCCCGTATGCTCCGAGGCGACGAGCACCGCGAACGGCGGAGCGGCCGTCAGGCCGAACACGAGCCGTGGGGTCTGGCCGGCGCCGCGCGGGCCGAAGCGCAGCAGCGCCTCGAGCGTGGTCGCGGTGAGATCCGCCTGGCCCTGGGCCAGCGCCTCGGCGGCGCCGGACTCGGCGCGGGTCGTCCGGATCGTGACCTCCAACCCCTCGCGCGCGAAGTAGCCCTCGGCCTCGGCCACCCGGATCGGTAGATACTCGGATGACGTCGCCGGGCCGCTCACGGCCAGCGTTAGCGTCTGGAGGAGGACGATGAGCCCCAGCATCGGCTTAGCGCGTCGCCGGCGCCGGCGAGCCCCAGGGCCGCCGCGCGACCGCGTCAAGGCGCGCCTCCTGCGGCTCTATGCGGCGCTCGAGCGGCGATTCGGGCCGCAGCGCTGGTGGCCCGGCCGGACGCCTTACGAGGTCTCGGTGGGCGCCGTGCTCACCCAGCACACCGCCTGGACCAACGCGGCCCGCGCCGTCGCCGCCCTTCGCGCGCGCCGCCTCCTCACGCCACGACGCCTCGCGGCGCTCGGCGAGGCGGAGGTGGCTCGCGCCATCCGCGCGGCGGGCACGCCCCGCGTCAAGGCGCACCGCCTCAGAGCCCTCACCCGCTGGCTGCTCGGCCGCTTCGGCGGCGCCTTCGCTCCGATGCGGCGCCTCCCACTGGCCCCGCTCCGTCGTGACCTCCTCGCCGTGCCGGGGATCGGGCCCGAGACGGCCGACGCGATCCTGCTCTACGCGGCTCGCCGCCCGGTCTTCGTGGCCGATGCCTACGCCCGCCGCGTGCTCACGCGCCATCGCCTGCTCGGACGCCGGGCGGGCTACGACGAGGCGCGCCTGTTCCTCGAGGCTCGCCTGCCATCGGATCCCGCGCTGTTCAACGAGTATCACGCGCTCCTCGTCCGTGTCGGCAAGACGCACTGTCGGACGGTGCCGCGCTGCGAGCGCTGTCCTCTGCGCTTCGATCTGCACGGAGCGAAGCCCGCCCGCTGACACGCGCGGGCTCGTCAGCGCGTGCCCGGTCGCGAGCATTCGATGAGGAGGGCGACAATGCGCGCGTCGGCGTCGGGGACGGCGAGCGTCATCGCGCGCGCGCCCATGTCCTTCAACCGGCGCGGGTCGCCGAGAAGGCGGCCGATCTCGGCCAGGAGCCGCTCGGGCGCGAGCTCGGCCTGCTCCAGCACGACGGCGCCGCCGGCCCGCTCGACGAGCCGCGCGTTCACCGTCTGCTCGTCCCCGCTGGTGCCGGGCAGCGGGATGTAGAGCGCCGGCAGGCCGAGCTGGCAGCACTCGTTCACGGTCCCGGCGCCCGCGCGGGCGACGACGAGCGCCGCGGCGGCATAGATCCCGGCGAGCTCTGCGCCCACGTACGGCACGACCGCGTAGCGGGCCCGGAGCGGTTCCGGGAGCGCCGCGCGCCGGGCCTCGAGCCACTGGCGATCGCCGGTCGCCGGGTTGTCGCCGCACTGGTGGATGACCTGCGCACGCTCGAGCAGCGGCAGGAGGGCGGCGCCGACCGCCCGGTTGATTCGCTGGGCACCCTGGGCGCCGCCCGTGACGTAGACGAGCGGCAGCACGGCGTCCAGGCCGAAGCGCCGGACCGCGTCGTTGGGCGAGCCGCCGCGCAGCTCGGGCCTGAGCGGGTTGCCCGTCACGATGATCTTCGCGGCGGGGAAGTGGCCGCCGCCATCGGGGAACGTGACGGCGATGCGACGCGCGAAGCGGGCGCCGACGCGGTTCGCCAGCCCCGGCACGGTGGTCTGCTCGTGGATGACGATCGGAAGCCGCAGGGCCGCGGCAGCCAGGACGACGGGGAGCGCGACGAAGCCACCCGTGGCGAACACGACGCGCGGTCGGAGCCTCGCGAGGAGCCGCGTGGCGCTCGCGACGCCCGCGGGGACGCCCACGGCGAGGTCGACGACGTTCTGCCACGCCCAGTAGCGGCGGAGCTTGCCGGTCGGGATCGCGAAGTAGGGGATGGCGCGCTCGGGCGCGCGCCGGGCCTCGACGCCCGTCCGCGAGCCGATCCAGGCGCACGCGATCGAGCGCTCGCGCAGGACGGCGGCGACGGCGAGGCCGGGGCTCGTGTGGCCGCCGGTCCCACCCCCGGCGATCACGACCTCAACCAGCACGATTCTTTTCGCGCTGGCGATCGAGCGCGAGCTCGATCAGGCGCTCGAGCAGCTCGCCGTAGCCGAGCCCGGAGGCCTCCCACATCCGCGCGTACCCGCTCGTCGCGGTGAACCCGGGGATCGTGTTGATCTCGTTCACGAGGATACGATCGCCTTCGAGAAAGAAGTCCACGCGCGCCATACCGGCACAGTCGATGGCGCGGTAGGCCTCGAGCGCGAGCGCGCGGATCCGCCGGCTCGTCTCGGGCGGAATCGGCGCGGGCACCGTGAGTCGCGCCTGGCCCTCGGCGTACTTCGTCGCGTAGTCGTAGAACTCGCCCGCGTACGTGACCTCGCCGGGGAGCGAGGCCACGGGCTCGTCGTTGCCGAGCACGCTCACCTCGATCTCGCGGCCGCAGACGGCACGCTCGACGAGGATCTTCCGGTCGTGGCGCGCCGCCTCGTCGAGCGCCCGGGGCAGGGCGGCCGCGTCTGGGACCTTGCTGATCCCGACGGACGAGCCGAGATTCGACGGCTTGACGAAGCAGGGGACGCCGAGCGTCTCCGCGATCCGGCGCGCGACGCGCTCGGGCGCCGCGCGCCATTCGTGACGGGTCACCACGAGGTGCTCGACGACGGGCAGGCCATGGGCCTGGAACACCGCCTTCATGGTCGCCTTGTCCATCCCGACGGCGGAGGCGAGCACGCCCGCGCCGACGTAGGGCAGATCGGCGAGCTCGAAGAGGCCCTGGATCGTGCCGTCCTCTCCGTACGGGCCGTGGAGCATGATGACGACGACGTCGAGGCCGCGCAGCTCGACGGGGAGGCCGCCGGCGGGCTCGGTCCGGGCGAGGCTCGTCGTCGCGGCGCTGTCGACGGTCTCGGCGCGACCGGCGAGCGCCTTCTTGATCGCGCCGGCGGCATCGTCCGAGGGCAGCGCCACACGCGCCTCGGCCGCGAGCGCCCGCAACGGGTCGCCGCCCACGACCCAGCGCCCGTCGCGCGCGATCCCGATCGGCACCACCGTGTGACCGCGCGCCTCGAGCGCCCCGATGACCGAGGCCGCGGACGCGAGCGAGACCTCGTGCTCCCCCGACCGGCCGCCGAAGACGACGCCCACGCGGAGGCGCGACATGCGCGCTACCGGACCGCCATGATCATCGCGCGGGCGATGAGGCTCGCGAACCCCTGGACCTGGGGGTACCAGAAGACGCGCGTGAGGTACGCGGCCAGCGCGAGCAGGAGGTACACGCAGAGCGTCGAGACCCACTCCGGCATTCCCGGCCGGCGATAGATCGCCTCGAGCATCCCGGTCAGCACGGAGCCGACGAACGTCACGATGCTAAACCCCGCGACCAGCGCGAGCGGCGTCAGGAAGAGAAACACGAAGATCATGAAGATCGCGTCGGCACGATCGATCTTCTCGTGGAAGATCTGCGCGCCGGCGGGCCGCTCGGCGAGCGCCTCGAGCGCGTCCCCGAGTCGTCCCCACGACACGAAGCCAAAATAGCTCACGAGGAAGCCGGCGATGAACACGAGCAGGAGCCAGTGCGACCAGCGCTTCGGGTCGAAGGACCACACGGCTACGCCTCCGCCCGCCGCCGCTCGGCGCGCCAGCGCCGCCACTCGGCGAGCCGCCGGCCGAGCTCGGCCTCGAGCCCGCGGTCGGTCGGCCGGTAGTACTGGCGCCCGCGGAGCGCCTCGGGGAGGTCGTCCTGATCGACGCGCGCGTCGGGCGCGTCGTGCGCGTACTGATAGCCCGCCCCATAGCCCAGGTCCTTCATGAGACGCGTCGGGGCATTCCGAATGTGCAGCGGCACGGGCTCCGCCGGCCGCTCCCTCACGTCCGTCTGCGCCGCGTCGTAGGCGACGTACACCGCGTTCGATTTGGGAGCGAGCGCCAGGTAGAGCGTCGCCTGGGCGAGGGCGAGCTCGCCTTCGGGATCACCGAGGAAATGATACGCCTCCTTCGCCGCGAGCGTCAGCGAAAGCGCGTGCGGATCGGCGTTGCCGACGTCCTCGGAGGCGAACCGCACCAGCCGCCGGGCGAGGTAGAGCCGGTCCTCGCCGGCCTCGAGCATCCGCGTGAGCCAGTAGAGCGCCGCGTCGGGATCGGAGTCGCGCAGGGACTTGTGGAGCGCCGAGATCAGGTTGTAGTGCTCTTCGCCCGCCTTGTCGTAGAGGAGGGTCTTCGTCTGCGCCGCCTGGCGGACCGACGCCCCGGTGACCCGCCGCCGGCCGCCCGTCGGCGTGAGCCCCACGGCCACCTCGAGCACGTTCAGCGCCGCACGCGCGTCACCGTTGGCGAGCCGCGCGATGAGGCGAAGCGCGTCGTCGTCGACCTCGGGTGAGAGGCCGGCGAGGCCCCGCGCCGCGTCGCCGAGCGCGTTCCGCAAGATCGCCACCACGTCGTCCTCGCCGAGGGCGCGGAGCACGTACACACGGCAGCGCGAGAGGAGCGCCGAGTTCACCTCGAACGACGGGTTCTCGGTCGTCGCGCCGACGAGCACGATCGTGCCCGTCTCGACGTGGGGGAGGAAGGCGTCCTGCTGGGCGCGGTTGAACCGGTGGATCTCGTCGACGAAGAGGATCGTGCGCGTCCGCGTGCGTGCTCGCGCCCGCTCCGCCTCGGCGACGACCTCACGGATCTCCTTCACCCCCGAGAGCACCGCGGAGAAGGCCACGAAGCGGGCGCCCGTGGTGTGGGCCATCAACCGCGCGAGCGTCGTCTTACCCGAGCCGGGCGGCCCCCACAGGATCATCGAGTGGAGCTCGCCCGTCTCGATCGCCGACCTCAGGACCGCGCCCGCGCCCAGCAGATGCTCCTGACCGAGGACCTCGTCGAGCGAGCGCGGGCGCATCCGGTCGGCGAGCGGCGCGGGCGCGGCCGTGACCGGCGTCTCGCGCGACGTCGTCTCGAAGAGGTCCGTCACGTCTGCCCGTGCCCGTCGTGGCAGTGCGAGCCGAGGCGGTTCGACCGCCGAGGCGAGCCCTGAAATGCTCCGAAGTGGGCGGCGAGCCACTCGGGCAGCCGCGCGAGGTCCTCCAGCCAGGCGACCGGCGTGACGCCGTGACGCGTGAGGTCCGCCTCGCGGGCGCCGTAGGCGACGAACGGCACGCCGACCGCCGCGGCCGCGACGCCGTCCACCCACGAGTCGCCCACGACCACGGCATCGCGCGTGTCCCCGTGCGGTGCGGCAGAGCGCGGGGAGGCGGGTTGACCGCCGGGCCGCACCGCGAAATGTTCCGAGATGACCCGCCACCCGTCGGGATCCGGCTTGAGCGCGCTCATGTCGTCACGCGTCACCACGAGATCGAGGAGGGCGGCGAGCCCCAGCCGCTCGAGCGCCGGCAGCGTGACCGCACGCGCGTTGTTCGTCCAGAGCGCGGTCCGGAAGCCGGCGCGTCGCGCGCCCCCGACCGCGTCGAGCGCGCCCGGCTCGAGCGCGGCCGCGTCCATCGCCTGCCGCTCGTGCTCGAGCGCGATCGCCCACACGGCGCGCTCGAGCTCGGGCGCCTGGCTCTTCGACCAGAGGACCAGCTCGAAGACCCGGTACCGCTCCGGCCGCGCGGGCAGCGGGCCGCGCTCGCGCTCGAGGAGCCGCCGCATGTCGGCGGCCATCGCGGCCAGGTCGAGCGGCGTACGGATCAGGGTGTGGTCCAGGTCGAACACGCACAGACCCACGCCCTGACCGTATCACAGCCGTGCTACGATGAGCTGTCATCATGACGCGCCGGCGGTCGTTCCTCTCGGCGTCCGTAGTCCTGCTCGTGGTCACGCTCTCTGCCCCGCCCGCACGGGCTCTGGACGAGCCCGAGCGGCTCAGGCTGGTGGGCGAGCGCGCGTTCGCCGACGGGCTCTACCCGCTCGCCCGCCGCGTGCTCGAGCGGTTCGTCGCCGAGTACCCGACTGACCCGTGGGTCGGCAGCGCCCTGTTCCTCCTGGGTCGCGCGCGCTTCACGCTGGGCGACACCGAGTCCGCGCTCGAGGCGTTCCGGCGCGCCCAGGGGGCGGTCCCGTCGTCGGAGGCGCTCGAGGCGAAGTTCTGGGAGGCCGAGACGCTCTTCCGGCTCCAGCGTTTCGCCGAGGCGCGGCCCGCGTATGATGCGGTCGTCAAGAAGGACGCCACCGGGCCGCGCGCGCCCGACGCCCTCTACGGCCTCGCGTGGAGCGACCTGGAGCTCCACCGGCCCGAGGTCGCGATCGTCGAGTTCCGCGAGCTGCTCGACCGATGGCCGGACTACGCGCTGGTCCCGTCGGCGAAGCTCCACCTCGCGCGTACGCTCGTCGAGCAAAAGCGCTTCGGCGACGCGTTGCCGCTCCTCGAGAGCTTCGCCACGAAGTACCCGAACCACAAGCAGCTCCCCGACGCGCAGTACCTCTTGGGTTTGGCGCGCGTAAAGTCGGGAGACGCGAAGGCGGGGCTCGCCGACCTGCGCGCGTTCGTCGCCGCGGCGCCGAACCACGAGCTGGTGCCGGCGGCGCGCCGGCTGATCATGGAGACGATCACGCGCCAGGGCGACCGAGGCGAGCTCGAGGGTGCCTACAAGGTGCTGATGGACCAGACGCCGGCGACGCCCGAGGCGCTTTCCGACGCGGCCTCAATCGCGGGCCGGCTCGGGCGGCCGAGCGACCAGGTGGCGGCGTGGCGCCGCCTCAGGAAGGAGTTTCCCGATCATCCCCTCGCCACGCGCGTGGCGCTCGACCTGGCCAACGTCGCGTTCGAGCGAAAGGACTGGAAGGATGCGGCGGCGCAGGCCCACGCGGCGGCGCAGAGCACCGACGACGCGGTCCGTGCCGAGGCGCTCCTGCTGGCCGGCCAGTCCGAGATCAAGCTCGGCCGCTTCGGCGCCGCCGCCAAGACGTTCGAGGCGGTCTCCGGCGTGAAGAACATCGAGGTCGGGATCCGTTATCGGGCGCTCGCCGGTCTCGGGCTTGCGCGGGAGCAGCTCAAGGACTTGCGCGGTGCTCTCACCGCGTACGAGTCGGTCGTTCGCGGTAGCCCGGACGCGACGCTGCGCGACTGGGCGCGCGACCGCGCCCAGGTCGTGAAGAGCCAGCTCGGGCGGACACCGGCGAGCCCCGGGAAGGACGCACGGCGGTCGTGAGGCGTCGCGCGGTCGCCGCGATCGTCCTCGGCGTACTGCTCGCCGCGCCGCCCGCGCGCGCCGCGAGCCTGCTCCCCCTCGTGCCCCCCGCGCCCGATCTCACCGCGCTCATCCCGTTCGCCGAGGTGCCGCTCGACAAACCGGCCGTCGGCCTTGGTGACCTCCCGCTCCCCGAGGCGCCCGCCGACCTGCCGTCGTTTCCGCCCGCAACGGTGTGGGCGCCGTGGGGCGCGAAGCCCACCGCCGCGCTGGCCGAGCCGGGGCCGCTCGCATGCGTCGGCGCGTTCTTCGGCGTCGCCTCCTCGGCACTCGAGTGCGGCCGGGCGCGCATCGCCAAGGGGGAGTACGACGACGCGGCGAAGACGCTCGAGCAGGCCGCGAAGAGCGGCGAGGAGAAGGACCTCGTGCTCGAGGCGCGCTTCTGGCTCGGCGAGACGTACTGGCGGCTCGGGCGGGTCGAGGCGGCGGACCGGTTGTTCCGACAGGTCGTCGAGACCGCGCCGAAGGGGAGCACCTACGCCCTCTGGGCGACGCACTCGGTCGGCTGGACCGCGCTCCGCATCGGCGACGCCACCCGCGCCCGCGACACCTTCGCCCAGCTGCTCGCGGGCGCCGTGCCGGCGGTGATGGAGCCGTGGGCGCGACACGGTCTCGGGCTCGCGAGCTACGCCCTCGGGCGGTACGACGAGGCGGTGGCCGCGTGGGAGGCGCTCCGGTCGAGGGGTGTGCCGGCGGCGTTCGCGCGCGACGTCGGCTTCTGGCTCGGCGAGGCGCTCGGGCGCGTGGGCCGGTACGACCGCGCGGCCGCCGAGCTCAACCGCTTCGTCGGCGGCGGGCCCCACGCGCTGCTGGACTCCGGCTGGTTCAGGCTCGGCTGGTGGAGCCTCGCCGGGCAGCGCGGGAAGGAGAGCGTGGCCGCGTTTCGCACGTATCTGGCCCCGCCGACCTCGCCCGCGGCGGCGCCGCGGACCGGCACGGAGCGCGACTGGGCCGAGGCGGGGCTCGCGCTCGCCCTGCTCGGCAGCGACGTCAACGCGGCCCGGGCCGCCGCGCGCGGCCTCGAAGCCCGGCGCTCGCCGCTGCGGGACACGCTCTTCCTCCGCTTCGCGAAGGCACTCGTGGATGGCAAGAAGGGCGCGGAGGCGCAGGCGCTCATCCAGGAGCTGCTCGGCGCGAACCTGACGCCCGCCCTGCGCGGCTTCATCCTGCTCCTGAACGGGGAAGCGAGCCGCATCCAGGGAAACCTCGACGACGCGCGGACGCAGTACGACCTGGCCCGGCGGGCCGACCCCACAACCGCGACGGGCTGGTTCGCGGGGTTCCGCGTGGCGCAGATCAACGTCGAGCTGCGCGAGTTCGCGCAGGCGGCGCGTGACCTCGCGGGGCTCGTCGCCGCGGCGCCCTCGACCGAGGCCCGCGCGACGGCGCTCCTGCTCCAGGCCGAGGCCGCCTACCACGCGGGCACCTACGCCGCGGCCAGCGCGGCGTTTCGACGCGCGCTCGTCGAGTTCCCGGGCCATCCGCTCGCGGGCGCGGCCCAGCTCGGCGTCGCGTGGGCGACGCTCCGGCAGGATCGCGACCAGGAGGCGCGGCGCGAGTTCCTCGAGTTCGTCCGTCTCCACCCCCAGGACCCGCAGGCCCCGGACGCGCTCCTGCTCGCGGCGGAGCTCGCCCTGAGAGAGCCGTCCGAGTGGAGCCAGGCGAAGGCGCTCCTCGACCGGATCGTCGCGGAGTACGGGGATCGGCCGCGCACGGAGTTCGCCAGGCTCAACCGCGCGGTCCTCCTGCTCCGTACGGGCGACGCCAGGGCGGCCCAGGCGCAGCTCTCTGACTGGATCGCGCGGGCGCCGTTCGGGCCGCTCCTCGGCCGCGCCTACGCCGCGCTCGGCGCTGCGCTCCTGGCGGCAGGCCTGCCGGTTGGCGCGGGGAACGCGTTCACGCAGGCCCAGCGCGAGGGACTGGGCGCGCTGGCGACGCTGGGCCTGGCCGCGTCCGCGCTCGCGCAAGGCAAGCCCGACGTCGCGAAGGGCCTGTTCGAGGACGCGCGCGACAAGGGCACGCCGGCGATCGCGCACGCGGCGGAGTACGGCCTCGCCGCGGTCGCCTTCCAGGGCGGCGCCCACCAGGAGTTCAGACAGCCGGCCCTTGCCGAGCTCGCCGCTGCCCCCAAGGGGCGCGGGGCGCCGCGGCTCCTCTACGTCTTGACGGGTCTCGCCGTCGAGCAGAAGGACTGGTCGGGCGCCCTCGGGTTCGCCAGGCGGCTGGGCAACGAGTCCCCAAACGACGAGGCGGCGGACGACGCCTTCGAGCGCATCGGGGCCGCCGCCGCCCAGGTTCGGCTGTGGCCGGTCGCGTACGAGGCGTACGGCGAGCTCCGCCAGCGGTACCCGAAGAGCCCGTTCGCCGACGCCGCGGTCGTCACCCTCGCCGAGGCCCAGCTGGAGACGGGCCGGGCCGATGCGGCCCGGCAGGCGCTCGAGAGGTTCTTGACGTCCCCGCCCGCGGACATGAAGCTCGGGCGCGCGTGGCTCCTGCTGGCCCGTGCGCGCGCGGCGGCGCGCGACCGCGTCGGCGCCCTCGACGCGTACGCGCGCGCGGCCAAGGAGGGCCGCGGGCCCGAGTGGGGCAAGCCGGAAACCCTGGCCTACGCGCGCCTGCTCGCCGAGGACAAGCGCGCGAGCGAAGCGCGCGGGATCCTCTCGGAGTTCCTCCGGCGTGCCGACGGCGCCGACGCCGCCGACGCCGCCTACGCGCTCGGGGAGACGTATCAGGGCGAGGGAGATTTCCCCGCAGCCGTCGAGTACTTCATGACAGCGGCGTACGTGGCGCCCGAGTCCGCTCCCGGCCGCCGCGCGCTCCTCGGCGCCGCCGAGAGCCTGGTGGCGCTCAAGCAGCCCGACTCGGCGGCGGTCGTCTACAAGAAGCTGCTCGAGCAGTCCCAGGCCCCGGCCGAGCTCACCGCCGCCGCGCGCCGGGGCCTGAAAGAGATCGGACGGTGAAGGGGTACGGGGGCCGTGTCCTCGCCGTGGATCTCGCGTCGGGCGCCACGCGGATCGAGTCGCTCGCCGAGCGGACGGCACGCCGGCTCCTCGGCGGCAACGGCCTGGCCGCCCGTCTCCTCTACGACCGCGTCCCGCCCGGGACGGACCCGTTCGCGCCCGCGAACGCCGTCGTCTTCAGCGTGGGGCCGATCACCGACACGACGGTACCGGGCAACAGCCGCGCGTGCGTCGCCTCGAAGTCGCCGCTGACCGGGCTCTTCTTCGACTCGACCTTCGGCGGCCGCTTCCCGGCGACGCTCAAGCGCACGGGCTTCGACGCGGTCGTCATCACGGGTCGCGCGGCCCGGCCGTCGTATCTCGTGGTGACGGAGACGGGCGCCCTCCTCAAGCCGGCGGATCAGCTCTGGGGGCGCGCGACGCGGGACACGGTGCAGGCGCTCGTCCTCGCCGAGGGCGGGGACGCCGACGCGATCGCGATCGGCCCGGCGGGCGAGCAGCGCGTGCGCTTCGCGGCGATGGCACATTACTGGAAGAACCGCGAGGGCGTCTCGGGGCGTGGCGGCCTTGGCGCCGTGCTCGGCGCCAAGCAGCTCAAGGCCGTCGTCGTGACGGGGACGCGGAAGACGGAGGTGGCGGATCCGGCGGCCCTCAAGGCGCTCGTGGAGGAGACGCGCGAGCCTCTGAAGAAAGGCACGCAGGCGCTCTCGACCTACGGCACGCCGTTCCTCGTGGGGCCCATCAACGCGCTCGGGGGGCTCGGCGCCTTTAATCTCAAATCAGAGGTCTTCGCCGAGGCGCGCCTGGTGGGCGGCGAGGAGATGAAGGCCCACTACCACGACCGGGACACGACGTGCCTGAAGTGTCCGGTGGCGTGCGGCAAGCAGTACGCGATCCCCGAAGGCGAGTTCGCGGGCACGCGCGCCAAGATGCCCGAGTACGAGACGATCTTCGCGCTGGGCCCGATGCTCGGCATCGCGAACCCCGAGGCGCTGATCCGCGCCAACGACCTCTGCGACCTCCTCGGCCTGGACACGATCTCGATGGGCGTCACGCTCGCCTTCGTCTGCGAGGCGCTCGAGCGCGGCTGGCTCACGAAGGACGATCTGGGCGTGGACTTCGGGTGGGGGAACTGGCGGGGGATGCTCACGCTCGTGGAGATGACCGCGCGGCGCGAGGGCTTCGGCGCACGCCTCGCCGAGGGGGCCTGGCGCCTCGCAGAATCCGTCCACCCCGACGCGACGAAGCTCGTGTATGCGGTCAAGCGCCTCGAGCTGCCGGCGCACTCGGCGCGGGCGCTCAAGGGGCTCTCGATCGGCTACGCCACCGCGACCCGGGGCGGCAGCCACCACGACACCCGCCCGACGCCACAGTACGCGCAGGGGTTCGACCGCCGCTCCGCCAAGGACAAGCCCGCGTTCGCGGTGCGGAGCCAGCATTTCACCGCCGTCGGCGACTCGCTCGTCATGTGCCGCTTCACCGCCGAGCGCGGCTACGGTCTCTTTCTCGAGGAGCCCTACGCGCGGATGGTCCGCGCCGTCACCGGCTGGGACACGACCGTCGAGGAGCTCGAGCGCGTGGGCGAGCGCATCATCAATCTCGAGCGGCTCTTCAACGTGCGCGAGGGCGTGCGGCGCCGGGACGACGTCCTCCCCTGGAAGGTCATGCACGAGCCGATTCCTGAGGGCCCGTCGGCCGGGATGTACTGCCCGCCTGACGAGCTCGGCGCGATGCTCGACGCGTACTACGCGCTCCGCGGTTGGGACCGGGACGGCGTGCCGACGCCGTCGCGGCTCGCGGCGCTCGAGCTGGGGTAGAGTAGGGCGGGTCCTTCGACCGGGCGGATAGCTCAGCTGGGAGAGCGCGGCTCTTACAAGGCCGAGGTCAGAGGTTCGATCCCTCTTCCGCCCACCAAAAGATAGCCCCGGCGATTGCGGGCTTAGAGTGGTCGAGCGCGTAAGCGATAGTCGACAATTTCCATCACCCACTTCCACAACCGGTCCTGGGCGGCGGGATCGGCGTTGGGTTGCACCTGGGCGCGCCAGCCCACCATCACTTCGCGCTCGACGGCCCACAACCGCACACGCTGACGCGGGATGAGCGTTCGCCAGTGCTCGCCGACCTTGGGGCTCGCATAGATGAGCCGAACGGTGACATTCCGGGAGAGAAATTCCAACGTACCGAAGTCGATCGTCTTGAACGAATCGGGCGCGCCGGCCTTAACGCCGGGAACATCAGGGATGCCATCGCTCACCACGATGATGGTGATTGGCGTGAGGACCAGGTTTCGTTCCTTAGTGATCCGCGCGACTTGGCGGAAGAACGCGCTGAAGTCCGTGAGGGGATCGGTTGGCGGAAACCACCGTTTCAAGTCCGCTTCGATCTGCGGGATGGTCTTCCCCGCGAAATCGTGGATCGGGCGAAACGCCTTCGGCTCATTGCTGTCCTTGCCGCCGATCGCTGCGACGAAGAGGTCTCGGGGTTTCGCCAGTCCACCCAGCTCGTTGACATGGCCGTAGAGGTAATACGCCAGGAACGTCATGGCGTCCTCGTACCCGGCATGGCGGAACGAACCGCTCGTGTCAACGCCGACGAAGAGGGTGCTGCGCGATAGTGGCTCAGTCGTATCGGCAGCCTGACCCGGTGCTATCGCGACCACGACACTAGCGGCTGCGAGGGACACGGCGATTCGCCGTAGAGACGCAACCCTGCCGCGTAGCCCCAGAGGAGCGAGTCTAACCATCGCACCTCCGCCTGCAGCTGATCGCGGATCGACCCAATCCGGATCAGCCGATCCCGGGGGCGTTGCCTTCATTCCAGGCGACAGGACTGAGACGGGGGCCAATGAAGAAGGACATGAGCATACCGGCTCGGGTGCATGTCGGCCCCGGTCCGCCGGAAGTAGGCTTCCCAGAAGCGGGCGATGTTCTCCGCGAGCGCTGCGGACTTGGCGGACGCGCCCGACACGTAGACGCACACGCCTGGCAGCTCCGGGACGAGCGCTTTGGTCCCGAGCTCGGCCAGAAGCCTCTCCATGGCAGACGGACTCCACGCGATCTTCTCGAAGTTGTACTCGGGCGTGTCTTCGATCATGTCCGACATCAGCACCAACACCTTTCGCCTGGCCTCGTTGTGGAACAACTTCTGGGCGATGAGGAGTGAGCTGAAGATGTCGGTGTACGGGCTCGAGTAACGCCTCCCCAAGACGTCCGCGACTTCTGTTTTGACCTTCGCCTTTAGGTCGAGGACCTGCGCGTCAACCTCCCTCACTCGACGCTTGTATGTCAGGACGTTGTCCCGCCACCCGCTGAACTCGGGCTTGGCTGGCAAGATGACCTGGACGAGGGGACGGAACTCGGTGAGGGTCTTGTCGTGGATGGGCGCCATCAGAAGTCGGTCCCCTGCCGAGAGCGACGGCAGGATCTGCGTCTCGATCTCGCGCTGGTAGAGCGCACGCTCGCCACTCTTTATGCTCCCAGAGAAGTCTAGAAAGATGATGACGGCTGTCCCGGGTGACGTAGCGGCCATGCCAGGCGACAAGAACGCCTGCATCAAGAGGAGAATCGCGAGGGTTATCGGCCGATGGCGCACGCCGACCACCTTCGGGCTCGGAAGCTACGGTCCGCGACGCTCGCCTGGCGCGCGACTGGGGGACGGCGCGCGCAGCTCAGCTCGGCATTCTATGGCGACGGCCACTTGGTTGATCGTCGGATCGGTTGACAAGGCCGTCACCGCCGGGTCGCACGACGGCGCCAGCCCGAATCGCCGCCGAAGATCGTCGATCGACAGCTTCTGGATGTCCATGAACTCGGCGGTCGTCATCAACAGGCTGACAGCGAGCAGAATTCGCCCAACACCTACTCTCACAGCCTGAGTTTACGAGATCGCGGCTGAAGATCCCCTGAAGGCAACCTGAATTTTCCTTCAGGTTGCGCGCCGCGCGCGACCGGGCGATAGGATAAGACCGCGATGCGAGTCCTCCTGATCGAGGACGACCGGAAGGCCGCAAGGCTCCTGGCCAAGGGGCTTCAGGAGGAGGGCTTCGTCGTCGACGTCGCCCCCACCGGCGAGGACGGCGAGGAGAAGGCCGCGGTGAACGAGTACGACCTGATCGTGCTCGACTGGCTTCTGCCCGGGAAGGACGGGCTCGCGGTCTGCCGCGCCCTCCGCGCGTGCGGCAGCTCCACCCCGATCCTGATGCTGACCGCGCGTGACAGCGTCGCCGACCGCGTCAGCGGTCTCAGCACCGGCGCGGATGATTTCCTCACCAAGCCCTTCGCCTTTGCCGAGCTACTCGCACGCATCAGGGCCCTGCTCCGTCGGTCGCGCGTCGCCCAGCCCCCCGTGCTGCGGGTGGCCGACCTGGCGCTCGACCCGGCGACCCGCCGGGTCACCCGCGGAGACGGCCCGGTCACCCTCACCCCAAGGGAGTACGCGATCCTCGAGGTGCTGATGCGGAACGCCGGCGAGGTCGTGAGCCGTACCCGCCTCGCCGAGCGGGTGTGGGACGACGCGTCGGATGTGCTTGACAACCTCCTCGATGTCCACGTGAGCCACCTCCGCACCAAGATCGATCACGGAGCGAGCGTGCCGCTCATCCACACGATTCGCAGTGTCGGCTATCGGTTGGGACCGCCGGACTCGGCGGAACCATGAGACCGCTCAGCTTCAAGACCCGGCTCTGGCTCGGACACGTCGCGGTCCTGGCCGTGATGCTGATCCTCGCGGCGATCGGCGCCGACTGGGCGCTCCGCGGCGTGGTCCTCGGGCAAATCATCGACGACGCGATCCTCTCACTGGCCTCGACAGAGGCGGCGGCGCTCCAGGCCGATCCCGGACAATCCATCCGTGTCCACGAAATCGCGCCCAGCGCGGGCCCGCCCTCGTTTGTGCGCCTCGACAAGTTCGTTCAGATCATCGACGCTGACGGACGGGTCGTGGCGCGGAGCGCGACGCTCGGCACGGCCCGCCTGCCGACGCCGGCCGCACTCCTCGCCCGATTGCGCGACGGTGAGACGGTGTTCGGGACCGTGACCGACTTCGGCGAGGAACCGATTCGCATGGTGTCCCTCCCGGTTGACGCCCGGTGGGCCCGCTATGCCATCCAGGTGGCGATGTCGCTGGACGACGCGTACGCCGTATTGCGGTTTGGTCGATGGCTCTTCGTCGGGATGTCACTGGTCATCCTCGCTGGGATCGGGCTAACCGGCGCCCTGCTCGCCCGCCGCGCCCTCCGGCCAATCGACGACATGGTGACGCAGGCTCGGCGCATCGGCGAGGCGAACCTCGCCGAGCGCCTGCCCCACCCAGGGCCGCGAGACGAGATCGGCCGGCTCGTCGAGACGCTCAACGACATGCTCGACCGGCTCGAGCGGAGCTTCGAGGCCCAACGTCGCTTCACCGCCGACGCCTCGCACGAGCTCCGTTCACCGCTCTCACGTCTCCGGGCAGAGCTGGAGGTAACGCTGCGCCGACCGCGGCCGGCGCGCGAGTACGAGGAGACGCTGCGCTCGTGCCTCGACGAGGTGCGGCGCGTCCAAGAGTTGATCGAGGAACTTCTCGGGCTCGCGCGCATCGACGCGCGCCAGGAGCCCGAGCCGGCCAAGCCCATTGCCGTGAGCGAGATCGTCGAGGCGGCCGTGGCGGCGGTGAGGCCGGAGGCGGAGCGGCGCGGCGTGACGGTCGCGGTCGAGCGTCCACCGGAGCTTCTCGTGAACGCCGCGCCGGGCGCCGCCAAGGTCGCGCTCGCCAACATCCTCGACAACGCCGTGAAGTTCTCGCCGACCGGCGGTCAGGTTCGGATCGTCGTCACGATGGGTCGGGAGGAAGCGGTCATCGCCGTCTCGGACACTGGGCCAGGCGTCTCGCCGCAAGAGGTGGCGAGGCTCTTCGAGCGCTTCTACCGGGGCAAAGCCTCGCACTTGATGGACGTGCCAGGCTTCGGCCTTGGGCTGGCGATCTCGCGGGCACTCGTCGAGCGCCAGGGCGGGCGGATCTCCGTGGTGGCGCGGACGGAGAAGGGCGCGACGTTCGCCGTGCACCTCTCGCGTGCCTGAGCGGGAGGGCACGGGGTTTCGCAGGCGGCGTCGGTCATACTCCAATGGACAGCTCGAAGCTTCGGAAAGCCACGACCTCGCGCGAGACTCCGCGCGAATCAAACTGACCCACTGCCCGCCGTTCGGGCGCGTTGACAGAAGCTGGACGACGTGTCATAAGTCGGGACCTGAAACCTCTCGCAACCTCCCTGAGACCACCCCCACGGGCGCCTCCGAGACGCCCGGGCCACGCACGTTCGTTCAACGGTCGCCGATGCGAGACTGTTCTTCCGCAGAGGCCGCTCGCCCCTGAAGGGCCAGGCAAGGAGAAGCGCATGGGAATTTTTCTGAGCGAACGTGAGCTTACAGAAGTCGAGCCGGCGGAACACGCGTTTCCGTCGCCCGTTCCCACCCAGATCGTCTCCAACGGGGAGTTCAACCCACTGCCGCAGACCGCGCAGCAGAAGCAGGTCGAGGCGCGCATCAAAGAGCTGGCGGACCAACACGGCGCCCGGCAGGGTCTGGATCGACGCCGGTTCCTACGCACCGGCTGCGGCATGGCCGCAGCCTTCGTGGCCATGAACCAGGTGTTCGGCAAGGTGTTCGACGTCTCGGAGGCTGAGGCCGCCGATCCCGCCCTGGTCGCCCAGCACGCCGACGCGATGAAGGGTCAGTTCATCTTCGACGTGCAGACTCACTTCGTCCACGACAAGTACTCGCAGCCGGGCATCCTGGGGCTGGCCGCCTTCGCCTCCGAGCATTGGAACCCCGCGCTCACCAAGTCGGAGCAGACGGATCTCTACTACTACAAGTTCGAGAACTACGTGCGGCAGATCTTCCTCAACAGCGACACCTCGGTGGCGCTCCTGAGCGGGGCTCCCTTCGACGACAGGTCGTGGGAGTTCCTGCCCAACACGCAGATCCGCGAGGCCGTGGACATGGTCAACCGGGTCGGGGGCGGCACCCGGCGGATGCTGGGCCATGCCGTCATCACACCGGGGCAGCCGGGCTGGATGGACGCGGTCGACCTCGCCATCGACAGGCTGCATCCCGACAGCTGGAAGCTCTACACGATCGGTGACCCGCTGTCGGCAAAGACCAAGTACCCCTGGCGGCTCGACGACGAGAAGCTTGTGTACCCGTTCTACCAGAAGGCCGTCAAGGCGGGCATCAGGACCCTCTGCATCCACAAGGGGCTGATGCCGGCCGACTACGAGCAGAGCTGGGCCGGCGTGTGGAAGTACAACACGCCGTGGGACATCGCGAAGGCCGCCAAGGACTGGCCCCAGTTGAACTTCGTCATCTACCACGGCGGCCTGCGCGCCTTCCAGGAGCTACCCGACCAGGCCCTCGCCGAGTTCGACCGGAGCGGCGAGATCAAGTGGGCGAGTGACCTCGCCCGTATCCCGGGCGAACAGGGTGTCACGAACGTCTACGCGGAGATGGGGACGAGCTTCGCTAACTCGTGCACGGCCAACCCGCGCTTCGCGGCTGCACTGCTCGGCACCTGGATCAAGAACATGGGCGTCGATCATGTCGTGTGGGGCACCGACTCGGTGCTGTACGGCTCGCCGCAGTGGCAGATCGAGGCGCTGCGCCGGCTCGAGATCCCCGAGGACATGCAGAAGAAGCACAACTTCGCCCCGCTGGGTCCGGCGACGGGCGTGGTCAAGAGCCAGATTTTCGGCCTCACCTCGGCCCGGCTCTACAACCTCAACCTGCGCGCCGAGTACCCGCGGCTGACGCTGGACAAGTACGCGCAGATCAAGGAGGAGTATCGCATCGCCGGCAAGCTCGACGAGCTACGCGACAATCACGCGCACGGGTTCATCGCGAAGCGCTCGGCCTAGCTCAGCGAAGAGCTCGCTCACCTGCCACGCCGATGGCCGGGGACGCGGAGTCCCCGGCCATCTTCCTTGTTCGAAGGATACGATCTGGCCAGCCGGCGTGGCGCAAACGGTCCGCTTTCACCTCGCCCGGTTTTCCAGAAACCTGCGCAAGCTCCTGTCGTCCCGCGCCTTCGACGCCCTGGCATCCGTGATGCTGCTCACATCTCGGGGACATGCCGGAGATGACGACGCGCCGTATGCGGACGACGCTCATACTGCTCTACCTCGCCGTGTTCATGCTGCCGCCCGGCGCCGAGCCGGCGACGAGGCACCTCCGCGAGCGGGGCGCCGATGCTCAGGCCGAGACCCAGGCGGATCTGGCCCGACCCCCCGAGGGCCCGGCCGAGCACGTGCGCATCATCGAGGTCTGCTCCGGGGAGCACGAGGCGTCGGTCGGCATCGCCTTCATGATGTGGCCGAGCCAGCACAAGGGCGTGTACGGCCGGTATCACCTCGAGGAGCACATGGTCGACTGGCCGCCGCTCGTCATCGTCAACTACGACCGTGCGAACGAGGAGATCACCCACACCTTCTTCCGCGGGCGGAACTGGACGAACGAGGAGTTTCTTCGGGCGTTCCCCAAGCCGTGCGCGATCCTCGGGCCGCCAGACGCCGGCGTGAGCAGTGTCGTGAAGTGACGCGCTAAAGGCGCGCGTCGGCCTCGGCCGTGTACCTCGCGAGCCGGCACGGTCCGAGGAGAAGCCTGTCTTGATACGGATCCTGGAGTGCATAGACCGTCTCCCGAGCGATCTCGCAGGACTCACGCGTGGGGAACGGCCCCACGTCGCCGTGCGCCTCCCAGGGGCCCGACCAGGCCATGAGCGACCACATCGCGAAGATCCAGACAGTCATTCCCGCTTCCGGCACTGGCCGACATACACCCGCCAGTCGTCATCGGCGACGTTGAGGATCTCGCCGCGCGCCGCCTCACAGACGGCCGCCGTCGGGTAGGGGCCCATGACGCTCTTGGACAGGGGGACCGGCCCCCACCCCGATGGCACCCAGATCCACGTGAGAAATATCCAGACGGTCATGTGCTTGGCCTTGCCTCTGGCCACTGGCCAGCAGGGGCCGTGCCACGACCCAAGAACCCTGCAATATTCGGCAGTAGTCGCAACCCATAATGGGCAAAGCGGCACCTCTGCCCCGGAGGAATGGCACCGATGGCACCTCCGAACAATAATTCCTGGAACCTGGCCGTCCCGTCTCGCGTGTGGCGGTCACGCCGATTCGACCCTCACCATGGCCGAGCCGTATTCGCGGATCTCCGCGTCGACGAGAGACCGAACACGCCGGTCGGCCCGCCGTCGCTCGGCCGCGGGTGGCTGTGACGTCCGTCGTCGTTCCCCCCGGCGACGATCATAGATAACCTCGATCTCCGGTCTACGGGCGAACGCTTGCACCGCGTACTCGTACAGGCTCCGCTCGCGCGGGCTGACGATGAAGAGATAGCGCGGATCGTTCGCTGAAATCACCCGACTGGAGCGCCGGTCAAACCAGAAAACACGGTCACCGCCGGGATTGTCCTGGGATCAGCCGTGAGGAACTCACCTGCCGTCCGTTCGACGCGCGCCACGCCGAATTCGCCTCCGGGTCAGCGCCTGGTCGCCATTCCGCTCGGAGCCGGTCCCGCATCTGCAGCCACGCGACGTAGGGGTCCTGGAGCACCGAATCTGTTCGTGTCCGGGCCCGCACCATCAGGTACAGCAGCAAGACCAGGCCGCCTGGCAGCACGAGCGATACACCGAGGATTCCGATCCTGCCCCACCATCTCCCGTGAACCTGAGGATCGCCTGCGTCGCGCATCGCCGTCTCCTTCAACCGGAGGCGCTCACCCTCCTACCTACGGACAGCGTAGTGGCGATGCTGACGATCACTAATTCGGTGAATCCTGCAACGGGCCGGGGGAGAACCCCTGCTCCGCTGATTCCGGAAAAGGTCCCGGCCCGAGACTCCTTCTACCTGCTACCTGTCGTTGAAGAGCCCGAACAGCCACTGGCCGATCAGACCCATGACGGGAGGCAGGAGGATGCCGGGAAGACAGCGCGCCAGGGTCAGGGGCCAGCCTAACAAGGGCGCCTCGTAGGTCAGCATGCGGATCGGGCTCACCAGCGTCTTGGCCGTGAGCAGGGTGATGAGCGGTCCCGGCGCGGCACCACTGCGAAAGAGATTCGCGGCAACGGGGAAGAGGAGGTACGGGCCCCCGGGGATCGCCAGGCCAGCCACCCAGCCCATCAGGATGCCCTGCGCCATGTGCTCCGCCCCGAGCCAGCGAGAGAGGACGGGTTGGGGGATCAACACGTCGAGGAGCCCGGCCAGCAGGAAGCCGAGGAGCAGCTCGGGCCACACGCCCCTCAGGAGCTTGCCGGTCGCAAGCAGGCCGCGAACGGGCAGGGCCGCGTCCTTGGCAAAGGCGACGAGCAGCGCGACGCCCAGGAGCCCGGTGAGGATCCAGGTGCTGACGTCCACGCGTCGTGTCACTTCCGGACGGCGGGCCGCGGTGCCCGGTACTCGAAGCCGTCGTCAGGCGCCGAGAGCGCTTCCTGGCGCGCGGCCTCGATGAGCCCGTGGTCGGGCGACAGCGAGCACGCCGGGTCGGTCGCCGCCGCGTTCTTCGTCAAGAGATAGGCCTGGCACCGACAGCCACCGAAGTCGATCGCGCGCCGCTCGCAGCTCTTGCAAGGCTCGGGCATCCAGGCGTCACCGCGGAAGGCGTTGAAGGCCGGCGAGTCGCGCCAGATCGCCTCGAGCGGGCGGTCCTTGACATTTTCGAACACGAGCCCCGGCAGCGTGTGAGCCGCGTGGCAGGGTAGGGCCAGGCCGTCGGGGCTGACCACGAGAAAGCGCCGGGCCCAGCCGTCCATACACGCCTTCGGGAACTCGGAATAGTAGTCGGGCATGACGAAGAGAACTTCCATTTTGCCTCGGAGCCGCGCGTGCGCCGCGGCGCTCACCCGTCGCGCCCCATCCAGCTGGGCGGCGGTCGGCAGCAGGACGCGCCGGTTCACGAGGGCCCAGCCCACATACTGCGTGTTGGCCAGCTCCAGGCGGTCCGCCGCGAGCGCCTCGGCCAGCGCGACGATCTCCTCGACGTGTCCGAGGTTCTCCCGATGCAACACGACGTTGAGCGTCAGCGGGAATCCGAGCTCCTTGACCCAGCGCGCGACCTGGAGCTTCCGCTCGAAGACGCGCGCGCCGGCCACGCGGTCCGAGCTCGGCGCGGCAACATCCTGGATGGAGACCTGCACGTTGTCGAGCCCGAGGGAGCGGAAGCGCGCGAGACGCTCACGGCTCAGCGGGATGCCGCTCGTGATGAGATTGGTGTAGAGATCGGCGGCCCGCGCGCCCTCGACGAGGGCCTCCAGATCGTCCCGGAGGACGGGCTCGCCGCCCGTGAGGTGGAGCTGGACGACCCCGAGCTCCTCGGCTTCGCGAAACACGCGGAGCCAGTCCGCCGTGTCGAGCCCGTCCGTGTGGCGTGTGTACTCCACGGGGTTCGAGCAGTACACGCAGCGGAGCGGGCACCGGTACGTCAGCTCGGCGACGAGGGTGTACGGACGATACTCGTCGCTCACGGGTCGGTCCGCATCAGGCCGCGCTCGGCGAGGGTGGCCAGAAACGCCATGACGTCGCGCTCCACCTGCGCTCGCGGTTGGGAGGCGTACTTCTCCGTGAGACGCTCGACGATCGTGTGAACCGTGTGCTCGCCGGTGCAGAGCGCGGCGATGTCGGCGGCCGTCGGGTTCAGCACGAGACCGCGCTCGGGGTACAGCAGGAGGTACCGCGCCGTCTTGCGGTCGAAGCGGATCCGCGCTTTCGGGGCGAGCCGCGGACGGCTGTCCAGGGCGATCACGCGCGGGCGCCCGCCGATCCCCAGCCCGGCTCGATGTAGGCCGTGTACACGCAGTCGAGGAGGTGCCAGAGCACCTCGGTCTTTCGGATGAGCGCGGCCACACAGCGCTCCTGGAGCTCGTAGCTCCGCGCGTGGCGGACCACGTAGTCGATGGCCTCTTCCGAGTCGCGGCGCGCTCGCGGCACGCGCGACCGGAAATACTCGAGCATGTCGCGGCTCACCCACGGGTAGTGACGTTCCCAGGCGAGCACGCGCTTCTGCATCAGGTCCGGCGCGAAGAACTCGGTGAGCGAGGAGGCCACCGCCTCCACGAGGCTTCGCTCCCGCACGAGCTCGACGTAACCGTCGCAGGCGAAGCGGACCCCGGGGAGCACCGACCGACAGCTCGCGACCTCGTCGCGATCGAGGCCCACCCCCGCGGCCAGCCGGAGCCAGAGCTCGAGCCCGCCGTCCTCGGCGTCGTGGTCCTGGATGCGGTGGATCCACATGCGCCGGAACGCCGGGTCGTCGGACTTCGACAGAATGATCGCGTCCTTGATCGGGATCCGCGTCTGGTAGTAGTACCGGTTGAGCACCCACTGCTGGAGCTGAACCTGGGTGAGCTTGCCGTCGTGCATGAGCGCGTGATAGCGATGGTGGTCGTGGTAGCGGCGCTCGCCCTCTCGCCGGATCCATTCGATGAAATCATCTCTCGACAGGGGCGCGCTCTCGGTCATAGCGTGATCTCCATCCCGTCGTAGGCGATCTCCCAGCCGGCCGTCGTGACGCTGGCGCGCTCGGGTGAGTCTTCGCGCAGGAGCGGGTTCGTGTTGTTGAGATGGATGTAGATCTTCCGCGCGGCTCCGAGCGTCGCCAGCTGCCTGGCGCTGCCAGCGGGGCCACCGACAGGGAGGTGGGCCATGTCCTCGGCGCGCTTTTCGCCGAGGCCGAGAGTCCTGAGCTCGTCGCTCGACCAGAACGTGCCGTCGAAGAAGACGCAGTCGGCGCCGTCGAGAGCCTGGCGCACCGACTCCGTCACGGCCCCCACACCGGACACGTACGCGAGCACGCGCCCGGTCCGCTCCTCCAGGATCCTCAAGCCGACGTTGTCGTCGGGATCGGGCGGCATGAGCCCTTCCAGGTGCACGGGCGGCTTGCCAGGCACGGGCAGGGCCTCGACGACGAGCCCGCTCTCACGGCCGTCGACGCCGAGCAGTTCCTCGCGCCGGCCGGGCTTGAGGGTCCGCCACGTCACCTGGCCGGGGAAACGCTCGAGCGTGCGATGCAGCACGTTCTTCTCGGCGAACCCGACGCGCACGCGCTCGGTCGCGTAGACGAGCAGCGGGTGCGATTCCCGGAGCGAGAGGAGCCCGAGGCAGTGGTCCAGATCACCGTTCGTGAGCAGGAGCGCCTGGATCGGCGAATGGCGGCGGTCGCGTGGATGGAGCGCTGGGAAGCCCTCGATCTGCGCTCGAATCTCGGGCGAGGTGTTCAGGAGAAACCAACCCCGGCCGTCAGCGCTGATCGCCACGGATTCCTGGGTGCGCGCGACGGCGGCCAGCGTGCCGTCGCGGATCCCGCGGCAATTCGGGCACCCACAGTTCCACTGCGGGAACCCGCCCCCGGCCGCCGAGCCCAGTACCCGGATCAGCACGAGCCCCCCGGAAACGGCCCAGCCCTTCCCGTAGCGGCACGAGAAGGGCCGGGCGAGACGATGACGCCAGCTAGACCTTAGAAGCGGTCGTCTTGATCCCGATCGAAGTCGTCGGGCTGGTAGGAGTTGATCTCAGCGTCCATTTTCACTTCGATGAAGGCCGGCGTCTCCCAGCTCATGGCTCACACCCCTTTTGCAGAATTCGCCTGACCCGGTCCAGGCGGCGCAATGGTAGAAGAGTCGCTAGGCGGCGTCAAGCCCATTCCATTGGCCCCCTTTTTGGGGTGGACGCCGGGGGTGGGCGAGGGGGTGGGAGCGATGACCGAAGGGACGCCACGGATTCTCGCATTCGCTGGAAGCCTCAGGAAGGGCTCCTTCAACCGGATGTTGCTGCGCTACGCGGTTCTCGGGGCCCGTGAGGCGGGCGGCCATGTGGAGGAGCTCGATCCAGGGCACCTCATGCTCCCGCTCTACAACGGCGATCTCGAGGCGAACGGCTCGTTTCCAGAGCCGGTTGAGGCCTGGCGCGCGAAGATCCGGCAGTGTGAAGGCCTCCTCATCGCGTCGCCGGAGTACAACCACGGCGTGTCTGGCGTCCTGAAGAACGCGATCGACTGGGCGTCGCGCCCTCCCAACGTCTTCCGAGGGAAGGTCGCGGCGTCCTTCGGTGCGACGCCCGGGGCGCAGGGGACGGCGCGAAGCCAGATGAATCTCAGGATCTGCCTCAGTGCGGTCAACGTGTGGGTGGTCCCCAGAACGGTGCTGATCGCCCATGCGAAAGAAGCCTTCGATGCGAACGGCGATCTCAAGGACCCACGGCAAGTCCAGGCCCTCACGGCTCTCGGGCGCACCCTCGTCCAGGCGGTTCGCTCCGGCCTCGCGGACGTCTAGGTGCACGCCCTCGACCCCGCGGCGCGTAGGCGCCACGCGCCCTCACGCGCCCCGCCGCTCATATATCACGCCATGATATATAATGGGACGCGATGCCCGACGCCGCGACCACCGACCGCCATCGTTCCCCGGCTGTCGACTACCACACCCTCGCCGACTTTCGCTATCGGCTCCGGCGGTTCCTTCGCGCCAGGGAGCTCGCGGCACGGACGGCGGGCGTGGCGCCCCAGCAATACCTCGTGCTGCTGCAGATCAAGGGATCGTACGGGCGTGAACTGCCGACGATCGGGGTGCTGGCCGAGCGGCTTCAGACGCAACACCACGGCGTCGTCCAGCTGGTCGACCGCCTGGTGGAACGGGGGATGGTGGCGCGCCGGCCCGACGCGCGGGACCGCCGCGGGGTGGTCGTCGAGCTCCGGCCGGCGGGTGAGGCGGTGCTGCGCAGGCTGGCTCGCTACTCGATCGCCGAGTTACGGACCGAGGGGCCGGCGCTCGTGTCGAGCCTGACACGGCTCGTGAGGAAATCGATGGATGCTCGGACGCCGCTTCGGACGAAGCGGAAGGGAGGCCTACCATGACCAGATCCTGGCTTGCGATGCTTGCCATTGCGGTGGTGCTGCCGGCGGTTGGGTGCGCCCGGCGGCCGGCGACGACCCAGGCGCCGGCGCCGAGCGGCGTCGTGATGAGTCCGCGCGCGCCCGCAGAGTCGGCCTCGCGCCGGGCGGTGGCCTCGTCGGCCGCGCCGGTTGCTACGATCGCACGGCCGGCGCCGCAGGAGTTCGTCGCGGTCCCGGAGCTGCAAGACATCCACTTCGACTTCGACAGGTACGACATCCGGCGGGACGACGCGAAGACCCTCGACGTGAACGCCGCGTGGCTGAAGTCGAATGCGACTCACCTCGTCCTCATCGAGGGTCACTGCGACGAGCGGGGTACCAACGAGTACAACGTAGCGCTCGGCGAGCGCCGCGCGAAGTCCGCGATGGACTACCTCGTGTCCCAGGGCGTCCGGGCGAACCGCATCACGATCGTCAGCTACGGGGAGGAGCGCCCGCTGTGCACGGAGCACTCCGAGGCGTGCTGGAGCAAGAACCGACGGGCGCATTTCCTGGTCAAGTCGCAGTAGGCTGATCCGACGGGGCTCGCCGTGGAGGTGTTCGCCGCCCGGGTCGTTTGGTGGAGCGTGATCGCCTTCGGGCTCTGGCTCGTCTTCTTGGTGATCCTCCGACGCCTGCCGCTCCCGGTGTCGTCGCTGCTCGCCGCCGTCCTGGCCTGGGTCGTCGCCGGGCTCACCCTGCGCTGGACGATGTCGTGGGCGACGCGCTGGTTCAGCTGGGTGCTGCAGTCGATGTACGGGTGAGGCGCCGCGTCAGGATCCTCCTTAAGGTGAGTTTCTTGCCACGGACCAACACTGATCAGTCCTATCGGCCCGTTCCGGTTCCGACACGCACGTCACGGCGTTGACTAGATGGACCAGGGGCGCCCGTATCCATGCGGTTTTTCGAGCCCCCGCGCCTGGCAGGCCTCTTGCTGGTTCCCACTGCTGGACGATGGCGAGCAGAGCCGGTACCCTGTTGATCAACCCGTTCGGGGAACGACCACACCTCGTGAATTTCGTGCGGGGGTCGTGAGAAACTACGGAGGGCTCATGGAGACGACGATCCGTCGTATCGGCCAACCCACAGTCGAGCGCAGCGGGGGACGAGACGAGCGAGTGTCCGTCCGCTTCAAGCTGAACCGCGAGCCCGACATGACCTGGATGGACCTGTTCAAGTCTCACGCCGCGTCCAGCGTCCTCGGTGGAGCCAACGCCGTGTTCCGCGGACGCGAGGTCTGTATCGAGATGGCGAAGCCGAGCGGCGTGCCGGAGCTCACGACGGCCGTGGACTGCTTCATCGAGTGCGCGAACCTCAAGCTACGGTCCTTCCCGGGGCGAGCCGCCGAACGACGGTCGATCCCGTCTCCGCTCCGACAGAGGATGCGCGGCAGCGTCTGACCGCTCGGGCCTGCGCCGCGGACCTCGCTCCCCCTCCGCCCCCTCGCTCAGCGTCAGTCCTCGTGGTGGGTCACGGGCACCCCGCCCTTCCACACCTGCTTGATGCGCCCCGGATTTTGAAGGATGCGGACATCGCGCAGTGGATCACCGTCGACGACGACGAGGTCCGCCCACTTGCCCTTCTCGATCGTGCCGATCTCCTGCTCGAGCGCCAGGCACTCGGCCGCCCGGCTCGTGGCCGCCTGAAGGGCCTGCATCGGGCTCATGCCGGCGGCGACCAGATGTTCGAGCTCCAGCGCGTTGTTCGGGTGTCCGTGGCCTCCCGCGTCGGTCCCGGCGACCACCTTGACGCCTGCCGTCAGGGCGCGTTGCACGGACTCCAGATGATGGGCACGCAACGCCCGCGCGCGCTCGCGCACATGGGGCGTCGCCGACTCGCGGTGGTATTCATAAACGGTCAGGGTGGGGACCAAGAAGATGCCTCGCTCCGCCATCATCGGGATCAGCTCGGGGTCCTCGTCGAGGTAGCAGCCGTGCTCGATGGAGTCGACGCCCGCCTCGATGGCCAGCCGCAGGCCGGGCCCCCCGACCGCGTGACACATCACCCGCCGCCCGAGGGCGTGGGCCTCGTCCACCAGGGCTCGCATCTCGTCCGCGTTGAACGCGCGATCCTTGGGACCATGACCGGCGCGTGAGCTGGCGCCACCGGTCGTGGCGCACTTGATGACGTCCGCGCCGGCGCGGACCATCGTCCGGACCGTCGTCCGGACGCCCTCGAGGCCATTGGCGACGCTCGGGGGGAGGCTCGGATCGTTGAGAAACGGCGCGCCGTGGCCGGACGGGCTGATGCGATCGCCGATCCCGCCGATCGGCGAGATGATCCCGAGCGACAAGACCAGGCGCGGCCCCGTGATCAGCCCCTCGTGGATCGCGAGCCGGAAGCCCGCGTCGAGCCCGCCGGCGTCTCGCACTGCCGTGTAACCCGCCGCGAGGATCTGGCTCGCCACGCGGGCTGTTCGAAGGTGGTGCGTGGACTGGGGCTCGTCGAGGCCCCAGCGTCGCACCAGCTCGTACCCGTGGAACGCCAGGTGGTCGTGGCAGTCGACGAGTCCGGGCAGGACGGTGAAGCGCGAGACGTCGATGACCTCGATGTCCGCGGGCGGGCTCGCGCTCCCGCCGCCCGTGGTGACGGCCTCGATCCGTCCGTTGTGGATCACCACGGCCGCGTCCCGCACGGGTGGCGCGCCCGTGCCATCGATGAGCGTGCCGGCGCGAAGAATCTTCATGGCGTCCCTCCCCAGGCTGTGCTAGCCGGCGACCGGTCTTCGTGACGGCTCAGACTCTACCGCGAATCTTTGCCTCTTGACACGGCGGCCGTTCGGCCTAGGCTCTTGGGCCACCGGAGACGAGCGGCCCCCGGGCCGCAGAAGGAGGTCAGCGATGCCCCACTATCTCAGCGACGAGGAGCTCAAGCGAACGGCGCCCGCGGAGGTGGCGTCATTCAGGTCACCGGTCCCCACCCAGATCGTGTCGAACGGCGAGTTCAACCCGCTGCCCCAGACCCGCGAGCAGCAGCGCGTGGAGGCCCGCATCAAAGAGCTGGCCGACGACCTCGGCGGCCGCCACGGGATGAACCGGCGCCAGTTTCTCGCGAGCAGCGCGGGCATGGCCGCGGCGTTTCTGGCGATGAACGAAGTGTTCGGGCCGATCTTCGACGTCTCCCGGGCCGAGGCGGCGAACCCCGACGTCGCCGCTCAACGCGCCAGCATGCTGGCCGGGCAGTTCATTTTCGACGACCAGACCCACTTCGTCCGCGACGACTTCAAGCAGGAGGGGTTGCTGGGCCTCGCCCAGTACGCCAAGCAGCACTGGAACCCCGCCCTCTGGGGAGAGAAGACCCTCGCGCGCTTCAAGCTCGAGAACTACCTCAAAGAGATCTTCGTCGACAGCGACACGAAGGTCGCCCTGCTCTCGGGCGCGCCGTTCGACGACCAGACGTGGGACTTGCTCTCGAACGACCAGATCGCGATGGCGCGCGACTCCATCAACAAGATCGCCGACTCCCGCCGCCTCCTGGGCCACGCGGTCTTCACGCCGAAGCGTCAGGGCTGGATGAACGAGGTCGATCGCGCGATCAGCACGCTCAAGCCCGACAGCTGGAAGGGTTACACGATCGGCGACCCGCTCTTCCCGTCGAAGATGGGGTCTTACTGGCGCCTCGACGACCAGAAGCTCATGTACCCGTTCTACGAGAAGATCGTCAAGGCCGGCATCACCACGGTGTGCATCCACAAGGGGCTCCTGCCGATCGACTACGAGAAGTCGTGGCCCGGAGTGTGGGAGTACAACACGGTCTGGGACGTCGGACAGGCGGCGAAGGACTGGCCGCAGGTCAACTTCGTCATCTACCACGCGGCGCTGCGGACATTCCTCGAGACGCCCGACGCGGCGCTGGCCGAGTTCGACCAGACGGGCCGCATCAAGTGGGCGACCGACCTCGCCGAGATCCCGGCCAAGTACGGCGTCACGAACGTCTACGGTGAGCTCGGGACCGCGTTCGCCAACTCGGCGGTGGCGAACCCGCGCTTCGCCGCGGCGTTCATCGGTACGCTGGTCCGTGGCATGGGCGCCGACCACGTCGTCTGGGGCAGCGATTCGGTGTGGTACGGGTCGCCCCAGTGGCAGATCGAGGCGCTGCGCCGCCTGGAGATCCCAGCGGACATGCAGAAGAAACACAGCTTCGCTCCGCTCGGTCCCGCCGACGGGCTCGTCAAGAGCGCGATCTTCGGCGGCAACTCCACGCGCCTGTACAAGCTCGACATGCGTTCCGCCCAGGGCACGATCACGCGGGACAAGATCGCGGCGATCAAGGCCGAGTACGTCGCGATGGGCGGCACGCGCAGCAACACCCGCTACGGGTACGTCCACCGGCCGACCGCCTGAGCGACTGCACCGGTGAGGAGGTCGAGCGCCCGCGCCCTCGACCTCCTCATCGGGCCGTTCAACGCGCGTTTTTCCGGGCGAACTCGAGGAACGCGGCGGCGATGCGCTCGGCGAGCTCGGCTCCGGCCTGGCGCCGGCCACGCAGCAGATCGTGGCCAGCGCCGTCCACCGGGAGCAGCGCCGTCCGCGCGGGGATGAGCCCTCGCGCCCGCTCGAGCTCGTCGAGCGAACCAAACGGATCCGCCGAGCCGTGGACGAAGAGCGCCGGTGCCCGGAGGTCGCCGAAATGCGCGGTGCGAAGCTGGTCGCCGCGGCCGGGCGGGTGGAGGGGATAGGAGAGCAGGAGGAGCGCGTCGGCGAGCACGGGCTCGCCCGCCGCGAGGATCGACGCCTGACGGCCGCCGTACGAGTGGCCGCCCAGGAACACGCGCCCGGACACGGACGCGCGTATCGACTGGACGGCGCCCCGCAGACCCTCACGATCGCGCGCCGCGCCACCGCGCGAGGGCGGACCGGTCGGGCGCGCCTGGCGGAAGGGCAGGTCGTAGCGGAACACGGTCAGCCCGCGCGCCCCGAACACGTCGGCGAGCGCGACGAGCAGCGGCGCGCGGGCATTGGAGCTCGCGCCGTGGGTCAGGACGATGCCGTCGCCGCCGGGCGCCACGGGCTCACGCGACGCGCCGGTATCTCACGCGACGCGCCGGCGCCTCACGAGATTCTCCGGTAGAGGACGTGGCGGCGGTTCTTCGTGTGCGGGCGCACCTGGCCGGGCCAGCGCCCCTGGTCCACCGCCTTGGCCCACGCGTCGCTTGTCAGCACCTCGGGGCTCTCGATCTCGTAGAGCGCGTTGTAGTGGGGCTCGTGCTCGACGACGATCGTTTTGCGCTCGCCGCCGAGCATCATCGTGAGCTCCTGCCGCTTGAAGCGCGCCACGGCGATCACGCCTGGAACCTTCAGGAGCAAGGGCACGTGCTCGCCGTCGTAGACCTCGTTGAAGAGCGGTTCCCGGGCGGGCTCGACGTCCATCGCGGCGCTGAAGAGGTAGCGGGTCTGGATGGGCATGGCGATCTCTCCTTTTGATCGGGGACTCTCTGGGCCCGTGTCCCGTGATCGAGGAGGAGCTTATCAGGCACCCGCCGGACGCGCGCGGCAGAACGCGAGCAGCGCGTCGTAGACCGGAAACTGGCGAGCCATGTTCTCGTGGTCGTCCCTGGAGATCTCCCTGAAGCCGGACGCCACGGCGTAGAGGCCCGGGGACTCCGGGGTGAGGTGACGGGCGCCGGTGTCGGCGCCGCGCACGATGAGCGCGAGCGCGCCGAGCGCCGGGTCGTCGAGCCGGTACTTTTCGAGAAACGCGTCGAACGAGCAGCGGTCGCCGTGGTGACCGAGCTCTACCCCCGGCACGTCAAAGGCGGTGGCCTTCTCGCGCTCGGCGACCCGCATGACCTCCGCGTCCGGCACGAACAAGAACGCCGGGTCACGATCGATGAACCGGCTGATCAACCAAGGGCAGGCGATGCGATCCACCCGGGCCTTCTCTCGTGTCACCCATTTCATCGTTCGCTCCTCTCCTAGGACAGCTTCACGCCGACCCCACGAATGGTGAGGTCGTCGAACGCGGTGACGGAATCCGCCTTCGTCCACAGCCCCACACGCCCAGACTTGAACCGAGCGTCATGGTGATCGAGGTCGAGCTTGCCGTCGAGCCACGCCTGCATGTGATCGCCGATCGCCACGACGCGCAGCGTGTGCCACTGGCCGAGCGCCGGGGCCTTGACGGCGGCGCTCGCGAGCTCGTGGCGGCCGCGGTCGTAGTAGTACAGGCGAAAGTTACTCTCGAGTGCGTTGGCGCGCACGACGTAATACGTGCCGTCCCGGAAACGGAACACGATGCCGCCCGAGGCGTCCTCGCGGCCCGAGATCGGCTTGAAGCGCATCGACACGTCCACGTCGGAGTACGGGCCGAAGGGCGCCACGATCACGTTGAACGCGTGCCGGGTCGCGCGCTGGACCAGCACGCGTGTGCCGCTCGGCGCTCCCGCCATGTCTTCGACCGCCCACTGCCCGTCCACCGTCGTCCAGCCCTCGATCCCCTTCGTCTCGAAGTCGACACGCTCCACGGGAACTCCGTCGGGCACCTTGAGCTCTGCTGGCGCGGCGACGGCGCGCCCACGTACTGCCGCGCCGAAACCGGCGAGCAGCGCCAGCGTCGCTCTCAAAATGCCTCGTCGTGACATCGTCGTATCCCGCATCGGACCCTCCTCAGTCGAGCTTCTCGGATTCCGTCTTCCACTCGGCGCCCTTGACGAGCGTCACCTCGGCGACGGGATGACCGTCCTTCAGCTCGGGCATGACGCTGACCGCGCGATAGCCCTTGTTCGCCTTCACGGCCTCGGACGCCGCGGCGGCGAGCGACCGCTTGGCCTTCGCCATGGCCTCCGCCTGCGCCTTTGCCGCGGTGAGGTCTTCGGCGCTCGTGAGCGGATCGACCTTGGCGACCTTGCCCGTCGTGTGATCGACAATGACCTCCGAGAACGTGGTGCCCTTCATCGTGTAGATGGAGAGCTGCAAGTGGTCCTGGTCGACCTCGAACTTCGCCGAGATCGGCTTGCCCGCTCGCGCACTGGCCTGGAGACCGCTCTGCAGCGACACCTTCGCGGCCTTCAGCGCCTTGGCGAGCTCGGCGTGCTCCTTGTCGTCGTACTTCTGCGCCCAGCCCACCGGCATCGCCACGAACCACGCCACCAGAAACGCCAGCGCCGTCGTCGTCTTTCGCATCGTTCTCCCTCCCGGGGCTCGGTGTGATGGAACCGTTACGTCTTTCGCTTCAGCACCGCAGTCCTCTCCGTGGTGGCCGAACTCCGCGCCGAGGATGTCGAAGGGCACCCCCTTCCTGGGCGCATCGGCCGCATCCGCGAACGCGAACTTTGCCTGCGCATCGAAGAACCACTTGATGAGCCATGCGGACGCGATCCGATCGATGTGGGGTCGTGGCCGCGTCACCCACGTGCTTCCCGGCGCGGGCAGGGTGGAGGCGCGCTGGCGTCCGGAACCGGCGACCGGCCGGGCCTCCGCGGCCGTCAGCCGCCGGGCGGTGCGCTCCCAGAGCTCATGCGCCCGTCGGCCGGCCGGCGATTCGAGGTGGTCGATCGACTCGATGCGATCCAGCTCCCGCTTCAGGCCCTCGAGCTTGGCGCGCACCTGAGCGAAGGACGCGCGGTGGGCCGACTTCGCCCGATCGAGTTGGGCCAGGACCTCCCGAGATCCCCGAACCACGTCCTCGTACTCCTCAGCCCGCGCCGTGTGAAAGAGCGCCGTCACTTGCTCGTCCCGCATGGTCTCGATTCGCTCCACGCGGAGCAGCGTGGCCTCGCCCCGCACGGATTGCACTTCCTGCGCGAGCCACTCGAACAGCTCTTTGGTCTCCGCGGTCTCCGGGAGGATCCAGGCGGATCCGCGCAAGCGCACGGCGCCCATCCGCTGGAGCCTCCGCCAGACGCCGACGCGGTGCCGGGTCGGGGTCGCCGGCAGACCGACCAGGAGCGTAAGCCACCGCACGGCCGCAGATCGTAACGCTTGATACACCTGGCGTCAAGCGTTACACTCTGGGCGCCGGCCAGGCACGGCACGGTGATCGTGGAAAGGACAGCCATGGAGACCCCGAAGGCGGCCGAACGAGTCCCGATCCGCCGGCTCGTCGCCTACTTCCTGCGCCTGGGCGCGCTCGGGTTCGGTGGGCCCGTCGCCCTCTGCGGCCAGATGGAGCGAGAGCTCGTCCAGGAGCGGAAGTGGCTCACGAAGGCCGAGATGCGCGAGGGGATCGCGGTGTGTCAGTCGCTCCCCGGGCCGCTCGCGATCCAGGTCGGGATCTTCATCGCCTATCTCCGTGGTGGGGTCTGGGGCGCGTGGGCCGGCGGGTGGGCTTCATCCTGCCGAACTTCGTCATCGTGGCCGTGCTCGGCGCCCTCTACGTGCACTTCGGCGGGCTTCCATGGGTGACGGCCGTCTTTTACGGCGTGAGCCCCGCCGTGATCGCCTTGATCCTCTACTCGTGCCACCGGCTGGCCAAGCTCGGCATGGAGGATTGGCTCCAGTGGGTCATCGCCGCGGCGTCCTTCGCGATCACCGTGGTCCTCCAGGCGGAGGTCGCGCTCTTGTTCATCGGCGCGGGCATCCTCGGGATTCTCTACTACCGCTCCCGCGTTCCAGGGCGCGCCGCGTCGCTGCCCGTCGTCCTCCTGGCGTCGCTCGTCGCAGGACCCGCCGCCGGGGCGGCTCCGGCGAGCGGCGGCGCGACCCTCGGCAAGCTGCTCGTCTTCTTCCTGAAGGCGGGGTCGCTCACGTTCGGCAGCGGGCTCGTGATCGTCCCGTTTCTCGAGACGGGCCTCGTCCACCAGACGGGCTGGCTCGACGAGCGGCAGTTCCTGGTCGCGGTGGCGATGGGCATGCTGAGCCCGGGGCCCGTGGTCATCACGGCGACGTTCGTGGGCTACCTCGTCGCGGGCTTCTGGGGTGCCGCCGTCTCGACCGTCGGGATCTTCCTTCCTTCCTTTCTTCTGGTCCTGATCGTCGCGCCGGTGCTCGTGCGGCACCGCGCGAACCCCAACGTCCAGGGCTTCGTGAGGGGCGCGTATGCGGCCGCCATCGGGACAATCCTCGGCGCGTGCGTTCTGCTCGGCCGGATCGCGATCGGCGACTGGCTGACGGCGCTCGTCGGGCTCGCCAGCCTCGGCGTCCTGTTCCGCTGGAAGGTCAGCAACCCCGCGCTGATCGCCGCGACGGCGCTCATCGGGTTGATCGCGTTTCCGCTCCTGCGGCCGACGTGGGTCTTCGTGAAGTGAGCCCGCCGACCGTCCTCTTCGTGTGCCTGCACGGGGCGGCAAAGAGCGTCCTCGCCGCCGCGGAGTTCGAGCGCCTCGCGCGCGCGCAAGGCGTCGAGGCGCGCGCGGTATTCGCCGGGACCGAGCCCGACGCGCAGATCGCGCCTGTCGTCGTCGCGCGGCTCCTCCAGGAGGGGATCGACCTGCGCGGGCTCCGGCCGCACCGGGTGACGCCGGCAGACGTCGCCCAGGCCTCTCGCGTCGTGTCGTTCGGCTGCGACCTCGGCGACCTCGCCCGCCCGGGGGTGGACGTGGAGCGGTGGGACGACGTGCCCGCGGTCGGCGAGGACTTCGACCGGGCACGTGCCGCCATCCGCGCCCGCGTCGCCCGCCTGTTCGGATTCATGCGGCCGGAGCCCGGGACCTCGCGCTAAGATACCCGGGGAGGGCTTCTATGACTGCGGGCGGGGTGGTCTTTCTCCTCGTAGTCGCCGGGCTCGTGGCGCTGATCATCGCCGGCTACAACCGGCTCGTCGGGCTGCGCGTGCGGTCCGACGAGGCGTGGTCGGACATCGACGTCCAGCTCAAGCGGCGCACCGACCTCGTGCCGAACCTCGTCGAGACGGTGAAGGGCTACGCCGCCCACGAGCGGGCCACGCTCGAGACCGTGACGCGCGCGCGCGGCGCCGCGGTCGCCGCGCAGACGCCGGAGACGCGCGCGCAGGCGGAGAACGCGCTCACGGGCGCCCTCCGCCAGCTCTTCGCGCTCGCCGAGGCGTATCCGGACCTCAAGGCGAACGCGAACTTCGTCCAGCTCCAGGGGTCGCTCGGCGAGATCGAGGACGCGATCCAGAACTCACGTCGCTACTACAACGCGGTCGTGCGCGATCTCAACACGGCGGTGCAGGCCTTTCCGTCGAACTTCATTGCCTCGTTCTTCCGCTTCCACCCGCGGGGCTACTTCGAGCTCGACAGCCCCCGCGAGCGGCAGGCGCCCCGCGTCGCGTTCGGGAGCTGAGGGCATCGCTCGAGCGCTCCTCGCGCTCGCGATCCTGCTTGCGGTGGTGCCGTCGCCCGCGGTGGCGGCGGCGCGCTTCACGATCGCGAACTTCGTCACGAGCATCCAGGTCAAAGCCGACGCGAGCCTCGTCGTCCGCGAGGACGTCACCTTCGAGTTCCAGGGCGCGCACGCGGGCGTCTATCGCGCGATCCCCGTGCGCTACGAGCGCGCCGGCCTGGACTTCGCGTTACGTCTGGACGGCATCGGCGTCTACGACGAGGCGAGCCGGCCCCTCCGCCAGGAGATCGCGTACTCGGGCCGGTACGTCAGGATCAAGGCGTGGGTGCCCGACGCCACCGACACCAAGAAGATCGTGACGTTCGTCTACCGGGTACGGCGCGGGCTCCTCCGGTTCGAGGACCACGACGAGCTCTACTGGAACGCCACGGGCGACGAGTGGGAGGTTCCGATCCAGCACGCCGAGGTCTATGTCAACACGCCGGCCGGCGTCAGCGACAAGGAGGTCCGCACCGCGGCCTACACGGGGCCGCGGGGGGCGGCCGCGCAGGACTTTCGCACGGACCGCGTCGGGGGCTACCTGCGCATCACCGCGACCCGACCCTTGCGGCCGCGCGAGGGCATGACGGTCGTCGTCGGCTGGCCTCCCGGCCACATCGGCCGCCCGTCGGCGCTCGCCGAGGCGCGTTGGTTCGTGGGCGACAACTGGCCCCTGGCGCTCCCGCTCGTCGCGCTCGGCTTCGGCTGGCTCGTCTGGTGGGCGTACGGGCGCGACCCGGCCGCGCGCTCGGTGAAGCCCGAGTACGAGCCGCCGCCCGGGCTCATTCCCGCCGAGGCCGGCGCGCTCGTCGACGAGAAGGCGCAGCCGCGCGAGGTCCTCGCGACCATCGTGGACCTCGCGGTGCGCGGGTATCTGCACATCGAGCAGATCACGACGGCGTTTGGCCAGCCCGACTTCATGTTCAAGCGGCTCAAGCCGATCGGCGGCGACCCGAACCTGACAGACTTCGAGCTCTTCGTGCTCGCCAAGGTCTTCTCGACCGACTGGACGCTCAACATGCGCCTGCTCTCCGAGGTGCGCCGCGACTACGACAACGTCTTTCCGCCCATCCGCGATCGCCTCTACCGCCTCATGGTCGCGGATGGCCTCTTCCCCTCGTCGCCCGCCCGTATGCGGCAGGACTGGATGATCCCGGGCGCCCTGCTCCTCGTCGCGGCCTTCGTCCTGCCGCGGTACTGGCCCTCGCGGTTCGACGTCTACGGCATCACGCTGCCGATCGCGATCGGCGCGAGTGGCCTCGTCCTCCTCGGCTGGTCGCGCGCCATGGCCCACCGTTCGTGGCGCGGCGTGCAGGTCTTGGCGCAGGTGCGCGGCTTCCAGGAGTTCCTCGAGCGCGCCGAGAAGGACCGGCTCGAGCGCATGCCGGGCGACACGCTCCACCGGTTCCTCCCGTGGGCGATCTCGCTCGGCGTCACCGAACGCTGGATCTTCAACTTCGACGGCGTCAAGGTGGACGCGCCGGGCTGGTACACGGGCTCCGCACCGTTCTCGCTCGACAGCTATCACTCGGGGCTCACGCTCTTCGGGCGCAATACGACGGAGGCGATCCTCACGAGCCGCACGGGCGGCTTCGCCAGCGGGACCAGCGGCTTCACGTCCGGGAGCAGCGGGTCCGGCGGGCGGGCGGGGGGCGGCTCGGGCGGCGGTGGCGGGGGAACGTTCTAGTCTCACGCCCGCGCTGTTTGACCGGTCGGACGCCGCGTGATAGCGTTTGGGCTCTCGGGCTCGTGGTGCAGCCTGGTTAGCACACTGGACTGTCAATCCAGAGGTCGCGGGTTCGAATCCCGTCGAGCCCGCCATAAATTAAACGCTTGGAGCCAACCGGTCTCGCTGGCCGCGCCAGCGCCTTCCCTTATCGCCCGACGGACCCTACCTCCCCCACGGATCTGCCGCCTTCGAGTGGCAGGCCGGAAGGCCCTGCGTCCTTCCCTGTCGGCCGGTCCGGCGCGAGAAACTCGTGGGTCTCGGGCAGATTGTCGGCGCTCCAGCCGCCGCCGAGCGCCTTGACGAGCAGCGCGGCCGCGACCATCTGGCGGCCGAGGATCTGGACCGCGGTGATCTCGTTGCTCAGTGCGGTGGCCTGCGCCACGATGACGTTGAGGTAGCTCACGGTGCCGGCCTTGTACTGGTCCGTGATCAGGCTCAGCGCCTGTTCCGCGGCCTTCACCGCGGCCGCCTGTGCCGTGGCCTCGTCCTCGAGGATGCGGAGCGCGGCCAGGTTGTCCTCGACCTCCTGGAACCCACCGAGCACGGTCTGCCTGTACGCCGAGACGGTCGCGTCATACGCCGCTCGCGCCTCGTCGGTCTGGGCCCGCCGCAGGCCCCCGTCGAACACGGTCTCCGAGATCGTCGGCCCGACCGACCAGACGCGGCTCGGCCACGTGAACCACTGCGCCACGCTCCTGCTCTCGAAGCCGCCGGACGCGCCCAGCGTCACGCTGGGAAAGAACGCCGCAATGGCCACGCCGATCTGGGCGTTCGCGGCGGCGACCCGCCGCTCGGCACCGGCGACATCGGGTCGCCGTTGGAGGAGCTCGGACGGCACGCCGACGGGGATCGCCGGCGGCGTCGCGGCAAGCGGTGCCTGCGGCAGGGAGAAGCTCGAGGGAGGTCGGCCGATCAGCACGGCGATCGCGTGCTCGAGCTGCGCGCGCTGCACGCCCACGTCGATCGCCTGCGCCTGCGTGGTCTTGAGCTGAGTCTCGGCCTGCGCCACGTCGGCGCGGGACGCCACGCCGCCCTCATACCGGTTCCGCGTCAGCTCGAGCGATTTCTGGAAGGCCGTCGCCGTGACGTCGAGCAGCTGCTTCTGCGCGTCGAGCGCACGCAGCTGAAAGTAGTCCTGCGCCAGCTCCGCCTGCAGGCTGAGGCGGCTCGTCTCGAGGTCCGCCGCACTTGCCTGGGCGCTGGCCTGGTTGGACTCGACCGCGCGGCGAATCCGGCCCCAGAGGTCGAGCTCCCACGACACGTCGAGGGGAAAGGTGAAGTTCGACGCGGGCCCGGCGGTTGTCGTTTTCACGCCACCGAGAGTCGCCGACTGACGCGAGCGCGCGTAGCCGATCCCGAGCGTCACCGTGGGGAAGTAGGCGGCTCGCGCCTCCCGCACCAGCGCGCGCGCCTGCCGAAACTGCGCCTCGGCGACGGCGACGTTCTGGTTCGAGACGCTGACTTGCGCCGCAAGCGCGTTGAGCTGGGGATCGGCGAAGACTTCCCACCAGGCGCCGCGGGGCGCATCGTCTTGCGGGCGGGCGACCTTCCAGCCGGCGCCTTCCTTGTAGGCGTCGGGGGTGATGACCGTCGGCCTCACGTAGTCCGGGCCGACCATGCAGCCGGTCACGAGCGCCACCATTGCCGCCGGCACCGCCGGCCGGCTCTGCCCCACCGGCGCCTCCACCACCCCCGCCCCGCCGAGAATCGGGGTGGCATGCGAAAGAATGCCGGCGGCTATAGTGGAGGCCAGGATGCCGCCCCGCAGCCGGACACTCGGCGACCTGCTGGACGAGACGGCGCGGGCGCGTCCCGACGCAGACGCTGTGATCTTCCGCGATCGGCGGCTCACGTACGGCGCCCTCCAGGCCCGTGCCGATGAGCTGGCGCGCGCGCTCCTCGCCGTCGGCGTCCGGAAGGGCGACCGCGTCGCCGTCCTCCTCCCCAACCGCCCGGAGTGGCTCGTCGCGGCCTTCGCGATCGGCAAGCTCGGCGCCATCACCGTCGGCGTCAGCACCTTCTCCGCGCCCCGCGAGATCGCGTGGACGATCGAGCACTGCCGGCCCGCCGCCATCATCACGCTGGAGGCCTTCCGCGGGCGCAGCTACCTCGATCCGCTGTACGCGACCTGCCCTGAGCTGGCGACTTCGTCGCCCGGCGAGCTCCGCAGCGAGCGACTGCCCGAGCTGCGCGCGGTCGTCTGCCTCGACTCCCGGCGGTACGACGGCGTCTACCGGCTCGGCGATTTCGTCGGGCGCGCCTCGGCGGTCCGGACGGAGGCGCTGCGCGCGGCGCAGGCCTCGGTGACGGCGAGCGACCCGTGCTTCATCCTCTACACGTCCGGCTCGACGGCCACGCCCAAGGGCGTCGTGCTCGCCCATGGCAGCGTGGTCGACAACGGCTTCAACATCGGCGAGCGCCAGCGCCTGACCGCCGCTGATCGCGTCTGGCTCGCCGTGCCGCTCTTCTGGTCGTTCGGCTCGGCGAACGCGCTGCCGGCGATCGTGACGCACGGCGGATCCTTCGTGCTCCAGGAGAGTTTCGAGCCCGGCGAGGCGCTCGCCCTCCTCGACGAGCAACGCTGCAGCGTCTACTACGGCATGGCCAACATGGCGCGCGCGATCCTGGAGCATCCCGACCGGCCGCGCCGCGCGCTCGCGGCGATGCGGACCGGCCTCACGATCGGCCTGCCCGAGGACATCCAGATGACGATGGAGGCGGTGGCGGCGCGCGAGCTCTGCAACGTGTACGGCTCGACCGAGACCTACGGCAACTGCGCGGTGACCGACGCCCACGACGCGCTCGCGCTGCGGCTCCAGACGCAGGGGCGGCCGCTGCCCGGCATGACGATCCGCGTCGTGGATCCGGAGACCGGCCGGGCACGACCGCCCGGCGACGTCGGCGAGTTTCGCGTGCGGGGCCATGTGACGCCCGGCTACTACAACGACGCCGAGCAGACGCGCGCGGCCTTCGACGCCGAGGGGTACTTCGTCACCGGCGACCTCGGCCTCATCGACGACGACGGGCGGGTGCGCTTCCGCGGACGGCTGAAGGAGATGATCAAGACGGGCGGCATCAACGTGGCCCCGCTCGAGGTGGAGGCCGTGCTGCTGAGCCACTCCGCGGTCAAGCAGGCTTACGTGGTCGGCGTCCCCGACCGTGCGCGGGGCGAGCTGGTGGTGGCCGCCGTCGAACTCCACGACGGCGCGCCCGCCTCGGCGGAGGCGCTGGCGGCGTTCTGCCGGGAGCGGCTCGCCGGCTACAAGGTGCCCGCGCGGTTCGTGTTCCGGAAGGCGGACGAGTTCCCGCGCACGCCGACGGGGAAGGTGCAGAAACCGAGGCTCAGGGACGAGCTCGCCTGACGATCACGCGCCCAGGTAGGCGTGCTGCACGCGCGGGTCGGCAAGCAGCGTCTCGCGCTCGCCGACCAGCGTCACCCGCCCGGTCTCCAGCACGTAGCCGCGATCGCAGAGCTCGAGCGCCTCGACGACGCGCTGCTCGACGAGCAGGATGGTCAACCGACGCGCGCGCCGGATGGCCGCGATCGCCTCGAAGATGATCTCGACGATCCGCGGCCCGAGCCCCTGCGACGGCTCGTCGAGCAGCAGGAGGTCGGGTCGCGCCATGAGCCCCCGGCCGATGGCGAGCATCTGCTGCTCACCGCCGGACAGCGAGCCGGCGAGCTGCGTGCGGCGCTCGCGGAGCACCGGGAAGAGCCGGTAGACGCCCTCGAGGCCCTCGGCGCGCAGCGGCCGGGCCGCCGACCGGTACGAGCCCATCTCGAGATTCTCGAGCACGCTCAGCGAGGAGAACACCTTGCGGCCCTCCGGCACGTGCGCGATGCCGAGTCGCGCGCGCGCGTGCGACGGCCGCCCGGCGATGTTCTCGCCGCGGTACTCGATCCGCCCGCCGGCCGGCACCACGCCACCGCCGATGGCCTTGAGCAGCGTCGTCTTGCCCGCGCCGTTCGGCCCCACGATGGTGACGAACTCGCCCTCGCCGACCTCCAGCGACACGTCGGCCAGCGCGTGGAGCCCGCCGTAAGAGACGCTAAGTCCGGAGACCTTGAGCATGGATCGAGGGGTGACGCGGCTTTGCCGCGGCGCCCCGAGCGCTGGGGGGTCTGGGGGACCATGTCGGGGCCCCCCAGTCCACCGGTCCCGAGACCTTCAGCATGGATCGCGGGGTGACGCGGCTTCGCCGCGGCGCCCCGAGCGCGGGGGGGTCTGGGGGGCCGCCCCCAGTCCACCAGTCCCGAGACCTTCAACATGGCGGAGCCAGCGCTTGCCCAGGTACGCCTCGATGACGGCGGGATCGCGCACGACGTCGTTCGGCACCCCCTCCGCGATCCGGCGGCCGTGGTCGAGGACGACCAGCCGGTCGACGAGCTGTACCACGGCGTACATCGTGTGCTCGATGATCACCACGCTCACGCCCGCGTCCCGCACGCGCCGCACCAGCGCGGCCATGGTCTCCACCCCGTCGCGCGCGAGCCCGGCCAGCGGCTCGTCCAACAAGATCAGGTCGGGCGCGCTGGCCAGACAGCGCGCGAGCTCCATGAGCCGCAGATCCAGCGTGGTGAGCACGCCGGGGACGTCGTCCGCGCGCCCCAGTCCGACGGTGGCCATCGCCGCCCGCGCGCGCTCGCGCGCGCGCGGCGGCGACGTCTCGTGCGCGAAGGCGCCGACCATGACGTTGTCGAGCACGGTGAGCTGCGGAAAGGTGCGAACGACTTGGAAGGTGCGGCCGATGCCGCGGCGGCAGATCGCGCTCGGGCGCAGGCCGTGGATCGGCGTATCGCGGTAGCGGACCTGGCCCGCGTCGGGCAGCAGGAACCCGTTCAGCACGTTGAAGAGCGTGGTCTTGCCCGCGCCGTTCGGTCCGATCACGCCGAGGATCTCGCCGGCGCGCACGCTGAAGCTCACGTCACCGAGCGCCTGCAGTCCGAGGAAGGCCTGCGAGACGCCCCGCACTTCCAGGAGCGCGGCGCCGCGCTCCACCGGCGTGCGGCCCGCCACGGTCGTGTCGAGGCGTGGCGCCGCCGCACTCACGCGCGGCGCCTCGACCGCGCGCCGCGCCGGACGCAAGGCGCGGAGCCGCCAGTAGATCCCCTCGGGCGCGAAGAGCATCACGAGCACGAGCGCCGCGCCGTACACGACGCCCTGGATCCCGGGGAGCTGGTCGCCGACGGTGGCGTCCAGCGTCTCGCTCATCGGCACCATGATGGCCGAGCCGATGAGCGGGCCCCACTTGCTGCCCACGCCGCCCACGAGGCAGACCACCAGCGTCTGCACGATCACGAGCACGCCGAAGACGGCGTCGGGCGTGACGACGAAGAGGATGGCGTGGGCGTAGATGGCGCCGATGACGGCGGCCGGCGCGGCGCTCAGCATGTAGGCGACCATCTTGGCCCGGAACGTGTCCACGCCCGCCGCCTCCGCCGCCTGCTCGTTCGCCTTGAGGGCGCGGAGCGCGTAGCCGAGCCGCGAGCCCTCGATCCAGTGCGAGAGCAGGAGCGTGCCCCCCAGCGCGGCCAGGGCGAGGAGGTCGTAGGCGCGGGGATCGCGGAACTGCATGAACGCCGCGGGGCGGTCGCGGATCATCGGGATCGGGACCTCCTGGTAGCCCAGGAACTCCATGACGATCCGGAAGATCAGCGGGTAGGCGAGGGTGGCCAGCGCGAAGTAGATGCCGGCGAGCCGGAACGTGGGCAGGCCGATGAGCACGGCGGCGACGACGGCGGCCACCAAGCCGGCGGCCATCCCGATCCACGGGGTGAGGCCCGTGGTGACGACGAGCAGGACCGTGACGTAGGCGCCGATCCCGAAGAACGCCTGGTGCCCAAAGGACGTCTGGCCCGCGTAGCCGCTGATGATGTTCCAGGCGAGCCCCATCGTGGCCCACACGAGCACGAGCGTCAGCACCCGATGGTGGTAGCGCTCGGCGAGCGTGAACGTCAGCGCGACGCCGACGAGGACGACCAGCCCGATCGGCAGGAGCCGTCGCATCAGACGGCGCGCAGCCGCTGGCCGAAGAGACCCTGGGGCCGGAGATAGAGCACGAGCAGGAAGGTGATGAAGACGCCGACGTTCTGCAGCTGGAACGGCAGCACCAGCAGCGTGAGCGACTGCACGAGCCCGATCAGGAGCCCGCCGGCGAAGGCGCCCGGAATCGAGCCGAGGCCCCCGAGCACGACGGCGACGAACATGAGGACGATGAAGTTGACGGCGACCGTCGGCTCGATCGGGTGGTAGGTGGCCAGGAGCCCGCCCGCGGCCGCGACGAGCGCGATGCCGACGCCGAAGGCGAGGCCGTGCATGGCGCGGACGTCGATCCCCTGGTAGCCCGCGGCCTCCGGGTCATCCGCCGCCGCGCGCAGCGCCTTGCCGAGATCGGTCCGCGTGAGGAACACGTAGACGACGCCGGCGAGCACCAGCGCCATCAGGAAGGCGTAGGAGCGCGCCTCGTTCAATAACACGGGGCCGACGGCGAAGGCCTGCGTCGCGTAAGCCGTCTTGATCCCGCGCGGCATGGGCGTGAGCAGCATGGTGGTGCCGTTGGTGATGATCAGCGAGAGCCCGAGCGTGAGGATGAGCTGCGCGTCCATCAGGCGCTGCGGGTCGCCGCCGCCGGTGACGCGGACGAGCAGCGCGCGGTGGACGGAGACCCCGACGAGAAAGAACGGCGGGATCGTCAGGAGCGCGCCGAGCAGGGGATCGACGCCCGAGACGACCGCCAGGAAGTACGTGAGGTACATCCCCAGCATCATGAAGTCGCCCTGCGCGAAGTTGACGACGCGCATGACGCCGAAGATCAGGGCCAGGCCGATGCTCATGAGCGCGTAGACGCCGCCCACGAGCAGGCCCGTCACCACGTACTGTGCGAGGTCGCTGACCGACACGACGCCGCTACTTGGCGCCGTGCCAGATCGGTTTCTTGGTGGCGTACTCCACCGGCACGACGGTGAACGGCTCGCCGTTCTGCCACTGCACGATGATGGGCGCGGCGCCCACGCGGCGGCCGCGCTCGTCGTACTTGATCCGCCCCGGCGCCAGCGTGCTCGCCGCCGGCCCCGATTTGAGATCGAGCTTCGCCACGGCGTCGCGGATCGCCTTCGGGTCGGCGGACTTCGCCATCTCCGCCGCTTCCTTGATGATCCAGACGTGGGCGTAGGTCATGAGCGGGTCCTGCGTCATGAACGGCTCGCCCGTGCGCTCCGTGAAGCGCTTGACCAGTTCCTCCTGGCCCTTGAGCGGGTGGGCGGCGGTCACGGTCATGATGTTGTCGAGCAGCTCCCGCCCCACCGTCTTGACGTACTCCGGCGTCACCAGCCAGGCGCCCACCCCCTGGATCGGCACCTTCAGGCCGAACTCCTTGACCTTCTGGAGCACCTGGATCGAGTCCGGGAAGTTGGTGGCGCCGTAGAAGACGATGTCCGGCTGGGTCGAGCGGATTTTCTGGACGATGGCCGTCGCATCCGCGAGCGGTGGCGTCCAGATCTCGTCCACGACGATCTCGATCCCTTTGGCCTTGAGCAGCTTCTCGCGCAGCGGCTTGAAGAAGAAGACGGTGGCGGCGGTGTTGTCGCCGACGATCGCCGCCTTCCTGAGCGGCTGCTGGTTGCGCTTCGCCAGGTCGACGACCAGATCCAGCGCCTGCTCGGCCTGCACCGAGGAGACCGGACTCGTCTGGAACGTGTACTTGAAGCCGCGCTCCGTGATCGAGTCGGCGTAGGAGAGCGTGAACCACGGCACCTCGAGCCGCTCGGCCACCTCGGTGACGCCGAGGGTGAAGGAGCTGAGCCACGCGCCGATCCCCGCGCTGATCTTCTCGCGCGACAGCGCGCGCTGGGCCGCGCTCACCGCCTTCTCCACGCTGTCGCCCGCATCCGCCTCGCGCAGGACGATCCGGGCGCCGCCGAGCGCCTTGATCCCGCCCTGGGCGTTGATCTCCGCGATGGCCATCTCCGCGCCCATCTTCTTGAGCTGGCCCTGGCGCGCCCACCGGCCGGAGAGCGGCGCCACCAGCGCGATCTTGAAGTCGTCGGCCGCATCCGCGGCGGGAGGGGCGAGCAGCATCGGGGCCGCGGCGAGCACGGCCAGCAGGATCGCGTGTGGCTGCATCGGTCTTCTCCTCACGTGTAGTTCGGGTTGCGCTTCTCGAGAAACGCCCGCACGCCTTCCTTGAAGTGTTCGCTCTTCCGCACGCGGTCGCCGAGCTTCTGCTCCAGCGCTTCGCGCGACGCCGCGTGGTCGGCGATGGTGCTGCTGATCTGCTGCTTGACCGCCTGCACGGCGGTCGGGCTGTTGGCGGCGATGGTCGCCGCCGTCTCCAGCGCCCACGGGATGAGCGCGTCCGCCTCCACCACGCGATTGACGAGCCCGATCCGCGCCGCCTCCGCGGCGTCGATCAGCCGGGCCGTCAGCAGCAGCTCCATGGCGTGGGCGTAGCCGATCTGCTGGACCAGCTTCACGGTCGCGCCGCCGAACGGATAGATCGACCAGCGGACCTCGGGCAGGCCGAGGCGCGCGTGCGGCGCCGCCGCCCGGACGTCGGTCGAGAGCAGGAGTTCGAGGCCTCCAGCGACGCAATCCCCGTTCACTGCCGCAACGATCGGCTTCGCGTACGCGCGATTCTTGAGCAGCGCGTGATTGACGATGCTCGCCGTCTCCGGGTCGGCGGAGAGATCGCCGCTCATGTCGGCGCCCGAGCTGAACGCGCGCTCGCCCGCCCCGGTGAGGATGATGCAGCGACAGGTGCCGTCGAGCTCGAGCCTGTCCCAGAGTGCGGCCAGCTCCGCCATCATGGCGCGCGGCATGGCATTGCGGCGCGGCTGGTTGTCGATGGTGACGACGACGACGTGCGGCGCGTGCTGCCGGACGCGAAGCTCCATCAGGCCCGCAGCTCCGGCATGACGACGACCTTGCCGTGCGCCTTGCGGTCGGTGAGCAGGCGAATGGCCTCGGCGCCGCGCTCGAGCGGCAGCCGATGGGTGACGAGCGGCTTCAGCGTGCCCTTCGCGTACCACTCGAGCAGCTCCTCGACAGACCGACGGAGCTTGTCCGGCGCGTGCCAACGGAAGTAGCGAAGCGACGAGCCGAGCGCCGCCCGATGCTTCACGAGCAGCCGGTTGGCGGGAATATGCGGGACCCCCCCGACGAAGCCGATCAGAAGCATGCGTCCGCCCCAGCCGAGCGAGGACAGCGCGGCGTCGAAGCGATCGCCGCCGACGGGATCGAAGCACACGTCGGCGCCTTTACCGTCCGTGAGCTCCATGACACGCTCGGTCAGCTTCTCCGTGGCGTAGTCGATGCTCGCGTCCGCGCCGCGCTCGCGCGCCACCGCCAGCTTCTCCGCGGTGCTGGCGCCGGCGATGACGCGCGCGCCCATCGCCTTGCCGATCTCCACCGCCGTCAGGCCGACGCCGCCCGCGGCGCCCAGCACCAGCAGCGTCTCGCCGGCCAGGAGCCGCCCCTGCCAGCGGATCGCCGCGTGGCTGGAGATGTAGGCGATCGGAAACGCGCCCGCCTCGTCGAACGGCATCGCCTCGGGGATGGCGAACGTCTCGGCTTCGTCCGCCAGCGCCTGCTCCGCGAACCCGCCGTAGGCGAGAATCGCCATCACGCGGTCGCCGGTCTTGAAGCGGGTCACGCCCGCCCCACTGCGCGTCACCACGCCGGCGGTCTCGAGGCCGGGACTGAAGGGGAACGGCGGGCGCGTCTGGTAGCGGCCAGCCACCATGATGGAGTCCGCGTAGTTCACGCCCGTCGCCTTGACGTCGATCACCAGCTGGCCAGGGCCGGGCGTTGGCGGCGCCACGTCCTCGAGCTTGAGGTCGTCGACGGGTCCCCACGCGCGGCAGATCACGGCTCTCATTACCCCGGAAGGATACACGGGGGAGCCCGCTTGCGGTGGGCGGGTCACCGATGCAGACTGCGGGGGTCGTGCCTGTCCGCGTCTACATGCGAGTGCCCGGAACCCAGCCGATGGAGCAGCTCATGCGGCTCGTCCAGGACATCGAGGCGGCGGGATTCGACGGCGTCGGCATTCTCGACAGTCAGCTCCTGTCCCGTGACACGTTCGTCGTCCTGGCGCAGGCGGCCACCTCCACGTCGCGCCTCACGCTCTTTCCTGCCGTTACGAACCCGCTGACACGCCACGCCTCCGTCCTGGCCGGCGCGATCCAGAGCGTCGAGGAACTGGCGCCGGGGCGGGTGAAGTTCGTGATGGGCACGGGTTACACCTCGGCCGGCACCATCGGCCGGCGCGCGGCGACGCGGGCGGAGATGCGCGAGTGCCTGCGCACCGTGCGCGCGCTGCTGGCAGGGGAATCGGTGGATTTCGGCGGGACGCCAGGGCGGCTCACCTTCGCGGCGAGGCGACCGATCCCGCTGATCATGGCGGCGTCGGGCCCAAAGGCGATCGAGCTCGCCGGTGAGATCGCCGACGGCGTGCTGCTGCTCGTCGGCTTCAACCATGGAATCGTGGAGCGCGCGCTCGAGCACCTGGAGCGCGGCGCCCGGCGGGCCGGGCGACGGGTCGAGGACCTCGAGGTCATCTGGGCGGCGCGGACGGCGACGGCGGCGACCACGGCCGGGGCGCGCCGGCTCGCGCGGCCGACGGCTGTTCACTGGGGCGTGCTGCGGTGGGGCGGGTACTGGCTGGAGCCGGCGGGCATCCGGCTGCCGAAGCTCGAGATTCCGGAGGCGGTCCACACGATCTATCCCGATCTGTCGCACGCACGGGACTGGGAGGCGGCGATCGACGCCACGTCGTTCGTCTCCGACGAGGTCGTCGCGCAGCTGTGCGATGCGCTCGGATTGATCGGGGCGCCGGAGGATTGCGCGGGGCGGATCGCGGAGATGGCGAAGCTCGGCGTGAGGAACCTCTATCTGATGCCGACGCTGACCTTCGGGCCTCCGGAGCGGGAGATCGCCGCATTCCGCGACGTGGTGTTCCCACGGCTCCTGGAGGCTGGGCTCAAATGAGCGTCTGAAGCCTGGCACCCACCTTTTCCACTGGCGTCACCGCTGCGACCGGTCACCCCACGCGCGCGACCGCGTGATGAATCGCGCTCAGCGTTTGCTCGGCCACCCGCTCCGAGGTGATCGGGTTGTCCGCGAACGTCGCAAAGCCGCAGTCCGGTGTGAGGAGGACGCGCTCGGTCCCGAAGACGGACACGGCGCGCTCGATGCGCGGCGCGATTTCGTCGGGCGATTCCGGCGCTATCGCGACGCCGGAGCAGGCACCGGACACTGGCACCGCAAGGCAGTTCGCGACGGATTGGGTCGCGTGACGCGATCCGTCAAAAGGTGAACGCGCGTCGCCGCCCGAGCCCGCTGGGACGGTCGGTAACCGTCGCCGCGACGTGATTCACGGCGACGGCCTCCGCCCGTGTGTACCATCTCGCTGATGGCCGCGTGGCCCTCGGCCTCCAGCATCGGGTCAACGTAGCAGCCGCCGCTCGCCCACGCTCGAACCTCCTTGGTTGAGGTGAGTCGCTTCTGCGATCAGACTCACCGAGGCTTTGACCGACGGCAATTACCCGGCAGGTAACGATCTCAGGAGCCCGCGAGACGGCGCCTGAGCCGATGGCTCCGTGACCTCAGGGATTTACCTCACGCTCAATCAGTTGATCTCCCGATAGCTCCATACGGCCGGCCGCCCGAAGGTGACTCCGTGAACCGGACCCTTGTCGTGTGCGTCCTTATACTGACCCTCGCCGCCGCCTCCTCGCCCGTCGTCGCCGCCGACTCGTCGCTCGCCGCCCTTGAGGAGTTCGGGGTGAGCAACGGTGCACAGTACGCGATGTTTGTCCCGGCGGCCTGGACCGGGCGGCTCGTCCTCTACGCCCACGGATTCGTGGACCCGGCAGCGCCCATCGCCCTGCCAGACGTCGCGCCGGCCGACGTCGCGCCGTGGGTGGTGCAGCTCAGGGAAACCCTCCTGAGCGCGGGATACGCGGTCGCGTACTCGAGCTACGCCGAGAATGGGTGGGCGGTGAAGGACGGGGCCGCGCGGACGCACGAGCTGCGTGAGCTTTTCATCGGCCGCTTTGGAGCGCCGACGCACGTCTACGTCATGGGTCGGTCGCTGGGCGGGCTCATCACCGTGTTCCTCGCCGAGAACTTCCCCGCGTCCTACCAGGGCGCACTCGCGCTGTGCGCGCCGGCCGGCGGTGGCCGTCTTGAGACGGATTACATCGGCAACGTCCGGGTGCTCTTCGACTTCTACTTTCCGGGGGTGATTCCGGGAGACGTTCTGCATGTTCCGGAGATGGAGTATTCGGCGGACAGCCCGGTGGTCAAGGCCATCGTCGCCGCCATCCTGGCCAACCCGCACAAGGCCGTCGCCCTCGCGTCCGTGGACCAGATCACGCTGCCGTTCACGACCCTGGGCCAGCTCGTCCTCTCGATCGTTCGCCCGATTGGCTACAACATCCGAGGCACCAATGACCTCCTGGCGCGAACCGGCGGCCAATCGCCGTTCGGCAACGTCGGCGTCTGGTACACGAGGCTCGGGCTGATCGATCCCTTCCTGAACGTGGGCGTCGGGCGGTTCGCTGCACAGGCCGGCGGCATCCGCTATCTCAACGACTACTACCAGACCCGGGGCACCCTGGCGATTCCGCTGGTGACGCTCCACACCACACAGGACCCGGATGTGCCGTTCTTCCATGAGCGCGCTTACGCGAAGATCGTCGCCGCGGCCAGGACGTCGAAGTGGCTCGCCCAGCAGTCCGTCCAGCGCTATGGCCACTGCAACGTCGCCCCGGCCGAGGTGGCCACGACCCTCTCCCGGCTCGTGAACTGGGCGGAGAACGGCGTCAAGCCCGCGAGCGGGGACGTGACCCTCGACCTGGCGCTTGCGTCGCCGGACTCGACGACGACGGCGGCGGTCTCGGCGGTGACATGGGAGCTCGCGTTCGACGAGGCGATCCTGGCCGCGACGACCGGGCTCTCGTTGCCCTAGCGGCCCGAGCGGGCGTCCCTGGCGCCCGTGCCGACCGGGGGGCGGGAGCCCCAGCGCCGCGAGAGACGGCGCGGGGGCTCGCCCCGGTCAGCCCAGCGGAGACCCGGTCGTTCAGCTCAGCGCTGCGCCGACTGCGTTCACGTAGAGCGCATAGATCGACGTGCTGCCGGTCATGAACAACCGGTTGCGCTTCGTACCGCCGAAGACGAGGTTGGCGATGACTTCCGGCGTGTGGAGAAACGCCAGCAGCGTACCGTCGGGCGCGTGGACCCGTACACCGTTGGTGTCCATTCCGCCCCAGCCCCAGCCGCACCACACGTTGCCGTCGGTGTCGCAGCGGATGCCGTCCGTGAACCCCGGCTTGAAGTCGGCGAACGCCTTGCCGCCGCGCAACGCGGTGCCGTTGCTCACGACGTCGAACACGATGATGTTCGCAGGGTACTGCGGCCCGTCCGTGGCGCCGGTGTCCACGACGTAGCACCGCTTGAAGTCAGGCGAGAAACAGATGCCGTTCGGGCGCCGCATCGGGCCTTCGGCCACGACCGACGCCTTGCCGCTGGGATCGAGGCGATACACGCGCGTGGGCAGCTCGAACTCGGCCTTGTGCCCTTCGTACGGCCCGAGGATGCCGTAGCCAGGGTCGGTGAACCAGATCGAGCCATCGGCATGGACGGCTGCATCGTTGGGGGCGTTGAGCTTCTTTCCCTCGTACTTGTCGATCAGCACGGTCCAGGTTCCGTCGTACTCGCGGCGGCGCACCTGGCGGGTATCGTGCTCCATGGCAATCAGCCGGCCCTGGTTGTCGCGCGTGTGCCCGTTCGAGTAGCCGGACTCGGTCTGAAACACGCTCACGTGGCCGTCGTCCTCGCTCCACCGCAGCGTGCGATGGTTCGGGATGTCGCTCCAGATGAGACAGCCCCAGTCGCCCATCCAAGCAGGTCCTTCGCACCAGAGCGCACGGTCGTTGCCCATGCCGTGCCAGATGCGCTGTAGCGTCGCGTTACCCTGCCGCGCGGTGAAGCGCTTGTCGAGCACGTCCCACGCGGGCTCCGGGTAGGTGACCGGAGCCTCGCCCGTCCAGTCGCGGTCGCGCGCGAACTTGTCGGCCGCCGATGCCACGGAGGCAGCCGCCGCGGTCGCGGTGGTGATCGCGGCGGTTGTGAGGAAGTTGCGTCTACTCAGCTCCATGTTCTGTCCTCCAGACTGGGTCAGTGAGGCAGTCTGCCTCCTCTGACGAGAGGTGCACTGCATGCGAACCCCATCGGCCCGCCGGGCGCCGCGCGGGCAAATGTGTATCAGCGGGGGTCGCATATGCAATCTGAATTTCATGGGCTCGTTGGTCCCCTTGACTCGGGCGCGGGCGCGCCCCCATAGTGGGGCGATTTCGCATCGGACCGCGTGTCGCCCGACACTTCCAATCTTCCGAAGGAGGATGGTATGACGCGTCGGACATCACTCGAGAGGAGCGTATGGGCTGTCGCGGTGGCGCTCGGGCTCTGCACCGTCGCACCCGCGGTGGAGGCGCAGCAGGCCGTGAAGATCGCGGCGGGCGTGCCCCTCACGGGCCCGCTGGCCAAGCAGGGGCAGGAGGTCGCGAACGCGGTCAAGCTCGCCGCGGAGGAGTGGAACAAGAAGGGCGGGGTCCTCGGAAGGAAGATCGAGGTCCTCGAAGCCGACGACCAGGGGAACCCGCAGGTCGGTGTCGCCGCCGCCGAGAAGGTGGCGGCGGATGCAGCCGTCCTCGGCGCGGTGTGGGGCATCACGAGCGTCACGTGCATCCCGGTCTCGGAGGTGCTCGAGCGCAGCAACCTGGTCCTGATCAGCCCCGGGTGCACCAACCCGAAGGTCACCGATCGCGGGCTCAAGAACACGAACCGTGTGTGCGCTCGGGATGACGCCCAGGGCCCAGCGGGAACCATCTTCGCCGTCGAGGATCTCAAGGCGAAGAAGATCGCCGTCTTCGACGACGGAACCACGGGTCCGAAGGGTGTGGCCGACGAGGTGGAGAAGAAGGCCAAGCAGCTCGGCGTCCAGGCGCTCCGATACGTGATCCGCGCCGGCGACAAGGACTTCCGGGCCATCCTGGCCACCGTGCCGAAGGACGTGAACCTGATCTACGCCAGCCTGTGGGCGCCGGACGCCGCGCTCATCGCCAAGCAGCTCCCCGACGTCGGCCTGAACGTCCGCATGATCGGACCCGACGGGCAGTTCGAGCCGGTCGACTACATCCAGGCGTCGGGAGGGGCGGCCGAAGGCAACTACGTGAGCTTCCTGGTCCCCGACCTCAAGAAGATCCCGGCGGCGACTGCCTTCGTGAAGGCCTTCGAGGCCAGGTACGGGCCGGTCAGCTCCTACGGCCCCCTCGCCTACGAGGCCGCCAACATCATCCTGGAAGCGATCAAGAAGGTCGGCAAGGCCGACCGTGCCGCGGTCCGCGACGCCGTCCGCGCCACCAAGAGCTACAAGGGCATCCTCGGCATGCCGATCGCGTTCGACGACAAGGGAGACGTGGCTGGCGGCGTGATCTACTTCTACCAGGTGAAGGGGTCGGGCTTCGAGCAGGTCAAGGCGATCACCGTGAAGTGACCGCGGGCAAGCCGGACCCTGGAGGATGGCGCTTCTCGAGACCGAGGGCCTGACGAAGGACTTCGGCGGCCTCCGGGCCGTGCACGATCTCGCACTCCGGGTCGAAGAGGGCGAGATCGTCGGACTCATCGGGCCCAACGGCTCGGGGAAGACGACCGTCTTCAATCTGATCACCGGCCTCTACCGGGCGACGGAGGGTCGAATCCGGTTCGATCACGGTCGGCGGGAGCTGGTCGGCCTCGCCCCCCACGTCGTCACGGGCCTCGGCATTGCCCGAACGTTCCAGAACCAGCGCCTCTTCAGTCACATGACCGTGCTGGAAAACGTGCTCGTCGGCATGCACTGCCGGACGCGGGCCGGGATCGCCACCATCCTCCTCAGCACGCCGGGATCACGTCGAGAGCGCCGGCGCGCCGAGGCGCGGGCGGCCGAGCTGCTCGGGCTCTTCGGGGATCGGTTGCTCCCGCGGGCGGCCCGCCCGGCGTGGACTCTCTCGTACGCCAACCGGCGACGCCTGGAGATCGTCCGGGCCCTGGCCACCGAGCCTCGGCTCCTACTCCTGGACGAGCCCGCCGCCGGGATGAACCCTACCGAGACGCGTGAGCTGATGCGCGACATCGAGCGGGTCCGCGATCGCGGCGTGACGATCCTGCTCATCGAGCACGACATGGGGGTCGTTCGCGTCATCTGCGAGCGGGTCGTCGCCCTCGACCACGGCACCAAGATCGCCGAGGGGCGCTTCGAGGAGGTGCGGCAGAACCCGGCCGTCCTGGAGGCGTACCTCGGGCGGCGGGCGGGTCGTGCTTAAGCTCACCGACGTCGTCGCCCACTACGGCCCCATTCAGGTCCTCAAGTCCGTCAACCTCGAAGTGCGCGCCGGGGAGATCGTCTGTCTGCTGGGCGGGAACGCGTCGGGGAAGTCGACCACGATGAAGACCATCCTCGGCGTGGTCCGGCCCACGGCCGGGCGCGTCGAGTTCGAAGACCAGCGGATCGACCGGCTGCCCACCGAGACGATCGTCCGGCGCGGGATCTCGCTCGTTCCCGAGGCCCGCCGGATCTTCGCTCGCATGACCGTGTGGGAAAACCTCGCGATGGGGGCCTTTACCCGCCAGAAGGCGCCCGCCGGCGAGCTCGCCGCCGACGTCGAGCGCGTCTACGCGCTCTTCCCGCGGCTCGCGGAACGCCAACACCAGCTCGGCGGCACGCTCTCGGGCGGCGAGCAGCAGATGCTGGCGATCGGGCGCGCCCTCATGGCCCGGCCGCGCCTGCTCTTGATGGACGAGCCCTCGATGGGGCTCGCCCCCGTGCTGGTGGACCAGGTCTTCGACATCATCCAGAGCATCAACCGGCTCGGGACCACGATTCTCGTGGTGGAGCAGAACGCGGCGGTGGCGCTGTCGATCGCCAGCCGCGGCTACGTGCTCCAAAACGGCCGGATCGTCGTCCACGACGCAGCCCGCGCCCTCCTGGCCGCCGACCACATTCGGCGCGCCTACCTCGGCGAAGACTGACGCCGTGGCCGGCGTCCTCGCGATCCTGCCCCAGCAGATCGTCTTCGGCCTCGCCCTGGGGACCGTGTACGGCCTCGTCGCCCTCGGCTACACGATGGTCTACGGCGTCCTGTTCATGATCAACTTCGCCCACGGCGAGATCTTCATGATCGGCGCCTACGTCGGCTGGTGGGTGCTGGCCCTGCTGTTGAAGGCCCAGGTAGGCGCGCTCCATCCGGCGTGGGTGGTGCCGCTCATGCTGCTCCATGCGATGCTGTTCGCCGGGCTCCTCGGCGTGGGCCTCGAGCGTTTTGCCTACCGGCCGCTCTACCTGCGCGGAGCGACCCGCCTCGGCCCCCTCATCAGCGCCATCGGCGCCTCCATCTTCCTCCAGAACGCCGTCATGCTGAGCCAGGGCGCCCGGATGAAGGTCTACATGACCAGCCTGCTGTTCCCCCGCACGTGGCGGATCCAGATCGCGGGCGCCAGCGTCTCGCTTCTGGTGATCGTCATGATCGTCGTGGCGGGACTCATGATGTGGGGCCTCCACCTGCTCGTCCAGCGCACGAAGCTCGGTCGATCCATCCGGGCGGTGGCCGAGGATCGCGAGATGGCCACCATCATGGGCGTCAACGTCCGGCGGGTCATCGCCGTGACCTTCTTCCTGGGCTCGGCGCTCGGCGGCGCTGGCGGGGTGCTGGTCGGGCTGTACTACACGCAGATCGATTTCTTCATGGGGTACTCCGCCGGCCTCAAGGCCTTCACCGCGGCCGTGCTCGGCGGGATCGGGAACATCCGGGGAGCGATGCTGGGCGGCCTCATCCTCGGGCTCGTGGAGAGCCTCGCCGTCACCTTCATGAACCCGGCCTACAAGGACGTCGTCGCGTTCGTGATCCTGATCGTGGTGCTGGTCTTCCGGCCGATGGGGCTCCTGGGCGAGAACGTGGCCGAGCGGGAGAAGGTCTGAGCGTGGCCACGGCCGGCTGGCAGCGGCGGATGGCCTGGGTCCTCGGCGCGGTGGCCGTCGTGGGCCCGCTGGCGGCGCCCAACGATTACTGGATCGGCGTGATGGCCCGGATCTGTCTCTACGCGACGCTCGCCCTCGGGCTCAACATCGTGGTCGGCTTCGCCGGCCTCCTCGATCTGGGCTACGTGGCGTTCTTCGGCATCGGCTCATACCTCTACGCGTTCCTGGCCTCCACCCACTTCGGGCTGCACCTACCGTTCTTGCTGGCGGTGCCGATCGTGGTCGTGCTGACGGCGTTCTCCGGAATCCTGATCGGGGCGCCGACCCTTCGCCTCCGTGGCGACTATCTCGCGATCGTCACTCTGGGGTTCGGCGAGATCACCTACCTCCTCTTGATCAACCTCGACCGGCCCGTGAACATCACCGGAGGTCCGAGCGGGATCATCGGGATCGACCCCCCGGCGGTCGCCGGCTTCGCGCTCTCCCGCAACACGCAGTACTACTACCTGTTCCTGGCCGCCCTGGCCCTGACCCTGCTCGCCTCCGGGCGCCTGCGGCGCTCGCGGATCGGGTGGGCCTGGCAGGCGATCCGCGAGGACGAGCTGGCCGCGCGGGCCATGGGCATCAACACTACGGTGGCGAAGCTCCAGGCGTTCGCGATCGGGGCCTCCTTCGCCGGGATTGGCGGAAGCTTCCTCGCCTCCTGGCAGCGCTCGGTCTTCCCCGAGAACTTCCTCTTCACCGAGTCGATCAACATCCTGGCGATGGTGATCCTGGGCGGCATGGGCAACCTGCTAGGCGTCGTCATGGGGGCGACGCTCCTGGTGTCACTGCCCGAGGTCTTCCGCGACTTGCAGCGCTACCGACTCCTCGTCTTCGGGCTCATGCTGATGGTGCTGATGGTGTTCCGGCCCGAGGGGCTGCTGACGCTCCAGGGCCGTCACGACGAGGAAGCCGAGCCCGGCGCCTGAGTTGACTGGGCAAAATCTCCTACACACTGTGACGTCGTTTGCAGAACCGGCCGACTCCACGCGGCGATAACTATCGGATCGTAGAAGCCTTTGGATCTGGCGAGGGCTGGCACGCCTTTGGCTTTGTAGCAGGCGCGTGGAGGGGGCAATGTTCCGTAATTCGGCGAAGGCAGTCACGGTCCCTCTGCTCCTCATCGTCTCGCGCACGGAGCTGGCACGATACGCTCATCTCAAGTTCACATTCGACAGCCAGACCGGAGACGTCGTCCTCGACCGTCGGGTCGGGGAGCGGCGCTGGCGCCAGAAGCGAGTGGGTGCCGAGAAGCGCAGCGTCGACCGGCGCCAACAGGACATCACCAGAGACCTCGAAGCCTCCGGCTGGGCTCTGGTGAGCCGCTAGGAGAGCTCATGTCCCGGATGGTCGTCCTTCTGTTCGGGACGCTCGTGCTTCTCACGGGGATCCGGCCCGACCAGCACGGAGCGGCGCCGCGGCCCGTCCAGGAGGAAGACTTCTGGGACAGCTACCAATGGCGAGTGGCGTACGAGGACTGGAGGCGTGAGCATCCCGGCGCGGCACGGATGCTCGATCAGTTTGAACGGGAGATCAACGAGCAGCGGGGGCGGGCTCTCCCGGAGGACTGTAGCGTCGACTGTCAGTGATCCCGGCGTTCAGCGTTGGCGCTCGACGGCGGGACGCCAATCCTGACGGGAGCGTGTCACGGCTTCCGAGAGCATCCGGCGCAGACGCTGGTCCTCGACCGGCTTGACGAGGTAGCCGTAGGCGCCCATCTCGCGCGCTGCGCGGATCAGCGTAGGATCGTCGGCGGCCGTCACCATGATCACCGGCACCGTCGCATCCAGCGTGCGCATATGCTTCAGGACTTCCATACCGCCGAGCGGGCGCATCATGACGTCGAGCAGCACGACGTCGGGACGTACCAGGCGAGCCGCCATGAGGGCATCCGCACCGTGCGAGGAGTGGTCCACGACGTAGCCCAACGCCACGAGAGACGCCCTGAGGATCTCGGAGGACTCGACGTCGTCATCGACGATCAACACTCTCGGCGGGTTGGCCGTGAAGCTACCGCGTGAGCCCAACGCCTCCACACCTTCTCCCCGCGTTTAAGATCATCGAGGACGGGTCGACCAGGGAACGTGGACCGGCCGCACTGTACGCTCGGCGAGGGATCCGCCTCAATCCGGAGTTTCCCGGAGTGGGATAGGGGAAAACCCCCAGGTCGGGAGTGGGCGCGCGTCAAGCGTGTGGGAAGTCACCGCAGCGATTTGGTATGTTAGCGCTGGCTCAATGTCGAGCGTGACGAGCAAGCCACCTCGTATCCTCGTCGTTGACGACGACAGCGCGGTCGTTGACCTCATGCGACAGTTCTTCATGAACGCCGGTTATCGTGTGGAGTTCGCCCACCACGGGGGCGATGCCCTGACGCTGGTCCAGCATGATCCGCCCGATGTCGTGCTCCTCGACGTCACGATGCCGGGAATGAACGGTGTGGAGGTGCTGGAGCGGATCCTCGCCTTACATGCCGCGCTCCCGGTCATCATCGTCACGGCAAGGTCAGACCGCGCCCTGGCCGCGCAGACTCGAGCGTTGGGGGCCTTCGAGTACGTCACCAAGCCATTCGAGTTCGCCTACCTCGCCCAGGTGGTGAACCGCGCTCTGACACGCGCCGGCGAGGACGCGGGCGAGGTCGGGTAGGGCTCGAGCTCGTCCCTCACGGCCGGTCCGGGGGGTTCTCCGTGCGGCGATTCCGGGATTGTCCGAATTGCCGCGTGCCCCGGCCCGCCAGCACCATGGGAGTATGGAAGTAGTGACGGCACACTACTGGGTGGATAACAGACTCTATGAGGCTGACTACTACAAGGCCATCAGACACGACGGCCGAACTCAGTTCGTCAAGGTGTACATGTCCGAGCGGGAGTGCCAGTGCCCCGGCCATGAGGTGCTCGAGCGTCGACGGCACGGGGCACGCGAAGTCTGCCCGAGCCCAAGCACCTGAGCGGAGCCACTCACGGGTGGGGTAACGTCCGTGAGCGGGTCGCGATCGAAATCTTCCGAGGGATTTCCAGAATTTCAAGATCGCGATCGCAGTGACGGTACACAATCCCGCAGTCAGAGCCACTGGACACGATGGGCCCAGCGAACAAGCGCGGCTGCCGCTGTAGCGGGTCGGAGAAGACCTCGGGCGGGCAGGAGCCGATGGGTCTCCCACGCGGATACTGCGGCCTGTGCGTCGTGTGCGGGGAGCCGGGCCACATTCGGCACCACCCCGGGGCGGGGCGGTTCACCGGAACGTGGTGCGATTTCCACTATCGCGTTCTCGCGTTCACGCACCCGCTCGCGCCTCTGGGCACCTTCCTCTGGCTCACCGTGGTCGCCAGCGCCATCTTCGCGGCGCGGCACTTCGTACACTACTGAGGCCAGAGACGAGCAGCGGCGCGAGCCACGAGGAAGTGACGGCTCCCCGCTCAGACGACGGCGATCGCCTCGACCTCGATGAGGTAATCGGGGTGAGCCAGGGCGCTGACCTCGACCATAGTTGACGCCGGGCCCTTGGCGCCGAAGAACTCTTCCCGAACGGCGCGAAACTCCGGACGGTAGCGGGCGTCGGTCACGTAGGTGTTGATCTTGACGACGCTGGCGAGGGTGCCGCCCCCCGCCTCGACGAGCGCCTTGACCGCGGCGAAGACCTCGCGCGCCTGCGCCTTGAAGTCGCCACGGTGCTTCACGCTGCCATCCTTGTCGTAAGCAACCTGCCCGGCCAAAAAGAGGATCGTCTGTGCCCCCGTGACTCTGACGCCCTGGCTGTACCCGGGAGGGTCGTACACGCCTGCCGCGGAGTATTTCTCGATCTTCGCCATGGTCGGCTCCTCCCGGCGTCCGTTCAGCGGCCGCCCTGCCCGATCTGCTCGTTGATCAGGAACAGCGCCCGGTCGAGGGGGATCTCGAGGCGGTCCTGGTAGTGATAGAAATCCTCCAGCCGCGCCTTGTAAACGCTCGGCGCAAAGGGGAGCGTGGGGCGCTGTTCCTCGAGGAAGCCCGACAGGAGCGCGAGCTTCTCGCGTTCGCCGAGCCGCCGCCAGGCGTGGCCGTCGTAGGCGAACAGGCGCTTCGTCTCCCCCGCGGCGCCCTTCCGCGTGACCTGGACGCTCGGGCGCGTCGCCTCCTTCGAGACGACCAGGTAGTCCCACATCCCTGCCACCCCGTGGCCGGTGACCCCGCAGAAGAAGAGGAAGCGCCCCTCCTTGTTCGCGACGAACTCGAACGAGTCCGTCTCGCCGGCCAGGAGACCGGGGACGAGCCTGACGGTCAGGGCGCGAGGAAAGGCGGGCACGCCGTCCTCGATCGGGAGCGGCGTGACCGGGTCGATGATCGCGAGGCTGTGAGGGAGCGCCGCCAGGCCCTTGTTCTCGAAGTCCACGTGCACCGTCCAGCCGAACGGGACGATCACCTGCATCTCGCCCTGGGCATACCCGTTGAAGTTCATCGTGCCGTTCGTGCCGTCGGCGGACCCGACGAGCTGCAGGCGAACGGTCCGCTTGTCGGCGTCGACCTTCATCCACGCGGGTGCCGTCTCGTCGGCGTGGACGGGGAGCGCGCACGCGAGCACCAGAGCGAGGCCCGCGAGCCGACCGGCCCTACCGCCTCTTCGGCAGGCCAAAGACGTAGACGCTGCCGCCATACGGGAAGCGGAGCTGGAAGTTGCCGCCGGCCGCGACGGCGATGAATTGCTCCCCGTCGACCTCGAACGAGATCGGGGCAGCGTTGACGCCGGCGCCGCACTGGAACCGCCAGAGCTCTTTGCCGGTCTTGGCGTCGAACGCGTAGAAGTTGCCGGTGCCGTCGCCGCCGGTGAAGACCACGCCCCCCGCCGTGGCGAGGGCGCCGCCGATCAGCGGGTCAGGAAGCTTGTTCTGCCAGGCGATCTTCCCCGTGTTGACGTCGATCGCAGTGAAGGTTCCCCACTGCTCCTCGGTGGGGATCGCGACGAAGGCGCTCCCGAGCCAGAGCTTCCCGCGGTCGAAGGGGGCCGAGTGCGCGATGTAGTTCATCGGCTGATGCAGGCCGAGGACGTAGACCATCTGGGTGTCCGGGCTGTAGGCGACCGGTGACCACTCGGACCCGCCGTTGGCTCCGGGGAGCATCCGCACGCCGGTGGCCGTCGGCTGCGCGAACATGTTCTCCTGCGGGACGAAGGCCTGAGACTTCCGGATGAGCCGGCCGGTCGCGCGGTCGTGGACGTAGAACCAGCCGGTCTTTCCAGCGTGACCGACGGCCTTCACCGACCGACCGTCCGCCACCGTCTCGAACAACACGGCCGGGCTGACCGCGTCGAGGTCCCACACGTCGTGGGGCACATACTGGTAGTGCCACTTGTACTTCCCCGTCGTGACGTCGAGCGCGACCATGGACTCGGTGTAGAGGTTGTCGCCGGGCCGAATGGAGCCATCGAGATCGGGCGAGGGGTTACCCACCATGATGAAAACGGTGTCGGTCGCCGGGTCGACGGCCGGCGTCATCCAGGTCGACCCGCCGCCCCGCTGCCAGGCACTGCTGTCCCGCGCGAAGTCGGCCTTCTCCTTGTCGAGATCGCGGTTGAGCCTCTCACCCTCCGGGGTGGTCGGGCTCCACTTGCCCTCCCAGCCGGTGTCGGGGATCGTCCAGAACCGCCACACCTGCTTGCCGTCGGTCGCGTTGTAGGCGTCGACGAAGCCGCGAACGCCGTACTCGGCGCCCGAGTTGCCGACGATGATCATCCCCTTGTAGGCGAGAGGGGCGATCGTCAGGCTGTAGCCGGCGGTAGGATCCGCGACCTGGACATCCCAGACCACCTTGCCGGTCTCCTGGTCGAGGGCGACCAGGTGGGCATCGAGGGTCGCCATGTAGACGCGGCCGTACGCGACGGCGAGGCCACGGTTGTTGGGGCCGCAGCAGATGATCGGATTGCTGCTCTGCTTGTGCTCGTAGCGCCAGACCTGCCTGCCCGTCCGCGCGTCGAGCGCGATGGCATGGTTGAACGGCGTGGTGAGGTACATGACGCCGTCGACCACCAGCGGCGTGGTCTCAAAGGAGCCGATCGGGCCCCCGGTCTGGTACACCCAGCGTGGGACCAGCGCCCCGACGTTCTGGGTGTCGATCTGCTTCGAGCTCGTGTAGCGCGTGTTGCTGTAATCCTTGCCGTACGAGGACCAGTTCCTGGCGTCGGCGGCGGCGTTGGTGAGCATCCGGTCGGTGACGGAGGTGTGGCTGACCGACGGCCGCTGGGCCTGGGTCGTTACCGCGCAGGCGGCAACCATCAACATGACGGCAACGCAGATCACGACTCTCATGGTGTGCCTCCTCGATGAGGGCCCCCTGCAAGCGCGGCTCAGCCGGCAGGGCAAGATAAAGCATCGGGCCGGGAGAGTTGTCAAGGCCGCGCAGGGCTCAGTGCCGCGCAGGGCTCAGCGCCCGCGGCAACTCGAACGCGCTCGCATCGAGCGACCTCTCCTCGATGCGCGTGATCTCACCCCGCTCCCGGACGAGCGTCGCCTGGAGCTCGCCCCGGCGCGGTCCCGAGAACACGCGTTCCCAGCGGAGGGCGACGCCGCCCAGCCGCTGCTGCTCGCGCTCCAGCAACCGATGCATCAGCTCGAAGACCGCGAAGACGTCGCGCCGGCGGGCGAAGACGCGGAGCTCGCGGTCGAGCGTCGGACCGCGCTCTCCGGTGAGGTCGCCGATCCGCGCCTCGAGTGCTTGCGCCTCGGCCACGGCCCGCGCGGCGGGGGTGAGGCAGAGATCGAAGGTCATCGCGAATCGTGACGGCGTCGTCGACGCCTCCGGCGCGCCACGCCCGGCCACGACGACGATCTCTCGCGTCGATCGGAGCACGACCCGCTCGCAATCCCGGCCGTGGACCCGAAGCCGCTCGCCGGTCCGATCCACCGACACCGGGAGCGCAGGGGGCGCCTCGACGGCATCGATCCCGAGGGCCTTCTCTGCAGCAGCGAGCGCCGTCTCGCGGCGCTGCCGGCCGTCCGCGAACGTCTGCTCGACATAGGTGCCGGCGTCCGGGGCGATCTCGAACCGGCGCCCGCGGTCGAGCTGAGCGAGCGTCAGGCTCTGGCCCGGCTTCTCGTAACGCGCGCCGCGCCGGGTCTCCACCGTGCGGGTCCCGGTCGCCTCCTGGCGCAGCCGGTCGCCCTTGACGCTGACGACGATCCGCTCCTCGAGCTCGACCGTTCCGCCCCCGAGCAGGTCCGACGTCCGGAGCAGCATCTCGTAGGTCGTGTCGGCGCGGACCGTCGCGGGAGCCAGCAGGAGCGCCGCACCCAGGCCGACCCCGAGGAGTCTCAACGCGCGCCGATCGCCCAGCGGATTCCCTCGAGCAGATGGCGGCGGAAGCGCTCGTCCTCCCAGACCTCGCGGCCGTGGCCCAGGGCGGTGTAGAAGACGCGACCACGTCCGTGATGCCTGATCCAGGAAAGCGCATAATCTTGGTCGGCCCGCTTTCCCTTGCCGACGTCGACCGAGCTCGGATCGAGCCTCAGCAGCACGTGGACCTTGTCCCGCGACCAGCTTCGGAACTGGTAGATCTCGTCGGTGATCTCGAAGCCGGGCCCGAGGTGCTTCGTCGAGGAATGGGTGGGATCCTCGACGACGAGCCGGACGCGCTGGGTCCACGGGTGGCCGTCGAAATAGGCGCCGACGAGCTCGCCGTACTCGGGCACCTCGTACCAGGTGTCCGTGGCGCAGTGGACGCCGACGAACCCGCCGCCACGCTGGACGAAGCGGAGCAAGGCTTGGCGCACCTCCGGCCGGAACGGCGGGGCGCCGGTCGTGTAGAAGAGGACGGCGCGAACCTTGGTGAAGATGTCCGCAGAGAGACGCTCGACATCCTCGCGCGAGTAGAGCCGGGTGACGTCGAACGCGCCCGACTGCGCCCCGAGATCCTCGGCGGTCTGCTCGGCGAGGGAGCGGCGGTCCGGCGACGCTCGCCGAACGACGTCGTGCTGGTAGCCGCCCGAGTACGTCACCATCAACAGACGCGGCCGCGCCGGCGCTTGTGGACTCGCGTCCGGGGCCCAGGCGAGCACGGCCGCCAGGAGCAACAGACCGAGTCGCGCGCCCCGGCGAAGCGCCGGACGCCTGGGTGCGGTCACGACGTCGCACATCTCCACCGCGGTGTTGTACCAGAGGCCAGGCCGGACTTCCAGACCGCGCGTTCCACGATCTCAAGTCGCTCGTCCGGCCATGGGCGTAGAATGAGCGCGATGGCGGACGCCGGTGGCGATTCTTCTTCTTGCACTCCGCCCGCACCCCGGTCGTTTGGAGCGCCCGGTCAGTACGACGACAACGGCGTGGACCTGTCGCTCATCCGCGCCAATATGCGCGTCACGCCGACGGAGCGGGCGCGCCGGGCAGAGCGTGCACGGCGGGCCGCGCTGAGGGTGCAGGCGATTGGACGAGCGGCTCGAGCAAAGCCCGCTTGAACGCTTCTGCGAAGTGCTCGCCGAGCACGGTGTGGAGTTCATCGTCGTCGGCGGGCAAGCTGAAGCGCTCATGGGCAGCTCTCGCGTCACCTACGACGTCGACCTTTGCTATCGACGCACCCCCGACAACCTCGAACGCCTGGCGTCGGCCCTGGGGACCCTGAACCTGACCCTGCGCGGCGCTCCCCCCGATCTGAAGTTCCGGCTGGACGCGCAGGCTCTCGCGCTCGGTCAGAACTACACGTTCGAGGTCGATGGCGAGTACCCCCTGGATTTCCTCAGCTACCTGGAGCCGATCGGGACGTACGAGGACCTGCTGGCCCACGCGGAGACCGTGTCCGTCGGTGGCCGTCCGACGCGCGTGATCGGCCTCGACGACCTCATCCGCATCAAGCGATATCTCGGCCGACCGAAAGATAAAGAGTCGCTGCTCGCGCTCGAGGCCATCAAGCGCCTGCGTGAGCAGGAAGGCTTGCGTTGACGTTTCCCCGCGGAGGTCCTACGATGGCCGCCGCCACTCGAAGCCCGGACCCAAGGAGGAGAGGGAAGATGATCGGTCAGACGAAATTCAAGAGCGCCGCGGCGGTCCTCGGCGTGCTGGTCGTCGTGGCGCTCGCGACCGGCCTGGCCTGGGCCGTCGACCCGAGTCGACTCGTCAACGCCGAGAAGGATCCGAATAGCTGGCTCTCCTACAACGGAACCTATCACGCGTGGCGCTACAGCTCGCTGGGGCAGATCAACCGCGCCAACGTGGGGAATCTCAAGGTCGCCTGGATCTTCCAGCCCGGGATGCCGGCGACGGAACACGGACTGGAGGGGACGCCGCTCGCGGTGGACGGAGTCGTCTACGTGTCCGGGTCGTACAGCCGCGTGTGGGCCCTGGATGGCGCCACGGGGAAAGTCCTGTGGTTCAACTACCCCAAGATCGACATGCAACTGAAGGCCCGTCAGACTCACGTGCCTTACAACCGCGGTCTCGCCGTCGGCCACGGCCACGTGTACGTGGGCACCATCGACGGACGCCTGCTCGCGCTGGACATCAAGAGCGGCAAACAGGTCTGGGAGAGCCAGCTCGTCGACTCCAAGAAGGAGACCGTCGGGTTCACCGGCGCGCCGCTCGTCGTCAAGGACATGATTCTGATCGGGTCGCAGGCCGGCGAGTGGCCCACCCGGGGACGGATCTTCGCGGTGGATTCGAAGACGGGCAAGGAGCGGTGGAAGTTCTGGACCGTCGGCGGCCCCGAGGATCCGAAGGCCCAGGCGACGTGGGGTGGCGACTCGTGGAAGACCGGCGGCGGCGGCGGGTGGATGACGGGCTCCTACGATCCCGACCTGAACCTGGTCTACTGGGGCACCGGCAACCCGGCGCCACTGTATGACTGGGCGGCGGGCGACTGGATGACCAAGGGCCCGCGACCCGGCATCAACCTCTACATCACCTCCATCGTCGCCCTCGACGCCGACACGGGAAAGCTCAACTGGTACTTCCAGGAGCTGCCACACGACCCGTGGGATTTCGACAGTTCCGTGGGAGAGATGCTCCTGCTCGATCGTGACGGAAAGAAGCTCCTGGTCCACGCCAACAAGGGCGGCCCCGTGTTCGTGCTGGACCGGACCAACGGGAAGGTGCAGAACGCCTACATGGGGAACCGCGTGTTCAACTTCATCAAGGGCGTGGATGCCAAGACGGGGAAGCTCATCGAGCCGTGGTACCCGACGGAAGGGAAAGTTCACCCCTGGTTCTGCCCGTGGATCGCCGGCGCCTACAGCTGGAACTCGGGTGCGTACAACCCCAAGGCCGGCCTCTGGTACAAGATCGTTCAGGAAGGCTGCATGGACCTCGAGATCGTGCGGACCACGCCGATCACCGAGCCCTACGCTCAGCTGAACATCGGCGCGAACTTCAACTTCAAAGGAACACCGGACGGCCCGGCGTACGGGCACCTCGACGCCCGCGAGCCCGTGACCGGCGCGCTCAAGTGGTCGGTGAACTATCCGGTGCCTCCGCTCGGAAGCCTCCTCGCGACCGGGGGGGAGCTGGTCTTCCTCGGCGACATGGAAGGACGCGTCCACGCGCACGACGCCGAGACGGGTCAGGATCTCTGGAGCTTCAACAACGGATCCGGGCACCGCGGCGGCATCATCAGCTACGCCGTCGGCGGCAAGCAATACGTCGCCGTCGCGTCGGGGACCGGATCCCTGGTCGCCGACGCCTATGCCGGCCTGTACCCGGAGCGGCTCGGGCACTACGCGTACAGCGCGGCGGTGGTCGTCTTCTCGCTCCCCTGACCGGGTGTAAGATACCGAGAGACAAGAGGGCGGGAGGCAGCGGTTCCCGCCCTCTCGTTCGTTATGCGCATACTCCTCGGAGCCGTTCTGGCCCTCGTCGCGATCCTCGGCGTGCCGCGTGACGGTCAGCCACAGATGGGCGGCACGCCCGCGCAGGGCGCGCAGAGTCAGTCTCAGGGAGCGGGAGCAGCGCCGCCCTTCGATCTCAAGGACGAGGCGGTCGTCAAGCAGGGGGCCACGCTGTTCGCGACGACGTGCTCCTATTGCCACAAGGGACATCCCGGGGCGGGGGGCGCGGGCGTGCCGACGCTCAGAGACCAGACCTACGACAAGGAGTATCTCTACAAGATGATCTCCGATGGGCCGCCGTCGGGGCGGATGCCGGCGTGGAAGCAGCAATACTCACCTGAGCAGATCTGGAAGCTCGTCGCCTACATCCTGAGCCTCAAGCCCACGGAGAGTCAGTGAGCATGGTCCGGACTCTCGCCGGCGGGTCCCTGCTCCTCCTCGGCGTGGCCCTGGCTCCCATCTCGACTCGAGGCGCGACGCTCGCCGAGGTGCAGGGCGACACGGGACTGCGCCTGTGCGCGAACCCGGAGGCGCTTCCGTTCTCGGGTCAGGACCTGGCGCGGCCCGGGATCCAGCTCGAGCTCGCTCAGAAGATTGCCGGCGCGCTCGGCGTCAAGACCTCCGTGAGCTGGATCTTCGATCGGCGCGCGGCCGGGGCAGCCGGGTGCGAGGTCTTCATGAGCGCGATCGTGACGCCCCGACCCAGAGCTCCGCTACGGCTGACCCGGCCCTACTCCGGCAGCGGGTACGTGCTCGTCGTTCCGCGGAATGAAAACGGGGCGAAGACGTTCGCGGACCTCTCGGGGAAGAAAATCGGGGTCCTGGTGCAATCAGTCGCCCAGTGGGTGCTCACCAAGCGGGGCCTCACGACGACCCCCGCGTTCACCGACGAAGAGGTGGTCGAGATGGTCCTGACCGGCCAGGCCGCCGCCGGGGCGGTCAGCATGCCGTACGCCGGATGGTATTTGAAGGAGCACCCGAACGCCCCGCTCAAGATCGCCGAGGGTTACATGCCAGAGCCCGAGCTCAGATGGAACATCGCCGTGGGGGTGAGGAACGCCGACCAGGCGTTGCTCGACGCGGTGAACCGCGTCCTCGACGACCTCCGCCGGGACGGCACCATCCAGGCGACGTTCGCCAGGTACGGCGTCCCGTACTACCAGCCGTTCCCCGCGGAGTGAGGCGGCGGGTCACTCACTTCCCGGGCGCCTCGCCCTTCGACAGCCGCACCAGGAACTTCGCCAGATCGCGCGCCATGTCGTCGAAGGACTCCTGCAGGTGCCCCTCGTCCGAGCCGCCGAACCAGCCGATGGAGGCGATTCTGCGATCGGCCGTGACCATGACCACGCGACCCGATGACGCCTCCACGAACCGCATGTCCGCCTGGGCCCGGGCCCGCCCCGCCCCGTAGAGGCCGGCGAAGTAGCGCGCCACTTGTGATCCCCGGCCGAGCCGCGTGATCGCTCCCTGGAGACGAAGGGCCGGTTGGGCACCCGGCTTGAACTGCGTCTGGCTCGTGTTCACCACGGTCTGGAAGAGGCCGCTGGTCTTGAGACGGCGCACCAGCTCGAGGTGGAGGAACCCGGCCATCTGGGCTGCGAACCGGCGGTCGCCCTCGTCCTTGCTCGTGGCGTCGGTGACCGGGAACGGCTCGACGGCGACGACCTTGTAGCGCTTGAGGTCGAAGCCCGGGGCGACGGCGACGAGCCCGGCGTCCTTGTCCTCCACGTTCGGCATCAGGCCGCCGGCGCCCGTGGGGTTGTCGGGGGTGGACTGCATGGCGCCGCAGCCGGCGATACCGACCAGGAGCACGCCGAGCCAGACACCGGTCAGAAGAATCTGGGTTCTGGTCATGACGGTTTCCCTCCTCCGTTCAAGTCTCTCCCGAGACCCCCCGAAAGAAGGCAGAGAAAGAGCAAAGTGGCCCTGAGCGCCCGCGCGCCTGGGCGGCCTGCCTCGCCCGGTGTGCACCCGGTCCACTTCTCTTGCGGCCCGGCGTCGGCGAACTCCGAATAGTGGCCATCGCTTGCGGGTATCGCAGCGGGCGGCGCGGTTTTTGCGGTGCCTTTCTCTATGGGCTCACGCCGGCCGCCGTCCGCGACCGTCTTCCTGATGCTCACCCTCGGACCGATCACGGCGTACCAGCCGATCGCCGCGCTCGCGCCGGTCGAGACCGTCCTCGAGGGGCGCGACGAGCTGATCGGTGTCGCCGTGACCGCGGAGGGCACGCGCTACGTCTCCGACCGTGGGGCCGGCATCGTCTATCGACTCTCCTCGAGCGGCGCGCTGAGCCGAGCGGCCGCCGGGCTCGATCGCCCCGCCGGTCTCGCCCTCGACAGCGGGGGCCGGCTCCTCATCGCGGAGGAGCACGCGGGGCGCATCCTGCGTCTCGAAGACGCCGGGGCGCTGACTGTCCTGGCGACCGGCATCAAGAGCCCGCGCTGGCTGGCCGTCGCCTCCGACGGGAGCCTGTACATCGGCGCCCATCGCCTCGTCGCGCCCGATGGTCTCGACGCCGATGAGGGCTGCGTGATCCTCCGACTCGCTCCCGACGGCAGTCTCACGACCGTCGCCGCAGGCATCCGACGGCTCGAAGGCCTCCTGCGCGTCAACGACGCGCTGGTCGCCGCGACCACGGGGCTCGAGGGTGGGCCCGACTCTCAGGGCACGATCCTGCGCTACTCCATCCTTCACGATGGCACGCTCGGTGCGCCGGCAACTCTGGTCGACGCGGGTCTCAAGCGACCCATTGGCCTGGCCCTCGACGCCCTCGCCGCAATCTACGTCTCCACGAGGCGGCTGACCGTCGAGACCGAGATCGCCAGGCGGGCCATCGGCAAGATCCACACGGATGGGCATCTCACCGACTTCGCCGGCCACCTCATCGATCCCCAGGGATTGGCTTTCGACGCCGGCGGCGCGCTCTACCTCGCTGACGGCAAGGCCGGGCGCCTTCTGAAATTCCGCGCGCCCCCCGCGCCGACGCTGACGGCGCCCGCGTTTGCCGACCGCTCGCCGCTGACGATCACCGGAGCCGCCAATCCGGGCGCGCGGGTCGATCTCTACGTCGACGCTGCGACGACGCCGGCGACGGTGATCGCGGACGAGGCCGGCGTCTTCGCGGCGTCGCTGACCCTCGCGCCCAATCACGCGAACTTCCTCATGGCCTTCGCGTCGACCCACGTCGGCGACGGCCTCACGTCGGGGGCTGCCGAGGCGACGATCGTGCACGACAGCGTCGCCCCCACGCTCGATTTCCAGGCGCCGCCGCGTGGGAGCCACGTGCGGCTCAACGTGAGCCTCCAGGCCCAGGCGCGGGACAGCGGGAGCTCGGTCGCCGCGCTCGTGCTCAGCGTCGGCGGCCGGTCGCTCAGCAGCACGGTCGACCCATCCCTGCCGGCGCCCGGCGCGACGGCCACGGCCATGTGGCTCACGTCCGCGATGCCCGACGGCTCGCACACGCTCGGCGCGACCGCAACCGACCGAGCGGGAAACTCCGCGACGACCACGCGGATCGTGATCGTGGACAATTCCCCGCCCGTCACCGAGATCACCGGCGGACCCGGTGGCGTGGCGCCGGTCACGCCGGCGACCTTCACGTTCACGGGCACGGACAATCTCACACCGGCCTCGGGGCTCCAGTTCGCGTGGCGACGCGACGGCGGCATGTGGTCCGCGTTCACCACGGAGCACAGCGCCACCCTGAGGGGGCTCGCGCCGGGCGGCCACCTCTTCGAGGTCAAGGCGCGCGATCTCGCGGGGAACGAGGACCCGACGCCCGCCCAGCGCTCGTTCACCGTGGCGCGTGGCGTCGGGGTGACGATCACTGACCCGGCCGACGGCGCAGCCGTTCCGGCGGGCTTGCTGCTCGTGAGAGGGACGGTGGACGCCGGTGGGCAAGAGGCGGGAGTGACGGTCAACGGTATCGTGGCCGCGGTCGAGGCGCCGGTGTTCGCCGTCCAGGTTCCCGTGACGGTCGACACGACCGTGCTGACCGCGACGGTGACGGGATCGAGCGGGACGACGACCAGCCCCAGCGTAACTGTCAGCGTCTTCACGTCACCGACCCCCGTCGGGTCTCTCACCCCGACGCCCGTCGCGGGAGTGGCACCCTTGACGGTCGAGTTCACGCTCGGAGGAATCGCCGCGAGGAACGTCACCCTGGACGCGGATGGGGATGGGCTCACCGACTTCACCGGCGCGAGCTTGGAGGGCCAGCGATTCGTTTACCCTCAACCGGGGTTGTACTTTCCTGCCGCGACGGTCAGCGATGGGCAGGGGGGACAGTTCACCGCCGCGACCGTGGTCCTGGTCGAACCGCCGACCGCCGTGAACGCTCGGTTCGAGAGCCTCTGGAACCTGTTCAAAGACCGGCTCGTCGCTGGCGACATCCCCGGAGCGCTTGCGCACCTCTCGCCGGCAATCCAGTCACAGTTCAGCGAAGTCTTCCAGGCCCTGGGATCGAACCTGCCAGACATCGCGGCGAGCCTGGAGAGACTGGTCGTCGTGGAGCGGGTGGACGACCTGGCCGAGGCGGCGGTCGTGCGACAGGAGGGAGCCACGGCGTTCCTCTACTTCATCTACTTTCGTCGGGATCGTCTGGGGCGATGGCTGATCGAGGAAATGTGAGGTCGGTGCGACACGGCCTGGCCATCGCGGCCGTCTTGATGGGTTGGAGCGCGCCGGCCCTCGGGGCGCAGACGGACCAGCCCTGCGATGTCGTCCCCATGGACTGCACGTTCGAAGCATTGCCGTTCGAGTTCACGGTCGTCGATGCCGAGACGCACCGGCCCTTGGCGGACGTGCACGCGCTGGCCGAGTGGCAGATCCACGGCGTCGGTGGCCGGCCGAACGGCCCGCTGATGGTCCTGGAGGCCGTGAGCGGTCAGAACGGCGTCCTCAACTTTCCCGGCTGGGGACCAATCACCGGCCCGGTGACGGGGATAGGCATCGGCCGCGATCCGGTGATCACGCTGTTCAAGACCGGGTATCGGACGCTGGTGATCAATAACGGCGACCCGCCCGGGACGAAGGAGACGCAGCGCGTGCGCCGGTTCGGCCAGCACGGCCGGACCTACGCGCTCGAGCCGTTTCGCGGCGCGCCGCCGGAGTGGCTCCAGGAGCTCGAGCGAGTCTACGCGGGAATCGCATTTCCACGGAGCGACGACCAGTCGCTCCAGTTCCGTGGACCCTACCTGAATCGACTCCGTCGCGTGTGGGCCGAGCGCGAGAAGGTGCCAGAGGGGTTCCGCGGTGAGCGGGACCTCTTCTGGTTCGTCGAGAAGAGAATGAAATTCCTTGAGGAGGGACACCGATGAGCGGTCGCTCCGCGCTTGTCGCGTGTGCCACGAGCCTCCAGCTCCTGGTGGCTGCGTGGAGCGCACAGGCCTACCACCTTCTGACCCACGCATCGGTTTCTCAGCAGGCGTTCGACCTCTCGGCGCGCTTGCGGGACTACGCCGAGGACGTGGCGATCAACACGGACGACATCTTCGACCCCGACGGCGACGCGGCGGCGTCCACGGAATTTGCCGGCTTTGCCCACCGCGGGACTCTCCGCGACTGGTTTGCCACCGGCGCCATCCGCGAGGACGACTATCTGCCGCATCCCGTGTTCGAGAGCCTCTTCGGTTGTGAGCCGCCGCTGAATCCTCAGTCGCCCGACGAGCAGCTCGACCGCCCCAAGCATCACTTCTTCGACGTCCAGCGCGAGGGTGCGGGGTTCACGCTCGTCGGCGGCCTCCCCGCGCTCGACTGGGCGCAGGGGCTCCAGGGACGGGGGCCGACCCCCCAGCAGAATCACTTCTCGCTTCCCGATGCTCGCGTCTATCAGCTCCGCTCGCTGACGGGGAGTCGTCGTGTCGAGCGGGACCGAAACCTCGCGAGGCTGTTCCGCACACTTGGGCACATCGCCCACGTCCTCCAGGACATGGCCCAGCCGCAGCACACACGTCACGACCCTCACCTCGGGTGCACGAGCGCCGTTCTTGAGTTTGTCGCCGGGGGAAAGAGCTGGTACGAGACATACACAGAGACGCGCGCGCGGAATCAGCGCTACCGTTCCCGAAATGACGCGAGCCGGCCCTTGGTGCTCTCGGGCTATGGTCCCGTCGGGTTTCACGCGTATCGAGACTACTGGGCCAATGCGAGCGGGTCGGGTCTGGCGGACTTCTCGAGCCGTAACTTCTTCTCGGCCGGGACCAATCTGGGGAGCTTCTCCGTTGCCGGCGCCTGTGGCGGACTCCCACAGCCGGTCTGCGACTCCCACGCTTACCGAACCGAAGACGTGCCCTTCACGATTCCGACGCTGATCGGAGATGCGTTGACCGGTCGCGTACGATTCTTTCTGCGCGACGTCGCCGACCCTGTGACCGGCCAGGTGGTCCAGAACGTCAGGGTGTCGAGCCGCTCGCTTTGGGACCAGCACCTCGAAACGAGTCGGCAGCCGCCGAAGTTCTCCCTGACCACGTACAACTACGACGTGATGGCCGACGTCCTGCTGCCGCGCGCCGTGGGCTACTCCGCCGGCGTTCTCGACCGTTTCTTCCGCGGCCGACTCGACGTGGATCTCGTCCACGACGGTGCCGACCCGTCGGTCGCTCGCCTCACAGGCACGAACGCTTCCCCCGAGGCGCTCGTCGACGGCACGCTGACCCTCTACGCCGAGGACACGATGACGGGCACACGCTCCGCCGTGACCGCGCTCGATTCGACGGCGATCACGGGCGTCGCGCCCGGAGGCGCCGTGGTATCGGCGCGGTTTCAGATTCCCGACGGCGCCGAGCGCTTCGTGGCAGTCTACGAAGGGACCCTTGGGACCGAGGTCTCGCCAAGCGGGTCCCGCTGACGCGAGGAGCTGATCGCGACCGACTTCGGCTTCACCCGACGCGAGCTGCGCGCGCTCCGCGCCCTCCGCACGCCCCGCGGCGTCCAGCGGGCGCTGGACGCGATGCCCTACCATCTCGCGGACACGGCGTGGTCGCCGCGGCGGGTCCTGGGCAAGCGCACCGCACACTGCCTGGAGGGCGCGATCTTCGCGGCGGCCGCGCTGCGCGTCCTCGGGTTCCCGCCGCTCCTGCTCGACCTCGAGGCCGTGCAGGACACCGACCACGTGCTCGCGGTGTTCCGGCTCCGGGGGCACTGGGGGGCGATCGCGAAGTCGAACTTCTCGGGCCTCCGCTACCGCGAGCCCATCTACCAGAGCCTCCGCGAGCTGGTCATGAGTTACTTCGAGGGCTACGTGAACCTGCGCGGCGACCGGACGCTCCGGGCCTTCTCCCGGCCCGTGAATCTCGCGCGCTTCGACCGGACGCACGCCGGCTGGATGACCTCGGCCGATGACCTGTGGTTCATCCCGATGCACCTGGTCGGGATCCCGCACACGCGGCTCGTGACGCGGGCGATGGCGCGGCGCCTGTCGCGCGTCGACCGGCGCTCGCTCGCGGCCGGGCTCGTCGGCTACCGCGAGCACTGAGCCCGGACGTCAGATCCCCGTTGCGCCCCCGGGCGTCTTTGGATACTTTGGGCGAACGAGGTCCCCTGTGCCACCGCGGTGCCTTCCCGTCTTCTTCCTTGCGTCGCTGGTGCTGGCGCTCGGTTCGCGCGCGGCTGCCCAGACGACCGAGGCCGACGTCCACGTCGCCCAGGCCATCATCGCCATCGACGAGCGACGGTACGACGCGGCGCTCGCCGACCTGAAGCGCGCCCTCGAGATCGCGCCCGACCACGTCGAGGCGCTCTACTACACGGGGGTCGTGTACGCGGCGCAGCGCCGGCCTGACCTCGCCGTGCCGTTCCTCGAGAAGGCGCGGGCGAAGGCGCCCACGGACCCGGCGATCGGCTTCCAGCTCGGCCTCGCGTACTTCGCCCGGCAACAGTACGACCGGGCGGGGCCCGTCCTCGAGGCGGTCTTCAAGACGAACCCCGAGCTCGACGGCCTCGGCTACTACGTCGGCTTCCTGCGCTACCGCGCCAAGGACTACCGGGGCGCGCTGGCCGCGTTCCGCACCGGGCGCGCGAGCGATCCGGAGATCCTGCAGCTCACGCGCTTCTACTCGAGCCTGGCCCTGGCCATCCTGGGCCTGCCCACGCAGGCGGCGGCCGAGGTCGAGCAGGCCCTGCGCCTGGCGCCGGGCTCCGCGGTGACTGGCCCCGCCGAGCGCCTGCGCGACACGATCGTGGCGGCGCGCGCGAGGGAGCGGCGGCTGGCGCTCGATGTGCGCGTCGGCCTCACCTACGACGACAACGTGCGCGTCGTGCCGAGCCCGAACGGTCGCGAGCCGCTCGTGCGGGACCTCCGGAGCCCGCACCACACGTCCGTGGGCGAGCTGTTCGGCGTCCGCGCGGACTACGCGTGGTGGCGGACGGAGGACTGGGAATCATCCATCGGCTACGCGTTCTTCACGACGTACAACAACGACCTGCCGAAGTTCAACGTCCTCGATCACCTCCTCAACGGGAGCCTGGTGCGCAAGCTCGCGCTGGGGTCGTATCCGGCCCAGGTCGCGCTCCAGTACTCGTACGAGTGGCTCGGGCTCGAGGGCGACGAGTTCCTCACGCGGAACACGGTGGTGCTCTCCGGCGCGGTCGTCGAGGGCGAGCACCATCTCACGCAGGTCTTCGCGCGCTACCAGGACAAGGACTTCGCCGAGGGCGCCGCGCGGCCGCCGCGGCAGGAGATCCGCGACGCCAACAGCTACATGGCCGGGTTCCTCCACGTGGTGCGCTTCGCGGAGGACCGCCACTTCGTGAAGGCCGGGTACCAGATCGACTGGGACCTGACGGACGGGCGAAACTACGAGTACGTCGGCCACCGGCTGAGCGCCGGCGCCCAGTACACGCTACCGGTCGGCGGGGTGCGCTTGAAGTACGACTTCGACGTCCACCTGCGCGGCTACCGGCACGCGAGCTCGATCCTGCCGTCGTACGCGCCCGGCACGCGGCGCCGCGTCGACGAGGAATACACGCACGTCGGGCGCGTCGAGTTACCGCTGCCCGGAAACTTCACGCTCGCCGCCGAGGTCCTCACGACGAACGCGCGGTCGAACATCGAGGTGTTCGACTTCGACCGCCACGTCTTCTCGCTCGTCCTCTCCTGGGCCTACTGAGCGGCCTGACCGTCTCCGCTCAGTCGATACACACAGGCAAGGTACAACCGCCGGTGACTCTGGGCTCGATCGTCTTGAACGGCAGCAGGGGGACGACCACACGCGTCGGGGCGCCGTCACAGGTCGTCGATCCAGTCGGGAATCCGACGCAGCGATGCGCGTCGGCCTCCACGGCGGAGAGCGCATCGATAAACGACGCGCGCGCGGACCCGACCGCCTCATCCTTCGCGGGTTCCTGACCCGCGTTCACCTGTTGCGCTTTCGTCTGGAGCCCCGCCAGCGCGCGTGCCCGAAGGTCCGCCGTCATCGGGCCCTGCGTCGGCGGCTCGGAGGCCGTCGCACTCAGGAACGCGCCCGGCAAGAGCCTGAAGGTCTGGTTCGCTGCGGTCACGAAGACCTCGCCGGTAAAGCCGTAGAAGGTGCTCGTGACGCTCGGCGCGCGCGTGACCTCCACGACGAACACGGTGCCCCGGACGGCGGCGACCGCGTTGGGGGTCTTGACCTCGATGGTGTCGCCCGGCTTCATCTTCTCCCGCGCGACTGCGACCGCGATCTTGCCGGAATCCAGGTCGATCGTGGAGCGGCCGGGGATCTCCGTGATGGTCAATGCGGAGCGCTCGCGGACGGTCACGACGGCCTTGCCGCCGAGCAGGAGCCGGACGATCGAGCGATCGGCGGTCACGATCCGGTCGTTGAGGAAGACGTCGTCCTTGAACTTCAGGGCGACGGGCTGGGGGAGGGCGACCCGTGCCGCGGTGACGCGGCCTTCGAGCGTGGTGACCACGCCCGCCCGGCTCTCCTGAGCCTGCCCGAGCGTCGGACAGCACAGGGCGAGCGGAACCAGGAGGCCGAGGGCTCGACGTCGAATTCTCAGCATGGTCGCCTCACTCTGAGTGTGCCCGGTCGTGTCCGGGACCGTCCCTTCACCGCAGGCGCCGAGTATTGCCCGGCCTCCAGGGCTTGTCAACGGCGCGATTGTGACGGGCTGTCAACGACCGGGTTGTGGGGTAGAGTGGCGGCAATGGCACGATTCTGGGAGTCGGGGGTGAAGCTGGCCCGGCAGCTCGCCGGCGGCATCGGCGCCGCGGCGGTCACGGTCGCGCTCGTCCACGGGGGTCTGCTCGAGCCCCTCGAGACCTGGTCGCTCGACCGGCTCTTCGAGCTCCGGGGCGCGCGGGCGCCGAGCGCGCCGATCGTCATCGTGACGATCGACGAGTCCTCGAACGCCGAGCTGAACACGCAGTGGCCGTTTCCCCGCGCGATGCACGGCGCGCTGCTCGACCGGATCAGCGCGGGCGGGCCGCTCGCGATCGGCATCGACCTCATCTTCGACACGCCGTCGTCGCGCGGACCCAAGGACGACCAGGCCCTCGGCGCGGCCGTCGCGCGGGCGGGCAACGTGGTGCTGGCCGACGCGCCCAGGATGGACGAGCAGGCCTTCTACCGCCGCGTGGACATCAACCCGCCGCTGCCGGTCATCCGGCGGGGCGCGGCCGGCGATGCGCCGGTCAACGTCTTCTACGACGCCGACGGCCTGGTCCGGCGCGTGCCGATGAGGGTCCGCGTCGGTGACACGACCCTCCCGGGCTTCGCTGCCGCGCTCCATCGGGTCGCCGCGAAGGCGGGCCTGGCCGTCAAGCCGCTGCCCGACGCGCCAGAGATCCTCGTCAACTTCCGCGGCGGCCCGCGGACGTTTCCGTGGATGCCGTACTACCAGGTGCTGCGCGGCGAGGTCGGGCCCGCGGCCTTCCGCGGCAAGATCGTCCTCGTGGGCCCGACGAGCGCGATCCTGAAAGACCTGTTCGCCACCCCCTTCGCGCGCGGCAGCGAGCGGCCCGGGGTCGACGAGATGCCCGGAGTCGAGATCCTCGCCAACGCCCTCGACACGCTGATCGCCGGCGACGCGATCCGCGAGGTCCCCCGGTGGGTCACCACGAGCGTCGCGCTCGTCGCCGCCGTGCTGGGCGCGGCGCTCGTGCTGCGCCTCCGGGCGCTGCGCGCGCTCGGCGCCGCGGTCCTCGTGTGGGGCGCCCTCGCGCTCGGCGCCTTCGCCGGCTTCGCGCTCGGCGACCTCTGGCTGCGCGGCATGGCCGCCACGCTCGCCCTCGTGCTGGGCTACGGCTCGACCGTGCTCGAGCACTTCGTGCGCGAGCAGCGCGAGAAGCGGCGGCTCTCGCGCTTCTTCTCGCCGGACGTCCTGCGGGCGGTCGTCCGCGGGCGTGACGAGCGGAGCCTGGGCTCGAGTCGGCGTCTGGTCACCGTCCTCTTCTCCGACCTGCGCGGCTTCACCTCCATCTCCGAGAGGCTCGAACCCGAGCAGGTGGCGGCCATGCTGCGCGAGTACCTCACCGAGATGACGGAGATCGTCTTCGCGCACGACGGCGCCGTCGACAAGTACATCGGCGACTGCGTGATGGCCCTCTACAACGTCCCGGTCGAGGACCCCGAGCACGCGATCAAGGCCGTGCGGACCGGGCTCGCGTTCCAGGAACGGACGCTCGCGGCGGCGGCGCGCTGGGAGGCGAAGTACGGCGTCACGATCCGGAACGGCGTCGGGATCAACACGGGCGAGGCGGTCGTCGGCACGCTCGGCTCGCAGCAGCGCCTCGAGTACACGGCGATCGGCGACACCGTCAACCTCGCCGCGCGCCTCGAGTCCATCACGAAGGACCACGGCGTCTCGATCATCATCAGCGAGTCCACGTACGAGTACGTGAAGGGCGTGTTCGCGACGCGGGAGCTTGGCGCGGTGACGGTGCGGGGCAAGTCGGTGCCGGTGAAGATCTACGCCGTCCTGGCGACGGACGTTCGCAAATACCCGCGCGCCGTGCTCGACGCGGCGGCGGCGCTCACCGACGTGGCCACCGGGCTCGTCTGCCGCGTGTGGACCGTCGACATCAGCGAGGGCGGGCTCGCGCTCGCGGAGGTGCCGGCGGACTGGAAGGTCGACAGCACGGTCCGGCTCCGTCTCGAGGGTGGCGCGCTCGCCATGCCCATCGTCGCCGAGGGCACGATCGTCTGGCGGCGCGGCGCTAACGCCGGGCTGAGCTTCACCTCGATCGAGCCGGAGTCGGTGCCGGTCGTCGCCGAGTACGTCGCGGGCCACAAGAGGGCGGCGGAGTGAGCCGTCGCGTCGCGCTCGCCCTCGCCGTGCTCGTCGCCGCCGGCGGCGCCGCGCCGCCGGGCCACGCCCAGCACCGCATGCCGGAGCACGGCCAGCACCGGATGCCGGAGCCGGCGCAGGGCCAGCACCACACGCCCGAGGGCTGGACGTTCGGTCTGCCGAAGGGCGAGCCCGCGAAGGGGCGGCAGGCGTTCGCGAAGTTCGAGTGCTACAAGTGCCACGAGGTCAAGGGGGAGACGTTCCCCGCCGCACAAGACCGGGAGAACGTGGGGCCCGAGCTGTCGATGATGGGCCCCATGCACGACGCCGAGTACTTCGCCGAGTCGATCGTGAACCCGACCAAGGTGATCGATCCGGGCAAGGGCTACGCGGCGAAGGACGGCTCGTCGAAGATGCCGTCCTTCAACGACTCGATGACCGTGCAGGAGCTGGTCGATCTCGTCGCCTACCTCAAGAGCCTCCGGCCGCCCGGCGGCGCCTCGGGTCATACGCAGCACTGAGTCCGCCGCGGGATACAATGAGGTAGCGCAAGGAGGACGACATGCCGAACGCGATCGTCTCCGTGCCACCCCCGCGCAACGAGCCCATCCTCGCGTATGCTCCCGGCAGCCCCGAGCGCAAGGCCTTGCGAGCCCAGCTCGCCAAGATGTCGAGCGACGTGGTCGAGATCACACCCCGCATCGGCGGTCGGGGCGTGGCGACCGGACGGACCGCCGAGGTCGTCATGCCGCACGACCACCGCCACGTCCTCGCCGTCTGGCACAAGGGGGGCGCCGCCGAGGTCGCGCACGCGATCGACGCCGCGCTGGTGGCGCACCGCGAGTGGTCGCGCATGGCCTGGCGGGACCGCGCGGCCATCTTCCTCCGGGCCGCGGATCTCCTGGCGGGGCCGTACCGCATGCTCCTCAACGCGGCGACGATGCTCGGGCAGTCGAAGACCGCTCATCAGGCGGAGATCGACGCCGCGTGCGAGCTGATCGATTTCTGGCGCTTCAACGTCGCCTTCGCCGAGGAGATCTACCGCCAGCAGCCGCTCTCGTCGCCCGGGTGCTGGAACTTCGTCGAGCACCGGCCGCTCGAGGGATTCGTCTTCGCGGTCACGCCGTTCAACTTCACCTCGATCGGCGGCAACCTGCCGACGGCGCCGGCGATCATGGGCAACACCGTGCTGTGGAAGCCCGCGTCCACGGCCGTGTACGCCGCCCACGTCATCATGGATATTTTGGAGGCGGCGGGGCTCCCGCCGGGCGTCATCAACATGGTGCCGGGCGCCGGCGGCGAGGTCGGCGACCCGGCGCTCGCCTCGCCCGACCTCGCGGGCATCCACTTCACCGGCTCGACCGCGACCTTCCAGGCGATGTGGGAGACCGTCGGCAGGCGCATTCGAGCGTACCGGAGCTATCCGCGGATCGTCGGTGAGACCGGCGGCAAGGACTTCGTCCTCGCCCACCCCTCGGCCGACGTGGCCGCGCTCGCGACCGCGCTCACGCGCGGCGCCTTCGAGTACCAGGGCCAGAAGTGCTCCGCCGCTTCGCGGGCCTTCATCCCCGCCTCGCTCTGGCCCGAGGTGAAGAAGCGGCTCCTGGAGCAGATTTCAGAGATCCGGGTGGGCGATCCGACCGACTTCACCAACTTCATGGGCGCGGTGATCGACCGGAACGCGTTCCGGACGATCACGGGCTACATCGACGTCGCGCGCCAGTCGCCGGATGCCGAGGTCCTCGCCGGCGGCGGCGCGGATGACGCCAAGGGATACTTCGTCGAGCCGACGGTCGTCCTGGCCAAGCGGCCCGACCTCAAGCTGATGCGCGAGGAGATCTTCGGCCCCGTGCTGACGGTCTACGTCTTCGAGGACTCCGATCTCGACGAGGCGCTGGCGCTCGCCGGCCGGGGCTCCCCCTACGCGCTCACCGGCGCGATCTTCGCGCGCGACCGCGCCGCGATCGCGCGGATGACGGAGGCGCTCACGTACGCCGCGGGCAACTTCTATATCAACGACAAGCCGACGGGGGCCGTCGTCGGCCAGCAGCCCTTCGGCGGCGCGCGCGCGTCGGGGACGAACGACAAGGCGGGGAGTCTCGTGAACCTCCTGCGCTGGGTGAGCCCGCGGGCGCTCAAGGAGACGTTCGTCCCGCCGACCGATTTTCGCTACCCGTTCATGCAGCCGGGCGAATAGGTCGTGCTGGCCGTCGAGGACCGCCGGGCGGCGAGGATCCGCGAGAAGCTCGCCGACGGCAAGCTGCCGCGCGCGTTCCCGTCGGGCCCGCGCCCGGGGATCGACACGAATCCCCCGAGCGTCCGCCTCGTCATGGGCGCGCCGGAGGTCTGCTCGGGCTGCGACGAGGCGATCCGCGCGGGCGAGCCCCGCTGGGAGTTCGAGTACGCCGCCACGCTCCGGGTGTGTTTTCACGAGACCTGCGAGCGTCTCTGGGAGGAGGCGCTCGGGCTCGACCAGGGCGAGTGAGCCCTCAGGCGCGAGCCGAAGCCGCGGGCGCTCCCGCATCGAGGAGGTCTCGCACCCGTCGTCCGAGCGCGTCGCAGCTGAAGGGCTTCTGCAAGAACTCCGCGTCCTGATCGCTGGTGCGATGGTGCAAGACGAGATCGTCCGCGTAGCCGGACATGTAGAGCACCTTCATCTCCGGGCGGCGTGGCACGAGCTGCTCGGCGAGCTCGCGGCCGTTCATGCGCGGCATGACCACGTCGGTCAGGAGCAGATGGATCGGTTCCGTTTGCCGATCGGCGATCGCCAGCGCCTCCGAACCATGACGGGCCTGCAGCACGGTGTAGCCGTTGATCCTGAGCGTCCGACACACGACCTCGCGAACGTCGTCTTCGTCCTCCACGACCAGGATGGTCTCGGAGCCCTGCGGCGCCTCCGTCGCCTGGCCCTTAGGTTCGATCATGGCGATCGGGTCGTCGACGCGAGCCAGGTAGATCGTGAAGGTGCTGCCGCCGCCGGCCTCGCTGTCGACCCGGATCGCGCCCCCACTCTGATTCACGATGCCGTAGACCATCGACAGCCCGAGACCAGCCCCACGGCCGTCGCCTTTGGTCGTAAAGAACGGCTCGAAGATGTGTGCCCGGGTCCGTGCGTCCATGCCGCAGCCCGTGTCGCTCACGGCGAGCGTGACGTACGTGCCGGGCGGCACCGCGGCGCGTCGGGGCGGACCCGCCGCCTCGACCGTCAGGTTCCTGGTCTCGATCGTGAGCCGGCCGCCCGCCGGCATGGCGTCGCGCGCATTGAGGGCGAGGTTCATGATCACCTGCTCGAGCCGCGCCGGATCGGCCTTCACGCGCCAGAGCCGGGGCTTCAGGCTCGTGACCAGCTCGATGCGTTCGCCGACGACCCGTCGGAGCATCGCACCCATGCGCGTCACGATGACGTTGAGGTCGATGACCTTGGGCTGCAGGACCTGCTTCCGGCTGAACGCCACGAGGTGGCTGGTCAGGTCTGCGGCGCGCTCCGCGGCTTTCTCGATCCCCTCGACGTCGCCGCCGAGCGATGCGTGGCCGTCGAGACGCCGCCGCAGGAGCTCCGTCTGGCCCATGATCACGGTCAGCAGGTTGTTGAAGTCGTGGGCGATGCCGCCCGCCAGGCGGCCGACCGCCTCCATCTTCTGCGCCTGCCGCAAGTCTTCCTCCAACTGCCTGCGCTCGGAGACGTCCACCATCAAGCCGCGCAGCTTCTCGGCCCTTCCGTGCTCGTCGCGAACGATGTGAACCATCGCGCGCAGCCAGACCGGGCGCGCGTTGGCCGCGATGGCGCGGTACTCGAAATCGGAGTTCCGGCCCTGTGCGGCGGCCTCTCGGAACATCGTGAGCGTGCGTTCACGATCCTCCGGATGAATGTGGTGTTCCAGCATGAGCTCGGGCTCGGTGAGCCACTGCGTGACGGGGTAACCGAGAATGGCCTCGGCGCGCTGGCTCACGAACGAGAACCGCCACGTCGCGTCCGCTTCCCACACGATGGCGTCGAGGTCCTGCACGAGATCGGCGAAGCGGCGCTCGAAGGCCGCGGCCTCTGCGCGAGCCGTCAGCTCTCGGGCGGTGAGGTCGTCGTTCTTTCGGACGATCTCCCGGTAGAGCCAGATCTGCTCTCGCATGAGCCCCACGAGGATCACCCCGAGGCCGACCGGGCGCGCCAGGCCCGCGACGTACCAGGTCACGCCGTAACGGAACGGCCACAGGAGAAACCCGGTGAGCCCGACCAGCCATAGAAATGTGGCGAGCGGCAGGCACCCGGTGAGGAAGTCCTCGTATCCTCCGGACGCCCTCTTCCGTCCGGCCGCGAGCGCCCAGACACCGACGAGCCCGATGCTGACGGCGCCGGCCAGAATCGCAAACGGGGTGAGGCGCCCGGGCTTCATGACGAGCGAGGGCAAGAGCGGCCGGATCGCCAACACGGCGACGACGATGACGATGCCCAGGCCGAAGACGGCGGCGGCGATCCACAGGCGGGCCCGGTCGCTCAGCGAAAGCTGCCGATCGGCGAAGGAAGACGCGAGCGCGACGCCGACGAAGCCGGCCAGGTAGCTCAGGAAGAGGAAGTACGGGGCGACCCCGGGCTCGACGCCAACGGTACTCGGGTAATCCGGTTGCGCCAGGATGTGCGCCACCCCCAGCAGACCGGCCAGCCAGAGCGCGCCCCCCAGCGACGCGGAGCGGAGATCCTGCCGGAGTCGATGGCGCTCCCAGCAGAGATACCCCACGCCGATGGCCGCCAGGACGAAGGGTGTATCGAAGATGGGCACGGCATACGGAATCGGAAAGCGATACGGCGCGAGCACCGACGTGAAGATGAGGAGGCCGAAGTAGACGAGGCCGGAGAGAGCCAACAGAATCGACGGCATGGGGCGTGGTCGCTCCGGGCCACGGGGCCAGTCCACGTCGCGTCGCATGGTCACTCCTCGCTCGGGGTCAGCCGGACCCTGATCAGGTCGCTGCGGCGGCCGACGAGGTCGATCCGATGGTCCGTCCCGTTGCCGCCGATGAACCCATGGGTGAGGCCGTCGGGATGGGCGGCCAGGCGGAAGTGGTCGAACTCGAATCGGGGGATCCGGACGAGGAACCTCCCGGTGCGCTGATCCACAGAGGCTGGGTCGACGCACTGCCAGAGTCGCGCATCCATGCCCTGGCGCTTCACCTCGTCCCCCACAACGTCGGGGTCCGCGTCCGGGTCGTAGTTGGCGCAGCTGCTGGCCCTCTCGGAGAGGGGGTACTGACCGATGAACGTGCGGAGCCATGTCGTCGTCACCCTCACCGTATCCAGACAGCCCCCGGTCGCGTCGAGTGACGTCGGGACGCACTGCTTGATGATGTTCTTGTTGGACACGGGGGCTTCACGGATCAGGTCGTAATCCAGCGTGAGCGTGACCTGTCCATCCCCGTTCGCATCGGTGACGAACGTCGCGCCCGGGTCGAAGCCGACGCCCGAGGTGAACTGGTCGCCGAGGCGGGCCAGCGGCGAGACCGCGTTGCCGTCCAGGGGAAATCCGGGGCGCTTGGCGGCCGAGTCCAGTGGGACTTCAAAGCCTTTGTGCGGTAAGGGCCAGCGCAGGACGCCAAAGACCGTCCAGATCGTGTAGAGCGTGTTGGGATACGCGTGGCGAACGGAGAAGCGGACGCGCGTCTCCCCGCCATCTGGCCTGAGCGTGATCCCCATCGTGGCCCTCGCGCCCGGCGGCGCGTTCTGCGTCGGGATGAAATGAATGACGTAGGCCTCGCGGGGCCCGCCACGCTCGGGCTCTGCCATGGCGCTTTCGGATTGCACCGCCAGCAGAGCGCCGAGCCCACACAGAATGACCACAAGCTTTCGAGGTGCCCAATTCACTTTTCGTCCCTCCGGCGATGAGGCCTTACGCCTTGCTCGGGTCTAGCACCCCGTGGATCCCAGGCAGATCTCGAACTTCACCATCGGCTCGTCAAGCGCCCTCTCGTGGGCGCTCACGGGCTCCACCCCGCTCGCCTTGAGGCCGGTGAAACTCAGGTAGTACGGCGTGTTGCTGGGGTCATCAGGAAACGCGAACGGCAAGTGGAAGATGCCCTTGAACGGGGAAGACATGCCGTCGATGCTCACTGTGCCGACGACGGTGCCGTACGGCTGCGGCGGCTTGAGTGCCAGGGCAGGAGAGAAGTCCATCTGACCGCTGAACCTGCCGCTGAGCACGCGAGCCTCAGGCCCGTCCACCGGGTTATCGCCCTGGACGACCACCGTGAGGTACCCGCCGAAGGTCCCCTTCCCCGTGGTGACCTCCACGCTGGACGTCCCGAGGCCGTTGAGGGTGCACGTCGTGGGCAAGGGGCAGAGCAGCGTGCCGGGGCGCGCCGTCCCCTTGATGGCGGCCCAAGCCTGCCGATACGTCCGTCCGTCCTTCTGGACGATCGACATGCTTTCGAACAACTCGTACATGGTGGCGTCGGCCGCGGCGGCCGGGCTGGGCCCGACCGCCACGGCGAGCAGGGAGAGCAGCAGGAGCACCGCGTTCCGTGCGTACATGATCCGACCCCTCAACCCTGGGATCCTCATGGCGCCAGGGCGCCGCCGACAGGCTTCACGCCGCGCTTGACCCAGTCCGCCAGCCGGAGGAAGGCGCTCGCCGTCTCGGCCGGGCTGAAGTTGCAGTGACCGTACCGGTTGTAGGACTGCTGCACGAGCTTCCTCGACGCCCCCGCCTTCGCGACAATCGCGGCCAGGCTCGCTTCATGGGAGAACGGCACGTCCGGGTCGAGCGTCGTGTGGAGGGTCAGGACGGGAATGTCCAGGGCCCCCTTGGGCTGGTAGTAGGCCTTGAGGTAGTTGAAGGCTTGCGTGCTTCCCGCGAACCGGTCGACACCGGCATTGAGTGCGGCGTCGAGGGTTTGGAGCCCCGTGCCCGTGTAGGTCGTGCTTCGGTTCTCGAAGGGCGAGGCGCCGCCCGTTCGCTCCAGCAGATCATTCGTCCCCAGAATGTTGTAGCCGAGCACCCGGAGGATCGAGTTGATCAGGGTCCCGTCGGTGAAGTCGCCCGTCCACGGCAGCTCGACCTGATCCACCGAGGCAAGGGCCACCGCCGCCGTCGGGTTTGCCAGGATCGCCCAGTAGATGGCCGGGACCAGCTCGCTCGAGTAGTTCAGCTCCTTCGGGACGTCGAGGACGTCCCCCGGGATCACTCCCGGATAGAAAAAGTCGAAGACGGCGCGCGTGTGGCCGACGTAGTCTGTCTGCTTGCGCCCTCCCCCCACGGGGCCGCACAGTGCGAGGGCACCGTCTATCACGCGCTCGCTCGAGCTGATCGTAACCAGTCCGAAGAGGGAGAGGCTGGTTTTGGTCTCGACCGCGTACTTCTCGACGAGCAGCATGGTGGTGAGCGCACCGAGCGACCGCCCGATGACGTAGGTCCGATCGGGCTTGTAGAAGTAGTGGGTGAAGAGCGGCCGCAGCTCACGCGTTCGCTGAGCGGCGTCGTTCACCGCCCACCCATTTTCGGAAAAGCTCGAATAGGCGACGCCGTAGCCCGCCTGCAGCAGGCGTTCACGGAGCTCCACGACCCACGGCGCGACGTCGTCCGGCGCGGCGTCCGGCAGGGCCACCGGCGCCGCAGGGTCGATGAAACCGTGGACGTAGACGACCAGGTCCCCGTTCCAGTTGTCGGGGAGGAACAGGGCGTACTGCGCGCCGGTCGTGCCGACGCCGACAACCTCCCGCGTGGCGAAGGCGACGCCACAGCTCGCGACGAGGATCAGCGCCAGGGCGGATACGGCGACAGATAGTTTCTTCATTCGGCTCTCCTTTGGTGTTCGCTGTCTCACGTTGACTTTCTTCCGCGCTCGCGTTGACTGCGCGCGCCGTTTCAGTGTGGCGTCGATCATCGCCGCGGCCCGCGCGGCGCGTCTACTGGACCTTGGGACTAGATCCGAGGTACGACGACGTTTCCGGAAGGCGAATGACGACCGCCTTGCTCAGAACCCGCCAGGCGCGGATCGAATGTGGACACCGAGCGCACGAAGATGGCCGCACGGCGCATTCGTGATCAGTGGTTAAAGGCCTGACAATTCTCGGTGGAGGCTTTACCGGAAACTACGGAATCCCGTGGCACTTCGCTTGCTTGGAAAACTAGCGCGGCGCGGCCGTCAGGATTGCGCGGAGGGGAACACAGTGCGACCAGCGACAGGGCGATGATCAGAACTTCTGCCAGCGAGGTCGGATCCAACGGGGCCATGAGGGCGAATCACAGGACGCTCTCACGGTCGATCGCGGAAACACGCGCGGCGGTCCCCGTCGAGACCGTTCTGGTGCGCCCGGCCGACGTGCTCATCGCGAGCGCCGACCGGGCCCTGCGAAGACGGCTCGCCCAGAGCCTGGCAAGCGAGCGCGGCCTCCGGCGACTCCGCGAGGCCGGCGACCGTGCCGAGATCGAACGGCTCATCCCCGAGCTCACCCCGGCGGTTTTTCTGCTCGACCACCCGATCCCCGGATATGCCGGGCTCGAGAGCCTCCAGACGATCCGGGCCCTGAGTCCCACGACGCGAACGGTCCTGCTGGTCGCCCGGCCCGACGACGCGGACGCCGTCGCGGCTCTGAAGCAAGGCGCGAGCGGCTACTGTTCCCGCCAGAGCGAGCCCACGCTCTTGCGCAGAGCCCTCCAGCGGGTACGCGCCGGAGAGATCTGGGTCGGACGGAGCGTCACCGGGCACCTCCTGGAGGAGCTCGCCGCGCTCTCGCAGCGTCGCGGCCCGGAGACGTCCCAGCGACTCCGGCGTCTCACCGCTCGGGAACGTGAGCTCGTCGCCATCGTCGCGGCCGGCGCCAGCAACAAGGAGATCGCCGACCGCCTGTCCATCGCCGAGCGAACCGTCAAGGCCCATCTGACCAGCATCTTTGCGAAGCTCGGGGTGTCGAGCCGCCTCCACCTGGCGGTGTACGCGCTGGAGGCGCACGCTCCCGCCTAGAAGAAGGTCGGACAGACCAAAGTCCAATAGACCGCCGCCACAGCTCCTGGTAACTCTTGGGCGATGACGCCTATCACCGTGGTCGTTGCCGGAGAGCCTCGAGACCGAGTCCTCTGGCGGAGACTCCTGGAGCCCGCTGGCGGGATCTCGGTCGTCGCCGACGTCGAAGCCGGCCAGGCCGCTTGGGCCGTGGTCGCGCGGCTCCGGCCCCGTGTGCTGCTCCTCGACCTCAGGCGACCCCGGCTCGACGTGCTGGCCGTCTTGCGGCGCATCCGGCTCGGAAGGCCCGGCACCCGAGTGATCTTGCTCACGAGCCGCAGCACACCCATCGCGTTGATCCTCGAAGGCTTGCGGCGGGGCGCGCGGGGCTACCTGGACCGTGCGGCCCTTCGCGCGTTCCTCCCGAAGGCCGTGCGTGCCGTCGACTCTGGCGAGGCGTGGGTGGAGCGGCGGATGGTGTCGCGAATCCTGGATCAGCTCGTTCGCCTGGGGGCGAGTGGGCTCAGTGCCGGATCGCCCCGGTCTCCGCATATGGCGGCGCGTAGATCACAAGCACCTTGACGGGCTCGTCGCTGATCGTCGTGAAGACGTGCGGCACGCCCGCCGGAAAGAACACGGCGTCGCCCGGCCCGACCTCGTCGACGTAGTCGCCTCCGACCTCGACGCGCGCCCGCCCTGCGAGCACGTAACAGGCCTGCTCGATCCCGGGATGGGAGTGCTTGAGCGCGCCTCCCCCTTTGGCGACGACGCCGAGGACGACTTCGAGGTTGCGGGCGCCGACGTTCTCGCGGCCGACGAGGCGCCGGTTCACCGTGTCCGCGTGGTTGAGCGGGGAGTAGGGCATGACCGTATCCTGTCGGACGACGTACGCGCTTCGACTCATGGCGCTCTCCTCCTGAGGGATCAGCAGCCGGTGGAGCCGAAGCCGGCCGCGCCGCGCTCGCTCGCGGGGAGCTCGTCCACGGGGACGGGCTCGGCGCGCTCGACGCGCTGGACGACGAGCTGGGCGACACGCTCGCCGCGGCGGAGCGTCACCGTCGTCTCGGCGTCGTGGTTGACGAGCAACACCTTCAGCTCACCGCGGTAGCCCGCGTCGATCAGCCCGGGCGCGTTGAGGATCGTCACGCCGCGGCTCAGGGCGAGCCCCGAGCGCGGCAGGACGAAGCCGGCGTGCCCCGGGGGAATGGCGACGGCGAGGCCGGTCCCGACGAGGGCCCGGCCCCCCGGCGGGAGCGTGACGTCGTGCGCGGCGTGGAGGTCGAGCCCGGCGTCGCCTTCGCGAGCGTAGGTCGGCAGCGGGACCGCCGGGTCGAGCCGCTTCACGCCGACCCGGATCACGGGACGAGGACGACCTTGCCGTAGCTCTCGCGCGAGGCGATGGCGGCGAGCGCGCGGGTCGCCTCGCGCAGCGGGAACGTCTTCGAGACGACGGGCTTGAGCTGGCCGGCCTCGGCGAGCTTGAGGAGCTCGACCATCCAGCGGCGGACCAGCACGGGATCACGCTCACTGTAGAGCCCCCAGTGCACGCCGACGATGCTGACGTTCTTGAGGAGCACGCGGTTGGTGGCGACCTCGGCAATGCGGCCGCTCGTGAACCCGATGACGAGCAGGCGCCCCTCGAAGGCGATGCACCGGGTGGAGCCGTCGAAGACGTCGCCGCCGACGGGGTCGTAGATCACGTCCGCGCCGCGCCCGTCCGTCTCCTTCTTCACGCGCTCGATCCACTCTTCCGTCCGGTAGTTGACGAGCACGTCGGCGCCCGCGGCGCGCGCGACCTCGAGCTTCTCGCGCGACCCCGCGGTGGCGATGACGCGTGCGCCGAGCGCTTTCGCGAGCTGCACGGCGGCGAGCCCGGCGCCGCCCGCGGCGCCGTGGACGAGCAGCGTCTCGCCCCGGCGGAGGGCGGCGCGGCGGACGAGGCCGCACCAGGCGGTCTGGTAGGCGAGGCCGAAGGCCGCGCCCGTCTCGAAGGTCATGAAGCCGGGCAAGGCGTAGGCGTGGTGCTGGTCCACGACGACCTGCTCGGCGTACGCCCCCCAGTCCATCAGCGCGAAGACGCGCTCGCCGATCCCGACCTGCGTGACGCCGGCGCCCACGTCGCGGACGACGCCCGCCACCTCGGCGCCCGGGCTGAAGGGCAGCGGTGGCTTCTTCTGATACTTGCCCTGGACGATCAGGATGTCCGGGAAGTTGCAGCCGATCGCCTTGACGTCGATCAGCACCTGACCAGGCCGCGGCGCCGGTGGAAAGACCTCCGTGTACTCGAGCATCGCCGGCTCGCCCCACATGCGCGCCACAACCGCTTTCATGGCCGTCTCCTCGCTCGCCGGTCGACTCGATCCTAGCACGGCCGGGGTAAGATGACCGGCGTGACCGACTCCGCCATGCCCCTCGACGGCGTCACCGTGCTCGACCTCGCGACGTTTCTCGCCGCGCCGCTCTGCGCGACGTTCCTCGGCGAGTTCGGCGCCGACGTCATCAAGGTCGAGCAGCCCGGCGTCGGCGACGATCTCCGCCGCCTCGGCCCCTCCGCCGACGCGTCCGGCAGCTCCTACTGGTGGTTCGTCGAGGCGCGCAACAAGAAGTCCATCACGTGCAACCTTCGCGATCCCGAGGGGCAGGGGCTGATCCGCCGCCTCGTCGCGTCGACCGACGTCGTGACGGAGAACTTCCGGCCGGGCACGCTCGAGGGCTGGAACCTCGGGTGGAGCGAGCTCTCCCGCGTGCGGCCTTCGCTCGTCATGGTGAGGATCTCGGCGTTCGGCCAGACGGGCCCCCGTCGCGCGCGGCCGGGGTTCGGGCGGATCGCCGCCGCGGTCGGCGGCCTCTCGTACGTCTCGGGCTATCCCGATCGGCCGCCCGTCACGCCGGGGACGCCGACCGTCCCGGACTACCTCGCGGGCGTCTTCGGCGCCCTCGGCGCGCTCCTGGCGCTCCGCCACGCGGACCGGACCGGCCAGGGGCAGGTGGTGGACCTCGGGCTCTACGAGCCGGTGCTCCGCATCCTCGACGACGTGATCGCCGTGCACGGCGCGACCGGGCGCGTGCGCGAGCGGATCGGCTCCGGCACCGAGAGCGTGGTGCCCCACAACCACTACCGGTGCCGCGACGGACGGTGGATCGCGATCGCCTGCACCAACGACCGCATGTTCGAGCGGCTCCTCCAGGCGCTCGGCCGGCCGGAGCTCAAGGGCGACGCGCGCATGGCTTCGGCGCGCGCGCGTCTCGAGCACCGGGAGCTGGTCGACGGCCTCGTGGCCGACTGGGTCGGGGAGCGCGACGCCGCCGAGGCGCTCCGGGTCCTCGAGGCGTGCGAGGTCCCGTCGTCGTTGGTGGCGAGCGTCCGTGACCTCTTCGAGGACCCGCAGGTGCGCGCGCGCGAGAACATTCTGCGGCTCGCCGCGCCGTGGGTCGGCGCGCTGACGATGCCCGGGGTGGTGCCGCGCCTCACGTTGACGCCCGGTCGGGTCGAGCGCGTGGGGCCGACCGCGCCCGGCGAGCACAACGAGGAGATCTACGGGGGACGGCTCGGGCTCTCGGGGGCGGAGCTCGCGCGCCTGAGGGCGCGCGGCGTCATCTGACGCTGCCGGCCTCCGCGCGCTCCTTGTCGGTGGCGACGACCAGCTTCGACAGGCGCTTCAGGAGCTCGACGGTGAGCTGGGGGCGGTTGCGGATGAGCCACTCGAGCCGCTCGTCTTTGATGATGAGGAGCTCCGTGTCGCTCGTGGCCACGGCGCTCGCCGATCGCGGTCCCTTGCGGAAGAGCGCCAGGTCGCCCAGGAGCTCGCCCTCGCCGAGCCGGTTCAGAACCCGTTCCGCCCCGTCGAAGCTCCGCCGGATCTCGACCGCACCGGCGTGGACCACGTACGCTTCGCCGTGCGCGTCGTCGCCCTCGCGGAAGATGACGTCGCCCGTCCGGAACTTCCGCCGCTCGACGTCGCCGAGCGAGAGGTTCTTGTAGATCTCGAGCCCGATCGAGGGTAGGGAGGACTTGGCCTCGACGGGGAGCCGGGCGTTCGTCCAGCCGCCGAGGCCGCCCTTGAGGATGCGCACGCTCTTGAAGCCGCGCGCGCGGAGCACCTGGATGACGCGCGCGCTCGTCGCCTCCTCCGGGCTCGTGCAGTAGAGGACGATGAGCTGGCCGGGCTCGAGGCCGAGGTTCGCCGTCGGCGCGCTCTCCGGCTCGAGCCGGACCGCGCCGGGTAGCTTCAGGGGGCTCGTCTCGTAGTCGGTCTTGGTCCGCACGTCGAGCAGGACCGGGTTGAACCCGCGCTCGATGAACGCGATCACCTGCGTCGGCTGGATGCGGAACCGGTTCTTCCACCAGCGGCGGCCCCACATCCCGCCGTAGGTGCCGACCGAGAGGAGCGTGACGCCGAGGGTCGCCCACGCCCAGGGGAACGGCCGCGGCGGCGGGTTCTTCACCTTGTCCTCGGCCTCGGCGAGCAGGCGCTTGACGTCGGTGAGCCCGGGCAGGAGCTTGTTCACCTCCTGGAACTTCGCCACCGCGGTGGAGTAGTGGCCGTCCAGGAGCGCCTCGATGCCCGCCACCCACACCGGATTGAACGTGCTCTCGCCGGGCTTCGTCACCTCGGTCCCCTGGAGGAACTTCGTGACGTCCTTCGCCGGGATGAGGAAGTTGAAGCCCTGGACTTCGCTGCCGGACGACGAGAGCGAGATGAACGTCATGACGCCGACGACCGTGGCGTCGTCGGTGACGGCGGGGCCGCCGCTGTTGCCGTGGGCCGCCGGCGCGTCGGACTGGATCACGGCCTGGCCAATCTGGTCCTGCTTGAAGCCCGACACGGCGCCGTTGGTGACCGAGGCCTCGAGCGCCGCGCTCTTGTTCAAGAGCTCGTGCGAAAGGACGACGCCCGGGAAGCCGAGGATGTGGACGGGATCGCCGATCTGGCTGTCGCGCTTCGCGAGCGCGATCGCCGGGTAGACCCCGTCCTTCACGCGCAGGAGCGCCAGGTCGCGCCCGGAGTCCGGGAGCGGGCGGTTGTTGTTGTCGAGGAGGAGCGGCGGGCTGAACTTTTTAACCTCCGCCGTCAGCTTCGTGCCGTTGGAGAGCATCACCGTGATCCTCGGAACCGGCGTGACCTTTGCGGTCGCGAGCCCCTGGTCGGAGGCCTGGCGGCGGATCTGCTCCTCGACGTCGGGACGCTGGCCGTGCATGAGCCCCTTGGCGCGCAGCGCGGGCTCGACGCACGCCTGCTCGATCGCTTTCTTCTTCAGCTCGTGCGTCACCCACGGCGGGAGCCGGTGCGCGGGGTCCACGACGTGCGCGTTGGTGATGAGGAAGCCGCGGCCGTCGACGAACCAGCCCGTGCCGGTCTCGACGAACGGCGCGGGGCTCACCTCGACGGGCCCATGGCCGCAGTTCATCGTGACGTCCGCGCGGATCTCGGCGGTGACGAGCGCGACGCCGGGTTTGGCTCGGAGGATCGCTTCCTGGACGCTCAACGCGGCCGCGGCGGGGGGCTCGGCGAGCCACGCGGTCGCGAGTAGGAGCCCTGCGACGACGGCTCTCATGCCCTCGCCAACGTATCACGGGCGCACGGCAGGGACAATGGCGCGGCGATTCCGGTTATTCGCCCTTCCGGCCGAGAGCCTGCTGATAGTGCTCGGTCGCCTCGGCGAGCTTGCCTTGCCGAGCGAGCGCTAGGCCCAGGTTGGCGTGAGCTTGGGCGAGGTCGGGCTGGACGCGAAGAGCCTGCTGGGGGTGCTCGATCGCCTCGGCTGGCTGACCCTGCTGGAGGAGCGCGGCGCCCCAGTTGCTGCGGGCGAGGGCCAAGTCGGGATCGATGCGCAGCGCCTGCTGGAAGTGGTCGATCGCCTCGGCCGGCTGACCCTGCTGAAGGAGCGCGGCGCCCCAATTGCTGTGAGCGAGGGCAAAGTCGGGATTGAGGCGCAGCGCCTGCTGGAAGTGATCGATCGCCTCGGCCGGCTCGCCCAGCTGACCGAGCGCCGTGCCCCAGTTGTTGTGGGCGATGGGGAAGTCGGGTTTGAGGCGCAGCGCGTGCTGGAAATGGTCGATCGCCTCGGCCGGCCTGCCCTGAGCTTTGAGCGCCATGCCCCAGTTGTTGTGAGCGAGGGCATAGTCGGGCTTGGTGCGCAGCGCGTGCTGGAAATGGTCGATCGCCTCGGCCAGCCTGCCCTGACGATCGAGCAGCTCTCCGAGGTTGGTGTGAGCGATGGGAGAGTTGGGGTCGATCGAAAGGGCGTAGGTCCACAGCCTCCCCGAGTCGTGCCAGATCTGGACCTGGTTCCAGGTGAGGACTCCCAACGCGATGACGATACCCGTGGCAATGCCGGCAACCCCCCACGTCGTCGGTGCCCTCGTCGAGCTCGTGGAGAGGCGCCAGCAGGACGACAGGCCGGCGCCGACCAGGATCGCCCATCCGGGGGCGGCGAGATAGGTGTATCGATCGGCCGCAATCTGCGGGCCGTTCTGAGCGATGCCGAGCACCGGCAGGAGGACGACCACGTACGCCAGCCACGCCGCCGGCAGGCCGGGGCATCGACGGCGGAGTGCCAGAGCGATCGCCGTGACGGCAAGCACCCCGCCGTAACTCACGATGAACGGCGTCGCCGCGGGATTCACCGTCTGCGGCAGCATGTAGAGCGGCGAGAGGTCAAGGGGCACGACCGTCTTCCAGAGGTAGAAGCTCAATCCGTACGCCGAGACCGCGAGCCGGTCCAGCGCGCTCAGGTGAGCCACGGAGACCATGCCGCGGTTCGAGAGCTGCGCCATGAGGGCGATCGCCGACGCGGCAGCGGCCAGCAGGACGAATGGGATCTTCTCCACGTAGACCCGCCGTGCGGACGCCCTCGACCATCCGAGGGACCCGCCGAGGCGTCGGAGCGGATAGACCTCCAGGATCAACAGCACGACGGGAAGGCTCACCGCCATCGATTTCGAGAGGAGCGCACAGCCGAACAACGCCACGGACAGCCAGTACGATCGTCGGCCGGGCGCACCCCGCTCGCAGGCCCGCAGGTACATCAGGAGCGTCAACAGATAGAAGAGCCCTGAGAGCACATCGCGCCGTTCGGTGGCCCAGGCGACGGATTCGACGCGCAGGGGATGGATCGCGAACACGAGGGCGGCAAACCCCGCCGACACCGTGAGCGCGTGGCCTCGTCCCGAGGCTCGGGGTAGCGCAAGGGTCAGAAGCCTGCGGGCCAAGAAGAAGAAGACGACCGCGCTCGTGGTGTGCAGGAGGAGGCTGGTCAGATGATACCCGACGGGATTCATGCCCCAGAGCAGGTAGTCCATGCCGAGCGTCATCCAGGTCAGGGGAATGTAGTGGGCCATGTGAAACGTGGTCCACATCCAGTGGAGCTTGCTCCAGCCGAGCCCCCGATAGTGGGGGTTGTCCAGGAAGTTCACGTCATCGTCCCAGTTCACGAACTGGTTGTGCAGCGTTGGGAGGAAGGCCACGAGGGTGACGAGGGCCACCAGCGAGGGCGCGAGCCAGCGGACCCATCGCTGCGCCGAGGTAGGAACCACGGAGCGATCGCCCGGTGATGGCCTCGCGGCCGCTCCGAGCCTGCGCGACTCACGCTTGGTCACGATGGTAGTTTCTCACGCACGGCTCGGATGGGTCGTACCGACCCGAGCCAGAACTCAATCTCTCGTAGGTTCGCGCCCCGCGTATACCAGGCTTGCCACTTGTCGTCGTCGAAATTATCCCCGGAGACCAGGATATCGAAAACCTTGACCGGGGGCGGGCCGGCAGGATAATCGGGGAGATAACGAAGGGCGATGGGGTTCGCCCGAAACCGCCTCGCGGCTCGCGAGGCTGATGACCCCTACCGGGCAAGCACCGGTAGGGGTTTTTAATCGGGGGCGGATGGAAAACCTCCTGATCGCCGTGATCGCGGGGCTGCTCGTCCTCCTGGCGAGCGTGGCCTCCGTCGAGCTCGGCGTCTCGGTCGCGCTGATCGAGATCAGCCTGGGCGTCGTCGCCGGGAACTTCCTCGGCCTGACGAGCCCGCCGTGGATGGACTTCCTCGCGGCGTTCGGCAGCATCCTCCTGACCTTCCTCGCCGGCGCGGAAGTCGATGCGCGGGTCATGCAGGAGAAGCTCAAGGAGAGCGTGCTGATCGGCGGCCTCTCCTTCGCGGCCCCGTTCGTGGGCGCCTGGCTCTTCTGCGCCTGGGTGCTCGGCTGGTCGACGCCCGCGGCGCAAATCGCCGGCGTCGCGCTTTCAACGACGTCCCTCGCCGTCGTCTACACCGTGCTGGTCGAGACCGGGCTGACCCTGACGCCGATCGGCAAGCTCATCATGGCCTCCACCTTCGTGACCGACTTCGGCACCGCGTTGGCACTGGCGCTCCTCTTCATCCGACCGACATGGTGGCTCGTGCCGTTCCTCGGCGTCTCGGTGCTGGTCATCTGGGCCATGGTCGCGCTCCAGCCGTGGTTTTTCGCGCGTTACGGCGAGCGGGTGATCGAGCCCGAGATCAAAGGGGCCGTGGCCGCTCTGCTCGTGCTGATGTTCTTCGCGGACAAGGCGCAGAGCCACGCCGTCCTCCCCGCGTTCGTGCTTGGGCTGGCGGTCGCGAGGATCTTCCACGAGCATCCCGAGCTGACGCGCCGCTTCCGCGTCGTCGCGTTCGCCCTGCTCACACCGTTCTTCTTCCTCAAGGGCGGCATGAACGTCTCGCTCAAACTGGTCTGGGCGAATCTCGGCCTGCTGGGGCTCCTCTTTACCGTCAAGCAGGTCACGAAGATTGCGGGCGTGTACCCGCTGGCGAAACGCTGGGTGCCCGTCAACGCGATGTTCACCACATTGCTCATGTCCACGGGGTTGACCTTCGGGACGATCTCCTCACTCTACGGCCTCAACGCGGGCATCCTCGACCGGGCGCAGTTCTCGGTGCTCGTGACCGTGGTCGTGGCGAGCGCGGTGATCCCGACGGTCATCGCCCAGCGCTGGTTCTCTCCGGGTCCGGCGCTCCGTCGTGCCGCTCCGCCCTCGGCGAGCCCTGCTCCCCCGGGGCGATGAGGTTCGCCACACACCGTCGGCAACGAGGTGGCGCATCGAGTAGGGCCCTTGCGAGCGTAGTCGCAGCCGCCGTGACACTACCGTTGTTCTGCGCGGCCGTCCCGGCGGCCCACGTCGTCCCCGCCGGCCCGCGGGCGAAAGCCGATCGTGCGGTGCCCGACGGTTCGCGGCGACATGAGTTGCCGAATGGCGTCGAAGACGACTTTGAACTGAGCGTCGTATTTTTTCTCGAGTGCGCCCAGCTTGCGGGCGAGCGATTCATTCGAGGTGAGCAACCCACGCAGTCGCACGAAGGCCCGTATGATCGCAATGTTGGCCTGGATGGCACGAGGACTCCGAAGGACGCTCGACAGCATAGCGACGCCATGTTCGGTGAAAGCGTATGGCAGCTAGCGCCTGCCGGCCCCGTCCCACGTTTGAGGTCACGATTTGTGACCTCAAACGGACGGCCTCTTCGGCCGTCAGTCGGAACATGAAATCACCAGGGAAGCGAGCCGAGTTACGCTTAACCGCCTGTATGAGGACTTTCGTCGGCACGCCGTACAGTACGGCGAGATCGGCATCTAGCATGACCTTCTGAGCGCGGACCAGAAGTATCGCGCGCTCGATACGCTGGGCTGCGAGGATCGCGTTCCGCGTGGGCATCGAATGCCATGGTAGCTGGCGCCGTTAGCTCGAGGGAATGTCTAACTTTCGATACACCCCGCGTTTGAGGTCAGCGACCGGGGACGGGGGCGCCCCAGCGGGCCTCGTGGTAGATCCGGCGCTGGTCCTCGGTGAGAAGGTCGCGCGTCTTGAGGTGGGTGAGCAGGTGGACCAGGCGTACCTCGCTCCGCGCGCGCTCGACCTCGGCGACGGCGGCGCGCACCGTCGCCTCGTCCGCGGCGTGCTCGACGAAGAGGTGCCGGAGCCGGGCGTCGGCCTCGAGCAATCGCGCGCTCTTGGGACGCGACTCGGCGAACATGGCGTGCGTCAGCTCCTGTACCTTCGCCTCCTGGTCCGCGGTGAGCTTGAGGCGGTCACGGAGCTCGACGATGTGCATCGGGCCGGGGTAGCCGTTCTGGTCGGCCGCGAACGCCAGGCCGAAGCCGCGGCCGTCGCCGACCACCTTCTCGAACTCGTTCGCGCACGCCTGCGCGGTCTTGTGTCCGTCTCCGCTGGAGCCGTCGTGGCCGTGCTGAGCCCACGCAACGGCCGCGAACGCCGCGAGCGTGACCACCCCGAGCGCGACCACCACGACTCCGCCAGACGTCACTCCGCGCATGCTCGATCCTCCTTGAATCGTGGAGACCCGGCGAGCGTCGAGCTCAGCCGAAGTGCCTGAGGTACTTCGCGAGCGCCACGCCGTCGCGCGTGCGCAGCGTGACCGCGATGCGGAGCTGCTCGAGGTACTGCGCGAGGGTCTTGCCGCCGAAGTCGATCTTTCGCGCCCGGACGAACGCGTGGACGTCCCGCTCGAGCTCGGGCGTGGCGAGGGCGATGACGCCTTCGGCCAGGCGTCGGAGGCCGTGCTTCGGATACTGGCGGTCCATCGCGTCCCAGTTGGTCTTGACGAAGTCCCACGCCAGCTCGCGCGCGTGGACGTTCGTGAGGAGCGCGCGGACGACGAACGGCGCGTCCTGCGTCCGGATCTCGCCATTGAGCGTGCGCGCGAGCGTCTGCGTGAGCAGCTCGGGTCGCCGGAAGCCGGCGAGGGCGTAGAGGTAGCGTTGCTCCTCCTGGGGCGTCGTGGCCGCGCGGAAGCGGCGCAGGAAGGCGTCGTAGCGCGCGCTGTCCCCGACGTGCGCCAGGATCGCGATGAGCGCGGGGAGGACGTTCGGGTCCACGTCACCGCCGCGCTCGTACGCGGCGTAGCGCTCGGCGGCCTCGCGCTGGACGGCGGTGTCGTCGCCGAGCGTGCCCAGCGCGCGGGCCAGGTCCCCACGGAGCTGGCGCGTCAGCTCGTCCTCGTCGGGGCGCGCCGTCCAGCCGAGAGCCGCGAAGGCCGGTGCCAGGCAGTCGCGGACGAACGCCGCCAGGTGGGGCCGGTCGGCGGGCTCGACGATCCGGTTCAGCGCGTGGAAGGACGCGATCAGGACAGACCAGACGTTCCGGTCGCGCTCGCCGCGGAAGCGCGCCGTCAGGTCGAGATAGTCGAGAAGGCTCCCGAGGCCGGCGACGGCGACCGCCCAGGCGTCGTTCACGAGGTTGAAGCGCTCGATCGGCGCGAGCCCGTCGCCGAGCCGCCGGACGACGCCCTCCAGCAGCTCCGGCGTGTACCGCACCCGGTAGAAGCCGTGGCCACCCTCGTTGACGACGACCGCGTCGAGCTTTTCCGGGATCGGGACCCGCGCCTCGGCCTCCGAGAGCATCACGCGCGCGACCGACCGTTTGCCTCCTGCGTGAATCCGAACCTGCGCCGGCACGCACCAGCGTTGGCCGCGCTCGCCCGTCGACTCGACGCCGTCCGGCGGCTCGGCGAGATACACGAAGCGCTGCTGGCTCAAGACGAGCTCGCGTCCCTCGAGCCGCGCACTGACGAGGGGGTAGCCCGGCTTGAAGATCCAGCCGTCCATTACCTCCGGGATCGGCTGGCGCGATGCCTTGCCGAGCGCCGCCCACAGATCGCCGGTGTCCGCGTTGCCGTACGCGTGCCGCCGGAGATAGTCGCGGACGCCGTCACGGAAGAGGTCGGCGCCGAGGTACTGCTCGAGCATCCGGAGGACCGAGGCGCCCTTCTCGTAGGTCAGCGTGTCGAACATCGCGTCGGCGTCACGCGGCGCCCGCACGGGGAACTCGACCGGGCGTGTGGAGTGGAGCCCGTCCACCACGAGAGCGGCGGCGCGGGAGACCCCGAACGTGACCCACCGCTTCCACTCCGGCTTCCAACCGTCGACGGCGAGGATCTCCATGAAGGTGGCGAACGCCTCGTTGAGCCAGATGCCGTTCCACCAGCTCATCGTCACCAGGTCGCCGAACCACATGTGCGCGTTCTCGTGCGCGACCACGTCGGCGACGCGCTCGAGCTCGGTGTGCGATGCGGCGCGCGCGTCCACCAGCAGCGCGGTCTCTCGGAACGTGATCGCGCCGAAGTTCTCCATCGCCCCCGCCGCGAAGTCGGGGATCGCAAGGAGGTCGAGCTTGTCGCCCGCGTACGGCAGGCCGTAGTACGCCTCGAAGAAGCGGAGCGAGGCGACGGCGATCTCGTGGCCGAACGCGGCGAGGTGGCGCTTGCCCGGAACGCACCAGACGCGGACCGGCGCCTCGCCGACCGGCACGGGGTCGGTCGCCTCGAGCTCGCCGACGACGAAGGCGACGAGATAGGTGGACATCGTGATCGTGTCCGCGAACGTGAGCATCTTCTTCCCGCGCTCCCGCCGCTCGGCGACGATGCGCGTGTTGGAGACGGCCGTCAGCGCCGGGTCGATCGCGAGCGTGACGGCGAATACCGCCTTGAAGTTCGGCTCGTCCCAGCACGGGAACGCGCGCCGCGCATCCGTCGCCTCGAACTGCGTGGCGGCCAGGAGGTGCGTGGCGCCGCTCGCGTTCTTGTAGCTCGAGCGGTAGAAGCCGCGGAGCTTGTCGTTCAGGTGTCCGGTGAAGACGAGGGAGAGCCGCCAGGCGCCGGGCGCGAGCGGCGATCGGAACGCGATGCGACAGCGCTCCGCCGCCTCGTCCATGGTCGGCGTGCCCCGCTGCGACTCGCCGCGGTCGTTCTGGATCGTCGCCTTCGTGATGGCGAGCTCGACGGCGTTGAGGACAATTTCGTCGGTTGCCTCGGTGACGGCGACCGTGACGGTCTCCTCGCCGCGGAAGGTGAGCGTCGTCAGGTCGGGTTCGAGCCTGAGATCGTAACGGCTCGGCATCACATGGCGCGGCAGACGGTACGGGTCCACGGTGTTCTCTCCGGAGAGATCAAAATGACGGCGACAGGCCCCTACTGTACCCCAACTACGCGCGTATCATGAGGCTACATTCACGACGAGGAGCGGAGCGAGTGGGAGGTCGTCGATCGCGCTCGGAGCCCCTTCACCGGTGCATATTGCCGTGGGGTTGAAATGCGTAGTACATTGTACGACATGAGATCTGCCGTGACCATCCGGCTGGACCCCGAGCTGGAAAAGCTTCTTGATCGGCTCTGCAAGCAGACCGGTAGGACCCGTAGCGAACTCGTTCGTGACGCCCTCCGGCGGCAGCTAAGCCTGCTGAGGTTTGAACGGCTCCGACGTAGGGCACTACCGTTCGCTGAGGCGCGCGGGTACCTGACGGATGAGGATGTCGCCCGCGACGTCTCTTGAGGGTTTTCCTAGACACAAACGTCTTGGTCAGCGCCCTTGCAACCCGGGGGGTGTGCGCAGATGTACTGCGCGTGGTGCTTGCCGAACACAGCCTCGTAACGAGCGAGGTGGTGCTGAGAGAACTTGGGCGCGTGCTGAGGAAGCGAATCGGCCTGCCGCCGGGGGCCATCAAAGAGATTGACGAGTTCCTGCGGGAGCACGAGGTGGCTCCGAAACCGGCAGCGCCAGCGGCGCTTCCAAAGCGTGACCCAGGCGATCAGTGGGTCCTGGCCTCTGCAATCGAGAGCCGCGCAGACGTGCTGGTGACTGGCGATCGAGATCTTCTGGATATCGCTGTCGCCGCTCCCATCAAGATCATTGACCCTCGAGGGTTTTGGGACCTCGTCCGCAAGAACGGGTAGCAACTCCTTATGCGGCAGCGATCGCTGCGCTGGCGATGCTCGGCTTCGTCACCGCCGCCGGCGCCGACACGATCCAGGAGTTCCTCGTCCGCCACTGGCGCCAGCCGCTCGCATCCCAGGGCCCGCCGCCGGGGCGCTTCTCCGCGCTCGAGGCCTCGCTCGCGCCCGAGGCGTGCGGCGCCTGTCATCCCGCGCAGCTCGCCGACTGGAGGACGAGCCTCCATTCGCGATCCATGGGGCCAGGGGTCGCAGGCCAGCTCGTCGAGATGCTCGAGAGCGATCCCGGGTCAGCGCTGAGCTGCTTCACGTGCCACGCGCCCCTCGCCGAGCAGGCGCCGCGCGTCGCCGACGGCGCGCGAGCTCGCGCGAACCCGGTTTACGATGCCGCCCTCGGCGCCAGAGGGCTCGTGTGCGCGGGCTGCCACGTCCGCGCCCACCAGCGATTCGGCCCACCGCGCCGCGACGGCTCGCTCACCCCGACCGCGCCGCTCGAGACCCTTCCGCACAACGGCGTGACGCGCACCCCGGCGTTTCTTCGGTCCGAGTTCTGCCAGAGCTGCCACCAGTTCACGCCCGACGGCTTCGCGCTGAACGGCAAGCTCCTCGAGAACACGTACCGGGAGTGGAAGGCGAGCCGCTTCGCGCGCGAGGGCGTCCAGTGCCAGGACTGCCACATGCCCGACCGCCGCCATCTGTGGCGCGGCATTCACGATCCCGAGATGGTGCGCTCCGGCCTCACGATCGACGCGAGCGCCGGCGCTTCACGTTACCGGCCGGGCGAGATCGTGTCCGTCACCCTCACCGTCGAGAGCACGCGCGTCGGCCACGCCTTCCCGACGTATGTCACGCCGCGCGTCGTGCTGAGCGCCGAGCTGGTGGACCAGGCGGGAGAGGTGATCGCGGGGAGCCGGCAGGAAAAGGTGATCGCGCGGGAGGTGACGCTCGACCTCGCCCGCGAAGTCGGCGATACGCGGCTCATGCCCGGCGCCAAGGCGGTCCTGCGCTATCAGTGGCGCGTCGATCGCGCGGGGGTTCGCGCTCGCCTCAGCGTCGTGGTGTACCCGGACGAGTTCTACACGCGCTTCTTCGAGAGCCTCCTGGCCCAGGGCGCCGGCCGCGGGGAGGCCCAGATCCGCGAGGCGCTCACGGCGACCCGCCGCTCGCCCTTCACGGTGTTCGACCGCGAGATCCCGCTGACCTGAACGCCCGTACGCGTCACGTCACTGGAAGCGGCAGTATACCGTCGCGGAGAGCCGTCGGACGCGGGCGGTGCTGTTGGGCCGAAGGGCGGGGCCTCGCGGCCGGGAGTCCCCGGCCGCGAGGCTTCTTGGCGCGTGCTACCGGCAGGGCATCCGGTGGACCTGGATGTTCCCACCCCCGAGCGTTCCAGTTCGGATGTACGCGAGCGCGGGCACATCGATCCTGAACGTGTCGCTGCCGGCCCCCGGTTCCGCATTGTCCGTGACGGTGACCTGGAAATTTACCGAACCGCCGTTGGCGGTTCCTGAGATCGTGCTCGTACAACCGGGGATGAAGTCCGTAATGGACGTGCTTTGCAGGCTGAAGGCCATACCGTGATCGATGTAGACCACGTGGCCCTTGGTGATCGTTCCGTCAGTCGAGGCGACGAAGCCGAAGGTCCCCGTCGCCCCGGATGCAGGAATCCATCCACCGCCGGTCGTGGCGTCCCCCGGAGGGCCCGACCCCGCGTGGCAGTCGATCATCGCGTCCGCGATGGCGAGCTGGACGTCGGCGAGGACCTGGCCTGTGATCGCGTCGATGGTGATCACGTGCAACGCGACGACCCTGAGCTCGGCAGTGCTGCCGGCGACGGCCGGCGTTTGCTCGTTGATGGTCGCCGTGCCGTTCGGCAACGAGACGGTCTGATTCGGGTTGCCCGTGACGGTGATTGGCTGACCGTTGATGACGAGGTTCTGGAGCTGAGAGCTGCCCGCGACCGCTGGCCCGCAGCTCGCGTTGCTCCGGGCCATCACGAAGTCGGACGTGATCCCGTTGCCCGAGACGGTGAGGTCCACGTTCGCCATCGAGGTCTCAGTGTCTGTTTCGTCCAGGCCGACGGCGACGCTGTGGAGCGTCCCGGCGGCGAGCGCAACCACTCCACCCGTCGCGCTGCCGGGAATGTCCCCTGAGAGGAGCGACGCGTCGACCTCGCCGCCGGTCGGGGGAAGCTCACCGCTGGCGGCCTTGATGGTTAAGCCGGTGGCCGGCACGAACACCTGCACACCCGTCGCCTGCCCACCGAAACTCGACACCGCCTGCGCGCGGCTGGGCGAGATCAAGAAACCGAGCGACACGACCAGCACCGTGATGACAGTGGCGCGACAAGACCACTGTAGCCTCATAAGCCCTCCTTGTGGGTTTTGCCGCGGGAGGCGCTCGCCTCGGCGGCGGAATGGAGTGAATCGTCTGCGGGAGATCTTTGGACATCCACCCGATCCCGTCTATTCCCAAGGAGGGTTCGTCCGAATGGATTAGCCGTTACGGGCTGCTCATCATGATCTTCGCCACGATCGCCGCGCGGGAAGTCACCTCCATCTTGAGCATGATCAGTCGCAGGAAGGCCTTCACCGTGTTGGGGCTGACGTTCATCCGACTCGCGATCTCCTTGTTGCTCAGGCCTTGGAGCAAAGACTCCAGCGCCTCACGTTCCCGTCGCGTGAGGTTGAATTGCTCCGACACGGGCGACAAGGGGATCACGCCGTACGGGGGCCGTTCGAGCAGGACGGCGATGCTTGCGCGCAACGGACCTTTGGCGTCCGAGTCCAGGGAAAAGGGCCGGCAAAGATAGCGCCTCCGCCCCGACCTGAACTCGGCGACGAGGGGCGATTCGCGCGACGGCTCCGGATTGAGCAGGCTTTCGCGAATCCTCTCGGCCAGGAAGACGTCGGCCGGCCGAACATTTACGAGCCGGTCTGGATAGCCGAGAACCCTGATCGCCTCGGCGTTGAACGCGACGGGGCGCAGCGAGGAGTCCAGCAGGAGGAAGCCAACCGCAGACCTGGGTCGATGCCCCACGTCGGGCTTCCGGGATAGGGTCCTCGTGAGCGGATGGCCGTTCGAGTTCGGGCGCTGCGCGACGGACAGCGGCGAACCGTTACTGAGCATCATGGCCTCCATTGAACTTCGAGTGTGTCGTCTCTCCGTGCCTCTACGGGCCCCGGGGATGCTCTACGGGGAATCTCCCTACGCACTTTGCAGGGTTAACCGGGCTAGACCCATCCGGCGGAAGCCCCAAAATATAGATGGAATATCCCTGAAGTTGTGATGCGGTATTCCCTCATCAATCCTTCCGGGAGAAACCAGTAGAGAATGCTTGAGAAGCTTGGAATTTTAGTGTGTTGAGCGAGATCGGTCGTTACCGCTCCGACACCTCGTGAGTGATGGATCAGGACTCTCGCGGGCTACGCAGGTCGGTCTAGCACCACAGCGATCAGTTTCGCACCAGGCCACGCATGAACGTACACCTGGCCGGTC